>Ga0208517_100059_pt1 | contig 76255 bp, 75 predicted proteins | sample LakWasM118_HOW13_2_FD_183932 | JGI IMG/M metagenome (GOLD analysis project Ga0208517, IMG submission 183932) | Freshwater sediment methanotrophic microbial communities from Lake Washington under simulated oxygen tension - Sediment Metagenome... | ecosystem: Environmental > Aquatic > Freshwater >... | reverse complement strand
CTGGCCAACGGGCTTCCCAGCTTCACCCTGGTCGGCCTGGCCGATCTGGAAGTGAAGGAAGCGCGCGAGCGGGTGCGCTCGGCACTGCAGAACGCAGGGCTGGAGTTCCCCCACAACAAGCGCATCAAATGTAGTCAAGCACTTTTTGCACGGAATGGGCGAGGTACGGCACGTTCGCGTGCGCTCATCTTGACGGGTTGTCCACGGCGCTTGGTTGTGGACAACGCGCTGGGCCGTCCACCAGCCCGGAAGCGTGTTGTCCACAACTGCGAAGCACGCGGTGGGCAACTTCTTCAACGCACCTTTTAATGGACCGGTTTTGAAGCCGCATCAAAGCTGTGCGGGCGGCACCATCAGAGAGACTTGCCTACTTGATGTTGCCCGATCGAAGTGTTTCTACGCAGGGGTATTTCAACTCAGAAACGGTTAAATCGATCTTGCCGGCGTCTCACTTGTGCAAAGAATTGCATCTTCGCGCTTCAATGGTCATGAATTTTCTTCAAAGCAAGTGGAGAGCCAGACTAACTGCGGCATTACATCGCGGAATTGATCTGTTGTAAGAGATTTGGCATGCGCGTCTGCGCGGAACCTGTTGCTCAAATCCATTGCCTGCTGAAACCTCTGCTTATCCTCATTGAACATAAACTTAAAACGATCCCAGTGCGTAACGGTAAGATCTTTAAGATTAAGAAAATAGAATTCCTTAGTGAAAATCTGATCGTAATCAAGCTTCCTCGCGGCATCTGCCTGGCTTGACTTCCGCATCGCGGAAATAACCTCGTCCTTGGCCTTTTCCTTGCCGAATGCCACCTTGAAAGCGGAGCGTAGATAGTCACGGAAACGAAACTCGAACTGATTTCTTTCACGGCTGAGCAAAGCCCAGCGCTCTTCGACGGTGTCCGGGCAAAGCAAGTCCCTAGCATTTTTTCTCACCGCTGCTTCAACGGCGGCGATTCTGAAAGTGTAGGTGTCGTTCAGTTTTTCGATCAAACCGTAGCCGAGCAAGTGTGATACATCACGAGGCGAGCTTTCGGCGTAGATCCGGAAACGCTCTTGATCGCCTGCCGCGAGGACGCGGAGCATTTCGAACTCGCGCTGATAGCGTTCGGTCAAAACCTCCAGGATCATGGCGATGTAATTGCGGGTGTGCTCGAATAATTCTGTTTTGTGAGCCTGATAAAACGCACGGGTGGTGTGCACGCGGCGCGGTACGTTTGGAGCGGCTTGCAAGTCCCAAAGTCTGCTGCAAGCCTGACGAATGAGAAATGGATGACCACCGAAATCGTCGGTGAGGTAATGAAAATTGGTCTCATCGAACGTCACGCCCATATAAGCCCCAATGTGCTCGAGCATGCCCTTGACCTCCTGCCAGCTGAAGAAGCCGAGGTAGTGCGGTGCAACGTAACCGAATAAGGGATTGTCCGCACCATCGGCGGAATGTGGGGCCTCGATGATGTGAGCGTTGGTGCCGCCAAGGATGAAGCTGAAAAGATTCTGGTTTTGTTGGTACACAGATCTAATCGCCTGCCAAAACGGAATGGATTCTTTGCCAGAACACCAAGCCTCGCTAGTGGACACGTCAAAGCACAGGTTCTGTATTTCATCAAAGATTGCCAGTACAGGCTTGGTCGTCTTGTACTTCGCCATGCGAAGATCTTCGGCGAAGCAGGTTGTGGCGTCTGCTTCGGTGTAGTCGGCCTCAAGGTGTCCGCCCTTCAGCGTATTCACAGCGAAGATCGCTTCTTTAACTCTGTACAGTGCCTTATTCCACGTCGCGCGGTGGTATCGCGCGTCATTGCCGTCGATGAGTGCAACGGCAACGCCTGTCGCTTTCAAGTGGCGCACCACGGCCCAAAGCACGGACGTTTTGCCGATTCGACGCAACCCGAATACCGTACTATTCTCGTTGCTCTGGTAATGACCAACCAGACGTTGAATTTCTGTCGTGCGGCCGAAAAAGAACCGTTCGCTTTTAAGAGCGGAAGACATCGCAAAAAGGTCTTTTGAAAAGAGCCTTTGTTCGAACCGTTCGATCATTAGTCGTTCTTTGCCGGCCACGCCACCGCGCAATTCGCGATAAGTGAATGGCGCGACGGCGCGGGGATCGGAGTCACCTTCGCGAGGACGCTCCAGTAAGGTACCCTCGGCATTAGTGACGAGCACGATGCACAGGTGGTCGAGCCGCTGCGGATGTTTTTTTAAGAGCCGCTCAATCGCCTCGAGCACGCGCGAATCGATCGACGGGTACGGATGAAACAAACAGAGAACATCGCTTAAAAGATTGAACTTCTCTCTAAAGCCGTCACATGGTTTAAGAAACACATAAGGGAATGCTGCTTTGCCAGCTTGATGTACTTGCGCCTCAGCGATAAACCAGATAGTCGCAAGATTGTTAACAATTTCAATTTCGGCAGGCCCAAACCGAGCTAAATCGACCGCTGACCTCAAACCCGGCGCTTGTCTCATGCTTTTCCTTTTTACTTCTGATGATTTGGTCCGACAGATTGGCACAGTCGTTTATGGATGTTACGACACCGTACATTGCCTTCGACAAGAACCTACTGGGCCACCGGTCGGCCCAAAACCCTCGCCGGCTCTGAGACATCGCTGGCGAGTTTCAACTCCAGTCTTTTGCCATTGCCCAACGCGCGCCTTGCAGATGTCAGCGATAGCTTACTTGGTGACGGGTGGCCGTTACGGCGAAGCGGCATCGAACAACTCAAAGCCTGAGTTCAGCGGCGCATCAACGTCGGCTGCGGACCAGCAGTTCCGTCGATCTGCGTGTTCGCAAGTGTTCGGCTTCGCAAGAGAGGTGCATGCTTTGGTTGTCACAACGCTGTCCATGAGGCGCCAAAAATGGCTGAGGCATCGCGACCTTCGTCGAACCCGGTCCGAATGACGGCTCACCGACGCACTTGTAACGAGAAGTTGTGCATACTGCGCTGCTGCAAGTCCGCTGCCGCAGATCTAGCCTTCGCTGGTCATTTCGCCCGGCTACGCCCGGCAATTTCCGATGTTCGGCTTCTCTTGCGACTTAGTCATGTGGGGGGCATCCCCTAGAAAACCGGGGGGGGTGTTCGCATGACCAATAGAAAAGAACGATGTACACACGAGAACCTGACGCAGTCCTAGAGGCCCTCGATGACCGCTCTCTGCGGACGAGGCTGGCGCGCACCGATTGGGAACGCGACTCGCTCTTCGTAGCCGATGAGCCCAAAAGCGGCCGGCCGGCCTCGAACCGGAGGCCTCGTGAGCAGGCGTCGCTACTGCCGACGGCGCCACGACAGCCTTTCCTCGGCGGTGTACGACACTGCACACATCGCCGCAAAGTTCGGCCCCGTTGGAGCTCTCTGGACGGGCGTGGTTGGCTTCGCTGTCTTTTACGCAGGACTGCCGGCCTGCATGATGGCCTGGACCGCAGAGCGCAAAGCCAGCCTCAAGGGCCCCTCCGCGGCGGCCTTCGCGAACTTGCTGGACCAAGTCATGTGGTACCGCTTCATCTCGCCTTGCCAGTGGGCCGGCGTCGCCATCCTGCTGGTGTGCTCGTCCATCGCCATCTGGAAGTACCTCGGCCAGGCTGACTTCGATGGCGACGACGTTACCTTCCTGACCGCTGTGTCGAAAGCCGTCATCCGCTTAGTTGGACATTGAGAGCATCAGGCGCCGATCCCGGCTGCTTGCTTGGGCACTCTACGAAAAGCTCTCGCGACGCTGCCAGCACAAGATTTACGCTGGCTGATCGTCAACCACATGATCAGCGGCACGATCATTCCTCGCGAAGTTGTGCAGCAATCCATACTGAAGCGCCTTTGCCATCTAGCCGATCCGGAAACGCGGCACTTTGGTGTTCAGGACAAAGTGATGCCCATGGCCCGGCAGCATTGGTGATCATCGAGCGCGCCCCACACACGATGCATGTCTCTCGCAAGATGACCTCAGCTTGCAGAACGGCTTCTTGGATCGCGACCGCCGTTGGATCAAACGATTCGCTCGGCGCACAATGAATTCGCGTGATCTCTGTTGGCCGATGTGCATGGATTACGTGCCAGGCCCTGCGCTGCCCCCGGAGAACAGTAGCACCGAGATTTAGAGTTCGATCAACCCTGACCCTGTACCCGTTTCAGTACCGCTCGGAATTAGAGATTTCCGGCTCCTGGGGTATCGCCGTTGCCGGCTGCAGCCGGCAACGGCGGGCGAATTCGGCGGGTGTGGCCCAGTCTAGCGCGGAGTGGGGTCGGCTCTCGTTGTAGTCGATTCGCCAGGCTGCGACCTTGGCTCTCGCGTCGTCGAGCGACAGGAACCAGTGGGCGTTCAAGCACTCCTGGCGAAGCCGCCCGTTGAAGCTTTCCACGCGCGCGTTGTCGGTTGGCTTGCCCGGTCGGCTGAAGTCGAGCTCGACGCCACGCTCATAGGCCCACTTGTCCATCACCTTGGAGATGAACTCGCTGCCGTTGTCGGTCTTGATCGTTGCGGGCAGGCCCCGCCTGGCACAGATGCGGTTGAGGCTGTCGACCACGTCTTCTCCCTTCAAGCTCTGTCCTACGTCTATCGCCAAGCATTCCCGCGTATAGCAGTCGACGATGGTGAGCATTCGCAGCTTGCGGCCGTCAAACAGCGCATCCGCGACGAAATCCATACTCCAGATCTCGTTGATGGCGCAAGCCAGTTGTTTGGGCTGACGCAACATGGCTGCCTTGTTGCGCCGCGGCCGCTTCAGGCGCAGCGACAGCCCTTCCTCGCGGTACAACCGGTACACGCGCTTGACGTTGTCACGATGGCCTTCGCGTCGCAACAGGACATGCACCTGGCGATAGCCGTAGTGCACGCGCGTGTTGGTGATCTCCTTGATCCGCATCTTCAGAACGGATTCGTCGCGCTTGACCGGCTGGTACAGGTAGGTCGAGGCGGACATTCCGACCACGCGCAATGCATTGCGCTGACTGCAGCCGAAGCGTCGGATCAATTCAGGCACCCATTCGCGGCGCTGCGAAGGCCTCAGACTTTTTTGCGACCACCGCCTGCAGCATCGCCTTGTCTAAGCTCAGGTCGGCCACGATCTGCTTGAGCCGACGGTTCTCCTCCTCGAGCTGGCGCAATCGTCGCAGCTCGGACGGCCCGAGGCCGCCGTACTTCTTCTTCCAGACATAGAACGTCGCTTCGCTGATGCCCATCTTGCGGCACACCTCCTCGACGCTCGTGCCCAGTTCATTCTGCTTCAGCGCAAAGGCGATCTGGTCCTCAGTGAACTTGCTCTTCCTCATGGCATGTGCTCCTGGCCCCTCTTTGGGGCCTTCATCATGCCGGTCGACTCTGTTACCGAACGGTTCGAAATACTGGGACAGGGTCACGGCAGGGGCGCTAGTTGCCCGGCGCTTCCAGCCACTTGAGTGCTGCTGAAATGTCGTTGTAAAAGACTCGATAGTTGGCCTCGCCTGCATGGCCGAACGCAATGCGGGACAGGTAAGCGATCTTGCTGTTCGGTACCAGGATTGCTGTCCTGAGCGGAGCAGCGTCGAGTCTGGTTTTTCTCTCGGAGTCCAGTTGCTTCTGTAGAAGAACCAAGTCCATCTCGGGAGGTTCGAGTTCCAGCGCGTCGTACAGCACGCGGACGTGCTGTGTGTCACGCGTGAGCTCGATCACGCGTGCTTCGCACTCCCGAAGCAATTCAGCGGTGGGCTTGCCGCGCAGCCGCGCCACGATGACAGAACCAACCGGCTCCACCCAAATGCGTTCATCTTGCATCGGCCGATGCTACAGCGCCCACTCTCCGGCTGGGTGGGCAGGTCTGCTTCCGGACCCATGGCAGCCGTTCCACAGTGCGCCGCCCCGAGTGCAAGAAGCCCGCAACGCGGGGCTTCGAGGTAATGGGAGCAGGAGGGATTCGAACCCTCGATACGGGAGAACCGTATACCGGATTTCGAGTCGAGTACGCGGGGGCTGGGGAATGTGCCGACCGTCAACCTTCACTGGGAAAGCCGTTGTGCGTCAGACGCGCTGAGAGCGGAAAACGCATGTTGTTGGTCAAAAAAATTCCCCCGAACATTCGCTGCTCCAAGCCACCCGGCGACGGTGTGCAGGGGCCCAGGCAGGCAGCGCCGCATGTGCAGCTGCCGCGGTCCATGTCTCTACGCGCGCTCGTATGAGCGCATCAGCTTGTCCTTGGCCGCCTGGTATTCCGCTTCCATGCGCGCGATGAGGGTCGCGACGTCGGGGATGTCGCCGATCGCGCCGATGCCCTGCCCCACGCCCCAGACGTCCTTCCAAGTGCTTGTGCGCAGCAGCGGCCGCGACTGACCGGGCGAAGTCGGCAGGTTCTCGGGGTCGAAGCCCGAGGCGACGATGCTGGCGCGCAGGTAGTTGGCGTGCACGCCCGAGAAGTAGTCGGTGTAGATCACGTCTTCGGCCTTGCCCTGCAGTACCCCCTGCTTGTAGGGCTCGCTGGCGTTCGATTCGGTGGTGGCGATGAAGCGCGTGCCGACGTAGGCATAGTCGGCGCCCATCGCCTGCGCCGCCAGGATGCCGGCGCCGTTCGAGATCGTGCCCGACAGGGCGATTGGCCCGTCGTAGTGCTTGCGCACCTCGTTGACGAATGCGATCGGATTGAGCCGCCCGGCATGCCCGCCGGCGCCGTTGGCGACCAGGATCAGCCCGTCGACGCCGCCTTCGAGCGCCTTCATGGCGTGGCGCAGGTTGACCACGTCGTGCATGATCACGCCGCCATAGCCGTGGATCTCCTGCACCAGCTCGTTGGGTGCACGCAGGCTGGTGATGGTGATCGGCACCTGGTGCTTCGCGCACACCTCCAGATCGTGCTCGAGCCGCGTGTTGTCCTTCTTGATGATCTGGTTGACGGCGAACGGCGCCACCTTCTTGTGAGGGTTGGCGGAGGCGTACGCGGCCAGCTCTGCCTTCAGCTCCGTCAGCCAGCGGCCCAGCTCGGGCTCGGGGCGCGCGTTGAGCGCCGGGAACGAGCCGACCACGCCGGCCTTGCACTGCGCGGCGACGAGCGCCGGATACGACACAGTGAACATCGGCGAGCAAATCACCGGCAGCCGCAGCTTGCCGTCGAGAATTTTCAGCGTGGCCATCTTCTGTCGGTCTCCTCTTATTTCTTGCGCGCGCCGGGTCGACCTCAGCGCGGAAAAATAGGGTTGGCGATCGCGTTCTTCTGCGTCTGCGTGGTGCCGCCGGCGATGGCTAGCATGCAAACGTTGCGGACCATTCGCTCCAGCGGCAGCAGGCCCAAGTAGCCATAGCCGCCGAACATCTGCTGGCATTGGAGCGTCACCTTCTGCGCCATCTTGGTGGCATGCACCTTGGCGACGGACGCCAGGCAGACGTCGGGCGTGCCGGCATAGATGGCGGCCAGCGCGCGGTAGCGCGGCGAAGCGACGCGGCGCCCGGAAGCCAGGCGGCAGGGGCTGCGAACATGCTGTTGCAGTTGGTTCACTGGGTCTCCTCAGGCGAGTGGACGGGTGGGCAGGCCGCGCGCGCCCGGATTCTCAGCGGCCTTCGAACTTCGGCGGGCGCTTGGCGATGAAGGCAGCCGCGCCTTCCTTGTGGTCGTGGCTCGCGAGCAGCTGGTTCTGCACGTGCGACTCGAGCTCGAGGAAGGCATCGATGCCGACTCCCGCAGCGCCCACAAACAGGCGCTTGACCATGCCCAGCGCCAGACCGGCCGACGCCGCGAGATCGGTCGCAATCGCCATCGCGCGCTGGTCGAGCTGGTCTTCATCGACCAGCTCGGTCACCAGGTTGAGGCGCATCGCCTCCTCGCCGGACACCATGCGTGCCGACATCACCAGCTCCTTGGCGCGCAGCACGCCGACATACTGCGCGAGCAGAAAGGCCGCGCCGCCGTCGGGCGCGAGGCCGACCCTCCTGAAGAGCTGCCCGAACCTCGCGGTGGGCGTCGCGAGGATGTAGTCGCTGGCCAACGCGAGGCTCCAGCCGATGCCGACGGCCGGTCCGCGCACCGCAGCGATGATGGGCTTCTCGAGGTGGACCATCGCGCGGATCAGCGCGTGGGCGGTGGCAAGCCGGCGGCGCCCACTGCGGACATCCGACTCTCCGAACGACGTCACATCGGCGCCCGAGCAGAACGCATTGTTGGCGCCGCTCAGGATGACGGCCCGCACGCGGTCGTCGTCCGCGAAGCCCTGGAAGGTGGCAGTCAACCGATCCTTCATTTCGGCGCTCAGCGCATTCAGACGCGCGGGGGCGTCCAGGGTCACCCGGGCAATGCCGGCGTCGACTTCCACGCGAACCGTCACGGTGTCTCCTTCCGTCGCCGGGACAGCCGCCCCGGACAAGGGACGGGCGGCTGCCGTGCGCCGCACATCGCCCCGTCAATCTAACAATCGATAGGCTGGAGACTACTACACATCCTCCGCTGCCTCCATTGCAACGGCTATCCGAACGCGACGGGCGCCCTCGGATGGCCGATGTCGTGCCGGCCGGCCTTGCGCAGATCCGCTCGAAGGCATCGTCGTTGAACAGTATCGTTGGGCTCGTTGCCGTTGACGGAACAGGATGCAGAGCGACGCGGCGCCCTCGCTCGCGCGGTCCAGGACCTGGCGGGAGCTATAGTACAAAACATGCGTTAGGCAACCGCCCAATGGAGAATGGCTTGGATGGACTGGAGGATCTGCCCGTGAGCAGACCACAGGCGCCGGCGCGGGGCCGCACAATCGAGGTCGTGCCCGGCGTGCACTGGATACGCATGCCGCTGCCCTTCGCGCTGGATCACATCAACCTGTGGGCGATCGACGACGGGGCCGGCTGGGCCGTGGTCGACACGGGCGTGCGAACCGACCATTCGGTGGCGGTGTGGCGCGAGCTGTTCGCCAATGCGCCGGACGAACGCTCACTGACCCGTGTCATCGTCACGCACATGCACCCCGACCATGTGGGGCTGGCCGGCTGGCTGACGCGCAAGTTCAACGTGCGGCTGTGGATGACGCGGCTGGAGTACCTGAGCTGCCGCGCGGCGGTGTCGGACATCGGCCGCGAAGCACCGCCCGACGCGATCCGATTCTTCCAGCGCGCGGGCTGGGGCGACGCGATGATCGAAGCTTACCGGGCCCGCTTCGGCAATTTCGGCAAGAACATCCACGCGCTGCCCGACAGCTTCCGGCGCCTGAGCGATGGCGAGGAGTTGCGCATCGGTGCGCATGCCTGGCACGCCATCGTCGGCAATGGCCACTCGCCCGAGCATGTCTGCCTCTACTGCCCCGACCTCAAGGTGCTCATCTCCGGCGACCGAGTCCTGCCGCGCATCTCGTCCAACGTGTCGGTCTACCCCATCGAGCCCGACGCCGACCCGATGGCCGACTGGCTCGCGTCGCTCGACAAGCTGCAGCGACTCGTGCCCGATGACGTACTCGTGCTGCCGTCCCACAACGAGTGCTTCCGCGGGCTGCACGCACGCATCGACTCGCTGCGCCAAGGACAGGAGCGCTCGCTGCAGCGCCTGCGGCGCACGCTGAAGGAACCCAAGCGCGCGATCGACGTGTTCGGCGCGCGGTTCGCCCGCAGCATTGGCGAATCCGACGTGGCGCTGCTCGGGCTCGCGACCGGCGAGAGCCTGGCCTGCCTGAACCACCTTCTGCAGCGTGGCGAACTGACACGCGAGGACGACGACGACGGCGTGGCCTGGTATCGCCTCCGTCCCGCGGCCTGAGCCCGGGGCGGAGCTTCCGCAGCTTCGGAGAACGTCGCGCCGCCCCCCCCACGTGACGGGCACGGCTGGATGCGCCGGTGTTTCAAACGAAACGTGCAGCGCCCGATCGTCAGCTTCGTGCTGACACATCCCGGGCTGTTGGCGAGCGTCAGCTCGGGAGGGCGCGATTCATCAAGATCGGGTCGTGAGCCGCTCGGCTCGAGACGTTGATGTCGGGCTCGACCATCTTGACGCGGTCGGCCTCGGCGCGTTCGACCGTGGCCTGGGTACCGATCCGCCATCGCGAGGTCGGACGCATTGCCTCGTCCGGGCGGCTACGGGGTCAGCGTGCCGAGGCCTCGGCGCCGACCTCGAAGCGGATGTGGTCTCACATCAAAGGGCCGTCACGAGCTCCGGCACGGCCGTGAACAGATCCGCCACGAGGCCGTAGTCTGCCACTTGGAAGATCGGCGCCTCGGGATCCTTGTTGATCGCGACAATGACCTTGCTGTCCTTCATCCCGGCGAGGTGCTGTATCGCCCCAGAGATGCCGACCGCGACGTACAGTGTCGGCGCGACGATCTTGCCGGTCTGGCCGACCTGGAAGTCGTTCGGCGCGTAGCCGGCGTCGACCGCCGCGCGCGACGCGCCAAGCGCGGCGCCGAGCTTGTCGGCCAGCGGCTCGAGCACCGCGTTGAACTCCTTCGCGGAGCCCATGGCGCGGCCGCCCGACACAATGATCGAGGCCGCCGCGAGCTCCGGCCGCTCCGACTTCACAACCTCGCGCCCGACCAGGCGCGAGCCGGCCTGGGCCGGGGGCGTCGACGCCAGGCTCTCGATGGTCGCGCTGCCGCCCGCCGAGGCGCCGTCGAAGGCCGTCGTGCGGATGCTCAGCACCTTGATCCGGTCGCTGGACTGGACCCGTGCCAGAGCATTGCCCGCGTAGAAGGGACGCACGAAGGTGTCGGGCGATTCGATGGCGACGACGTCGGAGACCTGCGACACGTCGAGCAGCGCGGCGATGCGCGGCAGCACGTTCTTGCCGAAGGACGTGCTGGGCGCCAGTACGTGGGTGCACTCGGCGTCGGCACGCACCACGTCGACCACCAGCGCCGCCAGCGTTTCGGCGAGTTGGGGCTGGTGGTGCTCGGCGTCGGCCAGGAGCACCTTGCCGACGCCGGCGATGCCGGTCGCGGCCTGCGCGACCGCGCTGCAGCCGTTGCCGGCCACCAGCAAGCGCACGTCGCCGCCCAGGCGGGCGGCGGCGCTCAGCGTATTCAGGGTCGACGGGTTGAGCACCGCGTTGTCGTGCTCGGCAATGACCAGGACGCTCATGCAATCACCTTCGCTTCTTCCTTCAGCTTCTTCACCAGTTCAGCCACGTCGGCGACCTGCACGCCGGCTTTGCGCGTCGCGGGCTCCGTCACCTTCTGGGTCTTCAGGCGCGGCGCGATGTCGATGTCCAGCGTGTCCGCCTTGACCACTTCCATCGGCTTCTTCTTCGCCTTCATGATGCTGGGCAGCGTGATGAAGCGGGGCTCGTTCAGGCGCAGATCGGCCGTGACCACCGCCGGCAGCGCGAGCTGCAGCGTTTCGAGGCCACCATCGATCTCGCGGGTGACGGCGAGCCCGCCGTCGGCGGCCTGCACCTTGGAAGCGAAGGTCGCCTGCGGCCACCCCATCAGCGCGGCGAACATCTGGCCGGTCTGGCCGGCGTCGTCATCGATCGCCTGCTTGCCGAAGATGGCGAGCGTCACACCTTCCTTCTGTGCGACGTGGCGCATCAGCTTGGCGACCGCCAGCGGCTCCAGCGCCTCGGAGGTCTCGAGCAGCACGGCGCGATCGGCGCCGATGGCCATCGCGGTGCGCAGCGTTTCCTGACAGGCGGCGGGGCCGCATGAGACGGCGATGACCTCGCTCGCAACGCCGGCCTCCTTCAGCCGCACCGCCTCCTCGCAGGCGATCTCGTCGAAGGGGTTCATCGACATCTTCACGTTCGTGATGTCGACCCCGGAACCGTCGGACTTCACGCGGACCTTGATGTTGTAGTCCAGCACCCGCTTCACAGCCACCAATACCTTCACTACTTCTCCAATCTTTTCAACGCCGCGTAGTCTAACAATCGTTTGGTAGTCTGTCCAATGGGCGCGGCATGGCGCGACGGGCGCGCGTGCACAGGCGCTACGCGAGGCGCAACCACGTCATCGGTCTGATCCCGCAGGCGACCGCGCGCCCATGCAGCCCGTACCGGGCGGCTGGCGGCGAGAGGGGGCCGTCGACCCTGCCTGCGGACTCTTGCGGGACAGCGCAATCGCCGCGCGGCTGCGCAGCACGAGGCCAAGATGCGGCGGGCGGCCGCTCGCTCACGCGCCGCCCTGCCGCACCGCACCAGCGGCCAGCAGTAGCTCGATGCGCTCGGGCGGCAGGCCCGCTTCGCGCAGCACCTCGACGCTGTGCTCGCCCAGGGCCGGGGCCTGGCGCCGCACACGCGTCGGCGTGTCGGACCAGCGCGTGGGAACCGCCATGGTGCGGAGGCGGCCCTCGCTGGGGTGATCGACCGCTTCGAAGAAGCCGACGGCGGCAAGATGCGGGTCCTCCAGCAGCGAGTCGAGCGTGTGCAGCGGCATGGCGGGGATGTCCGCCGCCTCGAGCAGGGGCATCCACTCGTCGGTCGCGCGGGCAGCGAAGGCCGTCGCGGCCAACGCGTACAGCGGCCCGACGTTGCGGCCGCGCTCGGTGACGCTGGTGAAGCGCGGGTCGTCACGCAGCTCAGGCCGGCCGATCAGCTCGAAGAAGCGGTGCCACTGCAGGTCCGTGTAGAGCAGCATGCAGATGAAGCCGTCGGCGGTGGCGAAGGGCCGCCGCTCGGGCTCGAGGTGGCGCTGGAAACCGGTAGGGCCGACCGGCGGGTCGAAAGTGGCGCCGCCGGCGTGCAGCGTCAACACGAACTGCGCCATGTTCTCGAACATCGGCACGTCGACGGCCTGTCCGCGGCCAGTGCGCTGGCGCGCCAGCAGTCCGCCCATCACCGCATAGACGCCGACCAGCCCCACCGCTTGGTCGGCGATCGCCATCGGCACGTAGCGGGGCGGTCCCTCGCCGGCCTGCGCGAACAGCGCGGGCAGTGCCGACAGACCCTGGATCATGTCGTCATAGGCCGGTTTCGCGCCGTAGGGGCCGTCCTGGCCGAAGCCGAACAGGCCGCAATAGACTAGCCGGGGATTGACCGCGGCGACGCTGTCATAGTCCAGGCCGAGGCGCGCCATTGCCGCCGGCCGCACGTTGTAGACCAGCACATCGGCGGTCTTCAGCAGTTCGATGAACGCGGCCAGGCCGTCGGGCTGCTTCAGATCGAGCACGGCACTGCGCTTGTTGCGGTTGAGGGTGAGGAAGCCGGCGCCCATGCCCGCGTGGCGCATAGGGCCCACGCGGCGCACCGCATCGCCATCGGGCGATTCGACCTTGATCACGTCGGCGCCCAGGTCGGCGAGGATTTGAGTCGCGTACGGCCCCATGCCCATCGAGGTCAGGTCGACGACGCGCACACCCTGCAGCGGTCCCGCTCCGCCCCCCTTGTCACCGCCGTCGTTCGATTTTCCGAATGTCATTCGACTTAATGTAACGCCCTGCGCTGCGCAGTGTCAACGCGAGCCGGGCCCCCGAGCCCTCCTCCCCCAATGGCCGCAAGGGAAACCCCGTTTGACGGTGGCGCAGCTGCCGGGTATTCTTAAATTCAATATGTCGTTCGTGAACTCGAACGCAAAAAAAAGGGACCTATCCAGCATGGACGTCAACAGTGGCGCAAAGCCGCAGCGCAATACCCTGGGCGAGGACCGTGCGCCGATGGCGCTGACGCGCGTGTTGCACCTGCTTCGCCTTCTCGCCGATCGGCCGGGCGGCCTCTCGCTCGCGCAGCTCAGCGCGGCGCTGGAGGCGCCCAAGACCAGCGTGCTCTCGCTGCTGCGAGGCCTCACCGCGCACTGCTACCTGCAGCGCAGAGACGGCCTGTACCGGCTGGGCCCGGAATCGCTCACGCTGGGCGCGCAGCTGGTCGCCGTGCGCCAGAGCGACGCGCCCGAACGCGCCGCGCCGCGGGCGCCGCAGTCCAGCGCCAGCGCCTGCTTCGACGCGATGTGCCAGCAGGTGCTGCAGGGGGGGCCGCACCGCGCGCGCCGCAGGAATGCCAGCATGACGGGTTCGCGGCAATGACCGGCGACCTCCTCTTGGGGCGCAGCGCGGCGCTGCGTGCGTCGTATCGCGTCTTCGACTCGGTGTACCTGAGCGAAGACGCACTGAAAGGCCCACGCTCGTTCGGCGAGAACGCAACCCGCTCTGAGGATCGTTGATATGAGGAGTGCGTAATGCAAGGCAGCGCTGTGACGTTCACACTCGCGCGGCATAGCGCCGCCTGGCGCTTCAGCGACCTCGCCCCCGATCGCCGCGTGCAGTTGCGGCAGGCTCTGCTCGCATGGATGGCAGTCACGCTGTCCGGCGCGCAGGCGCCGCTTGTGCACCTGCTCGCGGAGGACGCGGTCGAGCAAGGGGGCCACGGGCAGGCCACCGTCGTCGGCCACGGCTTCGCCACGTCGACGCGGCAGGCTGCGCTGGTCAACGCGGCGGCCTCCCAAGGAGGGGGTGGCGATGACACGATGTCGGTCGGGTCGGCTGTGCTGCTGGCGGCCCTGTTGGCTCTGGCCGAGTCGCGCGGCGACAGCGGCCGCGCCTTCATGACGGCGTTCGCCGCCGGCCAAGACCTGCTCGACCGCATTGGCACCGCCAGCCCCAGTACGGCGGCGCTGGCCGCGGCGGCGGGCGGCGCCCACCTGCTGCAGCTCGATGCGGCCGACACCGCCGCCGCGCTCGCCCTGGCCGGCGCAACGGCGCGTGGGGCTGCGGGCCTGTGCCGGCCGATGCAGGCCGGCATGGCGGCGGCGGACGGCCTGTTCGCCGTCCATCTCGCCGCACGCGGCTGCGGCCACGACGCCGAGACGCTGACCGCGCCGTTGGCCGCCGTCCTGCCGCAGCAGGACAGACCCATGCGCATGGCGCAGGACCCCGCTGCACGGCAGCGGCACCTGGAGTTGCGTTTCCGCGAGCTGACCCGGCCCGTGCTCGACGAGAGCGACGCCCAGGCCTTGCTGCGGCTGATCGACCAGCTCGACGAGTTGCCCGACCTGTCGCCGCTGGCGGGCGTGCTGGCGGCGCGGCCGGCCTGCCGACACTGAGGCGCGCCGCGCCGCGCGCGAAGGCGCATAGGTCGTTTCATCGAATCGCAGACGGCGCCGCCGAGCAGGTTGCGGCCCGGCATGGGGGCTCCAGCCATCGGCGCTGGCGAATTGCCAGGGCCATCCGGCAAGGTTACCATCACGCCTAACATGTGTTAGTTATATTACAACAGAAGGAGCTTCCTCGGATGAGCAAGAGCAGCATGCTGCGCGACAAGGTCGCGGTGGTCACGGGCGCGGGACGCGGCATCGGCCGCGACATCGCGCTGCTGATGGCCGCCGAGGACGCCAAGGTGGTGGTCAACGACATCGGCGCCTCGGTCAACGGCGAAGGCATGGACCGCGGCCCGGCGCAGCAGGTGGTCGACGAGATCAAGGCCGCCGGCGGCCAGGCGGTGGCGAACACCGATAGCGTGTCGGACCGCGCCTCGGCGGCGCGCATCATCCAGTGCGCCGCCGACACCTTCGGCCGCATCGACGTGGTGGTCAACAACGCCGGCATCCTGCGCGACCGCCTGATCTTCAACATGTCGCCCGAGGAATGGCACGCGGTGATCGACGTGCACCTGCACGGCAGCTTCTACGTCTCGCGCGCCGCCGCTCCGCACTTCAAGACGCAGCAGTCGGGCGCCTTCGTGAACATGACCTCGACCTCGGGCCTGATCGGCAACGTGGGCCAGGCCAACTACGCGGCCGCCAAGCTCGGCATCGCAGGGCTGTCGCGCTCGATCGCGATGGACATGCAGCGCTACAAGGTGCGCTCCAACTGCATCGCGCCCTTCGCGTGGAGCCGCATGATCGGCTCGATCCCGACCGAGACGCCGGAGCAGCAGGCGCGGGTCGAGAAGCTCAAGCTGATGGAGACCGCCAAGATCGCGCCGGTGGCCGCCTTCCTCGCCAGCGACGCCGCCCACGAGGTAACCGGACAGATCTTCGCGGTGCGCGCCAACGAGATCTTCCTGATGAGCCAGCCGCGCCCGATCCGCGGCATGCACGCCGGCGAAGGCTGGACGCCGCAGAGCATCGCCGACCGCGTGCTGCCCGCGATGCGACCCGATTTCATTCCGCTCGAGAGCACCTCCGCCGTGTTCTCGTGGGACCCCGTTTAAGGAGCGACAGATGGCGATCGACTACGACAAGCTGATGGCATGGCCCTTCGAGGACGTGCACCAGCGCTACACCGAGCGCGACACGATGCTGTACGCGCTGGGCATCGGCCTGGGCACCGACCCGCTGGACGAAACCGAGCTGCGCTTCGTCTACGAGAAGAACCTGCGCGTGCTGCCGACGATGGCGGTCGTGCTGGGCCACCCCGGCATGTGGATGAAGGACCCGCGCAGCGGCATCGACTGGGTGCGGCTGGTGCACGGTGAACAGGGGCTGACGCTGCACAAGCCGCTGCCGCCGGCCGGCGAGATCATCGGCCGCACGCGCATCACCGGCATCGTCGACAAGGGCCCCGGCAAGGGCATGCTCGTCTACTCGGAGCGCCAGGTGCTCGACGGCACCACGCGCGAGCCGCTCGCCACGATGACGTCGACCACGTTCTGCCGCGCCGACGGCGGCTTCGGCGGACCGACCGGCCCGGTCAAGCCGGTGCACGAGCTGCCCACGCACGCGCCCGACCGGAGCGTCGACTTCGCGACCCAGCCGCGCGCGGCACTGATCTACCGCCTGTCCGGCGACTACAACCCGCTGCACGCCGAGCCGGCGATCGGCCGCGCCGCCGGCTTCGAGCGCCCCATCCTGCACGGGCTTGCGACCTACGGGATCGCCGCGTGGGCGGTGACCCGGGCGGTGTGCGACGGCGACCCGCACGCCGTCGCCAGCTTCGACGTTCGCTTCTCCTCGCCGGTGTACCCGGGCGAGACCATCCGCACCGAGATGTGGGTCGACGGCAAGGAGGTGTCGTTCCGCGCCCGCGTGCTCGAACGCGACACCATTGTGCTCAACAACGGTCACGCCACCGTGCGCTGAGACTCCGCCCCTTTTCCATTCAGGAAAAGACAGCGATGACCGATCTGCTGGCCGGATGGCGACCGAGATGGAGGACTTCCATATCACCTAGTACATCGTTCCGTTAAAACATTTACGTAAATGTGATCATGTGCGATCATGCCAACCCAGCGATTCCTTTTGGAGGCTGGCATGGCAAGACGGACGGGGCGAGCGGCGTTGGTGTTGAGCGGGGAGCACAAGGCAATGCTCGACGAACTTGCGGGCTCGCGCACGGCGCCGACGCGCGAAGTCGAACGAGCCCGGGTGCTGCTGGCGTACGCCGATGGGCAATCGCCCACGCAGATACAGCGCGCACTGGGTACATCCCGCCCGACGATCTACAAATGCATCGACAAGGCCTTGGCGACGGGTGTGGCGACGGGGTTGCAGGATCGCTACCACCGGCCGCACCCACCGCAAATCACCGATGACGCTCGTGCGTGGGTCGTGGACTTGGCTTGTCGCAAGCCCAAGGACTTGGGCTACGCCGCAGAGCTGTGGACGCTGTCGGCGTTGGCCGCGCACGTCAGCGCGAACGCACACAGCGCGGGCTTCGCGCGACTGGCTCGGGCGGGCAAGACCACGGTCTGGCGCATCCTCGACGCCCACGAACTCAAGCCACACCGCGTGCGCTACTACCTTGAGCGGCGCGACGCGCAGTTCGAGCGCAAGATGGCCGAAGTGCTGATGGTCTATCGCGACGTGAACCTGTACCGCGCCGATGCGGTCCACGACGCGCGTCCCGCGTCGATCTATACCGTCAGCGTCGATGAGAAGCCGGGCGTGCAGGCACTCGGCGTGACAGCCCCCGATCTGCCGCCGGTGGCCGGCGTACACCCCGGCGTGGGGCGTGATCACGAATACGTGCGCCACGGCACCTTGTCGATCATTGCAGCGCTGGACCTGCACAGCGGCGAGATCATCGCCAACGTCGAGCCGCGCCATCGCAGTCGCGAGTTCATCGCACTGCTCGAACGCCTGCATGCGCACTACCCGAGCGAGGCCGTTATCCGCGTCGTGCTGGACAACCACAGCGCCCACATCTCCAAGGAGACGATGGCCTACTTGGCGAGTCGCCCCGGACGTTTCGAGTACGTGCATACCCCAAAGCACGGCTCCTGGCTCAATCTCGTCGAGTCGGCCTTCTCGAAGATGGCTCGCTCGTTCCTGCGGCACATCCGGGTCGCTTCGCTCGACGAACTCAAGCTGCGCATCCTCAAAGGCATCGACGAGATGAATGCCCAACCCGTTCGCTTCCAATGGAAGAGCTTCGACTTCCAAATGGCTGAAACGTAAAGCTTTTGCGGAAACGACGTACTAGGTAATACCCGGCATTTACGCGCCCCGCGCTAGACTACCTAACGGTTGTACGGTAGGCTGGCGACCTCTCAGGCTTGCGCAAACAGCGACGGGTCACGGCACCCCGCGACCACGAACCCACTGACGGAGGCCATCGACATGCGTGCCCTCAACCTGTTCACCTTGCTGTACCGATGGCTGGTCACGAACGCGCCGTCTGCGGCGGCGCAGGTCTATCGCTGCAAGCCCTTGCGCATGAACGTGCCGCAGGGGGCGGGGGCAGCACCGATTCGCTCACTCGCTCGCTGGCGAAAGCCATGTCCGACGCGGCGCTGCGCGACCACGTACCCGGCACACACCGCCACATGCACCGGACCACCGTACTCGACGCGCCGTCGGGCGAGCTGTACCAGGGCGATCGCCGAATCGCCACCAGGAATCAAAGGAGACAAGCATGCGACCAATCCTCAAAACCTTGCTGGCCTGCGTAGCCGCCGGCGCCGCCTCTCTCGCCTCCGCGCAGGTTGAGACTTATCCGACCAAGCCGATCCGCTTCATCGTGCCGTACAGCCCGGGGGGGAGCACCAGCACGGTCGCCCGCCTGGTCGGCACGAAGCTGACCGAGGCCTGGAAGCAGCAGGTGCTGGTCGATAACCGGCCCGGCGGCAGCACCGTCATCGGCACACAGGCGTTGGCCAAGTCGCCGCCCGACGGCTACACGATCATGCTGGTCGTCAACACGCATCTGGCCAACGGTCACCTTCTGAAAAACCTGCCCTACGACACGATGAGCGACTTCACACCGGTGGCGACGCTGGTGAAGACGGAGCTGCTGCTGGACGTCAACCCGACGGTGCCAGCGTCGACGCTTCCGCAGTTCATCGCGCTGCTGAAGGAAAAGCCGGGGAATTTGAATGTCGCCACCATCGGCAGCGGCAGCGTGACGCGCCTGATCTCGGAACTGTTCCTGATGGAGACTGGCACCAAGGCGGTCCACGTCTCGTACCAGGGCACGCCGCAGATGCTGCAGGACCTGATGGGCGGGCAAGTGCACTTCATCTTCGACACGCCGGCGACCACGCTGCCCTTGGCAAAGGACAAGCGCCTGAAGCCGCTGGCGGTGACCGGGCCGAAGCGGCTCGCGGCCTTTCCTGACGTGCCGACCTTCGCCGAGCTGGGCCTGCCGCAGATCGACATGAACGTCTGGTTCATGGCGATCGCGCCCGCCGGCACGCCCAAGCCGATCATCGCCAAGCTGAACGCCGAGATCAACCGCATCCTCGCGCTGCCCGACGTCAGGAACGCGCTGGCATTGCAGGTCATGGAACCGTACATCTCGACGCCTGAAGAGTCGGCCAGGATGCTGCGCACCGTGTACGACCAGTACGGCAGGATCATCACCAAGGCCGGCATCAAGCTGGAACAGTGAGCGTCATCCGATCCCGCAACACTTCCAACAAGACCAGAGGCATATTTCCATGTTTGGCATCCGAACCCTCGTCCGCATCGCGGGCCTCCTCACGTTCGCTGCAGCGGCGGCGACCGCCTCGGCGCAGACCTACCCCAGCAAGCCGATCAAGCTGATCGTCCCCTATGCCACCGGCGGCTTCTCCGATGCGCTCGCGCGCCAGCTGGCGCAGAAGTTCACGGAAAGCATGGGCCAGCCGGTGATCGTCGAAAACAAGCCCGGCGCCAGCACCATCCTCGGCGTGAGCGCGGCGGCCAAGGCGCCGGCTGATGGCTACACCCTGCTGCTGACCACCGGTGCAATGACCATCAACCCGCACCTGTTCCCCAAGCTGCCCTACGACGCGGAGCGCGACTTCGCTCCTATCGGCCGCATCGTCGACCTGCCCTACGTGCTGGTGACGCATCCCTCCCTGCCGGTCAACTCGTTCAAGGAGTTCCTGGCCTACGCCAAGGCCAACCCGGACAAGGTGAACTTCGGCACGCCGGGCAACGGCACAGTGCCGCACCTGGCGATGCAGCTGCTGGAAGACGCGGCCCGCATCTCGGTACACAAGGTCCACTACAAGGGCAACGGCCCGGCGCTCACCGACCTGGTCGGCGGGCAGATCAACCTGCTGCTCGACGGGCTGCAGCAGCCCCTGCCGTTCATTACCAGCGGCAAACTCAAGGTCCTTGCCGCGGCGTCGCTCAAGCGCCTGCCAAGCCTGCCGGACGTTCCGACTATTGCTGAGACCTTCCCGGGCTTCGAATCCGGAACGTGGTATCAGCTTCTCGCCCCCGCTGGCACGCCGGCACCCATCATCGCGCGGCTCAACGCCGAGATCGAGAAGTTCACCAAGGACCCGGCGCTGCGCGACAAGTTGCTCTCCCAAGGCGCGATCATGCACAGCAGCTCGCCGCAGGAACTCGCCGCCTACTCGAAGGCCGAGACCAAGCGCTGGGGCGAGATCATCTCGAAAGCCGGCATCAAGCTGGAGTGAGCCGCCGACCATGATGCAACGACGACGCCTCGTACTGCTGGCCAGCGCAGCCGCCGCCTTCTCACCACTGCCCGCCTGGAGCGACACCTGGCCCGGCAAGCCGATCCGCATGATCGTGCCCTTTGCGCCAGGCGGGGCCACCGACGTTGTTGCGCGCCTGGTGTCCGAGCGCCTCTCGGTCGCGCTTGGCCAGCCGGTGGTGCTCGACAACCGCGCCGGCGCCAACGGCATCATCGGCACCGATGCGGTGGCGAAGGCTGCGCCCGACGGCTACACGCTGCTGATGACCACCGGCGGCGCGCAGACCGTCTCGCCCAGCCTGTACCCGATGCCCTACGACTCCATCAGGGACCTGACGCCGATCAGCATGGTCGCCACGCTCGGCACCATGATCGTGGTGCACCCGTCGGTGCCGGCCAAGACGCTGCAGGAGTTCATCGCACTGGCCAAGGCCCAGCCCGGCAAGTTGAACTACGCGGCCGGCTCGAGCCTGCTCCACCTGGTCAGCGAGACCTTCAAGCTGGCCACCGGGACCGACATCGTCGCGATCCCGTACAAGGGCACCGGGCCACAGCTCGCGGCGGTGCTCGCCGGCGAGACCTCGATGACCATCGACCCCTTCACCGCGGTGCAGCACGTGAAGAGCGGCAGGTTGCGAGCGCTGGCGGTGTTGTCGCGCAAGCGCTCGTCGCTGCTGCCCGACGTGCCGACGCTGCAGGAGGCGGGCGTGTCCGGCGTCGATCTCGACGCCTGGGCGGGCATGCTGGCACCGGCCGGCACGCCGGCCCCGGTGGTCAACCGGCTGCACGCCGAGATCGCCAAGATCGTCGCGCTGCCCGATTTTCGCGAGCGGCTGGCCACGTTGAACTACGAACCGGCGGGCACCACGCCGGAGCAATTCGCGCAGCTGATCGCCACCGACACCGCCAAGTGGGCCAAGGCGGTGAAGGCGACCAACTTCAAGGTGCAATGAAGATGCTGAAACGACGCGAGGCGCTGCTGGCAGGTGCCTGCATGCTGGCGGCCGCGCCGGCGGCGGCCGACACCTGGCCGTCCAAGCCCATCCGGCTGGTGATTCCGTTCGCGCCTGCCGGTCCGTCCGATGTGCTGGCGCGCATCGTCGCGCAGAAACTGGGCCCGTCCCTCGGCCAGGGCGTGGTGCCCGACAACAGGCCCGGTGCGAATGGCATCCTGGGCACCGACGTGGTGGCCAAGTCGGCGCCCGACGGCTACACGCTGCTGATGACGGTGGGCAGCGCGCAGACGCTGGCGCCCAACCTCTACAAGCTGCCCTATGACGCGCAGAAGGACCTGGTTGCGATCAGCAACTTCGCGACGCTGAAGACGATGATCGTGGTGCACCCCTCGGTGCCGGCCAAGACGCTCCAGGAGTTCATCGCGCTGGCCAAGGCGAACCCCGGCAAGTACGACTTCTCCGCCGGCACCAGCCTGATCCAGCTCGTGGGCGAGAGCTTCAAGAGGGCCACCGGCACCCACATCGTCGCGATCCCCTACAAGGGCACCGGGCCGCAGCTCGCGGCGGTGCTCGCCGGCGAGGTGGCGATGACGATCGACCCGTTCACGGCGGTGCAGCACGTCAAGACCGGCAAGCTGCGCGCGCTGGCGGTGCTGTCGGACAAGCGCTCCCCCGTGCTGCCCGAGGTGCCGACGCTGCTCGAATCCGGCGTGCGTGGCGTGGAACTGAGCTCCTGGATCGGCCTGATGGCCCCGGCCGGAACGCCGCGCCCGATCATCGACCGCCTGCATGCGGAAATGGTGAAGATCGTCGCCACGCCGGACGTGAAGGAGCGCCTGGCCGGGATGAACTACGAACCGGTCGGCGACACGCCGGAGCAGTTCGCCGCGGCGATCGCCGCCGAGACGACGCGCTGGGCGAAGATCGTCAAGGAGACCGGCTTCAAGCCGGAGTGAGCACCGGCGCGCCGAATGGCGCGCCGCATGCCGCGCCAATCAACGGCGCGGCACGGCCCCGTACTCAGCCCGGCAGCTCGAGCATCGCCTTGGCGAGGATGTTGCGCTGGATCTCGCTGGAGCCGCCGTAGACGGTGGCCGGCCGCGACGCGAAATACTGGTTGGCGATGTGCATCTGCGTGCCGTCGGCCGTCGTCGAAGCGTCGAGCGTCGCATCCTCGGCGTCCGCCTCGAGCAGCAGGTCGGTCACGCGCTGCATGGCCTCGGTGATCCAGATCTTCAGCATCGACACCTCGGGGCCCAGCTCGCCGCCGCGGCGCAGCACGTCGACCATGCGCACGAACGACGCGCCCAGGTCCTCGACGTCGAGCCGCAGCTCGTCGTAACGCGCGCGCGCCGCCGGCTGCTGCAGCAGGCCACGCGCCTTCATGAGGCGGTGCAGCAGTTGCAGCGGGGCCTTCGCGAGCCGCGGGTTGCCGATCAGGATGCGCTCGTTGCCCAGCAGCGACTTCGCCATCGTCCAGCCGCGGTTGAGGCCGCCGACCAGGTTCTGCCTGGGCACCCGCACGTTGTCGAAGAAGACCTCGCAGAACTCCGAGCTGCCGGTGAGGTTGCGGATGCGCCGCACCGTGATGCCGGGGGTCTTCATGTCGGCGAGCAGGAAACTGATGCCGTCCTGCTTCTTCGCCTCAGGATCGGTGCGCACCAGCATGAAGATCATGTCGGCCTCATGCGCGAACGAGGTCCAGATCTTGTGGCCGTTGACGACGAACTCGTCACCGTCGAGCACGGCCTTGGTCCGCAGGCCCGCCAAGTCGGAGCCCGCGCCCGGCTCGGAATAGCCCTGGCACCAGCGCAGCTCGCCGGCCAGGATGCGCGGCAGGTAGTTGCGCTTCTGCTCTTCGGAGCCGTAGCGGATCAGCAGCGGCCCGAGCATCGTGATGCCCATGTTCGTTGCGATGGAGATGCCATGGCGGTCGAACTCTTCAGCCATCGCCAGCTGGTCGTAGGCTGACAGCCCCATGCCCCCGTGTTCGGTGGGCCAACCCGGCGCAGCCCAGCCCTTCTCCGCCAGCTTGCGCTGCCACGACACGGTCTCCTTGATGCCCATGCGCGTGGCCGGGAAGCGCCATTCGGGCGGGAAGTTCGCCGCCAGGAAGCTGCGGACCTCGCCGCGCAGCGGGTCGCCCGATTCCGCCTCCTCGCTCGGGTCGCCCGCCCGCTCGCCGTAGCGGCGGCGGTGCGTCGAGGCGTCGCCCAGCCAGGCGGCGAGCACCATCGCACGCTTGAGGAACAGGCCGATGTTGCACTCGTCCGTGTAGCCGATGCCGCCTTGCAGTTGCACGCAGCCCTTGGCCACCTTCAATGCGGCGTCGGAGCAGCGCGCCTTGGCTTGGCTGGCAGCGAGCGCACGCTCGTCGGCGTTCTCGCTGGCGTCGAAGCGTTGCGCGCTCCGGCGCACCACCCCCCGCGACAACTCCACCAGCACGAACATGTCGACCGCGCGGTGCTGCAGCGCCTGGAAGCTGCCGATCGGCTTGCCGAACTGCTCGCGCACCTTGATGTAGTCGACGGTGATCTCCAGCGCCTGCGCCATCACGCCGAGCAACTCTGCACTCGCGGCGAGACGGCCTTCGTCGAGCACGCGCTCGAGCGCAGCCGCCGCCACCGCCGCGCTCGCGACCACGGCACGTGCCGGCACCGCCGTGAGCGTCAGTTCGCTCCAGGTGCCGCCGTCGACCCGCGTCTGGGAGCGGATGGCCAGGCCCGGCGCATCGCGGTCCACCAGGTACAGCGCACAGCCATCGGCTGCAGTGGCCGAGACGATGAATGCGTCGGCCGTCTCGCCGATCGGCACGAAGCACTTGCGGCCGTCGAGCACATGCCCGCCCTGGCGTTGCGTCGCCCGCGTCGCGTCCGGTTGCACCGACTGGCTGCCGGCCGCTTCCTGCCAGGCCAGCGTGGGTGTCCACTCACCGGCGGCCAAGCGCGGCAGCAACTCCTGCTTCAGCGGCTCGTTGTCGCCGGCCAGCAGCGCACCGCCGGCCAGCAGCGCCGCCGCGGTCAGCGGCTCGGGCGCGAGCGCGCGGCCGTGCTGCTCGAGCAGCAGCGCGAGCTGCGCGAAGCCGAGCTGCATGCCGCCGACGCTCTCGGGGAGCCGGCAGCCGGTCCAGCCCATCTCGGCCAGCTCGCGCCACGCGGCAGGGTCGTAGCTCGGCGACTGGCCGCGCAGGCCGCGCACGCGGCGGTACTCGGGGTCGCGCGAGGAATAGGCGGCCGCGGCGTCGCGCACCATGCGCTCGTCGTCGCTCAGCGCGTCGATACGGGAACTCAGGTCAATCATCGAATCAACTCCATCAACGGGTCTTGTCTTCGCTCGCCAGCCGGTCCCAGTCGAAGCGCGGCGGCTGCTTGGCCAGAAAGCGCTCGACGGCCTCCTGGTGGTAGGGCAGCGTCTTCACGGTCGCCGAGGCGAAGCCCTCGAGCTCGCCCATGAGCCGCTCGTCGCTCTGGAACGACTGGTTGAGCAGCGTCTTCGTGACGCCGATGCTCTCGGTCGGCGCGTCGCGGAAGCGGCCGGCGATCGCCATCGCGGCCGACATCAGCGACTCGGGTTGGTGGACCTCGAACACGATCCCCAGCGACTTCGCCTCGTCGGCGTCGACGACGCGACCGGTGAACATCAGCTCCTTGGCCTTGTGCAGCCCGACCGTGCGCGGCAGCAGGTAGATGGCGCTGAAGTCGGGCACCAGGCCGACGCGCACGAAGGCCTGGCAGAAGCGCGCGCGCGGCGTGCAGACGATGAAGTCGGCCGCCAGCGCCAGGCTGAAGCCGGCGCCGTAGCAGACGCCGTCGACGGCCGCGATCACCGGCTTCTCGAGGCCGACGAACTGCGGCAGCCAGGCCTGCACGTCGCGGATGGTGTTGCGCCCCTCGGCCGGCGTGCGCGCCGTCACCGGCTTGCGCATGCCGGAGATGTCGCCGCCGCCGCAGAAGTTGTCGCCGGCGCCGGTGACGATCAGCGCCTTCAGCGACGGGTCGTGCGCGAGCACCGGCATCAGCGACGCCAGCTCGTCGCGCATCTGCACGCTGAGCGGGTTGCGCTGCCTGGGGCGGTTGAGCGTGAGCAGGCCGATGCCGTCGTGCAGCTCGTATTGGATGGTTTCGTAGTTCATGGGGCGTCCTCAGGCGGGGTGGCGATCGATCTTCTTCCAGCCCAGCTCGTCCATGCCGAGCAGGTTCTTCTGGATGTTGGCGGAGCCTTCGCCGGTGCGCATCACGCGCGCGCAGGTGAAGTAGCGGAACACCGGGAACTCGCGCGCGAAGCCGAAGCCGCCGTGGATCTCCAGGCACTTCTCGGTGACGTTCATCACCGCCTCGCCGGCGAAGTACTTGGCGATCGACGCCTCGCGCCCGAAGGTCTCGCCGAGCTCGGCCTTGGCGGCCGCGCGGTAGATCAGCAGCCGCGCCGCCTCGGTCTGCGCCAGCATCTCGGCGATGGTGTGCTGCACCGCCTGGAACTCGCCGATCTTCTTGCCGAAGGCGACGCGGTCGTTGGCGTACTGCACCGCCATGTCGAGGCAGGCCTGCGCGATGCCGAGTCCGCGCGCCGGCACGCACACGCGGCCGTAGTGCAGCGTGCTCATCGCGAGCTTGAAGCCCTGCCCCTCCTCGCCGAGCAGGCTGCCGGCCGGGATCTCCACGTCCTGGAACGAGAGCTCGGCGGTCGGGATGCAGCGGGTGCCGATGTCGGCCTCGATGGCCTTGGCGCCGAAGCCGGCGAGGTCCTTGGTCTCGACCAGGAAGGCCGACACGCCGGCGTGTCCCTGGTCCGGATCGGTCTTCGCGAACAGCAGCACCAGGTCGGCCACCGAGCCCAGCGTGATCCACATCTTGCTGCCGTTGAGAACGTAACGGTCGCCCTTGCGCACCGCGCGCGTCTTCATGGCGGCGGCGTCGGAGCCGCCACCCGGCTCGGTCAGCGCGAAGCAGCCGATGGTCTTGCCCGCGAGCAGCGCCGGCACGTACTTGCGCTTCTGTGCCTCGGTGCCGAAGCGGTAGATCGCCATCGGCACGTTGACGCCCTGGTTGTTGAACGGCATGCCGCTCTCGATCGAGGCGCGCATCATCTCTTCCATGATGAGAACCTGGGCGACGAAGCCCATGCCGCTGCCGCCGTACTCCTCGGGGAACAGGCAGCCGAACATGCCGGCGCCCGCCATCTTCTCGATCAGGTCGCGGTGGAACACGCCCTCAGCCTCGCGGCGGCGCCAGTTGGGGGCGATCTCCTTGCGCGCGAAATCGATCGCCATCTCGCGGGCGGCGGCCTGATCGGGCGTGAGTCGGAAGTCCATGCGATCTCCTTCGGGTGTCAGTCGACCTTGAAGCCGGTGTCCTTCACAACCTTGGCCCACTTGGCGGTCTCGTCGACCGACAGCCGCATCAGCTGCTCGGGCGTGCCGCCGACCGGGATGTAGTTCAGCGACAGCAGCCGCTCGCGCACGTCGGGCATCGCGACGATCTTCACGACCGCCTCGCTCAGCGTCTTGATGATGGGCTTGGGCGTCGCCCCCGGCGCATACAGCGCGAGCCACGAGTTGAGCTCGACGCCGGGGTAGCCAGCCTCGGCGATGCTCGGCACGTCGGGCAGGCTGGGGAAGCGGTTGGCCGACATCACCGCCAGCGGGCGCACCTTGCCGGTCTTGATGTGCGGGATGGCGGTGAACGGGTCCATCGTCATTGCGACCTCGCCGCTCAGCACGGCCGACAGCTGCGGCGAGGTGCCCTTGTACGGCACCGCGACGATGTCGGTGCCGGTGGCAGCCTTGAAGGTCTCGACGAACAGCTGCAGCCCGCTGGTGCCGTAGGCGTAGTTCAACTTGCCCGGCTGCGCCTTGGCGAGCGCGACGAACTCCTGCACCGTCTTCGCCGGCACCGAGGAGTTGACGACCATCAGCACCGTCGCGTTGATGACCTGGCTGATTGGCGCGAGGTCCTTCAGCGGGTCGTAGGGCATCTTGTAGAGGCTGGGGTTCAGCGTCTGCGCGCTCGCCACCGTGAGCAGGATCGTGTAGCCGTCGGGCGCGGCCTTGGCGACCGTGTCGCCGCCCAGCATGCCGTTGGCGCCGGGCCTGGAATCGACGACGACGGGCTGCTTCAGCACCTGCTGCAGCTTCTCCGCGACGATGCGCGCGAGCACGTCGGTCGTGCCGCCGGGCGCGAAGGGCACCACCATGCGGATCGGCTTGGCGGGGTAGTCCTGGGCACGCACGCCGGAGGGCAGCAGCGCGGCGGCGAGCGCAATCAGTGCGACGCACCGGCGCGAGAGGGTCGTGAAACGCATCATGGGGCTCCTTCGGGTGGGTATCAGTGCTGGCGCGGCACGATCAGCGCGTCGAGCGCGATCCCTCCCTCGCCCGCCGGCAGCACGACGAACGGATTGATGTCGATGCTGTCGATGTGCTCGGCGTTGTGGGCGGCGAACACCGACACGCGGGCGATCGCCTCGGCGAGCGCGGTCTCGTCGGCCGGCGGCTGGCCGCGCAGCCCGGTGAGCAGCACGCGGCCGCGCACCTCGTCGATCATCGCCCGCGCCTGCGACACGCCGAACGGCGCGACGCGGAACGCGACGTCCTTGAAGGCCTCGACGAACACGCCGCCGAGGCCGAACATCACGACCGGCCCGAACACCGGATCCCGGTTGACGCCGATGATCGTCTCGACGCCGCCCTTGACCATCGGCGCGACCACGGCGCCGTCGAGCCGGGCCTCGGGGGCGCGCTCCGCCATGCGCTTCATCAGCGTGCGCCAGCCCTCGCGCAGCTGCGCCTCGTCAGCAAGGCCCAGCAGCACGCCGCCGATGTCCGACTTGTGCTGGATGTCGACCGAGGCGATCTTCAACGCCACCGGGTAGCCGAGCTGGGCCGCCGCCTTCGCCGCGGCGTCCTGCGTGGCGGCCAGCACCTCGCGCACGACCGGGATGCCGGCGCTCGCCAGCACGGCCTTGGCCTCGACCTCGTTGAGCGCCGTCGCCGGCACCGGCAGCACGCCCGCGGGGAGCGCGGGCGGCGCGTCGGCGGCCCGTGCGCGCGCCGACTCGCGGGCAAAGCGCACCAGCGCGCTGGCGGCGCGCACCGCGCGGGTCGGCTCGTCGAACACCATCACGCCGGCGGCCTCGTAGAGCTTGCGCACCTCCGGCGTCGCGAGCATGGAGATGATGATGGTGCGCTCCGGAAAGCGCGCCAGCACCTTCTTCAGCTGCTGCAGCAGCTCGTCGCTCAGGCTCGGCACCTGGCCGACGCTGGACAGGAAGGCCACCACGACGTCGTAGCCGCCCTCCTCCAGCATGATGTTGAAGTTCTTCTCGAACAGCGTGACGTCGTTGACCAGCTGCGCCGTCATGTCGACCGGATTGCGCGGGCCGGCGAAAGGCAGGATCTCCTTGAGCCGCCGCTGCGCGTCGTCGGGCATCGGGGCGACGTCCATCCCGTGGTCGGCCGCCGCATCCGCCATCAGCGCGCCGACGCCGCCCGACACCGTGAGCAGGCCCAGCCGGTTGCCCTGCGGCGGCTTGCGCGCGAGCGAGCAGGCGTAGGCCACGTCGAACAGCTCGTCGATGGTGCGCGCGCGGTAGACGCCGTACTGCCGGAACAGACCGTCGTAGACCTGGTCCGATCCGGCCAGCGAGGCGGTGTGCGAGGCGGCGGCGTGCGCGCCGGCCTCGGAGCTGCCGACCTTCATGATGACGATGCGCTTGCCGCGCTCGCGGGCGATGGTCAGCGCGTCGACCAGCCGCGCCTTGTCGGTCACCGCCTCGACGTAGCCGACGATCACGTCGGTGTCTTCGTCATCGGCATAGAAGCGCACGCAGTCGGCGAAGTCCACGTCGCTCTGGTTGCCGGTGGTGACCCACAGGTTCAGCCCAAGCCCGCGCTGGCGTATCAGCGACAGGCAGTAGCCGCCGAAGGCCCCGCCCTGGCTCACCAGGCTGATGCGCCCCGGCACCAGGCCGAAGCCGGCCGCGCTCGGCGTGAAGGTGCCCAGCAAGCCGCGCCGCACGTTGATGAGGCCCATGCAGTTGGGCCCGACGACGCGCATGCCCGTGCGCCGCGTCAGCTCGGTGATCTGGCGCTGCCATTCCAGCCCCTGCCCGCCGATCTCGGCGAAGCCCGCGCTCAGCACCACGGCGCCGCCGACCTTCTTGCGCGCGCAATCCTCCAGCGCCGCCAGGACGTGCGGCGCCGGCACGGCGACGATCGCCATGTCGACCGGCCCCTCGATGGCCTCGGCCGTCGGGTAGGCTTTCAGCCCCTGGATCTCCTGGTGCTGCGGATTGATCGGGTACAGCGCGCCGTCGAAGTGCGTGGACTTGATGAAATCCAGCGGCCGGCCGCCAATCTTGCGGGGATCCGACGAGGCGCCGTAGAAGGCGACCGAGCGCGGATGGAACAGGCGGTGCATGGCACTTTCGCGGATGTCGGGCATGGGGTGCAGGAGGTGATGGGCTGACGGACGAGCGCTTGCGCGGACAATCGCGACCGCCACCCCGGCGCGGGCCGCGGTGGCGTGTCGCTGCGGCGCGCGGCTCAGTGGATCGACAGACCGCCGTCGACGCCGATCAGCTGGCCGGTGACATAGCTCGCGCCGGGCGAGGCGAGGAAGACGAACACCGGCGCCAGCTCGGCCGGCTCGGCCCAGCGGCCGAGGGGCACGCGCTCGAGGTACGCATCCTTGAAGCGCGGGTCGGTGCGGATGGTCTCGGTCATCGGCGTGGCGGCGCCCGGGGCGACCGCGTTGACGACGATGTTGTAGCGCGCCAGCTCCTTCGCCGCCGACTTGGTGAAGCCGAGCAGGCCGGCCTTGGCCGAGCCGTAGTTGATCTGGCCCAGCGTGCCGAGGATGCCCGCGGTCGACGTGACGTTGATGATCCAGCCCTGCTTGCGCTCGATCATGCCGTTGATCACCGCCTGCAGACAGTTGAAGCTGCCGGTGAGGTGCACCGCGATCACCTCGTCCCACTGGGGGATGGTCATGCGGTGCAGCATGGCGGTGCGGGTGACGCCGGCGTTGTTCACCAGGATCTCGACCGGGCCAAAGGCCTCGTTGACCTGCTTCACGGCGGCGTCGACCTGCTGGCGGTCGGACACATCGCAGGCGAAGGCCTGGGCACGGCCGCCGCGCTCGCGGATGCCGGCGGCGACCTTCTCGGCAGTGGCGATGCGCAGGTCGACGACCGCGACCATTGCGCCTTGCGCGGCGAACGCCTCGGCGACGGCCGCCCCGATGCCCTGCCCGGCGCCGGTGACGAAGGTCACGCGGTCCTGCAATGCCTGTCCACTGAACATGTCTCGCTCCTTTGAAATGGGATGCGAACATTCTAGGCAACCGTGCGGATCAAGGAATGCCGTTCGTATTTAGGAACACGTGGCCTTCCCGGCGCACCTGTCGTACGATCGGGCCTTCTCCGCTGCACGCTGCCACCGTACGCCATGCCCACTCAACCCAAGCAGAGCAAGCCCCAGCGGGAAGCCGACGAGCCGCTGGCCAATGGCGCGGTTGCGCTCGACACCGGACCGCGCTCGCTGATCCGGACCTTGCGCATTCTCGAGCAGCTCGCAGCGGCGCCCCAGGGGGCCACGCTGGCCATGCTGAGCGTCGAGCTGCAGTCGCCCAAGAGCAGCCTGCTCGGCCTGCTGCGCCCGCTGTGCAGCTACGGCTACATCGTCAATACCGCAGGCCGCTACGTGCTCGGCCCGGCCGCCTACCGGCTGGGTCTGTCGATCATGCCGACCGTGTCGATCTCGCGCATCGCGACCCCGATCATGCGGGAGCTGGTCGAGCGCTGCGGCGAGACCGTGCTGGTCGCGGTGCTCGACCGCGAGGCGGGCACCGCCGTCTACGTCGAGAAGATCGAAAGCACGCAGTCGATCCGCTACACGGTGGCCATTGGCACGGCGCGGCCACTCTATTGCTCGGCGGCGGGCCGCGTGTTGCTGGCCCACGCCGACGAGGAATACATCGAACGCTACCTGCGGCGCGCCGTGTTCCCGCCGCTGACACCGCAGACGCTGACGCGCGCCGCCGACCTGCGGCGGCTGCTGCCGCAAGTGCGCGAGCAGGGACTGTCAGTCACTATCGGCGAGGTGTCGAGTGATGTCGCCGGCTTCGCCGCGCCGATCTTCGATCACCAGGGCCGCGTGATCGCCGCGCTCGCGATGGCGGCGCCGGTCAGCCGCACACGCGCCAACCCGCAGCACTTCGCGCGCCAGATGCGCGAGGCGGCGGACAGCATTTCCTTCGGCTTCGGCCATGCCGGCGCAGCGCTGACGATGCCGCCCGGGTCGGACGTGGGCGCGCCCGAACCGGCGCCCGCCCGCTCCGCACCCGAGAAGCGCCGCCGAGTGTCCGCCGCCACCGGCTGAACGGGCCGATCTCGCGGGCACCTCGCCACTGCCAGCCGACCCCGATCGCGGTCGCGGTCGCGGCCGATGGTCGCGCTCGCGCCCACTTTCAACCACAGGAGACCAGCAAGACATGACGATCAAAGGCAAGGCCTGCATCGCAGGGGTGTTCGAGCACCCGACGCGCAAGGCCGTCGACAAGTCGGTGGTGCAGTTGCACGCCGAAGTGGCCAAGGGCGCGCTCGAAGACGCCGGCCTCAGCAAACACGACGTCGACGCCTACTACTGCGCCGGCGACGCGCCCGGGCTGGGCCCTCTCAGCATGGTCGACTACCTCGGTCTGAAGGTGCGGCACATCGATTCGACCGACGTCGGGGGCTCCTCGTACCTGGTACACGTGAGCCACGCCGCGCAGGCCATCGCCGCCGGCAAGTGCAACGTCGCGCTGATCACGCTGGCCGGCCGCCCGCGCGCCGAGGGCCAGGCCACCGGCACCGCGCCCCGCAACTTCGGCGCCACCGCCGACACGCCGTTCGAGTTTCCGTTCGGCTCGGCCACCGTCAACATGTACGCGATGGCCGCGATGCGCCACATGCACGAGTACGGCACGACCAGCGAGCAGCTCGCGTGGATCCGCGTGGCCGCGTCGCACCACGCGCAGCACAACCCGAACGCAATGCTCCGCGAGCTGGTGACGGTCGAGGACGTCGTCAACTCGCCCCTGATCGCCGACCCGCTGCACCGGCTGGACTGCTGCGTGGTGAGCGACGGCGGAGGTGCGCTGATCGTCACGCGGCCCGAGATCGCGCGCAGCCTGAAACGCCCGGTCGTGAAGATCCTCGGCGCCGGCGAGGCGGTGAAGGGCCAGATGGGCGGCAAGGTGGACCTCACCTACTCGGGCGCGGCCTGGTCGGGCCCGATCGCCTTCGAAGAGGCGGGTGTCAAGCCGGCCGACATCCAGTATGCATCGATCTACGACAGCTTCACCATCACCGTGCTGATGCAGCTCGAGGACCTGGGCTTCTGCAAGAAGGGTGAAGGCGGCAAGTTCGTCTCCGACGGCAACCTCATCTCGGGCGTCGGCAAGCTGCCGTTCAACACCGACGGCGGCGGACTGTGCAACAACCACCCGTCGAACCGGGGCGGCATGACGAAGGTGATCGAGGCAGTGCGCCAGCTGCGCGGCGAGGCCCATCCCGCAGTGCAGGTGCGCGACTGCGGCCTGGCACTGGCGCACGGCACCGGCGGCTCGCTCGGAACCCGGCACGGCAGTGCCACCCTCATCCTGGCCAAGGAGTAACGCGATGACCGTCAAGGAAAGAAAGATCCCGTCCCCCACCGCGTACCCGGAGACCGAGGCGTTCTGGAAGGCGGCCGGCGAAGGCAGGCTGCTGGTCAAGCACTGCAACGCCTGCGGCGAGTACCACCACTTCCCGCGCTCGCTGTGCCCGTTCTGCTTCAGCGAGCAGACCGAGTGGCGCAACGCCTCGGGCCAGGGCGTGATCTACAGCTACAGCGTGATGCGCCGCGTCGAGGTGCCGTACGTCATCGCCTATGTCACGCTGGATGAAGGCGTGACGGTGATGACCAACATCGTCGACTGCGATCCGGAAGCGGTGCGCATCGGCCAGCGTGTCAAGGTGAAGTTCCAGGCGACCGACGGCGGCCCGCCGGTCGCGATGTTCACGCCGGCGTGATCGAAAGAGCAGACAGCACAGGCAGCGGATGAAATCCCGTCTTCCGCTGCTGCTCGGCGCCGTCGGCATCAGGACTACCCCACCCGCCCGGAAGAGGGACCCTGCGCCATGTCGCGCACTTGCAAAAGTGTGCCGAGCGTCATAGCCGACGGCCGGGCCCGCCGGGCCCCGCCGAACGGCACCCCGCCGCCGCTCCTCAGCCCGGCAGGTTCAGCACGCTCTTCGCGATGATGTTGCGCTGGATCTCGTTGGAACCGCCATAGATGGTCGACGGCCGCGCGTTGTAGAACGGCGAGAGGATGTCGATCGCCGCGTCGCCGAAGGCTACCTCGCCCTCGATCGCCCCGGCGTCACCTCCCGCCTCCAGCGTCAGCTCGGTGATGCGCTGGAAGGTCTCCGACGCGAAGATCTTCAGCAACGAGACGTCGGGGCCCAGCGTGCCGCCGCGCTTGACGATGTCGGCGAAGCGGCCGTAGGCCGACGTGAGGTCCGCCACGTTCAGCTTGAGCTGCGTGAAGCGGTCCATGAAGGCGGCGTCGGCGCTCAGCCCGCGCGCCTGCACGATGCGCTCGAGCCGCTGCAGCCCGGTCTGCGACAGCTTGGGGCTGCCGATCGAGATGCGCTCGAACCCGAGCAGTGCCTTGGCGATGGTCCAGCCCTGGTTGGGCTGGCCGACCAGCCAGCGCGCCGGCGTGCGTACCTTGTCGAGGAACACCTCGGCGAAGTGCTCGCTGCCGTTCAGGTTGCGGATCGGCCGCACCGTGATGCCGGGCGACTTCATGTCGACCAGCATGAAGCTGATGCCCTCCTGCTTCTTCGCCTGCTTGTCGGTGCGCACGAGTACGAACATGTGCGTCGCGTCCATCGCAAAGCTGGTCCAGATCTTGGAGCCGGTGATCACGTATTCGTCACCCTCCAGCACGGCCTCCGTGCGCAGACTGGCCAGATCGGAACCAGCGTTCGGCTCCGAGTAGCCCTGGCACCAGATGTACTCGCCGCGCAGACTGGGCGGCAGGAACTCGCGCTTCTGCTCCTCGGTGCCGAAGCGGATCAAGAGCGGGCCCAGCATCGTGATGCCCATGTCCGGCGTGCGGGCGACGCCGTGCTTCTCCTGCTCCTCGATGAAGGCGAGCAGCTTGCCGGGCGACAAGCCCATGCCGCCCCACTCCCGCGGCCATGCGGGCGCCGCAAGGCCCTTCGCGTACAGCTTGCGGTACCAGTCCTTGCATTGCGCCCAGCGCAGGAAGTGCGCCGGAAAGCGGATCTCCTCGGGGTACTCGGTGCGGAAGAAGTCCGCCACCTCGCGTCGGAAGGTCTCGTCGTCGAGGGCGTCCCAGTCCATGTCAGCCATGTCGTTGTGGTCCTTGTCAGGCGGTGGCATGCGCCGGTGCGAGCGCGGCGTAGCGGCGGCGGTGGCTCGCGCCGTTGCCCAGCCAGGCCGACAGCACCATCGCGCGCTTCAGGTACAGGCCGATGTCGCATTCGTCGGCATAGCCGATGCCGCCGTGGATCTGGATGGATTCGCGGCCGATGCGCAGGCCGGCATCGGAGCAACGCGACTTGACGCGGCTGGCCCACAGCGCGAGTTGGCCGTCATCGCCGTCCAGGTGCAGCAGTGCGTCCGCGAGCACCGAAACCGCCAGCTCCTTCTCGATGAACAGGTCGACCGCGCGGTGCTGCAATGCCTGGTAACTGCCAATCGGCTTGCCGAACTGCACGCGCGTGCGCATGTACTCCAGCGTGATGTCGAGCGCGCGGCGCATCACGCCGACCAACTCGGCGCCCGCCATCACGGTCGCGGTGTCGACGGAGCGCTGCAGGGCGGCTGCCGCCACCGCGGGCGAGGCGACACGCTGCGCGTCGGAGACCTTGACGCCGTCGAGCACCAGCCGGCCGCTGCGCGAGCCGTCGGCGCGCCGCTCGAACGAGCGCTGCAGGCCGGCCGCGCCCTGGTCCACCCAGTACACTGCCGGGCCGTCCGCGCCTTGCGCGCTGACCAGGTAGCCGTCGGCCTCGGCCGGCACGGCGAAGCGCTTTTCGCCGCGCAGCACGCCACCCTCGACGCGGGTGGCGATGTCCAGCGGCTCGACGCCGCCGTGCGATTCCTGCCACGCCAGCGCCGGCAGCACGTGCCCGAGCGCGATCCCGGGCAGCAGCTCCGTCTTGAGCGCGTCGTTGTCGCCCTGGACCAGCACGCCGGCGGCCAGCACGGCGACCGCGTTCAGCGGCTCGGGCGACAGCGTCTTCGCGAATTCCTCCAGCACCGTCGCCATCTCGCCGAGGCCCAGCCCCAGGCCGCCGTGCGACTCGGGGATCAGAATGCCGGTCCAGCCCAGGTCGGCAAGGCTGCGCCACACCGCCCGGTCGTAGCCGGGGTCGCTGCCGCGCAGCGCGCGCACGCGGGCGATGCTGGTCTCGCGGGCGGCGAAGCTCAGCGCCGCGTCGCGCAGCATGCGGTGGGTGTCTTCGCCGGTCTCCACCGGGTCACCAAAGGTCGCCGCCGCCATCACGCAGCCTTCGTTGCGGCGGCGTCCGCCGGGGTAGCGTGCGTGCGGACGACGCCATCGCGGCGCAGATGTTCGATGGTGGCGGCGTCGTAGCCGGCGGCCGCGAGGATCTCGGCGGTGTGCTCGCCAAGCATCGGCGGGGCCCGCTTGACGGTGCGCTGCTCGCCGTCGAAGGTGACCGGCATCGCCACCGTCTTCATCGCGCCCGAGATCGCATGCTCGTACTCCATCACGATGCCGCGCTCGGCGGTGTGCGGCATGGCGAGCACGCGGTCCAGCGAATGGATGGGCGAGTTCGGCACGCCGGCTTCGTCGAGCAGCTTCGCCCACTCGGCGACGGTTTTCTGGCGGGTGCGCTCGCTGACCCGCGCCACCGTCTCGTCGAAGTGCCTGACGCGGTCGCCGTTGGTCCTGAACTTCGGATCATCGGCCATCTCCGGCATGCCCGCGGCGCGGCAGTAGCTGCGGAACAGGCTGTCGTTGCCGACGGCGATCAGGATCTCGCCGTCCTGGGCCGGGAACACCTGGTAGGGGCACAGCGACTCGTGGCTGGTGCCGCAACGGGCCGGGGTGCGACCGGTTTCCCAGTAGATCTGCGAGGTGTAGCCGAGGAAGGCCATCGCCGTCTCGTACAGCGACACCTCGAGGAAGCGGCCCACGCCGGTCGCGTCGCGCTCGCGCAGTGCAGCGAGGATGCCGAAGGCGGCCCAGATGCCGGTGGTCTGGTCCAGCGGCGAGAAGGCCGCGCGCACCGGGCCACCGTTCTTCTCCCCGGTCACGCTCATGATGCCGCTGAAGGCCTGCACCATCAGGTCGTAGCCCGGCAGGTGCGACAGCGGACCGGTGCGGCCGAAGCCGGAAATGCTCGCGTAGATGAGGCGCGGATGGCGCTTGCGCACCGCCTCGTGGCCGAGGCCCAGACGGTCCATCGCGCCCTTGCGGTAGCTTTCGATCATCACATCGCTGTTTTCCAGCAGGCGCATCACGACTTCGCGGCCGGCGGCGGTCTTCAGGTCGACCGCGATGCTTTGCTTGTTGCGGTTGGCGCTGAGGAACACCGCGCCGTCCTCGCCGATGACGGGCGGCCAGCGGCGTGTGTCGTCGCCGCCGTCGCTGGGCTCGACCTTGATCACGGTCGCGCCGAGGTCAGCCAGGTACTGGCCGCACATCGGGCCCGCGAGGACCTTGCTGAGGTCCAGCACGCGAACGCCGGCTAGCGGCGCGAAGGGTTTGGAAGCTTGTTGGGGCGTCATCGGAGGGTCAGCGGGGTGGATTTCAGGGACGGTGCCCGGCCTGCTCGAGCTCGCACGAACAGGAAGGAACGGATCGGCTCCATCGGCGTCCTCAGTAGGACTTGGGCAGACCGAGCACCTTCTCGGCGATGTTGCACAACACCAGGTGCGGGCTCACCGGCGCGATGCGCAGGATCATCACCTCGCGCAGGAAGCGCTCGACGTGGTACTCCTTGGCGTAGCCGAAGCCGCCGTGGGTCAGGATCGCGGTCTCGCAGCACTTCACCGCTGCTTCGGCGGCCAGGTATTTGGCAGCGTTGGCCTGCGGGCCGCATTGCAGGTCGCGGTCGTACAGGCTGGCAGCGCGAAAGGTCATCAGGTGCGCCGCTTCGAGCTCGGCCCACGAGATCGCCAGCGGGTGCTGGATGCCCTGGTTCTGGCCGATCGGGCGGTCGAACACGACCCGCTCCTTGGCGTAGCGGGTGGCCCGCGCCAGTGCGGCGCGGCCGATGCCGACAGCTTCGGCCGAGACCAGCACCCGCTCCGGGTTCATGCCGTGCAGGATGTACTGGAAGCCCTTGCCTTCCTCGCCGATGCGGTCGGCCACCGGCACCGGCAGGCCGTCGATGAACAGCTCGTTGGAGTCGACCGCCTTGCGGCCCATCTTGTCGATCTCGCGCACGTCGACGTAGTTGCGGTCGAGCTTGGTGTAGAACAGGCTCAGGCCGTCGGTCGGTCTCTTCACTTCCTCGGCCGGCGTGGTGCGCGCGAGGATCAGCATGTTGTCGGCCACCTGCGCGGTGGAGATCCACACCTTGCGGCCGGAGATCAGGTAGCGGTCGCCGTCGCGCACCGCGCGCGTCTTCAGCTTGGTCGTATTGAGTCCGGCGTCCGGTTCGGTCACCGCGAAGCAGGCCTTCTGCTCGCCGCGGATCAGGGGCGGCAGGAAGCGCTGCTTCTGCTCCTCGGTGCCGAACACCACGACCGGGTTGAGACCGAAAATGTTCATGTGCACCGACGACGCGGCCGACAGGCCGCCGCCCGCTTCCGCAATGGCCTGCATCATCACCGCCGCTTCGGTGATGCCGAGGCCGGCGCCGCCGTATTCCTCCGGCATCGCGATGCCCAGCCAGCCGGCGTCCGCCACCGCGCGATAGAACTCTTCCGGGAAGCCGCCCTCGCGGTCCTTGCGCAACCAGTAAGCATCGTCGAAGCGGCTGCACAGTGCCAGGATCGCCTCGCGCAACTGTGTCTGTTCGGGGCTGAATTCGAATTCCATGGGGGGTCGGCCGCCTGCGGCTGGTTGGGTTGGCGTGGATTCTACGGCGTCGTGCGGAAATCAGAATCTCGTTCGTCTTTTGGAACGCCGTCTTCGTTTGCCCGTCAGACTAACAGTTGTTCGAAATACCAGCCGGGCCACCGCATCGCCGCGTAGTCCCGCGTCGCGGCCATGCACGGCTGGGGCGACCTGCTGGCCATGCACATCCCGGCGCGGGTGCCGCCCAGCGCGACCACTTCCTGAACGATCCCTGTGGTCTGCTGTTCGAGGAGATCACGGCTTCGAACCTGGTCAAGGTCGACGCGCACTGCAACATCCGCAGCCAGACCGAGCGCATCATCAACCGGCCGGTTTCGTGATCCACAGCTGCCCACGTGGCGCGCCAGGACATGGACTGCGTGATCTGCACTGGGGCAGGCGCCCACGATGCCCCTGTTAGCATTGCCACAGCGCTATCACCTAACTAGCGAGCGAAATGGCCTCCAGGACCCCCTCTTCCCCCTCCACGCTGAACGAAGTTGAATCGGCCACGCGCGAGCGGATCCTGCTGGAGGCCGCGCGGCTGTTCCGCCATCATGGCTACGCCGCGACCACGCTGCGCGAGATCGCCGATGCCGCGAACATCAAGGCAGGCAGCATCTACTACCACTTCGCCTCGAAGGAGGAGATCCTCGGGGATGTGCTCGACAAGGGCATCCAGGCAGTGGCGGACGCCGTGCGCGAGCGGATTGAGGCGCTGCCCGCGGATGCCAGCTTCCGCGACCGCATCGCGGCGGGGATCGAGGGCCATTTGTGGGGACTGCTGCATCACGGCGACTTCACCTCGGCCAACATCCGCATCTACGGCCAGATCCCGGCCAGCGCGAAGAACCGCCATCGCGTCGTGCGGCGCGCTTACGCCGACCTGTGGGACAGCCTGTTCGAAGGTGCGATGGCGAGCGGCGAGCTGCGCAGCGACAGCAGCACGGCGGTGATCCGCCTGTTCGTCATCGGCGCGCTGAACTGGACGGTCGAGTGGTACAACCCGCAGCGCGGTTCGTTCCAGGACTTCTCGCGCCAGCTTACCGAGATCGTCTTCGACGGTGTGCTGGCGCGCGGCACCGCTTAGCCGCTGCGGCAGCAGTGCCCCACGCGAGTGGATCGCTGGTCGTTGGGGTGGCTTGGGCGCGTGGCTGCGAGCGTTTCACCTCCTTGCCGTCAGGCGGAATCGCGGCAGGGTGATGCGGGCGTCCACGGGATCGCAAACGAGTTCGACCGTTGCGTCGATGGCGACCGCCATCGGGTCGCCGCCGAGCAGTGAGCTGATCATCCAGGGGCCCTCCTCCAGTTCCACCAGCAGCACGGCGTACGGCGTGTCCTGCTTGAACGCCGGGCCCGGTGCGCGATACACCACGCTGTACGAATGCACGTGGCCGCGCCCGCTGGCGGCGCGGTGCTCCAGGCGCTCGCTGCCGCAGAGCCGGCAGCGCGACTGCTGGTACACCTGCACCTGGCTGCATACGAGGCAGTGCTGCAACAGCAGCCGGCCGTGCTTCAGTCCGGCCCAGAAGGCCCCGGAGTCCGGGTCCGGTTGCGGCAGCGGCTTGAGGTGGGCATCCCCGGGGTGGATCACAGCGTGGCCTCCGTGCCGAGGATCGTGGTGGCGTTGGTCGCGAAGCCGCCGCCCAGGCTGTGCACGAGGCCGAGTTCGGCGCCGGCCACCTGGCGTTCGCCGCAGCGGCCGCGCAGCTGGTTGACGACCTCGTAAAAATGGAACAGCGCGCCGGGCATACCCGAATGCGCGAACGACAGGAGTCCGCCGTGCGTGTTGCACGGGATGCTTCCGCCGTAGGTCATCTGCCCGTCCTCGACGAAGCGGCCGCCCTCGCCCTTGGGGCAGAAGCCCAGGTCCTCCAGCATCATGATCACGGTGCCGGTGAAGCAGTCGTAGACGCCGGCGACGTCGATGTCCCTCGCGCTGTAGCCGGCCATCGCGTAGGCGCGCTGGCCCGACTGCACAGCGCCGGTGGTCGTCAGCGACGGCATCAGGAAGACATGCTCGTGCGTGTAGCACTCGCCACCACCGAGGATGTACACGGGCCTGGCGACGCCGAGCGACTTCGCCCGCTTTGCCGAAGTGACGATGAAGGCCGCGCCGCCGTCGGAGATCAGCGAGCAATCGAGCTTGTGATAGGGCGTGGTCACCCAGCCCGAGTCCAGTACCTGCCGCACCGTCAGCGGCTCGGTCATCTGCGCGCCCGGCGTACGCCGGGCATGTTCGCGATGCACCACGGCCACCTGGGCGAGCTGTTCCGACGTGGTGCCAAACTCCTTCATGTGGCGCTGCATCGTCATCGCGAAGGTGTTGGCCACCGGAATGCCGAAGGGCATCTCGTACTGCTGGTCGCGGCTCTCGGTCATCGACCGCAATGCGAGCTCGGGCGACAGGCCGGTCAGCAGGCTGTCACCGCCGACCACCAGCACCGTCTCGGCCAGCCCGCCGTGGATGGCGGCGGCGGCGGTGTTGAACATCGTCGCGGCGGTCGCGCCTGAAACCTGCAGCGTGTTGGAGAAGGTTGGCTGGATGCCGAGGTATTCGCTCAGCGCGACGCTGAAGCGGTGGAACGGCGCGGCAAACGCGTGGCAGGCCAGCACGCCGTCGATCTGCGACTTCGGCAGGCCCGCGTCGGCGATGGCCTGGTAAGTGGCGTCCGCGGCCAGGCCCAGCGCACTCCGGCCCGGCACGCGGCCCACCGCGGACAAACCGGCGCCGACGATCGCCGTCTTGCCGCGCAGGCTGTCGCGCCGGGTGGAAGCGTTGGAAAGGGCCATCGACTTGCTCTTGCTCGGGTTGGGGCGGGATCGGGCACTGGACGCACCGTCGCGCGTTGGTACGCTCAATTCTATGCCTGTCTAACGACCGTTTGAATTGGCCAACCCCAGAGGTGGTCGCGCAATCCAACCTCACGGCGTTCCTGCGACGGGTCGGTGTGCCGGACTACGAAGCGCTGGCCGACCGTGCCGACGCCCCACCACGCCTGCCTCGTCTTCCCGCCGCACGCACGCTACTCGCATGGCCGCTTTAGCGCGCCCAGGCTCTCGACTTCTCCACCAGGAAGTCGATCAGCGTGCGGCTCGCCAGGGTCCGGTAGCGGCCGGGCATGCGCAACAAGTACATGCGCGTTCCGAAAACACTCAGCCGCCACTCTTGCAGGCTGGTCACCAAACGCCCTGCAGCGACATCGGCTTCGACGACGTAATCGGGCACGAGCCCGACACCCAGCCCCGCAAGAACCGCCTCCCGCAGGAACTGGAAGTTCTCGGACGCAAGCGTCGGGTGCAGCGTCATCTCACGGCGCTCGCCGTCACGATACGCGGACAACCGCAAGTCGCGGCCGCTCACGGCAGACGTAATCAGGGGGCGTCCACCAACTCCTCCAACACGGTGGGCACCGGACGCGTACGCGCATAGTCCGTCGACGCGCAGATGGCGTACCGCACGCGCGCAAGCTCCACTGCCACGGTTTGCTCCGGCGGCTCGGACATCACACGCACGGCGACGTCCACCTCTTCCCGCAGCAGGTCGTCGATGCGATTCTCGAAGCGAAGGTCCAGCGAGACCTCCGGATAGCGGCGCTTGAACTCGATCAGCCAGGGAGACATCACGAGCTGCCCGAATCCCGTCGGCACACTGAGACGCACGGAACCGTGCATTCCCTTGCCGAGCATGGCCACTGGTTCGCGCGCTGCCATCACCTCGTCTCGAATCACCCGCCCGTGTCGGTACAGGCGCTGCCCCACTTCCGTCAGCTGCACGCGGCGCGTCGTGCGGCGCAGCAACTCGAAGCCCACCGACGTTTCCAGTTGCCGCAGGTGATAGCTGATGTTGGCGCGGCTCATCTTGAGATTGCGCGCGGCGCGGCTGAGGTTGCCGGCATCGGCGATGTCGACGAAGAGGGCGAGAGATTGCGCGTCCATTCGACTGTCAAAAATCCTTTGACGGATTGTTCATGTCTGCTGTGATTGTCAAGCGCGATCGCAGTCCCAACAATGGCGGCTCCTCCACAAGGAACGGCATGGCACTCGACGACGACACCTTCCATCTGCTCAAGGGCAGCGTGCAGCGCTTCATCCAGGACCGGCTGGTCCCGGCGGAGGACCAGGTCGAGGAGCACGACGAAGTGCCGCCAGAGATCGTCAGCGACATGAAGGAACTCGGCCTGTTCGGGATCTCCATTCCGGAGGAGTACGGCGGCATCGGCCTGTCGATGGCGCAGGAGTGCGAGGTTGCCCACGAACTGGGGCAGACGGCGCTGGCCTTCCGTTCCGTCGTCGGCACCAACATCGGCATCGGCTCACAAGGCATCCTCATGGACGGCACCCCTGAGCAGAAGCGTGAGTACCTGCCCCGCATCGCCAGCGGTGACCTGGTGGTGTCGTTCGCCTTGACCGAACCCGACGCCGGGTCCGACGCAGCCTCCATCAAGACCCGCGGCGTCAGGGAGGGCAACGAATACGTCCTGAACGGGACCAAGCGCTTCATCACGAATGCGCCGCGGGCCGGAGCGTTCACGCTGATGGCGCGCACCGAGGGCCCGGGCCCGGGCGGCATCACTGCTTTCATCGTTCCTGCCGGTTCGCCGGGGTTGACGCTCGGGAAGCCCGATCGGAAGATGGGCCAGCGAGGCACGAAGACCTGTGACGTAAACCTGGACAATGTCCGGGTCGCGGCGCAGAACATCATCGGCGGGCAGCCTGGCAAGGGCTTCAAGACCGCCATGAAGGTGCTGGACCGGGGCCGCCTCCACATCTCCGCCATTGCCTGCGGCATGGCCCGCCGCATCCTGCAGGAGAGCGTGGCCTATGCGCAGCAGCGCAAGCAGTTCGGCCAGAGGATCGGCGACTTCCAGCTGGTGCAGGCCATGCTCGCCGACAGCCAGGCCGAACTTCTCGCCGGCTGGTCGCTGGCGCAGCAGGTGGCACGCCGCTACGACGCCAAGCCGTTCGGCGTGACGGACCCGGAGGTGAGCATGCAGGCTTCGTGCGCCAAGATGTTCACGACCGAGATGGTCGGCAGGGTCGCCGACCGCGGCGTGCAGGTCCACGGCGGCGCCGGGTACATCAACGAATACAAGGTCGAACGCTTCTACCGCGACGTGCGCCTGCTGCGCCTGTACGAGGGCACCACCCAGATCCAGCAGATGGTCATCGGCAAGCATCTGATGCGGGAGGCATGAGTGTCCGGGCGCTCATTCCGGGGCGCGCGAGACCTTCACAGCGCAATGTGAAGCGGCAATGAGGTCTCCTTCCGGCCCGAGCAATCTTCCACTGCAAAAAGCGATGCTGCGACCACGGCGTTCCACCAGCGCCTCGACCCGGATCCGGGTACCGCTTTGCGCTTCGCTGGTGAAGTTGATCGAGAGCATCACCGTCGCGCCGCCGGCAAGGGCAGAGTCTTCATCCAGGGTGATGGCCGCATAGACACACGCGGCGTCCAGCAGGCCCGAGATCATTCCGCCGTGCAGGGTCCCGCGCCGGTTGCAGTGCCGCGGGTGAACCTCCAGTTCCAGCACGCACCCGTCCTGGCGCAGCTCGACGAGCTCGACTTCCAGCATCTCCAGGAACGGGCTGTCCATGGTCCTTGTGTTCATCGCACTGCTCCCGGATCGTTGCGAACCAGTTGGCTATGTACTCCACCCGCACCGACTCTTCGGCGGGCGTGGTTGACGCTGGTCTGTGCCTGCATCATAATGAAATTACGGCTAACGAAATGAAATTGCCGGGCAGTTTGTTTAGGAGCGCGTATGAAGAAAGTTGTCCGCCTGGGTGCGGGTTCCGGGTTCTGGGGCGATGCGATGGATCCGGCCGTGGAGTTGCTCGAGCGCGGTGAGCTCGACTACCTGTGTTTCGATTTCCTCGCCGAACTCACGATGGCGCTGCTGCAGCGGCAGAAGCTCAAGAACCCGCAAATGGGTTACGTGCCCGACGCGGTCACGTACATGAACACCATGCTGAAGACGGCGCGGGATCGTGGCACGAAGCTGATCTCCAACGGTGGTGGCGTGAATCCCCGGGCCGCCGCGGAGCGGATCGCCGAGGGAGCGCGGGCCGCCGGCCTGCAGGGCACGCGGGTCGCGCTGGTCGAAGGCGACGACCTGCTGCACAAGCTCGACGAGCTCATCGCGCAACGCGTTCCCATGGTGAACATGGACACCGGCGACAGCGACTTCGCGGCCATCCGCTCCCGTGTGGTGTCGGCGAACGTCTACACGGACAGCACCGGCATCGTCGAGGGCCTCGCGGGTGGCGCCGACGTGGTGATCGCGGGCCGGGTGTCCGACAACGCGGTGTACGTGGGGCCGCTGGCCCACGAATTCGGCTGGACCCGCGATGCCGCGCACGTGAACCGCTTCGCTTCCGGCGTCACGCTGGGACACATCGTCGAATGCGCGTCTGCCTGCACCGGCGGCATGTCCTCCCGCTTCGCCGAAATGCCGAACATGGGCCGCGTCGGCTTTCCCATCGTGGAGTTTTCTGCCGACGGCAGCGCCGAGGTCACGAAGCTGAAAGGCACGGGTGGCCGGGTCGACCTGTTCACGATCAAGGAGCACCTGGTCTACGAGATCGCCGACCCGCGCAGTTACCTGATGCCGGACGCCGTGGCGGACTTCACCTCGCTCAAGCTGGAACAGGTCGGCGAGGACCGGGTCCGCGTGAGCGGCATCACCGGCCGCCCTGCCCCCGACATGCTGAAGCTGGTGGTCGGCTACCAGGACGGCTGGATCGGTGAGAGCATGGCCTTTTTCCCCTGGCCCAATGCCTATGACCGCGCCCTGAAAGCCAGGCAGACCATGCTGGAGCGCTTCGAGCGCATGGGCCTCGAGGCCTCGCAAGTGCATTTCGATTTCATCGGCGTGAACATGCTTCACGGCCCCGGGGCACCGAAGCCCGACCCGGCGGTGGCCAACCAGTTGCCGGAGGTGGGGCTGCGCTGCGCCGTCCGCACCCGCACGGCGGAAGAGGCGGACAAGGTGCGACGCGCCGGTTCGCACCTGTGGATCATGGGCCCGGGGGGCACCTCGTTCGGCACACCGATGAAGCCGCGGCCGGTGATCTCGCTCTGGCCGACGTTGATCCCGCGGTCCTTCGTCGAGCAGAAGACCGAAATCCTGGTGAGCTGAGGAGAAGAACATGACGAAGATCGTTCGAGACATCGCGTACGTGCGCTCCGGCGACAAGGGCGACGTGTGCACGGCCGGCGTGATCGCGCGCACGCCCGCCGACTATGCAGTCCTGAAGGCCAGCGTGACACCGGCTGCCGTGAAATCCCTTTACGGAGACTGGGTGCGCGGCGATGTCCATTGCTACCCGATGGACAACATCGAAGCGGTGGTCGTGGTGATGGAGCGCGCCCTCGGCGGCGGCGCAACGAAGACCCTCCGCCTGGACCAGACCGGCAAGTCACTGGGCTACGCCCTGCTGCGCCTGCCGGTCGTGGACTGACGATGGCCGTCCTGCGTTCCTCCCTGCGCACGACGGATCCGGCGTACGCAGCCAACAGCGCGGCCTACGCCAGGCTGCAGGAGCAGGTCTCCGTCGCCCGCAGCGCCGCCATTGCGGGCGGTGGCAGCCAGGCGAGCCAGGCCCACCTCAAGCGCGACAAGCTGCTGCCGCGCCACCGCATCAACGTCCTGCTCGACCCCGGCACTCCGTTCCTGGAGATCGGGCAGCTGGCGGCGCACGGCCTGTACGAAGGTGCCGTGCCGAGCGCCGGCATCATCACCGGCATCGGCATCGTGGAAGGCCGGCCGTGCATGGTCATGGCCAACGACGCCACGGTGAAGGGTGGAACCTACTATCCGCTCACCATCAAGAAGCAGGTCCGGGCCCAGGCCATCGCGCGCGAGAACGGCCTGCCCTGCATCTACCTGGTGGACTCGGGCGGGGCCTTCCTGCCGCTGCAGGAAGACATCTTCCCGGACGAGAACCACTTCGGCCGCATCTTCCGCAACATCGCCGAGATGTCCTCCATGGGCCTGAAGCAGATTGCGGCGGTGATGGGCCAGTGCACGGCGGGTGGCGCATACATCCCCGCCATGTGCGATGAAACGATCATCGTCCAGGGCAACGGCACCATCTACCTGGGCGGGCCGCAACTGGTCCAGGCCGCCACCGGGGAAATCGTCGACCACCAGACGCTCGGTGGAGCCGACGTCCACACGCGGATGTCCGGCGTGGCGGACCACCTGGCGCGCGACGAACTCCACGCCCTCTCGACCGTGCGCGAGATCGTGGCCCGCCCTGGTCCCGGCCGCATCGCCCGCCCGCCGATGGCGCCAGTCGAACCTTTGTACGCGGCATCCGAACTGCCCGGCCTGATTCCGGAAAACCCGAAGCAGCCGATTCCCGCCCGCGAGATCCTGGCCCGTATCCTGGACGGCAGCGAACTGAACGAGTACCGGGAGCGCTATGGCAGCACCCTGATCTGCGGCACCGGTGCCATCGGGGGCTATCCCGTAGGTGTCCTGATCAACGACGGCGTCCTCTTCAGCGAGAGCGCCCAGAAGGCCGCGAACTTCATCGAGCTTTGCAGCCAGAGCGCCATTCCGCTGGTGTTCCTGCACAACATCAGCGGCTTCATGGTCGGCGTGAGCTACGAGCAAGGCGGCATCGCCAAGGACGGGGCGAAGATGGTCAACGCGGTGTCGACGTCGCGCGTGCCCAAGTTCAGCGTCATCGTCGGCGGCAGCTACGGTGCCGGCGCTTATGCGATGTGCGGCCGGGCTTTCGGGCCGCGGCTGATGGCCGTGTGGCCGAACGCCCGCACCTCGGTGATGGGCGGCGAACAGGCGGGGACCGTCCTGGCGCTGGTGCGCGAAGAGCAGATGGCCCGCAAGGGCCAGCAGTTCACGGCCGAGGACGCTGAGGCGTACAAGCAGCCGATCCGCGAGCGCTATGCCGCTGACAGCACGGCGGTCAATGCCGCTTCCAAGCTTTGGGTGGATGCAGTGATCGAGCCGGCCGACACGCGGGCGTGGCTGGCCATGGGCCTTTCACTCGCCGCGGGGTCCCCGCAACAGGAAACGCGTTTCGGCGTTTTCAGGATGTAAGCATGTTCAAGCGTGTCTTGATTGCCAACCGTGGCGAGATCGCCTGCCGCATCGCCCGCACCTGCCGGGCGATGGGCATCGAATATGTGGGCGTCCATACCGACGTCGACGCAGCAGCACCTCACCTCGAGGGAACTGCGGCGCGAATCCGGATCGGAACCGGGCCGGCGGCGCAAAGCTACCTGGACATCGAGCGCATCATCGCGGCCGCGCTCGACACCGGCTGCGACGCCGTGCACCCGGGCTACGGATTCCTGTCGGAAAACAGCAGGTTCGCGGCGGCGGTCGCTGCGGCCGGCCTGACCTTCGTGGGCCCGAAGCCGGAGACGATAGCCGCCCTGGGGGACAAGGCGCGCGCGAAGGCGCTCATGGAAGCGGCAAGCGTCCCCGTGGTACCGGGTGGCGGCGACGCCAGCGACGACCCGGAGACCGTCGAGGCGATGGTCCGCAGGGTCGGCTTTCCGGTGCTGCTCAAGCCCAGTGCCGGCGGCGGCGGCAAGGGCATGCGCGTGATCGTGGATGCCTCGGAAGTGCGGGAGGCAGTCGCCTCCGCGATCCGCGTTGCACGCAGCAGTTTCGGCGACGGCCGCCTGATCGTCGAAAGGTTCATCGAACAGCCGCGCCACATCGAAGTACAGGTTTTCGGTGACAGTCACGGGAATGTGGTGCACCTGTTCGAACGCGAGTGTTCGCTGCAGCGCCGCCACCAGAAGGTGGTGGAGGAGGCACCCGCTCCGAACCTGCCGGAGCAGGTGCGCAGCCGGCTGGTCGAGGCGGCCGTGCGCGGCGCCCGCAGCGTGGGTTACCTGAACGCGGGCACCTTCGAATTCATCGTCGCACGCGACTTCCAGTTCTACTTCCTGGAGGTGAATACGCGCTTGCAGGTGGAGCACCCGGTGACCGAGGGCATCACCGGGCTCGACCTGGTCGAATGGCAGCTGCGGGTGGCCGCCGGCGAACCCCTGCCGCTGGCGCAGGAGCAGATCCGCTGTGACGGCCATGCCGTGGAATGCCGGATCTATGCGGAAGATCCTGCCCACGATTTCCGGCCGTCGCCCGGCGACGTGGGCGCGGTACGCTGGCCGCGCCACGTCCGCGTGGAGGCCGGGATCGCTGCCGGCGGGGTCGTACCGCCCTTCTACGATCCCATGGTCGCGAAGCTGGTGACGCATGCGCCATCACGCGAGACGGCGCTGTCCCGGATGGTTGCTGCGCTGGACGAAACCGCCCTGGTGGGCCTCACGACCAACATCGGCTATCTGCGCCGCGTCCTGGTGGACGCCGGCGTGCGCGCGGCGCAGGTGCACACCCGCTATCTCGACGAACACGGCAGCCGGTTCGCCGCCAACGGCGGAATCGGCCAGGCAGCTGCGTGTGCAGCCACCATCCGGCCACAGTCGGCCACCGCCAGCCATCCCTGGGCTTCTGCGCACGTCGCGGATCGCGCCAGCCTGGATCCGCAGGCGCCGCTGGGCCGCGTGCATCTGTGGATGGGCGACCAGCACCTGTCGGCCGCCCTGCAGGCGCGCACCGCGGATGGATTTCAGGTGAGCGTCGATGACCAGTCGTGGGACGTGGCTGCTGCGCAGGAGAGCGACGGCTTGCACCAGGGTCGCATCGGCGCCAGCACCTGGTTCGCGCACTGGCGCCAGGGCGTGTGGGAACTGCAGGTCCATGGCGATCGCTTCTCCGTCCAGCCGGCGCGGACCCGGCGCTTCGACGAAGCTGCCACTGCGGGATTGGCCGTGGCGCCGATGTCGGGGACCATTGCCGCGTTGCCCGTGGCGGCGGGCGAACGCGTGGCCGAAGGCGATACCGTCGCCGTGGTGGAAGCCATGAAGATGGAGCACAGGGTCGTCGCGGCGCGCGAGGGGACCGTGCGCGCCCTTGCCTTCCGGGTCGGCGACACGGTCAAGGCCGGAGAGCTGATCGTCGACATCGAGTGACAGGGCGAGACGCGTGCCACTGCTAGACTTGCTGCAAATTTCATTCCGATGATGGCAGTGAATCTTCCGGCACCTCCCGATGACGCGCCCGCGCGTCCCTCGGAAGTCCGTGTGCTTGCGCGCGGTCTGGCGATCCTGCGCGCGTTCGAGCCCGCCAACGAATGGCGGACCAACACGGAACTCGCCACCCTGGCCGAACTGCCGAAACCGACCGTCTCCCGGCTCACGGCCAATCTGACGGAGTCGGGCTACCTGATTTACTCGGCCGAGCGCGCGGCCTACCGCCTGAGCACTTCGGTGCTCGCCCTCGGTTTCATTGCGGCATCGAACCGCAACCTGGTGGTGATCGCCCGGCCGCTCATGCAGGAGTTCGCCGACCAGCACAACCTCTCCGTCGTCCTGGCCTCGCCGGACGGGGGCAGCATGGTGTGCAATGAAGTGGCACACAGCCGGGCCCTGCTGTTCACGCTGCGCGTTCGTGTCGGCTCCCGTTTGCGCATGGGGCAGTCGGCCGTGGGCCGGGCCCTGATCGGGTCCATGGGCGACGCGGAACGAGACCGCGTGCTCGCCAGGCTCGAGGACGCCGACCACGAAACCTGGTCCGTGCTGCAGGGCCAGGTCAAGACGGTGGTGTCCCAGATGCAGCGGCGCGGATATGTCACCGCCGCGGGCACCCTGGAACGCGGAACCAACGGCGTGGCGGTGGTGATCGATACGCCGGACGGGCCGCATGCCTTCGCGCTGGGCTGCGCGGCACCGTCCGGCATCCTGAGCGTGTCGCGCATCGAGAGCGAGGTTGCCCCGGACCTGCTCGCGCTCAAGCGCAGGCTGGAAGCGGAACTGAGCGTGACCGCCCAGGGTCTGGACAACTGATGGTCCGAAAGCGCGACACCCAGGCCTTTGCCCAGCATTCCGACCGCGCGCACGATCCAGGCGCCGAGGTCGATTCCTTGCGCCGCGGCCTGGAACTGCTGCGATTGTTCGATGCCCGGCATCGATCGCTCCACTTGATCGACATCGCGGCGAAGCTCGGCCTGTCGCGCGTGACGGCCGCGAAGCTGATCGCCACGCTCGAGAGCCAGAATTTCCTGCGCCCCTCCAGCAACGGCGACGGCGGCTTCGAACCCCACGTCGCCTGTCTCGCACTGGGGCGTGCCGTCAAGCGCGGCCTGCGGATCGTGCAGGTAGCGCAACCGCGGATGCTGGCGCTGTCGCAGCGTTTCGGCGTGCACGTGACGCTTTCGACCCGCGATCGCCTCCACATGCTCGTGGTGGAGCACGTGGTGCCGAGCGGGCAGGTGCGCATGGGCCTGGACACGGGGGCGCGGCTGCCGATGGTCAATTCGGCGTCGGGCCGTGCCTACCTGGGGGCCCAGCCGGAGCCAGCGCGGAGCAAGTTGCTGACGTTGATCAAGGAAGACCCGAGCCAGGGCGCGTTCCGCCAGGCCAGCGTGGACGCAGCCTTCCGCGAACTCGAGAAGAAAGGGTGGTGCTTCCTCGCATCTCCCGTCACCAGCCAGACGAATTCGATCGCGACGCCAATTCGGGCCGCCGCAACCGCCGATTACGTCCTGACAGCGATGGCAGTGGGTCCGGACATCAAGCACGACCTGCGCGAAGAGGTCGCCCCGGATCTGCTCCACGAGGCCCGGCAGATCGCTTTCGAACTGGGCGCCGCAGGCTAGCCCGTTCCCTTGCCTCGTGCGGCGGGCGAACCTCGCTGCTGCAGCCGTGCCAACACCGCCTCCACCGCCGTGAGGTGTTCCGGCGTGACATGGGCAATGGCCTGGAACGCGGCCGCCAGGTCGAGATGATTGGCAAGCGTGGAGTGCTCCGACTCGCGCAGCAGTCGCTTGGTCATTCGCACTGCCCGCGCAGGATGCCGCGCGATCCGGTTCGCCAGCGCGTGCGCGTGGTCCAGCAGTTCAGCGCCGTCGACGACCTGGGACACGAGGCCCATGCGCAGCGCCGTCTCGGCATCCACGGGATCGGCCGTGAAAGCCATTTGCATCGCGTTGGACCTTCCGACCAGGCGGGGGAGCATCCAGGCGCCGCCATCACCGGGAACGATGCCCAGTTGCACGAAGCTGAACGAGAAGCTTGCGTTGCGGGCGGCCAGCCGAATGTCGCAAAAGCATGCCAGGTCGCAGCCGGCACCATAGGCCGGGCCGTTCACTGCGGCGATCGTCGGGACGTCGATCTCGCTCAAGGCGAGGGGCACTTGGTGCACCGAACGGCGATACCTCTCCTGGATGTCGGCCGCGGTCCCGGCCGAAAAGCCTTCGCGCGCCGCCATCCTGCGAATGTCGCCGCCGGCGCAAAAAGCCGGCCCTTGGCCGGTGATGACGAGCGCGCGCACGCTCGTGTCGGCCTCGACGGACCGGATCTGGCCGGCCAGATCCAGGAACTGCGCCTCGAACGCGAGTCTATTCAGGGTCTCCGGGTGATCGAGCAGGAGGGTGACGACATCACCTTGCCTGCTCGCCTGCACGAACGGGCGGTCGGCCGGTCCGCTCATGCGCCGATCCAGCGTGGCGCCCGCTTTTCGGCGAAGGCGCGCGGCCCTTCGATCGCGTCCTGGCTGGCGTACACGCGCTCGTGAAAGCGCTTGGCCGCCTGGAGCCCTTGCTCGCAGCCGAGGTCCATCGCCGCGCCGACGCTCTTCTTGGCTGCCCAGATCGTCAGCGGCGCATTGGCCGCAATCGCCCGGGCGAGTTCCCGTGCGCGCGCCCGCACCGCGTCGGGGTCCGGCTCGACGTAGTTGACGAAACCGAGCTGGTGGAAGCGCTCGATCGGAATCATCTCGCCGGTGAACATCAGTTCCAGCAGGAACGGCTGCGGCAGCATCCACAGCATCGGCACTCCCCAAGGCGAGCCGCGACCCACCTTGGACTCCGAGATCCCGCCGCGCGTTCCTTGCATGCCCACGCGCAGGTCGCTGTTGGCCGCCAGCACCATGCCGCCGGCGGTGAAGTGGCCCGTCATCGCGGCGATGATCGGCTTGGATACACGCCGCATGCGCTCGTGGAAGGGATCACGCAGCAGCTGCAGCATGTCCTTGCCGGTCTCTGCGCGCACCTTCGCGGCTTCCTTCAGGTCCATGCCGGCCGAGAAGGTGCCGCAGTCGGCCGAGGTGATGATGGCCACGCGAACCGCGTCGTTCGTTTCGACGTCGTCCCAGATCTCGAGCAGCCGCTCGCAGACTGCGAGCGACAGCGCATTGCGCTGGGCGGGACGGTCGATGCAGACCGTCGCCACTCCGTCTTCAATGCCGTAGCGGACCGGCGCTTCCGGGGTACCCGGGATCATGGATGCTGCTCGCCCGTCGTTCATTCCGCCTCGACCCCCGCGGCTTTCACCAGCTTGCCCCAATGCACGCTCTCGGCGCCGATGAACTTGCCGAACTCCGCCGGCGACATCTGGCGCAGCAGTTCGTAGCCGGTCGCATCGATCTGCTTCTGCACGTCCGGGATGGCAAGCACCGCGGCCATTTCACGGTTCAGGCGATCGACCACCGCCTTGGGCGTACCGGCCGGAGCGAACAGGCCGTTCCAGTTGCCGATCTCGAACCCGGGCAGCACTTCCTTCATCGCGGGCACGCCGGGCAGCTTTGCCGAGCGTTCCGGCGTGACACCCAGCGCCTTCAGCTTGCCGGCGCGGATGTGCTCGAGGCCGGTGGTGAAATCGATGAACATCATCTGCGTCTGGCCGCCGAGAAGGTCGGTGACGGCCTGGCCGTAAGCCTTGTACGGAACCTCCACCAGGTTGGTCTTCGTCATGACGCGGAACGTGCTGCCCGTGATGCGGGTGGTGCTGTTGGCGTACGGGAAGGAAATCTTGCCGGGATGCGAGCGCGCGTAGGCAATCAGCTCGGGCACGGTGTTGACCGGCAAGGAGGGATTGACCACCAGCACGTGCGGCACGCCACCGACGATCGCCACCGGGGTGAAGTCCTTTTCCCCGTCGTAAGGCAGCTTCTTGAAGAAGTACTGGTTGGCCACCTGCGTCGTATTGGTTCCGAACAGGAGCGTGTAGCCATCCGGCACGGCCCTGGCGGCGAACCCCGTCCCGATCAGGCCGGTGGCGCCCGGCTTGTTGTCGACGATGACGGATTGGCCGAGGCGCTTGGCCAGGGGGCCCACGATCACCCGCAGGATCGCGTCCGTGGGGCTCCCGGCAGCGAAGGGAAGGACGATCTTGAGCGGCTGGGTCGGATACGCGGCCTGGGCGGACGCCTTGCCGCCGATGCCCAGCATCGCGGCAAAGGACAGCGCGACGGCAGCGAGGGTCTTGGATTGCATGGATTTGTCTTCTTGGTCTTTGGGTTGACGGGAACGTGACTCAGGCGGAAGGCCGCGTTTTCACCATGCGCAGCGGGTTGTACGTGAGAACCACTTCGCCGCGTTGGTTGACGACCTTGTTGGAGGTGCGCAGCAGCCCACGGTCCGCCTTGCTGGTCGCACGCGCCTCGACGACTTCGCATTCGACGTGGATGGTGTCGCCCGCGGTGGTCGGCTTGTGGACCTTCACATCGGCTTCGAGGAAGGCCATGCCGGTGCGCTGCATGGTGCTTTGCATCAGCAGCCCCTCCGCGGTGCAGAACACCAGGGAGCCAGGCACCGGCCTCGAGCCGATCACCGACACCTCCTTGATGTATTCGACGTTGGTGAACATCTCTTCCACCATGCCGACGGCGGCCACGTACATGGCGATGTCTGCTTCCGTGATGGTCTTGCCCAGCGTGCGGAAGCGGTCGCCGACCTCGACGTCGTTCCAGTAGAGGCCGATCCCCATGATCTGGAGCCCGTTCTTGTCCTTCAGGATGGGTGTTTTCATTCGATCCGCCGTGGTGTTGTGAGAAGGCGCGCTACAGCACGCAGCTGCCGCGGTTCGTCCGCGTCGAGCTCTTTCAAAATGAAATTAGATCTTCCAGATTGAAATTACAGCGCGGCCGGATGAAGTTGTCAAGCGGACTTCCAAACGGCCGCTCGCGAGCGGGTCGCGCTTGACAGTGCATGGCGACGCTGCTTTAATTCCACTTCGACGAGTTATATTTCGTTTTGAATCGATCGAACCGCGCGGTGCGCGTGAGTGAAAAGGAACAGCGAAGATGATGAATCTCCCGTACGGGGAACTCGCGATCGGGCAGCGGGCCCGCTCGCGCGGCCGCACCATCACCGAGACCGATGTGGTCAATTTCTGCGGGCTGACCGGCAACTGGCTGGAGATCCACGCCAATGCCGAATTCGCCAAGCAGTCCATGTTCGGCCAGCGGGTGGTGCAGGGAGGGCTGGTGTTCGTCATCAGCAACGCGCTGTTCGGCTTCGACTCCTCGGTCGTCGAGGCGTTCTACGGCGTCGACAAGCTGCGCTTCCTCAAGCCCACGTTCATCGGCGACACCCTGCACGCGGAAAGCGAAATCATCGCCATGCGCGACAAGGGCGACAAGCACGGCGTGGTGACCGCCCAGCTGTGGGCGGTGAACCAGCGCTCGGAGCGGGTCTTGAGCTGCGAGTTCACGCTGCTGATCCGCCGCGAGCGCCTCATCGTCGAGTGACACCCCATCCTGGAGACAAGCGAAGCCATGAATTTTCTGACGCCGGAACAGCAACTGTGGAAAGACACCGTCGACCGCGTGATGCAGGACGAGATCACGCGCGAGTACGTGCGCGAGTGCGACATCCATCGCAACTACCCGTACGAAGCCTATGAGAAGGTGGCCCGCATGGGCTGGCTGCGGCTGCTGGTTCCGGAGGAGAACGGCGGCGACGGCGGCAGCATCTTCGACTACGCGCTGATGTGCGAGGGCCTTGCGCGCTACGGCTTCGACTTCGCCACCGCCTTCATGGTGTCGACGTTCACCGCCATGAACATCTGCAAGTTCGGCACGCGCGAGCAGCAGGAGCGCTTCCTGCCGGCCTTCATGAAGGGCGACATCCGCTTCTCGATCTCCATCTCCGAGCCGTCTGCCGGCTCCGACGCGGCCAACACCCGCACCCGCTCGGAGGAGACGCCCGAGGGCTGGCGCATCACCGGCCAGAAGCTGTGGTGCTCCGGCGCCGCCGCGCGCAACACGGTGATCGCGATGCTCACGCGCAGCGACAAGGCCGCGGCCAAGCACAAGGGCCTGACCGTGCTGCTCGTGCCCAACGACACGCCGGGTCTGGACATCCGCCGCCTGCCCACCATGGCGCGCCGCGCCACCGGCACGACCGAGATCTTCGCCGACGGCGCGGTGGTGCCGTCCGCGAACCTGCTGGGCCAGCCGGGCGACGGGTGGAAGATCATCACCGACCACCTGGAGCTCGAACGCATCGCCGTCTCGGCCGCCTACGTGGGCAACGCGCAGCAGGCAGTGACCGATGCGCTGAAATACGCGCACGACCGCATCCAGTTCGACAAGCCGATCTACGACTTCCAGGTGATCCGCCACATGCTGGCGGACATGCAGACCGCGGTGGACGCCGCGCGGCTGATGGTGTACCGCGCCGCCGACATCGCCTCGCGCGGCGAGCCCTGCCAGCGCGAGGTGTCGATGGCCAAGCTGATGGCCTCCGAGACGCTGCAGACCGTCACCCGCAACGGCATGCAGATCCTGGGCGGCCACAGCATGCTGCCCGAAGCGGACATGGAGCGCTACTTCCGCGAGGGTATGCAGTCCACCATCGGCGGCGGCACCTCGCAGATCCAGCGCACCCTGATCGCCAAGTCGCTGAGCCTGTGACCGCGCCGACCGCGTCCATGACCCCCCCCGCAGCCCCGCTGGCCGGCGTGCGCGTGCTGGACCTCACGCGCATCCTGGCGGGCCCCTGGGCAACCCAGAACCTGGCCGACCTCGGCGCCGAGGTCATCAAGATCGAGCACCCGAATGGCGGCGACGATACGCGCCAGATGGGCCCACCCTTCGTGCGCGACCAGCACTCCGGCGAGCTCGGCGACGCCGCCTACTTCCTGGCAGCCAACCGCGGCAAGCAGTCGGTGGCCATCGACATCGCCACGCCCGAGGGCCAGAAACTGGTGCGAGCGCTCGCCGCACGCTGCGACATCCTGGTGGAGAACTTCAAGGTCGGCGGCCTGGCTCGCTATGGCCTGGACTACGCCACGCTGCACGCCGAACTGCCGCGGCTCGTGTACTGCTCGATCACCGGCTTCGGCCAGACCGGGCCCTATAGCCAGCGCGCCGGCTACGACTACCTGATCCAGGGCATGGGTGGTCTCATGAGCGTCACCGGCGAGCCCGACGACAAGCCCGGCGGCGGGCCGCAGCGCGCGGGCGTCGCCTTGGCCGACGTGATCTCCGGCATGTATGCCGCCCTCGGCATCCTCGCGGCGATGCGCCACCGCGACGTCACCGGCGTCGGCCAACACCTGGACATCGGGATGCTGGACGTGCAGGTGGCGGTGCTCGTCAACCAGTCGATGAACTACCTCACGACCGGCAAGGCACCCGTCCGCATGGGCAACGGCCACCCCAACATCGTGCCGTACCAGTACTTCCCGGCGAGCGACGGCCAGTTCATCCTGGCCGTCGGCAACGACGGCCAGTTCCGCCGCGCCATGCAGGTGCTGGGGCTGGAAGCCGAGGCGGCCGACCCGCGGTTCACCACCATCGCGCTGCGGGTGGCCAACCGCGACGCCCTGCTGCCGCTGATGATAGCGCGCACCCGCACCCGCACCGTCGATGAATGGGTGGCGGCCATGGAGGAGGTGGACGTGCCCTGCGGCCCGATCAACACGATCGACCGGGTGTTCGCCGACCCGCAGGTCAAGGCCCGCGGCATGCAGCTGACACTGGCGCACAAGCGCGCCGGCGAGATCCCCTCCGTGGCCAACCCGATGCGCTTCTCGGAAACGCCGATCCGCTACGAGAACGCCCCGCCGCTGCTCGGCCAGCACACCCGCGACGTGCTGCGTCGCGTGCTGGGGGCGAGCGACGCCCAGATCGAGGAATGGATCGCGCAAGGCTTCGTCAAGGAGACACCATGAGCAAGGCCCCTTCGGAGACCGGCCAGCAGACGGGCTGGGACGCCACACCCCTGATGGGCATGGGCCTGCACTGGGACGACGTCAAGGTGGGGCAGCGCTTCCGCACGCTGGCGCGCACCATCACCGAGGCGGACATCACGCTGTTCGTCGGCGTGACCGGGATGGTCGAGGAGATGTTCACCAACCTGGAGTACATCCGCGCGGAGTCGCGGATCGGCGCGCGTCCAGCGCCCGGGTCGCTCGTATTCTGCATCTCCGAAGGCTTGCTGATGCAATCGACCATGCAGCGCACCGGCATGGCCTTCCTCGAGTGCGACCTGCGCATCCTGAAGCCCACGATGGCCGGCGACACCATCCACGTGCAGGCGGAAGTGGTGGAGGCGCGCGCCACGAGCAAGCCGGGGCGCGGGCTGATGCGCACCTTCAACCGGGTCGTCAACCAGCGGGGCGAACTCGTGGCCACCTACAACCCGCTGCGCATGGTCAAGGGACGCGAACACACCGTGGCGTGAGCCCTGCCGCACAACCTCCAGGAGACAAACCGTGAACGTCCGCACCCCCTTGCGCCGCCTGCTGGCAGGCACCGCGCTGTTCGCCGCCGCTTGCGCGTCGCTCGCGCAGACCGCCGCCGGCTTCCCCAACCGGCCGATGCGCATCGTCGTGCCTTTCGCGGCCGGCACCACCACCGACCAGGCGGCCCGCTACATCGGCCAGAAGATCACCGACCAATACAAGCAGCCGGTGATCGTGGAGAACAGGGCCGGCGCCAACGGCTTCATCGCCCTGCAGTACCTGCTGGGTCTGCCGGCCGACGGCTACACCTTCACGATCGGCACCAACACCACGCACGCGGCCAACAGCGCGCTGTTCAGGAAGCTGCCCTACGACCCGGTGGCCGATTTCGTGCCACTGTCCGGCGTGACCATCGGCGGCGTGGTGCTGGTCGTGGCGCCGAGCACGCCCGCGAACAACGTGCAGGAGCTGATCGCCTTGGCGAAGAGCAAGAAGATGACTTTCGGCAGTGGCAACTCCTCCTCCCGCGCCGGCGGCGAGGTGCTGCGCGAACTGGCCGCCGTCGACCTGCTGCACGTACCGTACAAGGCGCTTCCCGCAGCCCTGACGGACCTGGTCGGCGGCCAGATCGACATGGTGTTTGGCGATGCCCCGGCCGTGATGCCGCTGGTGAAGGCGGGCAAGCTGAAGGCACTCGGCGTCTCCACCAGGGAGCGCATGCCCGGCTACGAGGAGATCCCCACCATCGCCGAACAGGGCGTGAAGGGCTACGAGACCAATGGCTGGCTGGCTGCCTTCGCCCCGAAGGGCACGCCGCCCGACATCGCGGACAAGTTGAGCAAGATGATCGCCGACATCATGCGCACGCCCGACGCGGCCAAGTACTTCGGCGCGAACGCCTGGAAGCCGATCCCCTCGACCCGCGACGAACTCGCGGCCTTCCAGAGGGCGGAGCTCGCGCGCTGGGCGCGCCTGGTGAAGAACGCCGGCATCGAGCCGGAGTGATCCGGCAGCCGCGCCCGCGGGGCACGTGAGGACAAGCATGGCGACTCTCGTCGAACAACTGGCCGCGTTCACGCAGGTGCCCTATGCGGACCTGCCGCCGGCCGTGGTGGCCGAAAGCAAGCGGCTGCTGCTGGACTCGATCGGGGCGGCGCTTGCCGCCACCGACTCGCCCAAGGGCCGCATCGGCATCGACTACGGCGGCCTGCAGGGGGCCGAGTGCAGCCCATCGCCCGACCCGTCGACCGCGATGACGGACGCCGAGCTGATCGCCAAGTTCCGCGACAACGCCGAGGGCCGCCTCGCCGCCGGGCAGGCCGATGCGCTTGCCAACGCGGTGTTCGGGCTGGAGGCAGTGCGGGACTTCGGCACGCTGATGGCCCTCACCGTGCCCGCGTGAACCGCGCACCCCGGCGTTGCGCATGACCCTCCCCGGCGCCCCCGTCGCTGCCGCCGACTTCAGCTTCCACGGGCTGATCGGGCCAGGCGACCACATCGTGTGCGGCCAGGCCGCGGCGGAGCCGCTCACGCTCACGCGCAAGCTGGTGGCCGAGGGACCCGGCGTGGCCGAGGCCATGGTGTTCCTGGGCGCGACCATGTCGCGCACCTTCGACGGCGCGCTGCCGGCGGGCCTGCGCTTCCTCTCCTACGGCACCCTCGGCCACAACGCCTCGCTGGCCGACCGCGGCTTGCTGGAAGTGCTGCCGGATCGCTACAGCCGCATCGCGCCCCTGTTCCGGTCCGGCCAGCTGCGCGCGGACGTAGTCCTGCTGCAGCTCGCGCCCGCCCCCGCCGGCCGGCGGCCCAGCCTGGGCCTCGCGCACGACTACTGCGTCGATGCGGCGCGGCGGGCGCGCCTGGTCGTCGCCGAACTCAACCCCGACGTGCCCTGGACGCATGGCGCCGAACTGCCCGAAGACCTTCGGATCGACCACTGGGTGCGGGCCGAAGTGGCGCCGCTGGCGCTGCCGGCTGCCGCCGGCAGCGAGGTGGAGCTCGCGATCGGCCGGCACGTCGCCGGCCTGGTGCCCGATGGCGCGACGCTGCAGGCCGGCTTCGGCAGCCTGCCCGATGCGCTGTTCCTGCAGCTGCGGCAGCACCGCGACCTGGGCCTGCACTCCGGCGTGTTCGGCGACGCCGCCGCCCTGCTGGTGCAGCAGGGCGCGCTCACCAACGCCCGCAAGGGCGTGGACGCCGGCGTGTCGGTGACCAACACGGTCATCGGCAGCGCGGATCTCTATCGCTGGGTCCACGACAACCCCGCGGTGCAAGTGCTCCCCGCCACGTCGACTCATGCCGCCGAAGTGCTGGCACGCGTGCACTGCCTGCACGCCGTCAACGGCGCCCTGCAGGTCGACCTCACGGGCCAGGTCAACAGCGAAGCGGTGGGCGGGCGCCAGCGCGGTGGAATCGGCGGGCTGCTGGATTTCTGCCATGCCGCGCGCCAGTCCGCAAGCGGCGGCCGCGCCATCACCGTGCTGCCGGCCACCGCCGACGGCGGTAGCCGCAGCCGCATCGTCGTCGACCTGGACGGCCCGGCCACCGTGGGCCGGGCCGACGTGGACGTGGTGGTGACGGAGTTCGGCGTGGCTGACCTGCGCCACGCCACGCTGGAACAACGCGCCGAACGCCTGATCGCGATCGCGGCGCCGGCATTTCGCGACAGCTTGCGCCACGCTTGGCGACTATCGACATGGGGACAGAGGGCATGGCATTGAAGGGTGGGCCGCTCGCCGGCGTACGGGTAGTGGAACTGGCGGGCATCGGGCCCGGTCCGATGTGCGGCATGCTGCTGGCCGACATGGGCGCGCAGGTGCTGCTGGTGGAGCGGCTGGAGCCGGCCAACATCGGCATCGAGCGGCCGCGCCGCTACGAGCTGTCGCATCGCGGCAAGCAATCGCTGGCAGTCGACCTGAAGCATGCGGACGGCGTCGCACTGGTGGCCGACCTGGCGGCCGCCGCCGACGTGCTGATCGAGGGCTTCCGTCCCGGCACGATGGAGCGGCTCGGCCTGGGGCCGCAGGCCTGCATGGCCCGCCATCCCGGCCTGGTGTACGGGCGCATGACCGGCTACGGCCAGGACGGCCCGTTGCACGAGGTGGCCGGCCACGACCTGAACTACCTCGCCCTGTCGGGCGCGCTGCACGCGCTCGGCCCGGCGGATGGGAAGCCGGCCGCCCCGCTCAACCTGCTGGCCGACTTTGCGGGCGGCGCCTTGAACCTCGCCTTCGGGATTGCCTGCGCGCTGGTGGAGCGCAACCGCTCGGGTCTGGGACAGGTGATCGACGCCTCGATGGTCGAAGGCGCGGCCTTGCTCATGACCTCGATGTTCGGCATGTACGCGGCGGGCCTGCATACTGCGGCGCGCGGCCACAACCTGCTGGATGGCGGCGCGCCCCACTACGCCACGTATGCGTGCGCGGACGGCGCGTACATCGCCTTCGCCGCCATCGAACCCAAGTTCCGCGCCGTCTTCGCCGAACGCACCGGGCTGCCGCCCGAAGCGCTGGCGCGCCTGGACGACCCCGCCACTTGGCCGAAAGGCCGGGCGATGCTGGCGGAGCTCTTCGCCACCCGCACGCGGCGCGAATGGTGCCAGCTGCTGGAGGACTGCGACGCCTGCGTGACGCCCGTGCTGGACCGCGACGAGGCGCCGCGCCACCCGCATAACGCGGCGCGCGGCAGCTTCGTCGTGCAGGACGGCGTGACCCAGCCCGCCGCTGCGCCGCGCTTCTCGCGCACGCCAGGTGCCGTGGCGGCGGCGCCGCCCACGCGCGGCGCGGGCGGCGAGGCCACGGCCGCCGCCTGGGGCCTTCCCGCGGCGCGGCTGCAAGCGCTGCGCGCCGCCGGTATCATCGGCCCCGACGCCACCGTCTCGTGACGCCATGAGAGAAGATCACGCGATGCCGGCCGCGGACGCGGCCACCGAACCGCCCGCCCTGCCCGCCTGGGCCGAAGCGGCGCGGGCGATGCCAAACCGCAGCGGCTTCCTGGAAATCGACGGCAGTTCCATCCACTACCTCGCCTGGGGCGACGCGGCATTGCCGCCGCTGGTCCTGGTGCACGGCAACGCGGCGAGCGCGGAGTGGTGGCGCTTCGTCGCACCGCTGCTGGCGGCCGACCACCACGTGATCGCACCGGACCTGGGCGGCATGGGCGACAGCAACCATTGCGGCCGCTACGCGCGCGAACGCTATGCCGAGCAGGTGATGGCGGTCGCCGGCGCGCTAGCCCCCGGCCGGCCGCCGGTGGTGGTCGGCCACAGCCTGGGCGGCTACGTGGCGATCATGGCCGGCTGCGCGCACGGCGAGCGCATGGCGGGGCTCGTGGTGCTCGACTCCCCGCCGCGCGAGGTGGACGGCGCCACCTTCTCCTCCTACGTGCAGTCCAGCCCCGTGCCGCGCATCTACCCGGACCGCGCGAGTGCGCTGCGCCGCTTCAGGGTGCTGCCCGACCAGCCGGTCAACTGCGGCTTCTACCTCGAACACATCGCGCAGACGGCGATCAGGCCGGAGGCCGGCGGCTGGCGCTGGAAATTCGACCCCGCCGCGCTCACGCATCCGCGCCGCCTGGACTACGTGGACGACCTTCTGCGCATGCGCTGCCCGGTGGCCCTGATGTGGGGCGGGCTGAGCGAGCGCTTCGGCGCATGGGAGCGCCAGGTGAGTCGTGAGCAGTTCGACGGCCGGCTGCCGCTGGTGGAGATCCCCAACGCGCGGCACCACATCATGCTGGACGAACCGCTCGCCCTTGTCGCGGCGTTGCGGGCGCAACTGGCCAGCTGGAAGGCCGCCCGCACGGGCTGATCGGCGCCGACGTCGACTACTCGAAAGCAGGACGAACGATGGATTTCGCCAAGGAATACGTGGAGCGCTACCTGCGCGAGGTGATGGTCCTGCGCATCGCGCCAGTCAGCCCGCACCTGGCGCTGTGCAACATCCCCGAGAAGGTGCTCGGGCTGCCGAAGTCCTACTGAGGAAGGCGGCCCCGCCGTGCGGGGCCGCGGCGCCTCACTCCAGGGTGGCGCCCGACGCCTTGATGATCGGCTCCCACTTCTCGCGCTCCCTCTTCAGGAGACGCGTGAAGTCGGCGGCCGTTCCGCCGATGGGAATCAGGCCCGCCTCGGTGAACTGCTGCTGCAGCGCCGGCACCTTCATCGCAGCGACCGCGGCGCGCTGCAGCTTCTCGATCACCGGCGCCGGCGTGTGGGCCGGCGCCAGCAGGCCGCCGTAGATCTCCACCTCGTAGCCGGGCACGCCGGCTTCCGCGATCGTCGGCAGCTCGGGGAACATCCGGGAACGGTAAGGGTTGGCCGCGGCAATCGCCCGCACCTTGCCGCCCTTGATCAACTGCGCCGCCACAGCCGTCGAGACGATCGCCGCGTCCACGCGCTCACCCACCAGGTCCAGCATGGCGGGACTCTCGCCCTTGTAAGGCACGTGCGTGAGGTCGGTGCGCGTCACGGACTTGAACAGCTCCATCGCCAGGTGCTGCGGCCCGCCCGAACCGGAGGATGCATAGCTCAGCTTGCGGTCCTTGGCCAGTTGCACGAACTCCTGCACGTTGCGCGCCGGCAGGCCATTGCGCACCACCAGCAGGTGGTCGTAGGTGACCACGTGGCTGATCGCCTGCAGGTCCTTGTCGACCTTGTACGAGAGCTTCGGATCCATGATCGGCCGCAACGTGAGGTTGCCCGCGCCGCCGAACACCAGCGTGTAGCCGTCCGCCGGCGACTTGGCCACCATGTCGGTCCCGATGACGCCGGCGACGCCGGGCTTGTTCTCCACGATCACGCCCTGCCCGAGCAGCTTCGCCATCTCGCCGGCCAGCAGCCGCGCCGACACATCGGTGGCCCCGCCGGGCGGGTACGGCACGACGACGCGCACGGCTTTCTCGGGATAGGTGGACTGCGCGAGCGCCGGGAGGGACACGCCCAGCGAGCAGGTCGCGACGAGTGCGACTAGAGCGGGGAAGTGGCGTCGCTGCATTGCGATGTCCTTGAGTTGGTTGCGATTCTTGGAAGATGATAGCGCGCTAATTTCGTTATGACCATCCTAATTTCGTTCGGGAAAACCCGCACCCCGGGCAGGTACGCTTGCCGCAGCCAACAGGGATGCGATGACGAACTTCATCGATTCCGCGCAAGACGGGCCGGTGGTCACGCTGACCATGAACAAGCCGCATGCCCGCAGTTCGCTCACCGGCAACATCGGCGTCGCCAGCTTCCAGGCCGCGACCGAGCGCATCCACGCCGACGCGAGCGTCCGGGCGCTCATCCTCACCAGCGTGGGGGCGGCCTTCTCACGGCAAGGAACCTCTATGACCCCAAGCGTAGAAGTAAGCCATAAGATGCTGCGCTTCGTTGGCGCGGAGCGCACTGGCAGCGCGTGGCATGCGCGGGAGTGGATATGCGAACTGGCTTGAACAGGGCTTGGCCGGTTACGGCCTCACAGACGTCCTGTGCCGCCCCTGAGAACAGGGAGCGGACGCCTTCTTGGCTGGATCCATGGCCTGACTTTGAACTGCGCCACGTGCAGGAAGGACGGTGCGAGTGAATGCCGCCAAGCTCCTGTCGGCGCGACGCACCCCTGCACAGGCCTGAAACGCTGTGGTTGCACGGACCTGCTTGGAAGGTGGCGGGCCCGCGGGGGCGACCCCCTGGACCACGCCGACTTCGCTCATTACAAGCGGATCATGACGCACCCGGAGAATTTCTCCCGCGTGTTTGCCTCGGGCTTCGACGATCCCCAGGAGCTCGCAACGCTCATCGACCGAGCGGGGCGTCTGCGCGCCGCATCGCACCACGGCCGCTCATTCTCTGAAGAAGACTTGCGAGAGCTTCGCGTGACCTGGCGCACGCTGCAGACCGGCCTCGAAAACCTGATTGAGCCCTACGACGACGCGAAGTTCGATGAATAGGCCGATTCGGGTTGCGATCGTGGACGACCACCTCATCGTGCGGCAAGGACTCCGTGACTACTGGCTGAATTCATGGACATCGAGTGGGTGGGCGACGCTGCGGACGGAGTTGCGGCTCTCCACGCGCAAGGGTCTGCATAAGAACTACGCGAAATACGTCCGGGAGTTCAGTAGGGCGGGCTTCGTCGTTGACACCGAGTCGCTCTCGCGCAGCCGCCGCTGCAGCCCGGCGGTCTGCGAGTTCATCTCCGAGAAGCTCGGTATCCGATCCAGACGCATTCCAAGCGGCCGGCGCGCATCATGACCGTCGTCCAAAGGCGAGGACCACTACTACGAGATCTGCGGGTGCTCAACGCGTCAACGCTGGCTAAGGATTTATCCGTAAATAATATTGACCGGCAGCCTGATCTTGCGCAGGACGATGATGGCTGCGGCCAAATGGTTGAGCGCGAGGAAGGTGTGCTCGAGCTTCTCGTAGCGCACCAGGAGCTTCCTGAACCGGTTGAACCAGCCATGGCAGGCTTCGACCACCCAGCGGCGCGCCTTTTTCCCGGGGTCTCGTTTCTTCTGATCGGCTTCGCTCTTTCGGCCCACCACATGCGGGATGTAGCCATGGGCCAGGATGATCCTCATGGCGTTCCTGCCCCGGTACCCGGCGTCAGCGCACAAGTGCTTGGAGCGGCGCTGCTGGGGAAGCGGGCGCTTGACCACGATGGCGTCCAGCACGGCCTCGAGCTGCGTCACATCATGCGCGTTGGCTCCTGTCACGACGAGCGACAAGGGGACCCCACGCCCGTCCACCAGAAGGTGGCGCTTGCTGCCTTTTTTTCCCCCGATCCGTCGGGTTGCGCCCCACCGCCTCCTGGGCCAGGGGCGCCTTGAACATCGCTCCATCAATACTCTGCCATCTCCAGGCGATGCCTTCGAGGTCGTCGTACTCGGCCAGGCCCGCTTTCCACAGGGCCTCGAAGAAGCCGGCCCTGGACCATTGCATGAATTTGTGGTGCACCGCGCTCGCACTGCCGAAGCGCTCGGCTGGCAGCGCCCTCCACTGGCAGCCCGTCCTGAGCACATAGACGATGGCCTCGAACACCAGCCGGGGTGCCTTCGGGGGACGCCCCGCGCCTGCGCGGCGCAGGTACTCTTTGTTCGGATCTCGCCCGGGCTGCGGCACCAGTGGCCCCACTCGCTTCCGAAACTCATCCGTCACCGCCCATGAATCGGCGTGGGCCTTGGTCATTGCGCTCATCCTTCGCCGATCACAACTCGGTTCGGGGCGTAGTTTATTCAATTTAAGGATAAATCCTTAAGCTGATCCGCGGACCCGGCCCAAACGCGGTTCTTAGAACACGGCACAACCGTTGACGTTGATGCTAAATCGTGTCCTCTGTGTCGTGTCTGATACTTTTCCTGATCGCCATACTTTCCTCGCAGGCTGCCGCGAAAGCCTCGACTAGCTCCGGCTTTACGAACAAGCCACCGCCGTCGCTGCACTGGATGTCGTCCGGATACTGAAAGTACGCAAAGTATGCAAAGCGGTGGTGGCGGTGCCGATCGCGAGCTGCAGAACGAGCGGACGTACTAGCTGCTCATTCACCGTTGCTTAAGCCCTTATCGCCGGCTCGATGCAGTTAATTTAGCTTCGAGTTCTTGTATTTTTTTCCGAAGTTGATCGGCTTCGGCCTGCGCCGCTTCAAGCGTATTTTTCACTTCCCGATAGCTTGCTCTTCGGGACAAACCACTATTTGATTGCGCTCGCGAAACGTAAGGCAACAGTGATTCCCAATTTCTCTGACCCATCGACGTTGCGACTGTGCGAGCGATTGATTCAGTGCTCGTATCCATGCCTTTTTCCAAGAGATCGCTGATCACAGCGTCTACTTTTTCCCCGGCATAAAGGCGCCTCATTGAATGATAAGCGGCCCCCTTCTTGGCGCCCGCCGAACGCGCAGCACCAGAGAAAATGCGGGTAATTGCGCCATCTGTCAGCGGCTTACCGGTTTTCTCTGAAAGGAACAGTTGCCCGGAAAAGTTTGCAAGCTTCTTCTCATCCAAGAACCTTTCAAGCGGACCCTCAGCGAATTCGACAACTCGCAATGCAAGCCAAGTCGGAAAGTCGAATTCGTTGTCGTAACCAAATTTTTGGCGCACTGGCAAGACCTTGATAGCGTCGGCATCAACATTTCTTATTATTTCTGGATCGAATTGGTCAACTCGAAGTGAATTCACGGAGCCTCTTCTGAATCCTATCTCCGCACCAATGTCCGCCATCAATGCATTTCTTTCCCGAACGTACTCCGACTGTTTTGCATTCATAAATCGCTCAACCATCGTCTCTTGCTGTGAGCGAGAAACGACTGGCTTTAAAAGATGGCGATCAGAGCTCGCGCTTCTTTTAAAGAGTAAAGGACAGACGGCCAGAATGGACGTCGTTCTTTTCTCCGCTTTCCTAACCTGCTCCGCCAAGGTACTTACGCACGAATTAACTCGAGCAGCAACTGGTCCGACGGCCCCCGACCGAATTCGCTTATTGTCTTGCAGCCACAGCAGCCATTTGTAAACGCAACGAAGCTTTTTGTTAACAGTATCTTCGGCGTAGCTTTCCTTGCGGAACGATTTGGGATTTGCCATCACCAAAGCTTTCTCCGAATCACGAAACTTTGTCAGCACCTGATCTGTGACATCGTTTAGCATCACACCGTGGCGATCAAGATAGCGCCTAAAAACGACTAAGTTTAATAGTATTCCGTGCGCTGTTATTTTTGCAAGACCGAGTTTGTCAAGCAAATAAAGTCCGTAATCAGTAAGCTCTTGATCAACTTTTCCGGAAAGCACGTCGTAGATTAGAAACGCGTCAGCAGCTTTAACGTCGCTACACCAACGTTGTAAATCAGTCTTTCGATGCATCGCGCGCCACCCTTAAGGACGTCACTTTGGGTGCTGTGTGTGCGACTTCACTTATTTGTTTGCGAAGTGCCGCAACCTCCTCATTCTTTTGTTCGATAACTAGGAGCATCTCTCTTCTGTTTGTGGCCTCGACATTCTTGAGGTTTGCAACTTCTTCTTGTAGCTGCCTCACCGTACGCAAGTAACCAATCGCTTCGGCCTCTGCGATGCCTCGCAAAACTTCGGCGAACTTTAGCTGCCGTTTCAGGCCGGCCATTGACTCCAGCTTGGATGGTGTCGAGGTAGCTTGCAGCTTCAACGCTCTTGTGGACGCCACAATCAAGTTGGCACGCTTCAACAAGCTGCTTACACCCGAGAGGGTTTCAGAGGCGTTGCTCTTGAAACTAGCTGTCGGCAGATCCAAGCCCGTGGGGATCGCCTTAGCGTCCCATTGATTGAAAGCACGAAGAGACTTCGGAAGGACTTTGCGAATCTCGTCCGCAAGCCCCTTCTCGTTTTTCTCACACATCCTTAATAGCATAGTTGCGAAAGACAATTTGCACTCAATGTTCGTCACTGCACGGTGATGATTATCGGAAGCGACTGTCGGCTTACGAGGCTTTTGCACGATAGTCACGCCGTGGCTCCCAAACGCTTCTCGTGGAAAGTTATCACCTTGTCCAAGTTGGTGAGATCTTGGCTATGCTTGTTCCGAAGCATTCCAGCAGGCAATTCAGAAAGGCGGGCGCTAATCCAGAGCTTCTCGCGTTTCAGGCCTTCTACGTGTCCTGCTGACGCTCTGTGGAATGGGCATTTATGACAGGTCTCCGGCGAGGCCTTTGCGCGATCGAGGACGCCATTCTTCTCATCGAAGCAGCGCGCGATCCGCGCGCGCTTTTCGGTCGGAGCCCCGCAGTCTCCGTGTGGGTAGGGTCGCAGCGTCTGTCCGCGGCTTTCAACAGCCAATACAAGAGCGTCAACCTTCTTCACGATGTCTAATGAGGCATAGTCAAGACGCCCGCTGAGCTTTTGATGAAACTTCAGCATTAACCTAGAAAGGCCTCCTGAGGTTTTATTGGTGCCTGCAAGCAAGTCAGAAACAAATTGATGAAGCTTTTCATGCGCGACTAGCTTTAACTCTGCATCAAGGCCGAATTGTTCCTTCTGCATTAAAAGGTTAACGCGCTCTGATGGCGGGCCAAATCGCTCTAATTTCACTCTACCGTCGGCTTTGGAGGGATTTGTAAGATAAGTGATTGTTTCATTCACACCACTTGCGACGTGATCTAGCTGAAAGCTTACCGCCATAAGCTCTGAATTCTCGTAACGGTAATGCATTATTAGCGCGTAGGCTCTTCGTAGCATGTGCGGTCGAACGTGCCAGGAAGCATCTGCTCCCATTGCTCTGATGAAGAAAAATCTCGATGCACCATCCAATCCTGCATTAAAGACAAACCATTTCGGTGTAGTCTCCCTTGGCGCGTCAAATTGCGGAATTTGGCACACCTTTCTTTCTTTTGGATGGCCTCCCTCGCCACTAACCCAACCTCTTTGGATGCGTAGCTCAATCGCTAGTTTTGACATCTCCTTCAAGATACCAATGGCATCAACAGTACCTTTATTTACAAAGAACTTCTTGTAATCTTTACGGTACTTTTCAAGGTAGAAGTCGCATTCATAAAGTCCGAGGGCGGGGTCGAACGGTTGGAGCGCGTCATAGTAAAGACCGTACATGGGATCGACAATTTCTCCCGCTCGTCTGGCGTTATAGAACCCAATCACAATAAAGCACGCATCGAACAGTGCCTGCGCCAGTTGACGAACCGACAATTCTTCCGAATGAGCGTATGCGGCTCGCCGCAGCACGACGTCATTTACGTTAAGCAAGTTGAGGATTTCTTGCTTTTTCGTCGAATGCGCGAGAACTTTTCTCAACTGGTTTTGCTCGGCTTGGAGATCGGGTGCTTGTCCTGCAACTGTGCTCATCTCTTTGAACAGCTCAAGGATGGGTTTGCTGTGGGAGTAAATCCACTTATTAGCCTCTTTGAGAAGCTGGCCAACTTCTTCCGGCGCTAAATTCGAGGTGCGCCCCCCTGGTCGTCCGTGCTTCTTGCTTTGCTTGAACGAATTTTCGAAAGGAGTGAACCTAAGGCCCGAAGGGCCTGGAACATCTGCGAGCAGGTTGATCCACCCCATCGTTTGTCGAAGCAATGACTGCCCCATGCCCTGAGACGAATTACTTACACTTCCTTTCTTCAGCGTTAGTGAGAGTGCAATTTCAACCAGCCTTGCATTCCCCGCAAATTCTTTAACGTTTACGTTTGAGCCGAGAGCAGCAAAGAACTCGTTAGAAATTCCCCCAGATTTGTTTACGAAGCGCATTGCGCTCTCTACATGTGTTTGCTGAAGCAGTGAATGAGCGCGAGACTCAAGCTGCAATGCCTTTTGCCACCCCCCTGAAGAAAGCAATTCGCGTAGAGCCATGGCATTTTCTTCCGTCCAATCAGAAATTTTAAACGCACCATGGAGCCACCCAAACTCGAACAATTTTGCCATGCAATTAACAATACTTCTAATGTTCAGTTCAGTGGACTTTGATTCCCCGGTACGAGTCAGATAGACCCGAACGGCGCCGATAATGGCGTCCGTTAAGTCTGGTCGATCGATCACGCGCGTGCCTTGGGGCGCCCATGCAGTTGGAGGCAGACGGAGTTCATCGAGCGGGACGATGAAAATGCCAGATGCGTCAGATCTCCTTTGGCTCTGGATGGTTAAGCTCGTACCATTAAAGACCACGCGCTTGTCAATGGAAGCCCTTTTGGCGTGTTCATCTGCTTCAAACGCTCTCAATTGGCTAAATCCACGCATTTTCGTCTCCTTCAATTTTCATTTCAATTGCCTTTAGGCGCGATCGATGAGGGCCCTTATTCACAATGTGAAGAATGGCTTGGTTGAATACGAGTGCCGTCAAATGCACCGCAACAAAGCGATCTGCATTCTCGTGGACAAGCTTGGTCCAATAGCTTTGATAAAAGCGGCGCGTTCGAACCGCTGCTTCAAGACTCTCTTCTGTGATTATCACTGTACGATTGCTACATCCGTCTCCAGCGTGGCATGAACGTCCTATGCATGTGCCGTTCAGCAAATCTGTTTCAACGGGAGGCAAAGCTGGATTGACACAAGAGCTGCCGTCCCCAATCGGCGCATACAATTTTCTGTGTATGTTGAACTCCACTCGACGTTCGGGAGTATCAATTTCGTAATCGACTTTAACTCCTAAGTCGAGCCGACGTTGAAACTCGTAATTGATGGAACTCCAAATTCGGTTGAAGATTTCCTGATCAAGATAGTGTCCAGTGGTTGAAATCCCCAGATGCCCAGCCGTATGCTGAGCTGCGTTTAATCCTCCAGCTCCTAGGGCGATCAGAGATAGGCCTTGTGTTCTTACCTGTTCTAGGGAAAACGCTGGCAACCCATGATGCTTCGTGAATTCTCTGAGCGCAGATCCCCACCCGACGTAAGCGAGAGGCTCTGGTGCGTTCTGAATACTGACTGGGTTGAGCCACAAGCGATTCTCATCCTTCGGCAGCCATTTGTTGCAAGCCATCCATGCATGCCGCCTTAGAAGAAATTGCAATGCCTTCCAGGGCACTAATTGCTCTTTCTTAAGTTCGACAATTGGGCTGCTGTCACCAGTCCTGGATTTAAACGCTTGCAAAGTGTAATGATCGTCGACAGCAGTTATGCCGTCGAAATCGAGATCCAGCACCGTATTGGAGTTCCACACGGTATGGCATTGCAGCGCGAGCAGCACGGAAAGCATGACACGTTGCGATCCGATCTCTCGAACGAAAAGTTCGATCAATCTATAGCGCGGTAATTTCTGATTGAGGGCGTGGTCAACATAATCCATCACTATCCCGAAACCTGGCGTGCAGATCGGTTTTTTGCCCTGTGCCAGCCAGAAAGAAGGTTCGTTCAGAACCATGAAGTACGTTGAAGCTAACTTGGATGGTGAAGCTTGTCGGACCCATTCTGGAATGACTTTCCCATCGCCCTGTATCAATGCGATAAGCAAGGGTTTAAGGGAAGAATCTGGTTCATTAAGGAGCACCTTCAACCTGCTCCAAATCATTTCGTGGCGATCTAACTCAATTTGACAGGCAGCAATCACGTCATCCAAGTCCTTTGTTCTTTGCTGCAACTCGTTTGCTTTAAGTTCCCTAAGGTTTTCATGAGGTGTTGCGCCTGAGGGAAACCTCCGAACCTTACCTTCCGCAGACGGCAAGTCACTGATCAGTCCGCGCGGAGCAGAGCGCTTGATTTGGAAGCGACTCTTGTACATTAATGGGATTCGATCCGCTTTAGGAATGCCGAGGGCAATCATGCCGTTGGTCATCCAAAGTCGAAGGCGACCTGCTCTGCGGGCTAACATAGTGGCTTCAAATCCGCATTTGCCCAAGGCCGTCTCCATGGCTTCTATTGCCGAAATACCTTTGTGAACGTCCATTTTGGACAGACTAGTATTTGCTGCTGCGCACCAAGCTGAGTCGTTTAAAATAGCGGATAGCGTTGAAAGCACCACTTGAACCTGCTGATCTTGCTCCGGGACAAGAATGCTGAGTGTTGCTCTTTTTTGAAGGACGTCGAAAAGCCATCCGTTGATGTCTAAACCGGCGCCGCTGATGTCAAGAATCCGCTTTGGCAGGTACACCCGCTTGTGCAGCTTGTGCTGAGTATGAAAAGTCAAATTCATCTGAGTCTTTCTGCGCGGCTTTCACCTTCACTTGGCAAGTGCCAGTAACTCTTCGCATGCTGGGGTCCAGCGGGCGGCTCCCCGCAGTACGGCCGGACCCCTTCTCACTCCTGTCCTACCCGAACGTGCTCAAGGTACCATGCGGCCTGATCCTTTTGTACATGGGCGTTCCCGTACTCCGATCATTTTCAATACTACATTGACCAGTACGGTCAATCTGGCGCCCGCCGATCTGCCCAAGGATTCGGGCCGCTTCGACCTGCCCATTGCCCTGGGCATCCTGGCCGCCAGCGGGCAGATCGACGCGGGCCGCCTGGCCGGCCATGAATTCGCCGGGGAGCTGTCGCTGTCCGGGCAATTGCGCCCCGTGCGCGGCGCGCTGGCCACGAGCCTGGCACTGCGGGCCCACGGCGTGGCGGTGCGGCTGGTGCTGCCGCCCGGCAGTGCCGAAGAGGCCGCCCTGGTACCCGACGCACAGGTGTACCGCGCCCGGCATCTGCTCGATGTCGTGCGGCAGTTCCTGCCGGCAGGCAGCCAGGAATCCATGGACGACGCCAGCGCCCCGGACGACGGCTGGTGTCTGCTGCAACCCGCGCCGCTGGCCACGCAGGTGGCCTATGCCGATCTTTCGGACATCAAGGGCCAGGCGGCCTCCAAGCGCGCACTGGAGATCGCGGCCGCTGGCGGGCACAGCCTGCTGATGATGGGGCCGCCCGGATCCGGCAAATCCATGCTGGCCCAGCGCTTTGCCGGGCTGCTGCCGGCCATGACCATGGAAGAGGCCCTGGAGAGCGCCGCCGTGGCCAGCCTGGCCGGGCGCTTCACCCCCGCGCGCTGGGCGCAGCGACCCACCTGCCAGCCGCACCACACGGCATCGGCGGTGGCACTGGTGGGTGGGGGTTCGCCGCCGCAGCCCGGAGAAATATCGCTGGCCCACCATGGGGTGCTGTTTCTGGATGAGATGCCGGAATTTCCCCGCGCCGCCCTGGAGGCCCTGCGCGAGCCGCTGGAAACCGGGCGCGTCACCATTGCACGGGCGGCACGGCGCGCAGAATTTCCGGCCAGCTTCCAATTGGTGGCGGCCATGAACCCGTGCCCCTGCGGTTTTCTGGGGTCGGCGCAGCGCGCCTGCCGCTGCACACCCGACCAGGTGGCACGCTACCAGGGCAAGCTCAGCGGCCCGCTGCTCGACCGCATCGACCTGCATGTGGAGGTGCCCGCCCTGCCCGCCAGCGACCTGCTGGACGCGCCGCCGGGTGAGGCCAGCGCCGCCGTGCGCGAGCGCGTGGTCCGCGCCCGCCAGGCCGCCATCACCCGCCAGGGCAAAACCAACCAGGCGCTGCAGGGTCAGGAAATCGACACCCACACCGCACTGGAGCCCGCCGCCACGCAGTTTCTGCAGACCGCTGCGGCGCGCCTGGGCTGGTCGGCCCGCAGCACGCACCGCACGCTGAAGGTGGCGCGCACCATTGCCGACCTGGCGGGCACCGCCAGCACCCAGGCGGCGCATGTGGCCGAGGCCGTGCAATACCGGCGCGTGCTGCGCGGGCCCGCGGGCTGATTCCTTGCAGCAACACCCTCACTGCATTGCTATGACAACTCACACACCCAGATACTGCCGCCGCACCGCCGGGTCGGCTACCAGCGCCGCCATGCTGCTGTGGTGGCGGATCTGGCCCTTTTCCAGCACATAGGCGCGGTCGGCCACCGCTTCGGCAAAGTGCAGGTTCTGCTCGGACAGCAGCACGCTCACGCCCTGGGCCTTGAGCTGGCGGATGGTGCGGGCCATCTGCTCGACGATCAGCGGCGCCACGCCTTCGGACGGCTCATCGAGCAGCACCAGCAGCGGCTGGCCCATGAGGGTGCGCGCCACGGTGAGCATCTGCTGCTCGCCGCCGCTCATGCGCCCGCCGGGCCGGTGGGGCATTTCGCCCAGGTTGGGAAACAGCGCAAACAGGCGCTCGGGCGTCCAGTGCGGCGCGGCGCTGCCGTCGGGCCAGTGGCGCGCGCCCTGGCGCCCCACCTCCAGGTTGTCGAGCACGCTCAGGTCGGTGAAGATGCGCCGGTCTTCGGGCACATAGCCGAGGCCCATGCGCGCCACCTGGTAGGGCGCGCTGCGCGCGATGTCGCGCCCCAGAAAGCGCAGCTGGCCACCAGGTTGAACGTGCCGGCGCACCTCCAGCCCCACGATGGCCTTGAGCGTGGTGGACTTACCGGCGCCGTTGCGCCCCATCAGCGCCACGACCTCGCCGCGCGCTACCTGCAGGTCCACGCCAAACAGCACCTGCGCGGCGCCATACCAGGCGGAAAGGCCCTGCACCTCCAGCAAGGGCGAGAGCACAGCGGCCGTCACGCCGGGCTCCCGGCCGCCGCTGCCTGGCCGAACATGCTGCCGCTGCCCAGGTACACCTCCTGCACCCGGGCGTTGTCGCGAATGGCCTGCGGGGAGCCCTCGGCCAGCAAGCGCCCGCGCGCCAGCACCATCACGCGGTCGGCGTGGGCAAACACCACATCCATGCTGTGCTCGGTGAACAACACGCCCATGGCGCGCTCGCGCGCGAGTTGCTGCGTGAGCGCCATCAGCGCCAGACGCTCGGCCGGCCCCATGCCGGCCGTGGGTTCGTCCATCAGCAGCAGCCGGGGCGCATGGGCCAGCGCCATGGCCAGTTCCACCCGCTTGACGTCGCCATAGGCCAGCGTGCTGCAGGGGCGCGCTGCCTGGGCCTGCATACCCACCTGCGCCAGCAGGGCCAGCGCATCGTCACGCCGGTGGTCCTGCGCGCGATGCCAGAACGAGAACAGGCGCCGGTCGGCCGACAGCAGGGCCATCTGCACGTTTTCCAGCACGGTGAGCGAGGCAAAGGTTTCGGCGATCTGGAAGGTGCGGCCCACGCCGTGGCGCCAGATGGCGCGCGGCGGCAGGCCGGCAATGTCCACGCCCGCCAACCGGATGCGGCCCGCATCGGGCCGCAGCTGGCCGCCCACCATGTTGAACGTGGTGGACTTGCCCGCGCCGTTGGGGCCGATCAGCGCCAGCATCTCACCCGGCGCCAGCGTGAAATCCACACCATCGACCGCGTGCACGCCGCCAAAGGCCTTGCGCAGGCCGGTCACCTGCAGCAGCGGGGGCGATGGGCTCATGGCGCGCTCCTGCGGCGGGCCTGCCAGCGCAGGGCCAGCTGCCGGGCAAAGCCCGCCAGCCCCTGCGGGAACATGAGCACCAGCGCCAGCATGGTGCCGCCCAGCACGGCGCGCCAGTAGTCGGTGTTGCGCGCCACGGTGTCGTGCAGCCAGGTGAAGGTGGCCGCGCCCACCCAGGGGCCCGCCAGCGTCTGCACGCCGCCCAGCAGCACCATCACCAGGCCGTCCACCGACTTGCCCACCGACAGGCTTTCGGGCGAAATGCTGCCCTTGGAAAACACATACAAGGCCCCGGCCAGGCCGGCCAGCACGCCGGCCAGCACAAACGCCGCCCAC
>Ga0208517_100050_pt1 | contig 86773 bp, 81 predicted proteins | sample LakWasM118_HOW13_2_FD_183932 | JGI IMG/M metagenome (GOLD analysis project Ga0208517, IMG submission 183932) | Freshwater sediment methanotrophic microbial communities from Lake Washington under simulated oxygen tension - Sediment Metagenome... | ecosystem: Environmental > Aquatic > Freshwater >... | reverse complement strand
GTGACATTTTCCCTTCAGCGGATGCCGGGTGACAGGATTAGTTGGATGGATGTGAATTTTGTTAGTTAACATAATATACATCGTATCAAGTGCGCAACACCGTCAAGAGTGCTTGCGCCGGCTGAACCGTTTACGTAACTGAAGTTGTGTTTATTTTCAAAGAGAAGTTGTAACCTGACGTCAATTGGACGTACGTTTAAGGAACATGTGAGGAGTACCGCAGTTGATTTGCGAAGCTAGCCTCATGCCGTCAGGCTCCTGAAGGTGATCTAGCGCTTGTGTCTGTTCCTTCGAGACCCGACTGCTGGCGTTGCTGTCTCGCTGTTCTTTGGTGGCAATCGATCCCGAAGCTCAGTGAGTACGGCATACATGTCGTGGCGGCTCTCCTCAAACTTCGATTTCCAGGTGCTTGTCTCGTCCCGGGCCAGCTGAAGCTCTTTCGCCAGCTGGGCCTTATCCGCCTGTAGCAAGGTCAACTCAGCCTCCAGGGCTCTCATCTTCTCGGTTGCCTCTGCAAGTGCGCCGGCCGACTTTCTGTTGTCGACCTCCAGCTGCCCGGCCAGCTTCTTGGACTCGAGCCGTGCCCGGTCTACCTCGGTGTTGAGCCTGCGTTCGTTGGCGTGGGCGCGCTCTTCAAGCCCCAAGCGCTCCGCCCGGTGCTCGGCCTCTGCGCTTTCTTGGCGTTGCCGCTGTGCCTCCGTGGCCTGTTGAAGCTGGACGTTCTGGGTCCGAGCCTCATCTAGCTGGCTCTGGAATGCCTGCACCTGCGCATGCAATTCCCTGACTTGCCCGGCCATCTCTGTGATCTGAGCATCCTTGGCTTGCATGGCCACCCCAAAGGCCTCACTGCGGTCTTTAAGGCGCTGTCGCTCGTTATCGAGCTCCTGCTGAGCCTGTTTGATGGCCTCCGCTCGTTTATCCAGCTCAGCTTGTGCCTGGGCCATCGCCGCGGTCGCGCCATCTTGAGCGTGTTGAACCGCCCGTCCCCAAAGCGTCTTTGCGGCCCTCAGCACCGGGCCTGGCAGTTGCTCGCCTGGGTCTTCTGGTTGATCGAGTGCCTCCCCAGGTGTGAGCAGCCTCTTTGCCAAGGAGCTATACCATGAATCCAGCATGGGGCCTACGGTATTGGGTGATCCGCGACCGAGCTGCTGGCGCACCCGTTCAATCGTGGGACGCTCACCCTGATTCAGAACAGCGTCGGCGGCTGCCCAGACCTCCTCCATTTGCACACCACGCGGACCTCGAACAATTTTTGACTGCATCGCCCTACTCCACTACATTTTTACCAACGATAATCGATGCTTATCGTTGGTTATTCATCGATATTGTTGTAAACAATACATCACATGTAATTTTAATGAAAATATTGACCTTTCATCCTCTCTTTTAACCATGCACCTGCCAACTCTAAGAAATGTTCCGGCCTTGGAGCCGTCGAGCCTGTCGCACGTGACGGCAAAGGCGGTCGAAGAACTGATGCGCGAGGGCGAGTCAGCGAACACGCTTGCCAGCTATCGCTCCGCATTACGCTACTGGGCTGCCTGGTTTGGGGTTCGGTACGGCCAGGCCGTCACGTTGCCATTGCCAGCCAACGCTGTCCTGCAGTTCATCGTGGATCACGCGCAGCGGACCACCGCCGATGGCTTGACTCACGAGCTGCCACTAGCCATTGACCAAGCACTGGTGTATGCCGGATTCAAGGGAAAGCTGGGGCCAATGGCGCTCAACACCTTGATCCATCGAATCGCAGTACTGTCCAAGGCTCATCAGCTGCGCAAGCTGAAGAATCCTTGCCAGGATCCAAAAGTGCGTGAGTTGCTGGCCAAGACTCGCCGGGCATATGGCAAACGGGGTGCGCTTCCGCAAAAGAAGGATGCGTTGACCAGGGATCCACTGATGGCCATCCTGGACACCTGTGATGAATCGCTCAAGGGCATGCGTGATCGCGCCCTCCTCCTCTTTACGTGGGCATCCGGAGGGCGACGGCGGTCTGAAGTAGCGGGGGCGACCATGAAAAATCTTCGCCGCCTGGGACCAAGTAGCTTCACCTACACCCTCAGCTACTCCAAGAGCAATCAGACTGCCGCCGATCGGCCGGAAAACGTGAAACCACTGGAAGGGATCGCGGGTGAGGCCCTGCAGTCGTGGTTGACGGCTTCGGGCATCAAGGACGGAACGATTTTCAGGCAGGTTAGGAAAGGTGGACACCTTGGAGAACCACTCTCCCCTGCTGCTGTCCGAGATATCGTTCGAGATCGAGCACAGCTTGCTGGGCTGCCGCAGGTGTTTTCTGCGCACTCGCTGAGGTCTGGATTTGTGACCGAGGCTGCGGTGCAGAAGGTGCCGCTAGCTGACACCATGGCGATGACGGGGCATCGAAGTGTTGCCAGTGTTGTGGGCTACTACCGCCCTTCCAAAGACAACCCAGCGGCGAAGCTGCTTTGATAGCGGTATGACGGAATCTCCTTGCGGCTGCTTAGCAGCACAAGCGGTCGCCAACGACCACTACTTTCCCGAAGTCCAGGGAAATCCCGGTCGTGAACCTTGAACCGCCCCGGCTTTTGAGGAGGCTCTTTTCTCTGAGAGGATTGAGCCATGACGAAGTCAAACAAGTTTTCCCCCGAGGTCCGTGAACGCGCTGTGCGCCTGGTGCAAGAACACCGAGGCGAGTACCCATCGCTGTGGGCCGCCATTAAATCGATTGCCCCCAAGATCGGCTGCGTGCCTCAGACCCTCAACGAATGGGTCAAGCGCCAAGAGATCGATACGGGTGCCAGGGACGGCATCAGCACATCGGAGCTACAATGCCTGAAGGAACTCGAACGCTAGAACAAGGAGTTGCGCAAAGCCAACGAGATCTTGAAGCTGGCCAGCGCGTTTTTCGCCCAGGCGGAGCTCGACCGCCGTCTGAAGTCCTGAAGGGCTTCATCGATCAGCATCGACAGGCCTACGGGGTCGAGTCGGCCTGCAAGGTGCTGCAGATCGCCCCGTCTGGCTACTGGCGCCATGCCGCCCAGCAACGCAGTCCGGCCCTGCGATGTCAGCGCGTTCAGCGTGACGGTGTCCTGTCACCGCATATCGAACGCGTCTGGCAAGCCAACATGCGGGTCTACGGCGCAGACAAGGTCTGGAAGCGGCTCAACCGCGAGGGCATTTCCATTGCCCGCTGCACGGTCGAGCGATTGATGAAGCGCCTGGGCTTGCAAGGTGTGCGCCGTGGCAAGGTGGTGCGCACCACTATCAGCGATGGCAAGGCACCATGCCCCCTGGACCGGGTCAACCGAGTCTTCAAGGCCGATCGACCCAACCAGCTTTGGGTATCTGACTTCACCTACGTCTCGACCTAGCAGGGCTGGCAGTACGTGGCGTTCGTGATCGACGTGTACGCGCGGCGCATCGTGGGTTGGCGCGTGAGCAGTTCGATGCGAACGGACTTCGTCCTCAATGCGCTGGAGCAGGCGCTGTACGCCAGGCAACCACTGCACCAACAGCCCGAATGTAAGGCAGCATACCCTTCAGACCATCACGACGCAGAAGCTTGTTCTCCTTGGGCGGACCATGTAAGGCGATTCAGACCAGTCTTTGATTCCAGCGGATCAGGAGCTCTGTGGCCTTTCTGCGCACAACCTCATGCTCACGAGCCTTCACGTGGCCATAGCCTCGCACCTGCTGAGGCAGACGAGCAAGCGCCAGTGCCTCGTTGAGGTTGTTGCCATCCAGGTCTTTCAGCAGGCCCTCGATCAAGGCCTCAAACTCATTGATCGCCGCGCGCTCCTCTCGCCGCTCCCGAGTCCAGCCAAAAGGATCGAAGGCTGTTCCACGCAAGAACCGCAATCGGGCCAGGATACGGAAGGCCGTCCTCATCCAAGCGCCATAGCGCTGCTTGATCGGACGGCCCTGCGCATCGCGGCGGGCAAACAGCGGTGGAGCCAGGTAATAGTTCACTGTGAAATCGCCTTCGAAACGTTCCTGCAAACGGTCGAGGAAATCACTGGTGGTATGCAGGCGAGCCACCTCATATTCATCTTTGTAGGCCATGAGTTTGTAGAGGCTCACCGCGACCTCGCGCGCCAGGCGTTCCCCTCCCACACGGGTTCTTTCGGCGTCGGCGATCCGGCTTACAAAAGTCGCATACCGCCGGCCATAGCTGGCATTCTGGTAGTCGGTGAGCCGCTCGGTGCGATCGGACAAAAGCTTCGCCAGCGTGTCCGCCTTCGATGGCATGAGCATGACCTTTTCATCGGAGGGCAGCCCCGCTGCGCGGCGCACCACCGCCAGATCCACCGCCGCCTGGCGTCCCCAGGCGAACGCGGCCCGGTTCATGCCCACGGCGGCGCCATTGAGTTCAATGGCGCGCAACAACGAAGCCTCCTTGAGCGGTACCCAGCCCTTTTGCCAGGCAAAGCCCAACAGGAACACGTTGGTGGCCACGGCGTCGCCCATCAGCGCGACCGCCAGGCGCGAAGCCTCGAAAGCATCAACCTCCCCCGCCGCCGAGCGAACACGCTCCAGCATCGCCTCGGGTGGGGCTTGCCAGTCGGGGTCGCGGGTGAAGCTGCCCGTGGGGGCGACATCGGTGTTCATCACCGCGTGGGTGCGCCCTGCGGTCATGGACGCGAGGGCATCCCCCGCGGCGGCCACCATCAGGTCGCAGCCGAGCACCACGTCCGCCTGACCACGGGCCACCCGGGCGGCGTGCAGTTGGGCCGGATCGGCCGCCAGCCGCACATGGGACATCACCGCCCCACCCTTCTGCGCCAGGCCCGCCATGTCCAGCACCAGCACGCCCTTGCCTTCCAGGTGCGCGGCCATGCCCATGAGCGCGCCGATGGTCACCACACCGGTGCCACCGACCCCCGCCACCAGGATGTTCCAGGGGCGCTCCAGCTCAAGCCAGGCCGGTTCTGGAAGATCGGTGGGCGGCACCACGCGCTCACGCAGAGGCTTTCGCAACTCCGCCCCTTCGAGCACCACAAAACTGGGACAAAACCCGCGCACACAGGAGAAGTCTTTGTTGCAGCCGCTCTGGTCGATCTGCCGTTTGCGGCCCAGCGGAGTTTCCAGGGGAAGGATGGAGACGCAGTTGGACTGCACACCGCAGTCACCGCAGCCTTCGCACACGGCTTCGTTGATGACCACCCGGCGTGCGGGATCGACCAACGTCTTCTTTTTGCGCCGACGGCGCTTCTCGGCCGCACAGGTCTGCGCGTACACGATCACCGACACCCCTTTGACTTCGCGCAACTGCCGCTGCAGCGCGTCCATGGTGTCCCGGTGCGACACCTTGACGCCCTGGGGGAAGTCGTCCAGCGACTGAAACAGCTCGGGTTCATCGCTCACCAGGTGCAGCTCTTTCACACCTTCGGCGGCGATCTGGCGCAACAACTGGGGCACCGAAGGCGCGCCCTCGACCGGCTGACCGCCCGTCATGGCCACGGCGTCGTTGACCAGCAGCTTGTAGGTGATGTTGACACCGGCGGCCACGGCGGCCCGGATGGCAAGGGAACCTGAGTGCATGTAGGTGCCATCGCCCAGGTTGGCGAAGACATGCGGCGTGTCCGTATAGGGCGCCTGCCCTATCCATGGGACCCCTTCGCCTCCCATCTGGCTGAATGTTTCCGTCCTACGGTCCATCCACATCGACATATAGTGGCAGCCGATTCCCGCCAGAGCGCGCGAACCCTCTGGCACCTGTGTGCTGGTGTTGTGGGGACAGCCGGAACAGAAGTACGGGAGTCGTTGCGGCACGGGAACATCGGACAGGGAGCGAGCCGCCCCTGCCGCCTGGCGATCAAGCCAACCCCGCACCGACTCCGGCAGCACATCGTGGCCGAACACCTTGATCAAGCGCGCGGCAATGACATCCGCAATCCCTGCAGGCGTGAGTTCACCATTGGGCGAAAGCAGGATGCCGCTGCTGGGAACCTGAACCCACTCGCCCGATTCATCGTATTTGCCGACCACACGGGGGCGGAGGGGTTCGTTGTAGAGGTGTTCCTTGATCTGGTATTCGAGCACCTGCCGTTTTTCCTCCACGACCAGTATCTCGTCGAGCCCCTGCGCGAATTCCACCACGCAGGTCGGCTCCAGCGGCCAGACCACGCCGATCTTGAGCAGGCGCAAACCCAGCGCCTGCGCCGCTGCTTCGTCCAGGCCCAGCAGCGACAGCGCTTCGCGCACGTCCAGGTAGCTTTTGCCGGTGGTGCAAATGCCCAGACGGGCCTGTGGGGCCACCCAGTCCTGGCGATTGAGCTTGTTCAGCCGCACGTATTCGAGCAGGGCATAAAGGCGCTCGCGCTGAAGCCGGTTCTCCTGCTCCAGCGGAGGGTCGGGCCAGCGGATCGAGAAACCGTCGGTGGGGATCGGATACGACTGGGGAATCTTGATCTCGACCGACATCGGGTCGATGTCAAAAGACGAAGACGACTCGACCGTGTCACTGATCACCTTGAAGCCCACCCAACACCCCGAATAGCGCGACATGGCGTAACCGTGGAGCCCGAATTCAATGAATTCGTGCACCCCCGAAGGATGCAATACCGGAATCATCGCAGCGATGAAGGCATGCTCGCTCTGGTGCGGCAAGCTGGATGATTTGCACGCATGGTCGTCCCCCGCCACCAGCAACACGCCTCCGTGCCGGGCACCGCCAGCGATGTTGCCGTGCTTGAAGACGTCGCCGCTGCGGTCTACGCCCGGGCCCTTTCCGTACCAGAGGGCAAACACGCCATCGACCCGCGCCTTCGGGTCCAGGCTCACCATCTGCGTGCCCCAGACCGAGGTTGCGGCCAGTTCCTCGTTCAGCCCCGGTTGAAAGCGCACTTTGTGCTGCTCCAGCAGCGGTCGGTTCTTCCACAGTTCCTGGTCGACCGCGCCCAGCGGGGAGCCGCGGTAGCCGGAGACGAAGCCTTCTGTGTTGAGACCGGCGGCCTCGTCGCGGGCCTTCTGCGCCAGCAGCAAGCGAACCAGCGCTTGCGTGCCGTTCATGTAGACCCGGCCGGCGGGCAGCTCGTATTTGTCTGAGAGGGCAACGGAATGGGTCATGCGGGGGTTTTTGCCGCTCAGGCAGCAGATTGTTTTATACAGATAATTTAATTGTGTTCATAATTTATGGGATAGTCGAATTCAATTTTTGAACTTCACATATTGGCTTTTCCAATGTCCTCCAGCCTTCCCGCCGTGCCCCGCTTCACGCTGCGCCAGCTGCACTACTTTGTGGCCGTGGCCCGATGCGGGCAAATCTCGGCTGCAGCCGCCGAAATTGGCCTGTCGCAGTCGGCCATGACCCTGGCGATCGCCGACCTGGAACAAGCCATGGGCACAGCGTTGCTGGAGCGAGGGCGGCAGGGCGTCACCCTCACCCTGCAGGGGCAAAGCTTTTTGCAGCACGCCGAATCCGTATTGCGCATGGCCAACGAGGCCGCTCAATTTCCCTTTCGCGGACGCGACCTCGAAGGAAAGCTGGAACTGGCTGCCACCTACACCGTCCTGGGCTACTTTTTGTTGCCCACGCTCGCGCGCTTTAAAGAGCTATACCCGCGGATCGAATTGTCCCTGGTGGAGCTGCCACGCAAGGACATCGAAGCCAGGCTGGTGAGTGGGCAGTTGGACATGGGCGCGGTTCTTTTGTCCAACCTGGAAGCGCCAGAGCGCTTGGAAACCCGGGTACTGGGGCGGTCCCGACGCCAGCTCTGGACGGCCGCGAACCATGAGTTGGCGGGCCGTGGCAGCGTGCGTTTTGAGGAGTTGGCCACGCTCCCCTACATCCTGCCCACGGTGGATGAAGGTGACCGAAATGCGCTCCGCTACTGGGCCGAAGCCGGGCATACCCCCAGCAAGGTCATCAGAACCTCTTCCATGGAGGCCTTACGGGAAATGGTTGCACTCAACCTGGGGGTAACCATCCTGTCTGACATGGTGTTCCGCCCCTGGTCCCTGGACGGGCGACGCATTCATGCCGTCCCCATGGACGCACGGCTACCCGTCATGGAAGTCGGACTGGTTTGGTCTTCGCGTACCGCGCTCAGTCCTTGTGCAGCAGCACTGGAGCAGTTCCTGGGCCGTTCCTTCGCCAGCGAAATTTTGACAGCCGGAACAGCAAAATGAACAGTTTTATGCTTTCTGCCTACAATAGCCAGACATCAAGCACAACCAGGAGACAACATGCACATTGATCTGAGCAACAAGCGCGTCATCGTGACGGGCGCTTCGCGCGGCATTGGCCGCGCCATCGCTAAGGCCTTCGCGCAGGAAGGCGCCCGCGTTGCGGTCTGCGCCCGCACACAGGCCGACATCGAGGCTGTGGGCACCGAGCTGGCGGCGACGGCACAGGCCGTCATTGCGCGCGCCGTGGACGTCACCGACACCGCTGGCGTGAAAGCTTTTGTGGATGAGGTTGCAGCCACCTGGGGCGGCGTGGACGTGTTGATCAACAACGCCGGTCAAGGCCGTGGCGGCAACCTGGACACACTCACGCCCGAGCAGATCCTGGAACACGCCAACGTGCTGCAGATGGGCCACTTCCGCTTCATCCAGGCGGTGGTTCCCCACATGCGCAAACAGCGCTGGGGGCGCATTGTCGAAATCAACGCGCTGGCCGGCACGCAGATCACTCCGGATGGCATTCCGTCCGTGGTGAACCGTGCGGGCTGCATCGCGATGTCGAAGTCCCTGGGCATGTCACTGCCGAAAGACAATATTCTGGTCAACACCCTCAACATGGGCTGGATCGACACCGGGCAGTGGGACCGCCACTACCGCGAAATGCCGGTGGGCACGCCGCGCGAAGAGTTCGATGCCATGGTCCTCAAGGTGGTCCCCCTGGGGCGCTTCGGAAAACCGGAAGACGTTGCCGGCATGGCCTTGTTCCTGGCGAGCGACTACGCCAGCTTCATCAGCGCTGCATCGATCGACATCGCCGGCGGAATGGGTGGGCAGATCGCTTACTACCCCACCCTCAAGCGAGACTTTGGCGCCGCCATGGCGCAGCGCTACCCCAAGACAGAAACCCCTGCCTGAAGTGCATCACGTGAGCGAGTACAAGCGACCGCTGGAAGGCAAGGTCGCCATCATCACCGGCGCATCGTCGGGCATCGGTGAGGCCATTGCCCACGAACTCAGCACCGCAGGCTGCAGCCTGGTGCTGACGGCGCGCCGCACCGACCGTTTGAATGCGTTGTGCGCCAGGCTCCCCGGACCGGCCGTGCCACTGGGTGCAGAGATCGACGATCCGGCCACGGCGAACGCCTTGCTGGAGCTCGCCCACCAGACCTACGGTCGTGCGGACATACTGATCAACAACGCAGGCATGCTGGTCAGCGGAACGCTGGACACCATCGATATCGACGGCCTGGTGCAGATGACGCGCATCAACTACAACGCCGTTGTGCGGACCTCTTATGTGTTCGCGCGAGCATTCAAACAACAAGCCGCTGGATCGATCATCAACGTGTCCAGTGTGGGGGCCTACCTGAGCCATTCGTCCATGGGGGTCTACGCCGGATTGAAGCAGGCCGTCGAGATCTTCAGTACCGCGCTGCGTGTGGAACTCAAAGGCAGTGGTGTGCGCGTGGGCACCATTGCACCAGGCACCACAGACACCGAAATCTTTGATCGGCTGAGAGCCTCCGGCCAACAGGTGCGGGCTGACCAGACGCCCGCTTTGCAGCCGGCCGATGTGGCGTCTGCTGTGCGCTACATGCTGGAACAACCAGCGCATGCCAACGTGGCGCGCCTGCTGTTGGTCTCGTCTTCAGAATCGGTCTGAACACCGGGTGAAAAGCCCGCAGCGGTGCTGCGGGCTCAAAGTCCAAAGAACCGGGATCCCACGTCAGCGCGAGATCCCTGGCGGCTTTCAACTTCGCTTGTATTTGGCCAACAGCTCGGGCTCCAGCAGCTCTTCAGGTGTGCGCACGCTCGGGCCAAGGATGGGCCCCACCACCTCGTGCCCCCAGGTGCTCAGCTTCTCGGGATTCAGCTCAAAGCCATCGTCATGCCAGGGCTCCAGCTCGGTGATGGTTTCAAACGCAAAACCGCCCGGCGAGAAATGGTAGAAAGAAGCATGCGGATCCTGCGAATGCTGACCCAGCGTCATCATCATCGGGATGGCGCGCTGCTTCACGATGTCGTAGGTCTCCCCTACGTCACGCAGGCTTTTCACAAACACGCCCACGTGCTGGACACCCATTTTCCCGGGCCCGTATCCGTAGGCAATATCGTGGCTGGTGTAGCTGTTGAGCTTGGAGCGGTAGAACGCCGTCTGGCCTTTGCCAGCGCCCGGGCCATAGTAGTGAAAGCCCATCACTTTGATGAAGAAATCCTGCAGTTCCGGCGGCCATTCCGGCGTAATCACCACCAGATGGCCCAGACCGCGGACGCCGGCCACAAAGCCCCCATGGGGGCGGCCAGGCGTGAAGGACCGGGGCATCCATTTTTGGCCATGAAACATCTCATGCTGGTAGCCGACAGGGTCGCGAAAGCGAAACACGCCCTTGACCCCCCGTTGTTCGCACAGCGCAGCGTCTCCGACGGTGACCTCTACGCCATGCTCTTGAAATCGGGCAATAGCGGCCTCGAATTCAATCTTGCCCTTGGCTTCCCAGCCGATGTAGGCCAAACGATCAACCTTGCCAGGATGGAAGGCAAAACGGTGTCGCCGGTCATCCGTGCGCAAGTAGAGGGAGTCCGGATCCAACGCCGGCGATTGCCCGATCTGAAAGCCCATGACCTGCGGTCCGTACTCCCGCCATTCATCCACCTTGGTTGTCTCGAAGCCAAGGTACCCAATGCCTATGATGTCCATGTTGATGTTTTCCCGTGAGCTAAAAAAACCGATGTCCCGGCAAACGAGTCGACGGCGGCCACCAGCCATGGGATGTGCCAGTGCCTACCCCGACAGCAGAACCTGCTGGCACCCCATGTCAATCAAGACTGAATCTCTTCGATGACAAGCGCTTCCGCAGGACAAGCCGCAGCGCCTTCCCTGGCCTCTTCTTCAAGCCCTCCCGGGATGAACTCGGATTCGACATACACCAGCCCGTTCTCGTCTAACTTGTACACCTCTGGGCAGAGCTGGGCACACAGGCCGTAGCCGCAGCAACGGCTGCGGTCAACAACCACTCGAAGTGTTGGGGTTTTACCTTGGGTACTCATGATTTTCCTTTCAATGCGACAAGCCTGATCTGACATGCGATCAACAACATATGGACATTATTTAATAAAGTGTTGATTTTTACTCTAGGGTTCTCCCTAGATATCGCTTGTCACTCCTGCCACTGAGGGAAACCCATCTCCGGGTCAAACTGGCGTCACCTGACGATGGCACGCCCGAGCGGGGATAAGAAATCGCTCCATACAGAATGCGATTCGCCATTTAGAATGCCTACCACCACACGCCCATGGACATCATGTGACACCACATCGATCCAGCACCTCTGGGGATGACCTGCATTCAATAGGCCACTAGACAACATGGAACACGTTTTGACCGAAGACAACGCCGCGCCGGACGGAGAGCCGAATTTGTCTGACCTCTCCAGGAAATCAGGACCGAGCCACGGCGTGATCGTGAAGCCCGTAGTGAACGCTATCGGAATACTTCGATACCTCGCACACAAGGGCGCTCCTGAGCGCGCAGCCGACATAGCGAGGCACTTGGGAATCAACCCCAGCACTTGCTTCAACATCCTCCGGACACTGGTGTCGGAAGACGTGGTCGATTTCAATTCGCTTTCGAAAACGTATTCCGCAGGATTGGGCCTGGCCCGTTTGGCCGAACAACTGGTGACACAGGGTCAGCGTGTTCAGTTGGCGCTGCCACTCATGCGCGAACTCGCCATCGCACACGGGATGACCGTCACGCTCTGGCGTCGCATGGGCGATGACCGGATCGTGCTTGTCAGTTCAGAATCCAGCCCGACGGATCTGCACATCTACATGCCGGTGGGCCAGCGCCTCCCGATTCTGATGGGGGCCAGCGGCCGACTGTTCGTTGGCCAAATGAATCTGTCGACGGAAGACCTGCGCACCGAGTTCGCTAACATTCGCTGGGCACGTCCGCTGTCGTTTGAAGAGTACCTGGATCAGGTTCACCTGGCTCAACGCCACGGATGGGCCGTCGACGAAGGATATTTCTCCGACGGTGTCCTGACCATCGCTGCTCCTGTGCGCGACCCCGCACGGAGCATTGCTTACACAGTTTCGGCCGTCATGATCCGCAGCCAAAACGGCGATACCGAAGCACGGATCAAAATCCTTGGGGAAGCACTGAAAGAATTGGGCACACGACTGGAGTCTGTGCTCTTTTGAGGCTTGGGCCTCAATCGCACCAAGAGAAAACATCGGTGACGGTGGCCGGCAACTTGCCACCCTTGCGCCGCTGCGAATCAGCCAGCGAAAAGTATCGGCCCGAGCAGCCTCCAACCCCAAACAACACCCTCGCAGTCGCGGAGACTTAGCGGAATCCGAGAGAAAGCACCGTCCACACATCGCTCGTCAATGGTGGAGTGTGTACGTTGGGATGACCGGCCTGACTCGCCTGGTGGGTGGCGGCATCAGCGAAAAGCCACAGCACACCGACAACCGCAACCAGACTCAAGAGGGCCGTAAAGCTCAACGATTGAGAAGTCATATTGTCTCCATGGTTGGATCAACCTGTTCGCAGGATGCTAGTGCACCCAGAGAATTTGAGGCATTTTTTCTATAAATGTACAAATTTAAATTTCGCACGTCAAATCCAAACTGACTGGATACGCCGTTTTCCAGCCCAGATCAGGGAAAACACCAAGCCCTGGCAAGCCGCTGGATCTGAGATCTGAACGCCGATGAGCATGCCCGCAAAGTGCACAGCGGGTATCTGTCATTGCCCCGAGTCAATGGGCAGACCAGGGCCCGGGCAGATTCGTTGAAGCGACGACTGTTCCTAAGTAACCACCGCGGCAATACCCACAGCCGCCTCCACTGGGTTCTTCGTTTCACTCCGTGAGAACTCCCCCGGCCCAGCGCCGGACAAACAGCGCCTGCTCCACCACCCGACTGCGCGCACTCCTGCACATCGCCTGCGGCCCAAAGTGTTCAGCCGGTGCCGATCGCTCTGACGTGCAAAAACACCATGCAAGGGAAATCCCTGATACCCAAGCCAATTTGGGCTTTGCAGAATTCAATAATTCTATTGTCAGAATGTAATTCTAAATACAGCATGAAACGCAACCAAAAAATCTTCACATGGGTCAAGGTGCTGACACTCGCCTACTTTTTCGCGGGCGCAGGGTCCGCCGGCGCTGCCGAATTTCCGCAAAAACCCATCAAGATCGTGGCCCCTTTTACGGCGGGCTCTGCTCCAGACGTCTACACCCGTGCACTCGCCAGTGAAATGTCTAAGGCTGCAGGGGTTTCTGTTGTGGTCGAAAACCGCCCTGGCGGCAGTTCAGGCATTGCAGCGCAATTGGTCGGATCGGCGAAGCCCGATGGATACAGCTTGCTGATCTCAGGAAACGTGGCGTTTACCGGCAACCCGCATGTGATGAAAACCCTTCCCTACGACCCGATCAACGGCTTCGTTCCGCTGACGACGCTCTCCAAGGGCCCCATGTACCTGTACGCCAACCCGGACAAAGTCGCGGCAACGTCATCCAAGGAGTTTTTGCAGCAGATCAAAAACAACCCGGGAAAGTACACATTCGGATACACCAGCATCACGAGTCGGTTGCCATCCGAGGTACTGCAGCAGGCCGCCGGTGTCAAGGTGGTGGGGGCTGCTTATCGCAGTGGTGCCTCGATGCTGCCGGACCTGATGAGTGGCGAAATTGACTTCATGTTTACCGATTTTTCAGCCTGGACCCATGTGAACTCCGGGAAGCTGAAGTCGCTGGGCGTAACTGATGACGTTCGCAGCCCGTTCACCCCCAACCTGCCAACTTTCCGGGAAAACGGCATTGAGGGTATGGATATCAGCTTCTGGCTGGCTGCGTATCTCCCAGCCCAGACGCCCCAACCGGTGGTTGAAAAAATGTACGCCCTGCTGGTGCAGGTGAACAAAACGCCAGCGGTGCAGGCGGCCATGAAAGCATCCGGCACGTTCGAGTTCATCCAGCCCCTGGGTCAGCTTGAAAAATACCAGGCAAAAGAACGCGAGCTGTGGGGAAAGATCATCAAAGCCGCTGGCATTCAACCCGAGTAAGCCCCTCCGTGCAGTCGAACATCATGAAACGTACCCTCCAACTTTTCCCCTTGTCCGCCTTCGTCCTGATCTCTGCCCACGTTCAGGCGCAAACCAGCTTGACCCTTTTTGGCAAGGTGGATGCCGGACTGGTTCGTGCGATTGGCTCCGATACGATCACACTCGGCGAAGGTGCCCAAAGTCGTTTTGGTCTGCGTGCAACAGAGGACCTGGGACAGGGTCTGAAAGTGTCATTCTGGCTAGAGAACCGGTTCAGATCCGACACAGGCTCGCTGACCGCTGCGCGCTTTTTCCAGGGCCAATCCATCCTGGCAATCGAAGGCGGTTGGGGCCAGGTGTCTCTGGGCCGTGACTACGTCGCTGGTTACACCGAAGTTCAAATCACGCCGGATCCGTTTATCCACACGGGCGTGTCATCCTTCGTTTCGGTCGGCACCGGCGGCATCGGAACCGTCCGCAATGACGGCGCCATTACCTACAAAAAGCAGTTGGGTGCTTTTGGCTTTGCCATGCAGACGGCCAGTGACATCAATCCGAACAGCGCAACCTTGCCCGCCCCCAGCACGACCCACCGCCCAGTGAATGGGTACCTCTCCTACCAGGCAGGTCCCGTTTACCTCGGATGGAGCCATGACAACCCTGGTGGTGCGAACGACCGCTGGAACTTCATCGCGGCGAGGTACATCCTCGACCGCTGGACGCTCACCGCGGGCTATGGCTCAGGCAAAGACAACAAGAACAACAAGCGCAATAGCGCCATGTTGGGGGCAGCGTTCAAGACTAATTCTGGTCGCGTCAAACTTGCATACGGCCAGCTCGAAAACGCCACATCCCACACCGATCTGAGCAAGAAGTTCGCTGTTGGCTACAACCACGATCTGTCCAAACGCACTTTCCTGTACGCCAATTTTGCCCATGACAAAGCGGTTGCCACCAACAAGAGCGGCTTTGATATCGGACTCCAGCACAACTTCTGACACGCAAAGCAACGCTGAAACCCTGGCTTTGACTGGAATTCGCCCATCGAATCAAATCGGGCGGTTCGCCTTTCCCGCCTGCAACCGCCCAGAACGAATACCGCTGCAGACCGGCTTCAAGGACCGCGGCGGTGGACAACTGCCAAGTTCAGTCTCCGCATGGGGTGCGGGTGATCGCCCGATCGATCCTCCCCACATCTTCGCGTAGTGGTATTCCCTAGAAAATCAGCGTTTTCACCTTTAATATGAACATATTCATTGATTCTGTTCATTGTTTGATCTAGCATCCCAACCTACACCTCTGGTTCAGCTGCCACTGCGCCGGGCCCACCGCACCACCCTTTGGAGACAAGATGAAACTCGAAGACCTCATCCTCGTCAGCGTTGACGACCACGCCATCGAACCGCCGAACGCATTTGCCCGCCACATGCCCGCGAAGTACAAGGGGCGTGAACCCCGAGTCGAAAACCACAAGGGCCGCGACGTCTGGGTGTTTGAGGAGAAAGCCACCGGCTACATGGGCCTGAACTCGGTGGTCGGACGACCCAAAGAGGAATACGGGATGGAGCCGCTGGGCTACGAGCAGATGCGCCGCGGCACCTGGGACATCAAGGCCCGCGTCGACGACATGAACGCCAACGGCGTGCTGGGCTCCATCTGCTTTCCAACCTTCCCCGGCTTCGCCGGGCAGCGGTTCCAGAGCTACGACGACCGCGGTGTCTCGCTGGCCGCCATCCAGGCCTATAACGACTGGCACCTCCATGATTGGTGCAATGCCGCACCAGGACGCTTCATTCCTTTGATGATGGTGCCGTGGTTTGACATGCAGGCGGCAGCTGCTGAAGTCCAGCGCCTGGCCAAGCAGGGCGTGCATGCCATGACGTTCTCCGACAACCCCACCGTGCACGGATACCCATCCATCCACAACAGCTACTGGGATCCCCTGTGGAAGGCATGCGCGGACAACGATGTGGTGATCTGTTGCCACATCGGCACCGGCGTCAAGGCGGCCCACGCCTCTGACGAATCGCCGATCGATGCCTGGATCACCTCGATGCCCATCTCCATTTCCAACTCCGCAGCCGACTGGATCTGGGCGCCGATGTGGAAGAAGTTCCCCAAGCTGCGCATGGCCTTGTCGGAAGGCGGCATCGGCTGGATTCCCTACCTGCTGGAGCGCGCCAATTTCACGCACAACCACCACAAAGCCTGGACCAACTCCAACTTTGGCGGCAAGAAGCCCAGCGACATCTTCAACGAGCACATCATCACCTGCTTCATCGAGGACGAGTTCGGCCTGCGCAATCTGGATTCCATCAATGTCGACAAGGTCACCTGGGAGTGCGACTACCCGCACTCCGACTGCACCTGGCCGGAATCCGCCGATGTGTTCTGGAAGCAGTCGCAGCACCTGAGCGACGATGTCATCAACAAGATCACGCACCTGAATGCGATGCGCGAGTTCTCCTATGACCCCTTCGCCATCCTGGGCCGTGAAAACTGCACCGTCGGCGCGCTGAGAGCACAGGCCAAGCACGTGAGTATCGAGCCGGCCTGCGGAATGGGTGGCGCGGCACCTCTGCGCGACCCGGAACGTCCGGTCACCTCGGGCGACATCAACAAGATGTTTGCCGCCGCCGACGCCCAGACCGCCCTGTAAGCCCATTTGATGGCAAGACCGCATATCCAGGACATTTCCATGCGCCCAGTATTCCGAGAAGACCACGAGCAGTTCCGCGAACAGGCTCGACGCTTCATTGAACGTGAGATCGTGCCCCACCTGCACACTTGGGAGGCCGAAGGCATTGTCCCCAAGAGCATCTGGATCAAGGCCGGTGAAGCCGGTCTGTTGTGCACCACGGTGCCCGAAGCCTACGGGGGCGCCGGTGGTGACTTCGGCCATTCCGCCGTGATGATCGAAGAGCTGGCGCGGGTGAACGCCACTGCGGTCGGCTTCACCACGCATTCGGAAATCGTTGCGCCCTACATCGTGGCCTACGGAACAGAAGAGCAGAAACAGCGTTGGTTGCCCAAGATGGTGAGCGGCGAGATGATTGGCGTGATCGCCATGAGCGAGCCTGGTGTGGGCAGCGATCTGCGCAGCATGCGCACCACCGCCACGCGCAGTCAGGACGGCTACACCATCAACGGGCAGAAGACTTTCATCACCAACGGGGGCAACGCGGATCTGGCCGTGACGGCCACCAAGCTGGACCCCGCAGCCAAAGAACTGACGCTGATCTGCGTCGAGACCGATAAGCCCGGATTTTCCAAGGGTCGCAGGCTTGAAAAAATCGGACTCAAAGGTCAGGACACTTCGGAGCTCTTTTTCGACAACGTATCGGTGCCGATGGCGAACCGGCTCGGCGAAGAGGGGCAAGGTTTCAAATACCTGACCCACCAGCTGGCCTGGGAACGCACCATCATCGGTATCCGCGCGGCCGCCTCGATCGAATCGCTCATCGACCAGACGATTCAGTACACCCGCGACCGGAAAGTGTTCGGCAAGACGGTGTTCGACTTTCAGAACACCAAATTCAAACTCGCCGAATGCAAGGCCCAGGCCACCATGCTGCGCGTGTTCGTCGACGACTGCCTGGCCAAGGCGATGCGAGGAGAACTCAGCGCGGAAGTTGGCGCCATGTGCAAGCTCATGGGCTCCGAAATGCAGGGAAAAATCCTGGATGAGCTGCTGCAGCTGCATGGCGGCTACGGTTTCATGAGCGAATACATGATCAGCCGCGCCTGGGTCGATGCCCGGGTGGCCCGCATCTACGGCGGCACCAGCGAGATCATGAAAGAGATCATCAGCCGGTCGCTGTGACCCACCTCCCCTTTATTTCAGGAAACACCCATGCCGCAAATCATCTGCATCACCCACGATGGCAAACAAACCGAACTGCAGGTCACCGAAGGCACCAGCGTGATGCAAGCCGCGCTGGCCAGCGGTCTCCCGGGCCTCAACGCCGACTGTGGCGGCGCCTGCCAGTGCGCGACCTGCCACGTGTATGTCGAACAACCCTGGGCCGATCAACTGGGCGCCGTCGGTGACACCGAAGATGCCATGCTGGACTGCACGGGTGAGCCCCGCCAGCCCAACAGCCGACTGTCCTGCCAGTTGATGGTGACTGCTGCTCTGGACGGCATGGTGGTGCGGCTGCCCGCTGTGCAGTAGTAGCCTCCGATCACACCCCGGTCAGGCACGGCCATCAGGGTTTGGTCGCAGCCCAGCCCCTCCAATGAGCGAACCTGCAGCCTCTCCTGGACGGACCAACCTAGGGATCGCTTCCATTGTCTGCGTCAACTTTGCGTCCTACGTCTGCAACGGGCTGCCGCTCGCTGTGTTGCCCGGCTATGTGCTGAGCGACCTGCACCTGGGTCCCGTGTTTGCCGGGCTGGTGATCGGCGTGCAGTACATGGCTACCTTGTTATCGCGCCCGCTGGGCGGGCAGCTGGCCGACCGGTGGGGTTCCAAGCGCGTGGTGCTGTACGGACTCGGCGGACTGGTTCTCAGCGGGATATTGACCAGTCTCGCGATCTTCCTGCAGGCCCCACTCTGGCTCGGCATCGGGCTGCTCCTGGCGGGACGGGTGGCCCTGGGCGTGTCTTCTGCCCTGATATCAACGCCGTGCTGCACCTGGGCCATCGGCCTGTACGGCACCCAAAACACGGCCCGCGTGATGTCGTGGAACGGCATTGCCGCCTACGGAGGAACCGCGCTGGGAGCTCCTGTGGGCGTGCTCGTTCGGGATAGCACGCACCTGATGGGCATCGGGCTGTGCACCGCCCTGCTCGGCCTTCTGGCGTTGCTGTTCGCCTCGACCCGGCCAGCGGCGCCCATCTTGTCGGGAGCACGCAAGCCCTTCCACCATGTGTTTCTGGCGGTCATGCCCAACGGCATCGCCATGGCCTGCAGTTCGGTGGGTTTTGGAGGTCTCACCGCCTTCATCGCGCTCTATTTCAACCGCCTCGGGTGGGACAACGCCGCCTACTGCCTGACCAGTTTCGGCGTGGCGTTCATCGTTGCCCGACTGGCGTCTCCCAACTTGCTGCCGCGCTTTGGCGGCTACCGGGTGGTGGCGGTGTGCATGCTCGTCCAGAGCCTGGGCTTGCTGCTGATCTGGCAGGCCCCCTCCCCCAAGCTGGTGATGTTCGGTGCCGGGCTGACCGGGATCGGTGTTTCCTGGGTCTACCCGGGGCTGGGGGTGGAAACCCTGGAACGTACGCCCCCTGCCAACCGTGGGGCGGCGCTTAGTGCCTTGTCGCTGTTCTTTGATCTGGCGGTGGGCCTGGCCGGACCGTTGATGGGCTTGATCGCCTCGGGTTGGGGTTACGCCGAGGTGTTTCTGGTCTCGGGGCTGCTGGGCATCGCGGGCTTCCTGCTGGTGATGCAGCTTCGCCGAACTGCCCAGCGTTCCAGTGCCTGAAGGCGCCCTACCCGATCCACCCCGCATTACCGAACCGGCGAGAGCCAGGGAGCCTGTCGTGATCCTACGACCCGACCACTTCACCATCGTGACCAACCAGCTGGAGGCCACTCGCAGCTTCTATGTCGACCTGCTGGGCATGCGCGAGGGCCCGCGACCTCCGTTCCCGGTCCCGGGTCTGTGGCTCTATGTGCACGAGCACCCCGTCCTGCACGTGGTGGCCGTGGACCAGATGCCCACGCCCCGGCGGGGTGCGCTCGACCACATGGCGTATTGGGCAGAAGGACTGACGGACACCATCGTCCGCTTGCGTGCCCACGGTGTGAACCTGCGCTTGATCCGTTCGCCGGGCGCCAGCAGGACATGGCAGCTGTTTTTCAACGACCCCAACGGCGTTGAAGTTGAACTGGATTTTACGGAGACCGAAACGCCGCCCGAAGACTGGAAAACGCTCTCCGGTCGTGTGCGCTAAATCAGGCCTTCATAGCTGCCGCCATCCACCTGAAGATTCTGGCCACTGATGTACCCCGCCTGGGCTGAACACAAAAAGGCACAGGCATCCGCCAGCTCTTCGGGTCGGCCAAACCGCCTGGCCGCGACAGGCTTGAGCAATTCGGCGCGGGCTTGATCCAGAGAGATCTGCCGGCGCTCGGCCAGTTGCCTGGTCATGTACTGGATGCGATCGGTCTCTATACGCTCCGGCAGCAGGTTGTTGATGGTGACGTTGTCGCGCACCACCTCGTTGGACATCGCTTTCGAAAAAGCAGTCAGGCCGGCACGCGAAGCGGTTGAAAGACCGAGCATCAACTTGGGGGATTTCACCATCGCCGAGGTGATGTTGACGATGCGCCCGAAGCGGCGCTCGCGCATCCCCGGCACCACCGCCTGAATCAGCAAAATGCCGCTGAGCATGTTGCTCTCAACGGCTGCGATCCAGGTGGCGTGGTCCCACTGACCGGCCTCACCGGGCGCCGGTCCCCCGTTGTTGGTCACCAGGATGTCGGGCGCCGGACAGGCGGCCAGCAACGCCGTGCGCCCTGCATCGGTGCTCACATCCGCCACCACCACGACGGGGGAGCGTCCCGACACCGCAGCCATCTCCGCAGCGGCCGCATGCAGCGCGTCTTCATTGCGGCCATTGATGACCACATCGCAGCCTTCGCGTGCAAGCGCCACGGCACAGGCCTTCCCGAGCCCCCGCGAAGAAGCGCAAACGATGGCCTTGCGGCCCGCTATTCCCAGGTCCATTGCGATGCCTTATTCGAGCTTGCCCATGCGCCGGACCGCCTGGGTCAGGCGTGCGGCATCCTGGTCCCAAAAGGTCCGGAACTCGGCCGCGTCCAGGTAGGCCGGGCCGCCCTCTGCCTTGAGCAGCGCCTGCTTGAATTCGGCGCTCTCCGATGCGATGCGAAACGCCGAACGCAACCGGTCCACCACGGCGGGTGGGGTGTCCAGGGGAACAAACGCGCCCGTCCAGGGCTGCACATCCACATTCAGCCCCAGAGCCGCGGTGTTTGGAACCGAAGGAAACTGCGGCCACGCTTCAGCGCCCACGGTTGCCAGGATGCGCAGCTTGCCGGCACGGACCTGGGACGTGATGGACGAGCGCGGCAACACCGTGAAGTCCACGTGGCCGCCCAGCAGCCCCACCATCAAGGGACCACCGCCCGCGTAGGGAATGTGGTTGAGCTTCAGCTGCGCTTCATGGGCAAAGATCTCGATCGGCACGTGCACGGTGCCGTAGTTGCCCGACGAGCCGTAGCTCACCTCACCCGGCTTTGAGCGCGCCTGGACCATCATTTCGCCCAAGGATTTGAAAGGGCTCTCGGCCCTGACCACGATGGCCAGGGGGTCGGTGCTTACGCGCGCGATCGGCCTGAGCTGGCTCAACAAGAAGGCCGGCTTCTGTTGATTGACCACGGCCTGTTCAGGCAGGGTGGACACACTCGACAACGTGAAGAGCACCGTATACCCATCGGGCTTGGCGGTGGCCACCGCCGTCGCACCGATCGCACCCGCAGCGCCGGCCCGGTTCATCACCACCACGGGTTGCCCGAGCGCCCGCTCCAGCGAGGGGGCCAGCAACCTCGCCACGCTGTCGGCCAGTCCACCAGGCGGAAATGGCACCACCAGGTTCACGGCCCTGGCGGGAAAGGCTTCCTGGGCGCCCAGCAGCGGGGACAACCCAGTGGCTGCACTGGCCAGCAGCCACTGGCGACGGGACATCACAAACGAGCGCTTCATACCGTCTGGCTCCTCAGTCCCACACCACATGCAATTCGTGCGGCCCACGCAGCTGGGCACCAGTGATCCTCGGCGCGGGCTGCGCGGGATCCAGTCGCAAGTTGGGCAACAGATCGAGCACCGCATTCAGCGCCACCTGCATCTCGGTCTTGGCGATGAACTGGCCGATGCACATGTGCGGGCCGAAGCCAAAGCCAAACGACGGCTTGGGTTTGCGGTCGATGTCGAACTGGTCCGCGTGCTCAAAAGCTTCTTCGTCTCGGTTGGCCGACATCACGATGGCCTGCACCATGGCCCCCTTGGGAATCTTCACCCCATCGATCTCCAGATCCTGCGCCGCCTGGCGCACCTTGAACGTGGCAACGGGCTCAAACCGCACCGCCTCATCGATGGCCTTGCCCACCAGCGCGCGGTCGTTACGAACCCGTTCCAGCAGCTCCGGGCGCTCCAGCAGCAACACCAGCAGCGAACCAAACGTGCGTGTGGTGGTTTCGCCGGCCGCCGGCAGCAGCGAACGCACGAAGGTGGTGATCTCATGGTCGTCGAGTTGGTGGCCTTCGTACTCCGCGCGGATCAGCCGGCTGATCAGGTCGTCGCCCGTCGCACCCGCGGCACGCACCTGAATCACGGCCTCCTTGACCGCGTCGTAGAGCTGCCTGGCGGCCTCCATGGCCGCACCACGCGCCTGGGCCGCCTTTTCCGGGTCGACCTGAGGGCCTGCCAGGATCGCAAGTGCCCAGGCCGCAACCTGTTTGACACGTTCAGGCTCGTTCTCCGGGAAGCCGATCAGCGAATAGATCAGGCGGATCGGGAAGTGCAACGCAAAGTCCATCAGATCGACACGCTTGCTGGCCACCAGGGGCTGCAGGTACTCGCTGCGGATGATGGCATCCATCTTCGGCTTCCACCGATTGACCACGTCGGGCATGAAGATCGGCTGCAGCAATGCACGTGCCTTGCGGTGCTCTTCTCCATCCATGCCGGTCAGGATCAGACCGTCAAAAAAAGCGCCCAAGCCTTCCGCAATGAAACCGCTGGTGAAGTTGGTCGCATCCCGAAGCACCGCCATCACCTCGCGGTACTTGAAGACGGTGAACGTCGGGCGGTTCGCGTCCAGCCCCGCAATGTTGGGAACACCGAGACCCGCCATGAAGTTCTCCGCGATCACTGGCGAGTCGCGGCGCATGACCGCGTAGACCGCGTTGAGATCGACATCGGAACCGCGGTAGTTATCTGCGACGCCCGCAAATGCCCGCTCAAGACTGCTGGTACTGGTGGTGGAGTTGGTCATTTCAGGTTTCATGCCCGGCACTCACATGGGCGCGTAGCATCGGTTTATTTATGAACAGTTTTTTAAATTCTGCATTATTTAACACGAAATCACAAGCGGGTAAACCTGCCTTAAATCATAGTAAACACCTATGTCATTTTGAATTTATATGATCACAATATCAATAACTGTTCAATATTTACTCACCTTACTCCAGCAGGAATCGAACCTGGTTCTGCTCAACGACATTCGCCTCGCCACCTGAAGACCATGAACGCCCGCAAGGTCCACCTCGAACCGCCTGAAGCTGAACAGCCCGAGGCCGATCATCGCCACCGAGTGGCGCGCGAGCGGCGTGCCCGCATGCGCGAACGCCTGATCGCGGCGACCATGGACGTCTACAGCCAGAGCCCCGGAGGACGCCGCCCCGTGATCGACGACGTGATCCGTGTGGCCGATGTGTCACGCGGCACCTTCTACAAGTACTTCGACACGCTGGACGAAGTGCTGGTCGAAATCGGCCGCAGCGCGGCGAGCGAGATGCTGCTCAGCTACGACCGCCTGTTCGGCCCCCTGGACGATAGCGCGGTGATGCTGGCCACAGGCCCGCTGATGGCACTGGCCCGAGCGGCGATGGACCCCCCTCACGGTGCCATCATTTCGCACGCAGACATGATCGACCGCACCAGCGGCGAGGACCCCCGACGCCAACTGGTTTACCGCAGCCTGAACCATGGACGCGATCAAGGCGTCTTCAAGTTCGACGCCATCGAGGCCGCCTTTGACCTGGTGATCGGCACCAGTGTCGAGGGAGCCAGGCGCATCTCCCGAACGGGCCAACTTGACGGCGCCGGCATCCGCGAGACCGTGGTCATGATCCTGCTGGGCCTTGGCATGCAGCGCCCCGCAGCTCGCCGGGCCGTCGACACCGCCTGGCAACTGCTGCAAGGCGCCTCCGAACATCTGCACTGGTGGAAACCGGTCAACCCGGTCTGAATCTGCCCCTCCCCGAATCTGCCCTTTTCCTTGCTGGAACCTTCTACTGGAACCCGAATGAGCACAAGCACACCTTACGACGCCATCGTCATTGGCGGAGGCCACAACGGGCTGGCCTCCGCCTGCTACCTCGCCGCCGAGGGCCGCAAGGTCGTCGTGCTCGAATCCCTCGCCAAAGTCGGCGGCATGGCCTCGTCCGGCTACCTCATCCCCGAGGCGCCGAACCATCTCGTGCACCCCTGTGCGCTGGACCTGATGTCCCTGCGGGTGCATCCCATGATGCCGCAGGAACTGCAACTGGAACGGCATGGCTTTCGCCAGACCGACATGGACCCCGGCTATGTCTATCTGCACCCGGATGGCAGTTCACTGGTGTTCGGCCGCAGTGCGGAGCAGACCGCCGCCGAGATCCGCCGCTTCAGTGCAGCGGATGCCACGGAATTCCTGGCCCTGATGAAACTGGTGAACACCTTCATCGACCTGGCCATCCCCATGATGCGGGTCGATCCGGCGCAGAAAAATCTGGGGGCGAAATGGCAGGCGCTCAAGGTCTTGATCAAGAACCGCCACATGAAGCCGGAGCTCATGGGCTTGATCGGGAGCCCCGCCTACACCTCCATCATGGAACGGTTCGAGCACCCGGTCACGCAGTCCGCCCTGTGCTGCCTGCTGGGTGCCGCCGGCCCCATCACCGGTGAAGCCACCGGCGTGTATTTCGCATTGCTGGGCTTCATCCAGCGCTTTGGCCTGGGCCGCGCCGTGGGGGGCATGCAGACGCTGTCCAACGCGCTGGCGGCCCGTTTGACCGAGCTCGGCGGCGAGATCCGGCTCAACACGCCCGTGGCCGAGATCGTGGCCAAGAATGGCCAAGCTCAAGGTGTGCGCCTCGCCAGTGGTGAGGTGCTGACGTCGCGCAGCGTGATCGCTGCGGTGCACCCCAGGGTAGCGCTGCACATGGTGACGCCTGGCGCCGTCGAACGCCGCTACCTGACACGGGTCGATCTGGCACCGGCCAACGGCCATGGCGGTTCGCCCATGAAAATCGACATCGCGCTCAGCGGCCAGGTGCGCGCGAGCCGCCACGAAGCCCTGCGCAGCGACGGACTGAGCCTGCGCAAGAGCGTGCTGCTGATCGGCACCGTCGAAGCCGTGCTCGACAACTTCAAATGCGCGGCGCGCGGTGAAGTGTCCCAGCTGCCCTATTTGTGGGCCACGGCGCCGAGCGCGGTCGATCCCACTCAGGCCCCTGAGGGCCAGGACATTGCGTACCTGTACCCGATCGCCATGCCCCTGGAACCGCGCCAAGGATGGGATGCCATCCGGGCCCAGGTGACACAGACGGTCATCGATCAGACGGATGCGTACCTCCCCGGCCTCAAAGCGCTGGAGATCGGTCGCCGCGCAGAGGCTGCCCCTGACTTCGCCGCCCGGTTGAACGTTCCCAACGGCTGTGTGGTGCACATCGACACCGGGGCCTCGCGCACGGGACTCATGCGGCCCGCCTTTGGGCTGGGTGGCGAGACACTGCCCGTCAAGGGTCTGTTTTTCGGCGGCGCAGGCATCCATCCCGGTGGCGGTATCAACGGGCTGCCAGGTCGCATCGCGGCGGGCCGCGTGAAACGTTATCTGAAGTAAGTCCGTTATCCCAGCCTAGAAACCCACTTCCAACCCTGAAGGAGACACTCCATGAATACCCCCACCAAAGCCAGTACCGAAAACGCCCAGAAGCTGGAAGCAGCCTACGCCAGCGTGTCCGACCTCTACCGCGGCAAGACGGACGACCTGTATGCCGCTTGCCGCGAGATGCGCCAGACCACACGCGTCTACGAAGGTGACTTCATCGCCAAGTTCCTGGGGGTTCCGACCAACGCCGGACTGCAGACCAAACCGACCTACGCGGTGTTCCAGTACCAGGACGTGATGAACGTGCTCAAGGACGCCAACACCTTCACCAGCGGCTTCATCCTTGAAGGCATGGGCAAGGTATGGGACGGCCTGATGATCCTCGGCATGGACGGCGAGGCCCACCGCAAGGTCCGTGCCCTGCTTCAGCCGGCCTTCATGCCCGAAAACGTGAACAAGTGGCGCCCGAAGATCGATCGGGTCGTGCGTGAAGATTTCCTTCAGCCCTTGCTGCCCAACAAAAAAGCCGACCTCATGGAGATGGGCCTGCACTTTCCCGTGCGCGCCATGTACGCCCTGGTCGGATTCCCGGAAGACAACCCCGACCAGTACAACCAATACGCCACCTGGGCGCTGTCCATGCTGGCGGCGAACCAGCTGGACAAAGCCAAGGCCGAAGAAGGTCGCCGGATCGCGGCCATTGCCGTCAAGAGCCTGTACGACGCGCTGATGGAACAGGTGAAACGGCGCCGCGCCGAGGGTGCCACGGGTGACGACCTGATCACCCGCCTGATGAACGCCGAATACGAAGGTCACAAGCTGGATGACCACGAGGTCGCCACCTTCGCCCGCTCCTTGCTGCCCGCCGCCGGCGAGACCACCACGCGAACCTTCAGTGCCGCCATGACGTTCCTGCTGACGATCCCCGGCCTGCTCGAGCGTGTGCGCAACGACCGCAACCTGGTGCCCAAGCTGATTGACGAAGCCGTGCGCTTCGAACCTTCTTCCACCTTCAAGGTGCGCGAGACCTCGGCCGACGTGCAGATCGGCGACGTCCTGATCCCCAAGGGCTCCTTCGTGCAATGCATGGTCGCCTCGGCCAACCGCGACGAAAGCGCCTTCGAGAACCCGGACGTGTTTGACATCGACCGCCGCCAGAAACCGTCATTCGGCTTCGGCTTCGGACCGCACATGTGCATTGGCCAGTTTGTGGCCAAGCTCGAACTGAACTGCGCGATCAACGGCATCCTGGACCTTTTCCCCAATGTGCGGCTCGATCCCGAACAACCCGCACCCAAAATTGAAGGCGCCCACCTGCGCGGTGCCAAGCACGTGCACGTGATCTGGGACTGAGCAAGTAGCCACCGACCATGCGAACCTTCGACACCATCCCAGAACGCGCCGACTTCGGCTACCAGTGCCTGGTTGGCCCGCAAAAGGTCAGCGGCGCCCAGCTGGCCGACCTGCGTGACCACTTTGGCCTCAAGCTCACCAAGCACATGCCATTTGGCAGCGTGCGCGACGAAGAAGGCCACATCTACTCGATGGTGCGCGCCCTCAACGCACCGGGCAGCACGCCCAACCCCACCAAGTTCATCTACCAGAGCACCCGCCTGGATGGCCAGAACCTGCGCATCGACAAGGCAAAGATTGCCCCCCGGGCGCTTACCATGTTTCCGGCGCGTGGACTCGATGGCGACACCGCGTGGTGGTCCAGCCACCCCGAAGACCCGGGACAACCCTGGCGACTGACCGCATCGGGCACCAGCTTCAGCTGGAAGGAAGAAGGTCTGTTCGACCTCACGGGCAAACTCATCGGCAACGGCATGCAGTGGTACCTGCCTGGGGTGGACTGGGGCACCTTCTATGTCGCGCAGCTCTACGACGTACAGGGCACCTGCGAAGGCAGAAAGGTCAAGGGCATGATTTCCCTGGACCAGGCCTGGATGGCCGAAGGCGCCGCCATCCACATGCACAAGGACCTGGTGGTCAACAACAAGATGCACGTCATCTGGTGGAACTTCGCCACCATCTACAAGGACGGGAGCTGGGATGTCGGCTCCTTCCTGGTCGGTCACGAGAAACTGGGCTACGCCATTTTCCAGAACGAAAAGGGCGAGGTCCGCTGCACCACGGACACCGAGGGCACGGTGCGCCATGAAGCCAATGGCTGGTTTGCCGAAGAGGCTCGCATCGTGCTGGAAGGCAAGGAGGAGTGGGAATTCCTGCCCGACCCGAAGGGCCGCATGACCGACTTCGTGGGCGGCTTCCCCATTACCGCCCAGCAGGAGGGGCGCTGGCGCAAAGTGGGCGACACCCGTGAGCCCGACCGCTGGATGGCCTGGGGCGAAAGCGACAAACGCAATGGCACGGCGCGCAATGTCCGTGGCACCGAAGCCTGAACCGGAGACCACGCCATGGACAAATCAACCATCGAACACTTTCTGCACAGCCAGGTGCAGGCCTGGAACCGGGGCGATAAAGACGGATTTTTTGCCGCATACCGCGCAGCAGCACCCGAGGGCTTGCAGATCGAGTACGTGGGCCGCGGGCCTGCGGGCGATGGCTGGCCCGTGCTGGAGGGCATGTGGGCCCAACAGAGCGCCAAGATCGAGATCGAAGAAGCCGCCCTGATCATCAACGGCAACGAGGCCGCGTGCCACAACCGCAACAAAGTGCGCGGCAGCACCTTGGCCATCGAGACGATCGAGCTCTACCGCTTTGACAACGGCAGGCTCACGGTGCGCTATTTCGTTCGCCAACCCTGAATGCCTGCACCGAAAGAAAGCACCATGACCCAGATCAACCCCGAGCAGATCGAGCGTTTCATGACCGGCCAGGTTCGCTGCTGGAACCACCAAGACAAGGCCGGCTTGCTGGCGCTCTACCGCGAAATGGCCCCTGCCGAACTCAACATCGAATACGTGGGCCGTGCCCAGCAGGCCGATGGCTGGCTCGTCATCGAAGAGATGTTCGACAAACACAACCACAAGTTTCGCCTGGAGGTGGTGAACACCATCATCAATGGCAACGAAGCCGCCGTGCACCACCGCAACTGCATCGTGGGCAGCAGCCAGGTGATCGAGAGCATCGAGACCTACCGGTTCGGCCCGGGCACCCTGCATGTGCGCTACTTCCTGAAACCGCCCCAGGATGCCAGCGTGAACCTGGAACAGTTCCGCGGCTTCGCTGCCGCCACACCGGAGACGCCATGAGCAAACCCGCACTCCCCGGCCCGCACGAGGGTCGGTTCAAAGGCCAGGTCGCCATCGTCACCGGGGGGGCTTCCGGTATCGGTGAATCCACCTGCCGGCGCCTTGTTGCCGAAGGCGCCACCGTGGTGGTGGCCGACGTCAATGCCGAAGGGGCGGCGACGCTGGCTGCAGAGCTGGGCCCGCATGCTAGCGCACAGGTCTTTGACGCCGCCGACGTGCGCAGCATTCAGCAGCTGGTGCAAGGAACGGTGGATCGTTTCGGTCGCCTGGACGTGCTGCACAACAACGCAGCACTGAGCTCCCCGGCCATTCACGCCAAAGACAAGAACGCCATCGACATCGAGTTCGCGGTCTGGGATCAGGTCATGGCCGTGAACCTGCGCGGCTACCTGGCGGGCTGCAAGTTCGCCTTGCCGACCATGATCGCCCAGGGCGGCGGGGCGATCGTGAACACCGCGTCCACCGGCGGGTTTTCGGGCGACATCACGCGCATGGCCTACAGCGTGTCCAAGGCGGCCATCATCGGCCTGACCCGCCAGATCGCCACCCACCACGGCGCCCAGGGCGTGCGCTGCAATGCCGTTGCCCCGGGCCTGGTGCTGACACCGGGCACGCGCGGTGCGGCAGCCAGCGTGATCGACGTGATGCAGCGCCATTTGCTGGTGCCTGAATTCGGTGAACCCGAAGACATCGCCGCGTTGGTGTGTTTCCTTGCCTCCAGCGAAGCGCGCTACATCAACGGTCAGACCTACATCGCCGACGGCGGCATGTTGGCCCACAACCCGACCATGGCAGACCTCGTCGACATGGCCAAATCCAAGAGCCATGGAACCCGGTGAACCACTCCCGTTGCAGCCGGCGCAAGCCGTTGGGCAAGCCGACCTGATGCCACACACGCCCTCCAACCCCCTGCTCGAACCCTTGCGGGGTTCGGGCTTTCGTTATTTATGGCTGGCCTGGCTGTCCGGCAACATGACCATGTGGATGCATGAAGTGACGGCCGCCTGGCGGATGACCCAGCTCACCGAAAGCCCTGTCTGGGTGGCCTGGGTGCAGGCGGCCGGCACACTGCCGCTGTTTGTGCTGGGCCTGGCCAGCGGCGCCTTGGCCGATCAGCTCAACCGCAGACGTTTTCTGGCACTGGCGCAAGCCTGGATTGCTGTCGTGGCGGCGGTCCTGGCGGTCCTCGCCGGCAGCGGTGCCCTGACGCCAGGAACGCTGTTGCTGCTGTGTCTGCTCAATGGCGTCGGCCTGGCGTTCCGGTTCCCGGTGTTTTCGGCTCTGGTGCCCGACCTGGTCGAGCGGCGCCTGCTGTCATCGGCCCTGACCCTGAACGCCCTGGCCATCAACCTGACGCGGGTGCTGGGTCCGATCGTCGCGGGCATCGTGCTGGCCTGGCAAGGGTCGGCCATCGTGTTTGCGCTCAACGCCGTGCTGTCCATTGTGGCCGGTGTGCTGATCTGGCGGGCCCCCATTCCCCCGCACACGCCCCCCAGCCAGCGCACCCGGTTGCTGCAGGCCATGCGCGATGGCGTGGGCCACGCACGGGCCTCGCCCATCCTGCGGGCGGTGTTGTTCCGCGCTTTCGTGTTTTTCGCCCAGGCCGTGGCCTTGGTGGCCTTGCTGCCTCTGGTCGCCAAAGGGCTTGGTGCCAATGAAGCCACCTACACCGCCCTGCTCGCGGCCATGGGTGCGGGCGCCGTACTCGCTGCCATGGCCCTGCCCCGTCTGCCAGCCATGGCGGCGCGCAACCGCATCGTCGATGCCGGCGTCTGGCTGCACGCGTTGGCCACACTGGGCGCTGTCTGGGCGCCCAGCGCGTGGACGCTCGCCCCCGCGCTGGCGCTCTCAGGTGCGGTCTGGCTGTGCGTGGCCAACACGCTCACCATGTCGGCCCAGTTGGTGCTGCCCACCAACCTGCGCGCCCGCGGCATGGCGATCTACCAGATGAGCATCATGGGCGGCAGCGCCGCAGGAGCTGTTCTGTGGGGCCTGGTTGCCGAGCACACCTCGGTGGGCTCATCCCTGCTGGTCTCAGCGGTGGTCAGCGTGCTGCTGCTGCTATGGACCCGTGGCACCAGCCTGGAAGAGCGCACCCCTCACTGATTTTGCTGTGCCTGAACGCCCAAGGGGTGCTGGCCGGCGTCTTTGAATCCAAACACCTCCACCCCGACCGCCTCGCAGTCGGGGTAGACATCGGGTTTTTCGGTCGAGACCCGCGCTGCCAGCACCTGGGGATGGGCCAGCAACGCGCGCAGCAGATCATCAGCCAGCGTTTCCTGCAGCTGGATATGCCCTCGATCCACCCGATCACGAACGATCTCCCGCACAAAGTCGTAGTCCACCACCTCATCCAGCGCGTCGCCCACCGGCGTGCTGCAAGCGAGCAGCACATACAGATCCACATTGATCCGCACGCGTTGCGGCCGCCCGTGTTCAAAGGCATGGGCCCCGATGTGGACATCCACCACGTGGTTGCGCAGGAACAGACGGCGACACTGCGCCAATGCCGGAATAAGATGGGCGTTAAGCATGTGAGTGAGATTCCATTTCGCGAGCCAGGAACAGCACATCGCGCGGCTGACGAGACAGATGCTGGCCCCCATCGACGAGGATAGTGGAACCGGTCGTGCCCGGAAAAGTCAAGAGAAAACGAACGGCGTCAGCGATATCCTCTGGCGGCGAGCTGCGCCCCAGCGGATTGAGCCGTTGGCCCATTTCAAATTCCTGCTCGTTCATTGGGCCAGACAGCAGGGTCAGCCCTGGGGCCACGCCACCCACGCGCAATCGCGGTGCCATGGCAATGGCCAACATCTTTGTTGCTGCTTCCAGCGCTGCCTTGGACAGGGTGTAGGAAAAATAGTCAGGGTTTGGATTCCACAACTTCTGATCGAGCAAATTCACGACACACCCAGTCCTGTCCGTATCTTTCAGGTGCTGGTACAACGCCTGAGCCAGCAAGATGGCGGGCGCGGTATTGGCCTTCCAGTGAAGTTCCATGGCCGCCACCCCGCAGGTCTCGGCGTTGTCGTATTCAAAAGTAGACGCGTTGTTCACCACGGCATCAATGCGCCCGAAACGCTTCACGACCTCGGGCACCAGCGCACGGCAACTTGCCTCGTCACTCAAATCGGCAAAGAGGGCCTCTGCCTGCCCCTGGTTGCGACGCAGTTCGCGCAGCGTGTCTTGCGCTTCATCGAATGAATGACGGTAGCTGAACGCGACGCTCCAGCCGGCAGCGGCCAGGTCGAGCGCGATGGCGCGGCCAATGCGGCGTGCACCGCCGGTGACCAGTACAACAGAACGGGACATCAATGTGCGCTCCAGATAACGAAGGGGGTCAGGTCAGGAACTGGCACACGGCCGCACCGCAACGCAGCGATCGAGGGCCAGGGCGCGTTGCCGTGCAGGGCGGTTGGCACGGGCAAGGTAGGCGTCAATGACCGGGCAATCGCCCAGCAGCGGCCTGGCAATCTCGAACAGGCTCATGAACAGGATGTCCGCAGCGGTGAAGCGCGGGCCGTGCAGGTAGGGGCCGCGTTGCAACGTGTGCCTGATGTGCCGCATCATTGATTCGTTCAGGCCCCTCATCGCCTGGTCCTGAGCCAGCAGGCCCTGCCCCTTCATGTAAACCAGCGGTTCGGTCAAGCCCACCTGATAGAACAACCAGGTGAGGTAGGCGCCGCGCAGCGCATGGCCCACCGGCACGCCGACTTGCGCATTGGGATACAGATCGGTCAGATACAACGCAATGGCCGCCGTTTCCGACACCAGCTGGCCCTCGTGCTCCAGTGCCGGCGTGAACCCATGCGGATGCGGGTTGCGCGGATCGGCCTCGCTGCCGTCGTCGCGCGGGTACTTCACCATGACGACCTCCCGATCGGCCCCCAGTTCTTCCAGCAGCCACAAGATGCGCGTTGAGTTGGAACCGGGGGAGTGATACAACTTCAGCATCGCGTTTCCTTGCGGTGGTTTGAGCGTAATGATGGGCGTGGGTGCACAGTGGTGTGCTGCACCCTTCAGGCGTGCCCGGCCCGGGAAGGCAAGCCGAAAGCGGCCCAGGCACCTGCAGACAGCGCCGCCCCGGTCATCCAGAACACCGGAGCGATCCCCAGCACGGCGCCAACAGCACCGAAAGTCAAGGGCATCACCAGGGTGGAAAAATGGATGACGGTGGATCGCAATCCCAGCGCCTCGCCCTGGCGCTCGGGTGGTGTGAAGGTGTGCAGACTGGACATGACCGCAGGCTGTATGGCGCCCAGCCCCAGCCCCATGGTGCCGGCACATAAGGCCATGGCCCACGCACTGTCCAGCCAGGGGTACAGCAGAAAGACCGATGCCGTCAGCGCCAGCGCACCCGTCATTACCCACCGGGGTTGCAAACGCTCCGCAATGAATGGGATCACGAACCGCACCGCGGCCGACGTGACCGCGTAACTGGCCAGCACCATGGCAATGGCGGATGCACTCAATCCCCGCTCGTGGCCCAGAATCGGCAACGCAAATGCATGGGCGTCCCAGCAAGCGGCAATCAGCCAGTTGATGAAGAACAGCCGCCGAAGGTCGTTGTTCCCCAGCAGGTCCCAGGCCCTTTGGGGCGCGCCCAGCGGTTTAGCAGGCGCCCGGGGTGCTTCAGCAGGCACCCGGGTGGTGGCGAGCAGTGTCAGGAGGGGGAACAGCGCCAAACCGACAAATGCCGCACGGTAGCTCACCTGGTCGATCAGCGCGCCCGCCAGCAAGGGGCCGACAAAGGTGGCGATGGAGGGCGCGAGCGCCACCCAGCTGAAAATTTTCAGGCGTTCGGCCTCGCCACGGGCCAGCCGGCCGGCGGTGCGCTGGAGCGAAATCATGCCTATCGCGGAGCCTGCACCCACCATGGCGGCGGCCGCTCCCAGCGCCCACACCTCGGAGGTCAGCGCAGCGAGCATCGCGCCCTCGAGGGCCAGCAAGGCACCCATGCGCGTCACCAGGTGATACCCGCGCCGGTCCACCAGGCGTCCAGCGGGAATGGCCAGCAAAAAGGGCAGCACGGCGAACAGGGCCATCAGCAACCCGATCAAGGCCGCGCCGCGAGCCTCGTTCACCGCCAGCAAAGGAATGGTCATGCGCATGCCGTTGAGGCAGCCATGCAATCCGACCTGGGCAGCGACCAGCGTCAGCAGCGTCCACCTGAACCGGGAACGCTCGCTGCGGGTCGCGGCATCAGCCGAGGGCATCCTCGATGGCCGAGATCAGCCGTGCGTCATCGGGTGCCACATCGGGGGCAAAACGGGCCACCACCACACCGTCGCGGTCGATCAGGAACTTCTCGAAGTTCCACATCACATCGCGCTCCCCTTGGGGAAGCAGCTGGTGCTTGGCCAAGGTGTCGCGCAGCAACGGGTCGCCGGACGCCACGGCTTGTGGCTGCGCGGCAATGAGAGCGGCATACAGCGGGTGCCTTGGTTCGCTGTTGATCCGCAATTTAGAGAACAACGGAAAGTTCACGTGGTACTCGGTTTCGCAGAAATCTCGGATCTCGCTCTCGCTTCCAGGCTCCTGCCCCGCAAAGTCGTTGCAGGGAAATCCCGTCACCTGCAGTCCACGGAGGTGAAACCGGTCGTGCAGGGCCTGCAGGCCGGCGTACTGCGGGGTCAGCCCACATTGGGACGCGACGTTGACGACCAGGATCGCCTGCCCCTTGAAGGGAGCGAGACTGGTGTCAGCGCCATCCAGGGCCTGAATGGGGATGTCATAAATCGATGAACTCACGGTAAATTCTCCTCGTAGGCTTGTTGAACCAACGTCATGCGCCCGCCCGCCAGCATCAAAGCGCAGAACATCTGCAGCTCCACGGTTTCGGCGGTCGAAAAATGCTCCGCCAGCGCGGCGAAATGTGACTCGCCAATGGCATGTGCGTCGGCCGCGAACAGCTCGGCATAGGTCAGTGCCGCGCGCTCGGCAGGCGTGAAGTGCTCGCTGCCGGTCTGCAGGCAGTTGAGGGCTTCAATGTCTTGCGCGTCCACGCGGTCGCTCTTGCGCGCCAGCTGGCAGGCCTGGCACTGCGTGATGCTGGCGATGCGCAGGCGCACCAGCTCCCGCAGGCGCGCGTCCAGCACCCCATGGTTGTGGAACTGGTCCAGCAGCGCCAGCCAGGCCAGCGCCGCCTGCGGCCGGTGGGCCCACACCTGCACCGGCACGGTGGAACTGAGCATGCGGGTGTCCACGCCCCGCTGCACGGCCTCACCCAGTGGCGCCGGAAAATCGGCCAGCGGAACCAGCGGCAAACGCGCCACGGTCACAGACGCTCGATCAGCGTGGCGGTGGCCATGCCACCAGCGCAACAGATGGCCTGCAGCGCATAGCGGCCACCGCGGCGCTCCAGCTCGTGCAGCATCGACGTCATGATGCGCGCACCACTGGCCCCCAGGGGGTGGCCCAGCGCGATGGCGCCGCCATTGACATTCAACCGCTCGGCGGACACACCCAGCTCCTTCATCCACACCATCGGCACCGGCGCGAACGCTTCGTTGATCTCAAAGAGGTGGATGTCGTCCAGCGTGAGGTCCGCCTGTGCCAGCACTTTGCGGGTGGCCGCGATCGGCCCCGTCAGCATCAGCGTGGGGTCGGAGCCCACCGTGGTCATGGCGCGAATGCGGGCGCGGGGTTTGAGACCCAGCGACTCGGCCTTGGCCGAGGACATCAGCAGCAACGCGGCCGCACCATCGGAAATCTGTGACGAGTTCCCGGCGGTCAGGCGCCCGTCTGGGCGAAAACTGGTCTTGAGGGTCGCCAGCTTTTCAGCCGCCGTACCTGGACGGATCGTTTCATCCGCAGAGAACAGCTGCGCCTCGCCCTCGGCGCTCTTCTCACGCACTTGCGCCACAGGCACCGACACGATTTCTTTCTGGAAATGGCCAGCCAGCGCGGCGGCGGCCGCACGGCGGTGGCTTTCCACCGCGAACGCATCGAGTTCCTCCCGCACCAGTCCCCACTGATCGCACAGACGTTCAGCGGCTTCGCCTTGTCCCGTCATTTCGTAGCGGTTGGCCGCCATCCAGCCAAAGGCCTCACCGTGGATGCTGCGGTTGCTGCCCATGGGCACCCGGCTCATGTTCTCGGCACCGCCGGCCACGACCACGTCGGCCGATCCGAAGGCAATCAGGCCTGCGGCCACGTGCACGGCCTCCTCACCCGAACCGCATTTGCGATCAATCGTCAGGCCGGGAATCGAGCAAGGCCAGCCGGCACCCAGCAGTGCGGTGCGTGCAATGTTGGCCGACTGTTCGCCCACCTGGGTGACGCAGCCGAAAATGACGTCGTCCACCACTTCCGGTTCAAGCCCGGCACGGGTGATGAGTTCGTCCAGCACCACGGCCCCCAGGTGATCGGCACGAACACTCGCCAGACTGCCCTTGAATTTTCCGACGGGCGTGCGAACCGCACCGACGATCACGACATCAGCGCGGCTCACAGAACGCTCGCTTTCAGGCCGGAGCCGGGAATCCGCTGGCCCTTGTCGTCGTACTGGTAGACGCCCGCGCCGGTCTTTCGGCCGTGGCGACCGGAGGCCACCATCTTGATGATCAGGGGGCACGGGCGGAACTTGTCACCCAGTGTGGAATGCAGGTAGCGCAGCACCGACAGCCGGGTGTCCCATCCGGTCAGATCGCCCAGCTCCAGCGGCCCCATCGGATGGTTGAAACCCATGCGCAGCGCGGTGTCGATGTCTTCGGCCGTGGCCACGCCTTCCTGCAACATCCACATCGCTTCGTTACCCAGCATGGCTGACATGCGGCTAGTGGTCAGGCCCGGGGACTCATTGACGATGATCGACGTCTTGCCCAAGGCATCGCTGTAATCACGGGACTTGGCCACCGTTTCGTCGCTGGTGGCGATGCCGCGCACCAGTTCGACCAGTTTCATCTTGTGCACCGGGTTGAAGAAGTGCATGCCCACCACGCGCTCCGGATTCGGCACAGCCGTGGCGATCTCGGTCACGCTCAGGGCCGAGGTGTTTGTGGCGATGATGGCGCCAGGCAGCATGTGGGCGGCGGCCGTGGCCACCACCTGCTTCTTCACCACGATGTTTTCGGTCACCGTCTCGACCAGCAATGCCGCCCCTGCAGAGGCCGTGGCCAGATCCACTTGCGTGGTGAGACGCGCCTTGGCGGCCTCGGCCACCGCACCATCGAGTTTGCCGAGGCGAACGCCGTCGTCCAGGATCTTGGCAATGGCGGCGAGCGCCTTGGCGGCCGCGGCTTCGTTGCTGTCCACCAGCACGGTGGTGAATCCCGAACTGGCGAAGGCGTGTGCAATGCCGGTGCCCATCAGGCCGCCACCGACGACGACCACTTTGTTTTGCGTGATGCTCATTTGCTGTCTTCCTGAATGTTTATTGCGCCGCCGTGACGGTGTTGCGCAGGACACCAATTCCCGGGATTTCGGCTTCCACCACGTCACCCGCCTTGAGGAATTTGCCGGAACCCTGCGCCGTGCCGGCGGGCGAACCGGTGAACATGACATCGCCGCTTTCAAAGCTCGAACGTTCGTCCACAAACTTCACCAGCTCTGCCACATCCCAGGTCATCTCGGCGGTGTCGCCGTCCTGCCGGAGTTCGCCATTCACGCGCAGCAAAAGGCGCAGCGACAACTTGCCTGCAAGAGGAAACTCATCGCGTGTCACGATCCAGGGTCCGAGACCCGTGGTCTGGTCGCCACTTTTGGCGGCAAACAGATCCATACCCACACCGGGCGGGCCGCTGCGCTGCAGGTCACGCGAACTCACGTCGTTGCCCACGGTGTATCCCAACACACTGGACATCGGGTCCTGTCGATTGACCGCATCACCCATCACCGCCACCAGTTCCACCTCATGGTCCAGCTCCTGGGTCAGGGGGGGATAACGCAGCGCGTCGTTGGCACCGATGAGTGCGCCATAGGCCTTCAGAAACGCGATCGGCTGGGTGTGCCCCTTGATGCCGAAATCGGCCGCAAGGTGCTTGGCGTAATTGGCGCCCGCCACCACCACCCGGTTGGCCTTCTCGATCGGCGGCAGAAGCCGTACCGAAGCCAGGGGCAGCACCGCCCCGGTGAATCGCAGAGCGGACTCTCCTTCACCGCGCGTGACCGCCGGCCCCCAATCGGGCACGCCGCCCTCGATCGGGCGAAGCTCCCCGCGTTCGGTATCCACCAGCGCCCAGAAGGGTGCGCCGCCATTGGAGCAGCGTGCGATTTTCATGCGGCGACCTTGGCGGCAGGCTTGCCCAGCTTGGCCGGATCGAGGTGCAGCAGTTCGCACGCATTTTTCCAGCGGATCTTCTGCAGATCGTCATCCGACAGACGCAGGCCATCGGTCAGGTCGTGGCGAACGGCGTCGCTGCCGCCAAAGTTGCTGCCATACAGCACGCGGTCGGCACCAATGATGTCGACCAGGGCCTGGCGCATGGGCACTTCGTGCAGCTCCACGTCAAACCAGAAATTCTTCAGGTATTCCTCAACGGGCTTCTTGTTGAATTTCACATCCAGATTGCGGTTGGTCTGGGCCAGACGACCGAGCTGGTAGGGGATGTATCCGCCGCCGTGCGTGATGTAGACCTTCAGATCAGGGAAGCGATCCAGCACGCCGCCGTTGATCAGGTACCAGAAGAAACGCGTTTCGTCATAGTTCATGCCCACGATGGCCGTGGTCTCGTACTTGTCGTGGTCCGCCTGCATACCCCAGGTGACCGACTGGTTGTACCCGTGGATGAAGATCGGCAGATCCAGGTCGCACATCGTCTTCCAGACGACATCAAGCTGCGGCGAATCGGCTTCCAGTCCGCCGAAGTTGGCGCCACCGGCGACCAGGCCTTTGGCCCCCAGCTCGGTGCAGGCACGGCGAATTTCTTTCGCCGCATCGTGCGGTGCATTCAGCGGTGCATGGGCCCAGAACATCAGGCGGTCTGGCGCTGCCGAGCAGTAGTCGGCCAGGATATCGTTGACCTTGGTGGCAAACCGGACCGAGAACTCAGGGTCGGCCCAGTACATGTAGCAGTGCGACGGCACCGACAATACCTGCGCGTTCTGTCCCGCGGCGTCCATGCCGTTCAGGCGGTTTTTGGGGTCAGCCCACCGGGCCATGTATTCCTCGACGCTCGGGCCATTGCCGGCGCGCACAGCCGCCTTGCGCTCGGGCGAGCCCAGGCGCAAGACCCAATGTCCGACACGAAGTTTGACATCGCCGTCTGGATGCGTTTCGAAGAACGGCCCCCAAAATGGGTGTTGGTTGTAGTAGCCGGGTAGCGGGGCGTGGGCGTGGAGATCGATCAGCATGGTGCTTCTTTCAGGTTCATGCATGGCCAAAGCGGCCGATGCGGATGTCGTTTCATGTGTCACCGAAGCAGTCGCTGCGCATGCCAGGCATTCGACATGGGTTTGCGGTGCATCAGAGCGATATTAATCAGAAAATGCAATTCTGTTCAAGTTATCGAAAACACTGAGACGACGATCTCACCCGAAGCAGGTACGCTGCAGCCTGTATTGCATGGAGATTTTTATGTACAAACACCTGCTGGTTGCCCTGGATGACACCCCACTCGGGGTGACCACCGCGAATCTTTCTGTTCAATTCGCGCACTCCCTGGGAGCCCGGATCACCTTTTTTTACGCCGCGCCCGACCTGACCGCGACCGGCGAGGGTGCCATGCTGTTTTCCCTTGACCAGCAGGCCTTCAACGACGAGAGCGGTATGCCCCGGCATGCGGTGCTGCTGAAAGCGTCCAACGCGGCCAGAATTGGCGGCGTGGTGTGCTCGACCGATGCCAGCGTCAGCGACCATCCAGCCAAGGCCATCCTTGAGGCGGCACATCGGCATGCATGCGACCTCATATTTGTCAGTTCGCACGGCCGTTTACCGGGTTTGCGGGGCTGGCTCCACGGAAGTGTGACCAAACGGCTGCTGCAGATCGCAGACCTGCCGGTCCATGTGGCCCGCATAGAGTCGAATGACGAAGCGGCCAACGCCAACCGGGCACTCGCCATCGTGGTGGGTGAACATCGCTCCATCGCTGCGGTACTGGGTGGACTGCAGCAACTGGACCAGTCGGGGCGTATCCATGGACAGGTGCCTGACTTGGCGTTGATGCACCTGATGGTCGACTACCTGCGCCAATGTCCGGCCAAGTTGCACCACCCTAAAGAGGAGACTTTCATTTTTCGTTTGCTCCGGCAACACACGGGCGAGCACAACGCCGTGCTGGACGAACTGGAGCGCCAGCACACCCTGGAAAACTTTTTGCTTGACACTTTGTCTGACGCCCTGTCCCGCCAGGAGCGCGGACAGCCAGACGCGCAGATGGCCATCAGCGCGGCGATCCAACGCCTCAGCGGTGCCGTATGGGAACACATGTCTCTGGAAGAGTCGGTCATTTTCCCAGCGGCCCGTCGCCATCTCTCCAGCGCCGAATGGTCGACGGTCTACCAGGCTTTCTCAGCACACGAGGACCCGCTGCGCGCCCACTCGTCCGAGATGCCTATTGCGCAGCTGTTCTCCCGCATCGCGACCGCTTTGAGCCAGGACGCATCGGGAAAAGCGCCGCATTAAGCGCAGCAACACCCTGTGGTTCAGCGCCTGGCTCGCGGGGATGCGCCCGATGTCAAAGACTCCACCATCCGCGCGATGCGCCGAGGCACCGTCTTCCGATCCGTATCCCCTGGCACCAGCAGCTCACTGAGCACGTAGCGGATCATCAGTTCACACACGAGCTCCCGGTCGAGCTTGACGCCAAGACGTGCTTCCCATGCGTCAAACACCACGGCCAACACATCCTGGAATCTGACGACCGAATCGTGGAAGATGCGCCGAAAAAACCCCAAGGCGTACTCGGGCGCCACAACGAGCAGCCGGCGTGCCCGGCCGTGCTCCAGGTAGTGATCCAGATAGCGAACCAGTGCTGCAAAGCGTTCGTCGGGGTCTTCGTAGGCCTCGACGGCTTCGGCCAGTGCCACATGAAACCGTTCCCGTTTGTGTCGTGAGAAAGCATCCAGCAGCTCATCTTGGGACGCAAAGTAGCGGTAGAACGTTCCCCGAGAAACATCAGCCGCCCGGCAGACATCCAGGATAGAGATGCGCTCAGCGCCGGATTCCAACACGATGTTTTCGGTGGCTGCCAGGATGTTCGCAATGGTCTGCTCGGATCGCCGATTGCTGCGCACGCGCCGGACACCTTCCGGCACCACGGCCGCCGGCTTTTTTTCTGGCACCGCGACAGCGGCCAAGGGCTTTTTTGCCACCGATGCAGCAACGACTTTTTTCGCCACTCTGGGACGGGGCTTGCCCTCGGGTTGGGCGTCAGGTTCGGCTTCTGCGTCCAAAGCCAGAGCGACTGAGGTTTGTTTCTTCGCACTCTTGAGACTCATTTCCATACTTTCTGAAGGTCGGTGAAGTTGCTGCAGCGGGGCAAAGTCAAGGGTTTACCAGCACATCCGTTGTGAAATCTGCATTTAGAATTATTATCTATATACAGAATAATCTGTGGCTTTCGTCACGGTTTGGAGCTTTTCACATGGCAGGCATTGGCAACCCAGACACATGGTCTCTCGGTCAACAGGATACGGTCATTGCAGCGCTTGAACGCGCGGTAGCGAAACACCCTGACCGGGTTCTGCTCGACTTTTCGGGTGAATTTCATACTTACGGTGAGGTGGATCGCCAATCGACCCGCTTGGCCCATTCGTTTGCAGCACTCGGTGTGCAAGCTGGGCAAACCGTGGTGACGATGCTCGACAACAACGTCGACGCGGTGCTCTGCTGGTTCGCCATCAACAAGCTTTGCGCTGTCAGCGTCCCCATCAACACGGCCCTCAAGGGCGAATTTCTGCGCCACCAGATCGCCGATGCAGGAGCAGCATTGGTGGTCTGCGAAGCGAACTACGTCGAACGCATCGCGGCGGTCTCGGATGGGCTGCCGGACGTGAAGCAGGTGCTGACCCGGGGTGAGCCCGGCAACGGACAGTGTGGCACCCTGCCACTGGCACCTCTCAGCGAGCACCAGGGTCATGACGACAGCGCGATCGAGCGCAAACCCAACCCTTGGGAACTGGCTTGCCTGATTTACACCTCGGGTACCACCGGGCCGTCCAAGGGCTGCATGATCAGCTACAACTACATGTGCAACCTGGCGCGCCTGCAACTGCGCGCCGGTCCGGCCAACGAAAACGACGTCACGATCACGCCGCTGCCACTGTTCCACATGAACGCCATGTGCGTGGGCGTGCTGGCGTCGATCCTGGTGGGGGCCCGCGTCGTCTTCGTCCCCCGGTTTTCGGTATCGAACTTCTGGCCCGAGGTGGAGCGCAGCGGAGCGACCATCGCCTCCATCCTGGGCAGCATGGGCGCCATGCTTGCCAACGCGCCCGACACCGAAGCGGGACAGCGTTGCAAGGGGCAGATTCACACGGTGCGCGGCAACCCGTTCACGGAAGAAGTCAAAGCCATCTGGCGTGATCGCTTCGGAGCCAAACAGGTGGGCGGCAACGGCTACGGGCTCACGGAGGCGGCAGTGATCACCTCGCTGGCCGGCGGCGAATATGCAGCGCCCGGCTCGTCGGGCACGCGCATTCCCGACTTCGACGTGCGCATCGTGGACGACCTCGACCGCGAAGTGCCCACCGGCACGTCCGGCGAGATCGTGGTGCGACCGCTGCGCCCCGACATCATGTTCATGGGCTACTGGCGCCGTCCAGAAGACACGCTGAAGATCATGCGCAACCTCTGGCTGCACACCGGGGACATCGGCAAGTTCGACGAGCAAGGTTTTTTCTACTTCGTGGACCGCAAGAAGGACTACCTGCGCCGGCGGGGCGAGAACATTTCCAGCTTTGAGATGGAGGCGGCGTTTGCGCGTCACCCGGCACTCGCTGAAGTCGCTGTGCACGCCGTGCCATCTGACAAGGGAGAGGACGACGTCAAGGTGACGGCCATGCTGCGCCCCGACACGACGCTGAGTCCCGAAGACCTGTTCCGGTGGGCCATTGACGCGGTGCCTTATTACGCGTTGCCGCGCTACATCGAATTCCGCGACAGCCTCCCGAAGAACCCGCAAGGGCGGGTTCTCAAGTATGAACTGCGCGACCAGGGCTGCACGCCGACCACCTGGGATCAGGAGACCAGCGGCATCCAGGTCAACAAGCGCTAAACCCAGCGCTTCTTGGTCCATCAGTATTCGCGCACCGGCACATGGGCCGGGCGCGAGTTGTAGCCGGGCAGGTGCAGGCCGCCGTCCACGTGCATGGTGATCCCGGTCACGAACCGGGCCATCTCCGAACCCAGAAAAACGACCACAGGCCCGATGTCGAGCTCCGGGTCACCGGATCGACCCAGCGGTCGTGCTGCCGCCGAGCGCTCGGCAAAACCGGGGATTTCAGCGGCCAGCTTGTGGAAGGTGGCGCCCATGGCGGTCGGCGCAATGGCGTTGCAGGTGATGTTGAAACGGCCCCACTCGGCCGCCGCGCTGCGGGTCAACCCGACCACACCCGATTTGCCCGTGTTGTAGTCCGCGTGTTGCCAGGCGCCAATGTCCACATCAATCGAGGTGAAGTTGATGATGCGCCCACCACCGCGCTGGCGCATGTGCGGCATGGCCGCACGCATCGCCCACCAGCTGGCCCAGACGGTCGAGGTCAGGGTGCGCTCCAGCATCGCGTCCGTCTTGTCCTCCAGCAACACGTTCTCCGAAGGCACAAAGGCGTTGTTGACCAGGATGTCGAGCCCCCCGAAATGGTCCACCGCAGCCTGGACCGAAGCCTCCACACTTTCCTTGCGCAACACGTCGGTCGGAACGAACAGGGCGCGGGCACCCATCTGCTTGAGCTCGAGTTCGGCTTCAGCCCCCGTCACCGGGTCAAGCTCGGCAATCAGCACCGCCGCACCTTCTCGTGCGCAGCATCGAGCAACGCCCCGACCGATGCCGCCCCCGGCCCCTGTGATCAAGGCCACTTTGTCTTTCAGCAGATCCATCGAGTCTCCAGATATATATTGAACACAATCTTATTTATCGTACACTTTAAGACAACTCGTGTCAGCCGGGAAGACGTGAACATCGTGGATTTCCTGCTCGGTAGAAACCCTAGAAAGTCCGCATGCCCCTGTTCCGACGACGCATTCTGATCGCCACCGACCCCATGGAGATCGGCATCCGGTACCGGGCTGCGCTTGAGGACGACTTCCACCATTTCCGGGTTGAACTGGTGGTCCGGGATGGCCTCATCGCCTCCCTGCACGCGCAAGCGCCCCGCCACCCCTACAGCCTGTGCCCCTCTGCGGCAGACCAGCTCCAGCAGCTGGTGGGTACGGTCCCAGCCACCAGTGCACACGCGGTGATGCGCCAGGTCGATGCCAGCCAGCAATGCACCCACATGCTGGAGCTCAGTGGCCTGACGGCCGCGGCAGCGGCACGCGCTCTGCAGCAACGGCGCTATGACATCGAGATACCTTTGCGGGTCGACGGGCGCACCCATGCCACCCTGGACCGGGACGGCACCCGGCTGCTGGCCTGGGATGTCCAGGATCTTGAGATCGAAGGACCGCCGCCCTACAGCGGCATCGGTTTGCGCCAGGGCATGGCGCGCTGGGCTCTGAGCCACCTGAGCGAAGACATGGCCGAGGCGGCCCTGGTGTTGCGGCGATGTGCGGTGATATCCATGGGCAAGAACCGCCCACTTGATGCCCAACGGCACGCCCAATTGAGCGGCGCCTGCTATGCGCAACAGCCTGAACGGGCCCCTCTGGCTCTGCGCCAGGTGGGTTCGACCTGGAACTTCACCTGGCAGCCCGACCAGTTGTGCCGGGACGACCAGGACTGGATCGCCTTCAAGGTCTGAAGGCGATCAACAGGCTCAGAGGAAGATGGCCAGGTTCGGAGTTCCCAGCACAGCCTGATCCAGCAGGATCTCACGGCGCGCCAGCTTGAAGCTCTCGCCATCGACCCGCAGCACATCCCGGCGCTCGGCGCTGATCAGGTCAAACTCGTCGAAGTTGAAACGGCTGCGCGTCACCAGCAGGTAGCTGCGCACGCTGTATTCCTGGGGCTTGTCGGTCTCTTCAACCAGGACATTGGTCACCAGCCGCCGCGTGCGCGATGGGGGGTCTTCCGCCCAGGCGCTCTTGGTACCGGTGAGGCGGACAATGCGTCCCATCACGGAACGCCAGTCATCGTGGTAATGCTGCATGGTGCGCACCACCGACGCAGCCTGCTGATTCACCGGCCGGGTCTCCCGCAGGGGTGCGGTGTAGATCAGATCCTGGGCCAGCGTGTCACCCCATTCCTTGAGGCGAATCTCGTCCAGCAGCCGCGCTTCGACGTACAGGAATTGAAGGATCTGGTTGTAAACAGGCGATCCAATCGGCACCAGGGCGCCTTGGGCTTCACTCATGGGAATCTCCGGAAATGGGGGGTACGAATTGCGAGGAAGTCTCGAAGGGGGCTCAGACCGTGCCGCCCATGAGCTGGCGCCAATACATCCACCAATGCCACTGCGTGTCGTCCTTGGTGAAGCCCTCATTGACGATGCCAGGGCCGGGCCAGCCTTCGGGGGCGCCGGTTTCGTAGACCGCCTGGTACTTCAGCGTCGCCTTCTTGCCCTGTGCGCCCTTGGCGGCCAGGGTCATGTGAGGCCAGGTGTCGGAGTCGTCCTGCTCGACCATGCCCGATGTGCCAAACAGCTGGATGGTCTGCCTGAGCATCTTGTCGCGAAGTTCCTGCGGCGCATCCTTCTCCGCGAAGATCCAGTTCACGAACTCCAGCTTGTCGGGCCCCTTCGGCACGTAGGCGTGCATGGTCATCGAGCCGACCACGGTGCCATCGGCCTGAGGGATGTAGACAAAGCCAAACAGCACGTTCGGGAAAATGCCGCCCACCTGGGGTGGCATGCTGGTCTGCACCTTCAGCTGTTCAGGGGTGAGGTTGCGTTTGAGTTGCTCAACCATGTCCTTGGTCATGCCGGCCGGTGGCAAGGCGTTGAGCTTTTCGTCCACGCTGAGCACATCGGGGTCCAGCCCCGTCATGCGGCGGATCTTTCGCCCCAGATCGATGCAGCGCAGCGCATGGCCATGGGGAGAGCTCACTTCCACGCCGTACATCTCGGGGCTCAGATCACCGCCGCCGCCCTCACCCTCACCCTTCTTGGAGTAATTGCCGACCTCGCCGAGCCAGCGGTGCAGGGTCAGCGTGTGGTACCCGTCGGCGGCCGATTGCTCGCCGGCAGCCTTCCAGTTGGCGCGAACCGTGAAGCGTTGCGGCGGACCCAGCACTTCCATGCCTTTGTCCGTGCGCTTGAAAAGAATGTCGTAGTACCACTTGGCATCGCCGAGAAAGTCATCAAACGAAGGCCCGTCGATGTTCCAGGTCGCAAAGATCAGCCCACCATACAGAGTGACCCGGGCTTTCTTCAGCCCCAGTTGCTCCTTGCTCATCATCTTGCCGTGCATCGTCTCCTTCTCAACCGGCGCACCGAGAAAGGCACCGTTCGGGCGGAATGCCCAACCGTGGTAGATGCAAGTGTGAATCTGGGTGTTGCCCGCATCCAGGGTTGAAACCCGCATGCCGCGGTGCGAACACAGGTTGAGCAGCACATGGACCTCGCCCGACTTGTCGCGCGTGACCAGCACCGAGTCGGAACCCATGTCGCGGGTGACGAAATCGCCGGAATTGGGAATCTCTGACTCGTGGCCCAGGAAGATCCAGATCTTGCCAAAGATCTGCTCCATTTCAAGCTCGTAGAGTTCGGGGTCCGAGAGCGCACGCATCTGCACCTCTCGGGTAGCGACATTGACCAGGTCAGCGACCTTGGTCCCGTCGGAAAGGGTGGGGGGTGTAGGGCTCAGCATGTGCGTCTCCTTCATCTTTTAAGCAAGCGGTGAGAGATAAATATAAACAATATCGACAAGTGTGTACATATAAAGCCCGTCGCATTTGCAAAATGCAGGCAATATCCAGGGTTAACACTTATCCGTACCGCAGTGGATCCCTCCCCCGCAGTGGGATCAGCCCATCCACAGGGGACGCATCAGCAAAACCATCAGGCCCCGAAAGAGGCCGTTATCTTGGCATGAGGGCCTGCCACCTGCGCCGCCCAGGCCGCAGGCATCTGGTCGAAGCGGTAACCCATGTGATCGAAAGTGATCTGGTGTTCACGCGCCAGCTGCAAGAGCCTGCGCCAGGTGGCCTCACGATCACTCGGTGAACGCTGACCAGTGCCCACACAGCTGAGCGTTCGGAACAGCAGATCGGCGATGTTGAGCTGGATGTCGCGCCCGGCGCCGGTGCCGATGGTGAGGATGCGTGCCCCCCAGCGTGTGGCCTTCAGGGCAGCGAGCAGGGGCGGTCCACAGACGCCATCGAGCACCACGTCGAAGCCCTCCCCCGCCACGGCCTTGAGGGCTGCGGCATCGTCGTCGCTGCCCAGAGCCACTACCGCATCGGCCAGGCCACGGGCGCGCAGGCGTTCCAGCGCGGCCGCATCGCGGGCCGCTCCCACCACCCGACCCGCCCCCAGAATGCGCGCGAGCTGAAGCGCGATCTGCCCCAGCGTTCCGGTCGCGCCGAGGATCAACACGTTTTCGCCGGGCTTGATAGCGGCCTGCTCCAGCGGCAGCAGCGCGCCCGTGCCCGCGATGCCCATGGTGATGGCGAGCACATCGTCCACATCGTCGGGCACGTCCCACACCTCTTCGGTCGGCACCAGGGTTTGCTCGGCCCAGGCGCCAAAGGGCGCCACCGAGCGCTCACCAAAATAGACCCGGCGCCCATCCGACGCACGGCCGACCCCCTCGCCACGAATGACGCAAGGGAATTGCACCCCCAGACGGTAGGCGCCCAGAACGTCCCAGCCTCCCAGTCCGGCGGTGTCGACCTTGATCAAGGTCGCGCCCTCGCGTGCTTGCGGAGCAGGAAAGTCCTGCAGGACCGGTCCCAGGCCGCGCTCGGTGATGACAGCGGCGCGCATCATGCGACCTCCTGAGGGTCAAGGTGCCAGGCATCGACCTGACCCGGCCCATCGTTGGTTTGTTTCATCGGGTGCTCCTGGGGTTACAGCGCGGTTTCGGCATCCGCATCGGCAAACATCCTATTGATGTCGCCCGAAGTAACCGGCTTGCCGGCCACACGCACCGGCTTGGCGCCCCCCATGCCCAGCATGGGTTCCACACTCACGTGCTGGGCCTGCGCCCGCAGCGCGCCCACCGTGCAGTTCTCGCGTCCCAGAATCGAGAACGGATCGTAGGAGAACTCCCGCATGGCATTGAGGTGGCCGATCTTGTCGATCTGCACATCGGTCAGGTGCTGGGTCTGGGCATGGAAGATCTCCGGCGAACCCGGCCAGGTGCAGTCGGAGTGCGGGTAGTCGCATTCCCAGGTCACCTTGTCTTCACCGATGTCGGCCAGATTGCGAAGGCCAAATTCGTCTTCGATGAAGCAGGTGATGATGTGCTTTCTGAAAACATCGCTGGGCTTTCCGCCGCCGAAGTCGGTGTTGGTCCACTCGTGGTGGTGCCGGTAGGTGAAGTCGGCGCGCTCCAGCAGATAGGGAATCCACCCGATGCTGCCCTCGGACAAGGCCATGCGCAGGTTGGGGTATTTCTTCCACATGGGTGCCCAGATCCAGTCGGCGGCCGAGTTGGCGATCGAGATCGGCATCGAGGTGATCCAGGCATCGATCGGCGTGAGGTCCGAGGCATGCTCGGCCTTGACGCCGGTACCGATGTGGCAGCAGATCACGACGTCGTTGTCCGCGCAGGCCTGCCATACCGGGTCCCAGTGGTCAGCGTGGATCGACGGGAATCCGTGCAGTGCCGGGTTGTCCGAGAGCGAAATCGCGTGAACGCCGAGTTTCGCCATGCGCCGGATTTCCTGAGCCGCCAATGCACCGTCCCACCAAGGAATCAGACTCAGTGGAATGAACCGACCCGGTGCGGCATTGCACCAATCGTGCAGGTGCCAGTCGTTGTAGGCCTGGATGGCTGCAAACGAGACCTCCCGCGCGTCCTTGTACTGCTGGAAGCGTTGACCCGCGAAACCGGGAAAGGTCGGAAAGCAGATCGACCCGAGAACGCCGTTGGCGTTCATGTCCTCGACACGGGCTTTGATATCCCAGGTGCCGCGGCGCATGTGTTCATAACCCAGAGGCTCCATGCCGTATTCGTCCTTCGGCCGACCCACCACCGAGTTCAGGCCCATGTAGCCCGTGGCACGGCCTTCAAAGACCCAGACATCACGGCCCTTGCTTTGCACCACCTTGGGCTCGCGGCCCTTGAATTTGGCTGGCATGTGGCGGTCAAAAGCACCGCGCGGTTCGATCGCGTGGTCGTCCACGCTGACAAGAATGAGGTCGTCGAGTTTCATGAGGGTCTCCAGATCAAAGGAATGTGCAGAGGTGTGGGGGCCTGATCACCGGCGGGTCGACAGGGTGTCGATGGCGTGTTCGTCAAAGTCGACGACCGTTGGAACGCCACGTTTCATGGTCAGGGTCTTCAGTCCCAAATCACGGGAACCGAGGAAGCGCCGCGCAACATGCTTCCGGCGATCACGGGCGCGGGGCGGTCCGGGTCGAGTCGAACGTTGGGGAACAGGTCGAGCACCGCATTGATGGCGATGGACAGTTCCATCTTTGCCAGGTACTGGCCGATGCACATGTGCGGGCCGAAGCCGAAGGTGAAGGACGGCTTTTGGCGGCGATCGATGTCAAAGGTGTCGCTGTTGTCGAAGACCTCTTCGTCGCGGTTGGCCGAAGCGACCACGCACTGCACCATCGCATCCTTGGGAATCTGCACACCGCGGATCTCGACATCGCGAACAGCCTGGCGCACCTTGACCGTGGACACCGGCTCGAAGCGCACGCTCTCGTCGATCAGTTTGGCCACCAGGCTGCGATCGTTGCGAACCCGCTCGACCAAAGCAGGTCGCTGCAACAGCAGCGTCATGATCGAGCTGAAGGTGCGGGTGGTGGTTTCACCGCCGGCTGCCACCATCGAGCGAGCGAAGGTCGTGATTTCGTGGTCATCGAGCTTGCGGCCCTCGAACTCGGCACGCAACAGGCGGCAAACCAGGTCGTCACCGGGCGCACCTTCGGCGCGGCGGCGTTTGACCAGCGCCATCACGGCCTCGTACAAGGTGTTGGTGGCCTTCATGGCGCGTTCGCGGGATGCCGCCTCTTCGGTCGGGTCGAGCTTGGGACCGGCCAGCACGGTCAGTCCCATCGCCGCGTACTCGTAAAAGTTGCCCAGCTCTTCGTCCGGAAAACCGATCAGTCCGTAGATGACCCGGATAGGAAAGTACAGGGCAAAGTCCATCAGGTCGGCGCGCTTTTCCGGCACCAGCGGCAGGATGAATTCGTCGCGAATCTGGTGTTCGATGGAGGTGCGCCATGGCAGCACCGCGTCGGGTGCGAACACCGGCTGCAAAAGCCCGCGGGCCTTGCGGTGCGCTTCACCGTCCATGGCCGTGATGACGAGCCCATCGGCACTGAAAAAGCTGCCGAAGCCCTTGGCCATGAAGCGGCTGTTGAAGCTGGCGGAATCCTGCAGCACGGTCTTGACATCGTTGTACTTGAACAGGGTGAAAGTCGGGTGGCCGTGATTGGCGCCCGCATGGGTGGGCACGCCGATGCTGTTCATGAAGTCGCCGGTCGCGACCGGCGTTTTCGCGCGCCTGTCGCGGCACGCCGCATACAGGTCGATGTCGGTTCCCCGGTAGTTGGCCGACAGTGCTGCGAACGCTTGTTCGAGCTTTTCGGAGCGGTAGGTGGTGGTCATTTTTTGATCCTGATCAGCAGAGGGTGGGAGGACAGATCAAAGGAAGATGCCCAGGTTGGGCGTTCCGAGCACGGATTGGTCGATCAGGACCTCGCGCCGCGCCAACTGCAGGGTGTCTCCGTCCTTGCGCAACACGTCGTGCCGGTCACAGGGGATGAGGTCAAAGTAGTCGAAGTCGAACCGGTTCCGGGTGAGCAGCATGTAGCTCTGCACCTTGAATTCATTCGGCCTTTCGGTCCTGTAGACACGCACGTTGCTGACCAAGCGGCGCGTACGCGACGGCGGGTCTTCGCACCAAGCACTGCGGGTCTCCGTGATGCGGCGCACGCGCAGCATCAACGACGCGTGGTTGTCGTGCATGTGCTGGACCGTGCGGATGATGGTGCCGTCCTGCATGCGCACGGGCCGTGTCAAGCGCTGGGGAACGTTGTATTCAATGTCCTGCGCCAGAAGTTGGCTCCATTCGGCAAAGCGAAGCTCATCGAGCATTTCGGCTTCATCAATGAGGAACTCAACGCATTCGTTGTACAACGGGCTACCGACGGGCAGGCGGTTGCTGCGCACGGTAGGTGGCAAGGGTGTGGGTTCGAGCAAATGGGCAAGCATGGTGATCTCCTGGTGATGTGGGGCTGGCATGGGCAACTCAAGACGCCTGAGTCATCAGTTCGTGCCAGTACTGCCAGAAGCTCCAGTTGGTGTCGTCCTTGGTAAAGCCGCTGCCCACATGGCCGGGACCGGGCCAACCATCGGGCTTGCCGGTCTCATATTTCGCCTGGTACTTCAGCGTGATGTTCCTGCTCATGGCGCCCTTGGACACGATGGTCTGGTGCGGCCAGGTGTCGGAGTCGTCCTGCTCGACCATGCCGGAGGTGCCCAGCAACTGGCAGGAAATGCGCAGCATGGCGGCCTTCTGTTCGGGCGGTGTGTCTTTTTCCGCCAGGATCCAGTTCATGAACATGAACTTGTCCGGCCCCAAGGGCACATAGGTGTGCAGTGCCATCGCGCCGGTCACTTTGCCGTCGGCCGTGGGCAGGTAGATGAACTCGAACAGGCCGTTGGGGAAAAAGTTGCCCACCTGCGGCGGGTTGGAGCTCATCACCCGGACCTGCTCGGGCGAGAGGCGGCTCACCACGTCGGGAATCATCTCCGGTGTCAAACCCGGGGGTGGCAGCACCGCCAGCTTCTGCTCGGGTGTCAGCTCGGACGGGTCCTGGCCGGTGATGCGACGCACCTTGCGATCCAGATCGATGCAGCGCATGGTGTGGCCGTGGTCGGTCCAGACTTCAACACCGTACATCTCCGGGGTCAGGTCAGCACCGCCGCCCTCGGCACCGGGCTTCTTCGCGTAAGGGCCAATCTCCCCCAGCCAGCGGTGCAAGGTCAGCGTGTGATAGCCGTCGCAAGCCCCCTGCTCAGCCGCAGTCTTCCAGTTGGCCTTGATGATGAAGCGTTGCGGCGGGCCCAGCACTTCCATGCCCTTGGTGGTGCGGCACCACATGGTGTCGTAGTAAAACTTGGCATCGCCCAGGAATTCGTCAAACGACGGGCCTTCTATGTTCCAGGTGGCGAAAACCATGCCGCCATAGACCGCCACACGGGCCTTGGTCAACGAGAGCTCTGCCTTGCTCATCATCTTCCCGTGCATGCACTCTTTATCGACGGGTGCACCGATGAAGTCACCGTTGGGCTTGAAGGCCCAGCCGTGGTAGATGCACATGTGGGCCTGTGTATTGCCCATGTCCAGGGTGGACACCTTCATGCCCCGGTGGGTGCAGGCGTTGAGCACCACATGCACAGCGCCTTCGCGGTCGCGGGTGACAAGGACCGAATCCGATCCCATGTCCCGCTGGACAAAATCTCCCGGGTTGGGTATTTCCGTCTCGTGGGCCAGGAAGACCCAAGTCTTGGCAAAGATTTTTTCCATCTCGAGCTGGTACAGCTCGGGATCGGACAAAACCCGCATCTTCACTTCACGGGTGTCCAGGTTTATGAGGTCCGAAATCCTTGTTCCATCGGCCAACACCGGATTGCTACGCGTCAACATATCAGTCTCCTTGGAGCCCGCACAATTGCAGGCATGGAAACTAATTTAAGACACTTTTCTAATTTGTGTATAACTTACGAGGGTATACCCGAGATGGAAACCTGCAAACAGTTGATCTACCGCAACTTTATCGGGTCGATGGAAAATTCTTTGCGCAGTGAATGAGATTCTGCCCAAGTGGTAACAGGGTGATGTTTCCGGATCGCATGCAGAGCCACACGCATTGGGCTGGAGCTACCCCACATTTGGCAGACCACCGCAACTCCGGGTGAATCCTGCCAGCAGCCAGGTCTGGCGCCGGCTGAGGACAAAGCCGGTTACGCCGCTACGGGGGCGTCAAGTTTCAGCAGGCGGCGCGCATTCCCGTTCCGGATCTTGGCCACATCGGCGTCCGACAGGCCGAGCCCGGCGGTCAGGTCGCCGTTGTCGTAGGCACCGCCAAAGTTGGTGCCGTAAAGGACCTGGTCAGCGCCCACCACTTCGACCACCGCGCGGCGCAGGGCCGGGTGGTGCACGTCCAGGTCGAACCAGAAACTGGGCAGGTAATCCAGGAGCGGGCGCTTGTTGCGCGCGTCCGGCGCCATCGACTTGTTCAGCTCAGCCAGGCGCCCGAGCTGGAACACCGCCATGCCCCCTGCGTGGTTGATGTAGGTTTTCAGCGTGGGAAAGGCATCCAGCGCGCCGCCACAGATCAGGTACCAGAAGAACAGGGTTTCATCGACGCAGTCGCCCACGATCGAGGTGGTTTCGAAGCGGTCTTGCGCGTGCTTGTCGCCCCACCACACAGACTGGTTGTAGCCATGCACCATCAGCGGGACATCCAGCCGCGTGACGGCTTCCCAGACGGGGAACAGTTCCTCGCTGTACGCCTGCAAGCCCTTGAAATTGGCGCCGCCCACACAAACCCCCTTGGCCCCGAGTTGCGTCACGACGCGCTCGATCTCGCGCGCGGCTTCAGCGGGCTCGGCCAGGTTGGCGTGGGCCCAGAAGGCAAAGTGCGCCGGGTCATGGGCGCAATAGGCGGACATCTCTTCGTTGCAGATGCGCGCGTACTCGCTGCCGAAGTCGTCCGCCCAGTACATGAACGCATGCGACGGGGTGGACACCACGATCTGGTCCACGCCCCGCTGTGCCATCAACTCACGGCGCGAGGCGTGCGTCATCTTCGCCAACAGGTTCGCTTCCGCCTCTTCATCGCTGGCCGCCTTGGATTTCTGTTTTGTACCCAGCGAAAAGTCTCCGACGGTGAAACCCTGCATCTTCATGAACGGCCCCCAGAAGGCATGGCGATTGAGCATTCCGGGGGTGATCAGGTGGGCGTGGGCGTCGATCAGCATGATTTGAAACAGTGGGAAGAGACGAGGAAAGGGCCCTCGCACGGCCACCCGTACTTGACATGAGCAGGGATCGAACAGTCTAATGTTTGAACACTTTTTGTCAATCTGTATTAATACAAAACAAGATCAGGAGCATCCGATGACACCCACCCCGTACCACCTGCTGGGCCGCACCGGCTTGCGCGTCTCGCGCCTTGCGCTGGGCACCATGACGTTTGGCACCGAAAACGGCTGGGGTTGCGACCGGGCGACCGCGCGCTCCATGTTCGACGCCTACCTGGCCTCGGGTGGCAATGTCATCGACACCGCCGACATCTACACCCAAGGGACCGCCGAGACCTGGCTGGGCGGGTTCATCGCGGAAACAGGCACGCGTGATCGCGTGGTCCTGGCCACCAAATACAGCTTCAACCACCAGAACCCGCAAGGCAACCCGAACGCCGCAGGCAACGGCCGCAAGAACCTGATGCGCTCCATCGAAGCCTCGCTGACGCGGCTGAAAACAGACCACGTGGATCTCTACTACCTGCATGCGTGGGATGGCATCACGCCAGCTGAAGAGGTGCTTCGCAGCATGGACGACCTGGTGCGGGCCGGAAAGATCCGCCACTGGGCACTCTCGGACGTGCCCGCCTGGTACGCCGCCCGCATCACCACGCTGGCGCAGGGCCACGGCCTCGAAGGGCCGTGTGCCGTGCAGATGGAGTATTCGCTGGTGCAGCGCGGCATCGAATACGAGTTTCCGGCCATGTGCCAGGAGCTGGGTCTCGGGCTGGTGGCCTGGAGCCCCCTGGGCGGAGGGCTGTTGTCCGGCAAGTACCTGCCCAACGTCGAGGCACAAGCCCAGCAGACTGGCCGCATAAAGACCACCGCTGCGGTGGCGACGCCCGCCTTGAACAAACTGACGCCGCGCAACTGGGAGATCGTGGCAGCACTGGCGTCTGTCGCCCAGGCCTTGGGGCAACCCATGGCGCGGGTGGCCATCAACTGGCTGTCGGGTCGCCCTGCCCTCAGTACGGTGATTCTGGGCGCCACCCGACTTGAACAGCTGGAAGACGGCCTGCGCGCCCTGGACTTTGAGCTGCCGCCCGAACTGCGCGACCGGCTGGACCAGGTGGGCGCTCTGCCGGCGCTGTTCCCGTACAACTTTCTGGGCGCCGTGCAACCCCGCCTGCATGGCGGAGCCAGCGTGTCGGTGCGCCCCCCGCACTTTGATCAGCCACCCGCAAACCGCAGCGGCGGCTGGCGCTGATGCGCCGTCTCCCGATCAGCGAACCATCAGGGTGCCGCCGTCCACGGCGAAGGTCTGCCCCGTCATGAAACGCGCGCCCGGGGAAGCCAGAAAGGCCAGCACGGGCACCAGGTCGCGCTCCATGTCGCCCAGCTGGCCGCCCAGCGGAATCACCCTGGCCATCATGGCGTCGTGCGCGGTCAGTTGTTCCGGGCTCATCTCGGAGCGGGTCTTGTCGTACATCGGTGTCCAGATGGCCGGGGCGATCGCGTTCACGCGGATGTTGTAGGGCGCCCATTCCTGCGCCACCGTGCGGGTCCAGGCCAGCACGGCCCCTTTGGCGGCCGAATACGCCGATTTGTTGGGCAGGCCCAGCGCACCGGCTGCGGACGCAAAGTTGATGATGCTGCCGCCGTGTTCCCGCAGGTGGGGGAACACAGCCCGGTTCATCAGGAAAGTGCCGGTGGCGTTGACCGCGAAGACCTTCTCCCACAGCGCCAGGCTGGTGTCTTGCGCTGGCGAGGACGGCGCGATGCCAGCGGCATGGATCAGCACATCCAGGCCACCCAGGCGGGCGCAAGCAGCGTCCACGGCTTGCGCCACCGAGGCCTCGTCGGCCACATCGACCTGAACGAAACCCTTTGCGCACGCTTCCGCGACGATGGCTTCGCCGCGCTGGCTGTTCAGGTCCATGGACACCACCAGCGCGCCCATGGCGGTCAAAGACCGCACCAGGCCTTCGCCCATGCCGCTCGCGCCGCCGGTGATGAGGATGCGGCGACTGGTCAATTCTGAAATGGACATGCTGGGTTTTCCTCTATCGCTGGACTTTGATGGTGGACGTTTCAATGTCCCAGGTGGCGGGGGTCACGCCCTCGTCGCGCAGTTGGTACTTCAGCACCCGCCCTTGGGGATTGACGGGCAGCTCCGCCCGGAACTCGATGTAGCGGGGCACAGCGTAGTAAGGCACCCGGTCCACCAGCCAGCGGCACAAGGCTTCCTCGGTGAGTTGGGCGTGCGCCACCAGCAAGGCAGTGACCTTGAGATCGTCCTCGCCCAGGCTCGACCGCACGGCATGCACCGCGACCTGCTCGACCTCGGGGTGCAGCAAGATCGCCGACTCCATTTCGAAGCTGGAAATGTTTTCCCCGCGTCGGCGCAGGTAGTCCTTCTTTCGGTCCACAAAATAGAAGAACCCGGCCTCGTCGAACTTGCCAATGTCGCCCGTGTGGAACCACATGTTCCCCATCACCTTCTGCGTGTCCTCGGCGCGGCGCCAGTAGCCCTTGAACATGATGTCGGGGTGCAGGGGGCGACACACCACCTCACCGGCCTGACCCGGCGGCAGCGGATTGTCTTGGTCGTCAAAGATGCGCACATCAAACTCGGGCGCACAGCGTCCCGACGAACCCGGCGGCACCGGTTCACCTGCGGGCACCGAGGTGATCAGTGCCTCCGTCAATCCATAAGCGTTGGACCCGATCTGGCGCGCACCGAAACGCGTGCGCCAGATGGCCTTGATTTCCTCCGGGAACGGATTGCCCTTGACCGTGTGGATCTGGCCGAAGCAGCGTTGCATGGCGTCGTTGTCCGGCGCCTGAGCGAGCAGCGTGCCGAGCGCGCCCAGGATCGACACCACGGTGGCGCCCGAGGCCTCCACGGCGGGCCAGAAGCCGCTGACCGAAAACCTGGGGGCGATCGAGATCGTCGCGCCGACCAGCAACGTGGACACCACACCCGTCGCGATCGCGTTCATGTGGTAAAGCGGCAGCGGGGTCCAGAGCACATCGTCCGGGCCGAACGGCGCCGCCCGCAAAAGCAGGCGGGCCACGTGGCACATCTGGTTGCCGCTGATCATGCAGCCCTTGGACGGGCCGGTGGTGCCGGACGTGTAGATCAGGGCGTTGAGCGCTGCGGGGTCGGGCAGCTCGGCCATGGGCGTGGCATCAAACCCCCGGTGCTCGTCCAGGTGTTCGATGGCAAAGCCGACCGCAGGACGGGTGTCCAGCGCTCCGCGAACCAGCACGCGTTGGACGTTGCCGAGCAGGTCGGCGACCTCGAACAGGCGCGGCGCATAGACCGCGTCACACACGACGATCTCGGCCCCCGAGTCCACCACCTGATGACGCAGGAAATCGCCCTTGAGCGCGGTGTTCAGCGGCACGCTCACAGCACCCAGCTTGTTGAGCGCGATCCACAGCACCACCGCGTCGAGGTGGTTGTCGAACAAGGAGGTGACCGTGGCGCCTGTCTTCACCCCCAATGCCCGCAGCGCATGGGCCATGCGGTTGGTGAGCGCATCGAATTCGGCATAGGTGGTTGTTTCCCCGCTGAAATCGAACAGTACTTTGTGCGGGTGCGCGGCCACGGCGCGCGCCAGGGCCGCGACCGGGGTGTCGCGATGCCCCGTGGTCCACCCCGGTGTGTTGTCAATGGGTGTGTTCATTCGATCCACCTCGCTGCACGTTGCAGCAAATTGACGGCGTTGTTGTGAAAGCGTTGACCCAGCGCCTGATCGGCCTTGCCCGCGCAAGACCTCGCAAAGGTGCCTTCCAGCAACAGGCCCAGCTTGTAGCAGGCCAACACGCCGTACCAACGCGCCTGAGACACATCGGCACCGGTGCGCTCGGCGTAACAGTCCACCAGCTCGGCCGCCGTGGGGAACCCCGACCAGGGTTCGATTTCGATGGGTGATCCAGGATCGTCCGCGCCCTGCCCCCGCCAGGTGGCCATCAGCCACCCGAGGTCGATCATCGGGTCACCCACCGTGCTCAGCTCCCAGTCGACGATGGCGGCCAGCGCCGGACTGTCTGGTCGGAACAGCACGTTCTTGATGTGGTAATCGCCGTGCAGGATGCCGGGCGTGAAACCTTTGGGCATGTGTTGCTCCAGCCAGCGCCCTACAGCTTCCACCTGCGGCAGCCCGTTGGCGCCCGGCCAGCCCTCGTAGCGGGCATAGCTCTCCAGCTGGGTCCGCCAGCGGCTGACCTGACGCTCCAGAAAACCATCGAGGTGGCCAAGGTCGGAAAGACCCGCAGCCACGGGGTCCACACGTCGCAGCGCGGCCAACCCGTCGATCAAAGCGAAGCCCATGGCGCGCCGCATCGCGGGCTGGCTGGCGTGGGGCTCGGGCATGCCCATGCCCACGTTGAAACCCTCCACGGGCTCCATGAGGTAAAACGCGCCGCCCAGCACCGCATCGTCCTTGCAGGCCGCGATGAGGCGGGCGTGAGGCACATCGGTGCCGGCCAGCGCCGCCAGAATCCGGGCTTCACGGCGCATGGTTTCACTGCCGTTGGCGTAGGCCGTGCCAGCCGCCTTGCGCAGGACAAACTCCCGACCGCCACAGCGCAAGCGCACGATCAGGTTCTGGGTGCCGCCCGCCAGCAGGGTGGGCCCTTGCACCGCCCCATCGGCCAGACCCTGCGCCCGCAGCCAGTGACTCAGGCGCACCAAGTCAATGGAGGCGAGCCTCTCTTGTGCATCGCTCATGGCAGATCGGCCTCCAGCATGCCGGCATACCGGTCTCTGGCCGCCTGTGCGCGCTGCGGCAGGTGGTAGTCGGGAAACGGGCTGTCGTCGGGCACAACATGCCGCGTGAGTTGTTGTGCCACGGTCACTTTGTGCACCTCGGTGGGCCCATCCGCCAGGCCCAGGAAGTACGACTCGGTAACCCAGTGCATGAACGGCATTTCATCGGACAAACCCAGCGATCCGTGCACCTGCAGCGCGTGACTGGCGATGTCGTGCAACACCTTGGGCATGGCGGCTTTCACCGCCGCGATGTCCTTGCGAACCATTCGATAGTCCTGGTGCTTGTCGATCAGCCATGCTGTGCGCATGACCAGCAACCGGAACTGTTCGAGCTGGATCCACGCGTCCGCGATGCGTTCCTGCACCATCTGTTTCTGTGACAGCAAGGAGCCTTTGGTGCTGCGGGAAACGGACCGGCGCACCATGTAGTCCAGCGCTTTTTTGGCCTTGGCGATGGTGCGCATGGCATGGTGAATGCGCCCGCCACCGAGCCGGGTTTGCGCCACCAGAAAACCCTGGCCCCGTTGGCCCAGGATGTGGTCGGCCGGCACACGGACCTGATGGAAACGCACGTACGCGTGGGTCTTTGCCCCCGTGCCATAGCCGCAGTCGCGCACGATCTCGATGCCGGGGGTTTCTGCGGGCACGATGAACGCCGAGATGCGCTGGTGCGGCGCGGCATCAGGCTCGCTCTGCGCCATCACGATCAGGAACTCTGCCAGGCTGGCGTTGGACGCAAACCATTTTTCGCCATCGATCACCCAGTGATCGCCCTCCAGCACCGCACGGGTGCGGATCTCCAGCGGGTCGGCACCGCCTTGCGGCTCGGTCATGGAAAAGCAGGACACGATGTGGTTGTTCAGCAAAGGCTGCAGGTAGCGGGCTTTCTGGTCGGAGGTGCCGAAGTGCGCCAGGATCTCGGCATTGCCGGTGTCGGGCGCCTGGCAGCCAAAGACGATGGGGCCGAACCGGGCGGCGCCCAGAATCTCGTTCATCAGTGCCAGCTGCACCTGGCCGTAGCCCTGCCCGCCCAGTTCCTTGCCCAGGTGACAGGCCCACAAACCCTGGGCCTTGACTTGCTGCTGCAGCGGCCGGATCAGGCGCACATTGTCGGGATGCTTGACGTCGTAGTGGTTGCCCAGCACGAACTCCAGCGGATCCACCTCCTCGCGCACGAAGGTGGTGATCCAGTCCAGTTTGGCCTGAAAAGCAGGTTCGGTCTCGAAATCCCAGCCCATGGTGATGCCTCGTCTTTAAAGTTCGTGAAGTGGGAGTGAGTGGCGTCCAAGCCCGTCAGGACAGGCCCTTGCCGCCATCCGCCAGGATGGTTTGCCCCACGACGTACGACGCGAGGGGCGAGGCCAGGAAAAGCACCGGGCCAGCGATGTCCTGTGGCGTACCAAAGCGGCCGGCCGGGATGCCACGCAGCACCTTGGCGGCCCGCTCGGGGTCGTCAAAGGTGACGCCGGTGAGCTTGGACGGCACCAGGCCTGGGGCCACGCCGTTGACACGGATGCCATCCCGGGCCCATGCCTCGCCCAGGGATTTGGTGAGCGAGATGGCGCCCGCTTTGGACGCCGCGTAGGCCGGGTTGCCAATACGGGCTGCAAAGCCCGCCAGCGAGCTGATGATGATCAGCGCGCCCTGACGCTGCTTGAGCATGGCGTGGAACTTGTGGGCGCAATCCATCAGGCTATTGAGGTTGACATCCACCACATGGCGGAACCCTTCGGGCTCGAACTCTTCACGCCCGTATCGAACAATGCCCTGGCACAGCACCAGCACGTCCAGCGCATCAAAACCGGGCTGCAGAGCGGCAACTGCAGCGCTGTTCGCCACATCGCATTGCGCGTAGTGCAGCCCCTCCAGGTTGGAGCCCTTCTCTGCGGCGTAGTCCTCCGCCCGGGCTCGGGTGCCCCACACATGCACGTAGGCACCGCGCCCCCGAAAGGCCTGGGCGATGCCGTTGCCGATGCCGCTGGAGCCGCCCACCACCAGCACGCGGCGCTGGTCGAAATCGAGTTCTTTCAAGGTGTCTTGCATGGTGTCCAGTAGGATGAAGGCCTGCCCTCGGGCATTTAGGTCATCATGTTAAATCAAATGACCTAATTTATGCAACCCCTGAAAAATGAAACCATCCATGAGCGGAAACGACACCCGTGAGCACATCAAACTCTCGGCCAGACGGCTGTTCGCCCAGCGCGGCATCGACGGCGTGACCGTGCGGGAAATCGTGGCCGCGAGCGAGCAAAAGAACTCGGGGTCGCTGCATTACTACTTCCGGACCAAGGACGCCCTCGTCCGTGAACTGATCGTCGACACCGCCCAATTGATCGACGACCGGCGCAACGCCGCACTGGACCAGATGGAAGCCGAGGGCGGGCCCAGACACCTGCGCCAGGTCCTGGAAGTGCTGGTGTTTCCCTCGATCAACCTGGGCGAGGCCAACGGGGAGGAAGACACCTACCTGCGCTTCATCAGCCTGCTCGCGCTACAGAACCGGGGCCTGCTCAACGAGGTGCTGGAGGGCGGCCTGAACACGGGTTACCAGCGTTGCCTGGCGCACATCCGGCGGCTGGTCGCGGCCGTGCCTGCAACGGTGCTGGAACAGCGCCTGGTGTTCATGAGCATTGCATTGCGCGCCATCCTGGCGGCGCGCGAGGCGAGCCTGGAACGCACCGAAACCACCCATGCGTTCTGGTCAGCGGAAGGCACGCTGGGCAACCTGCTCTCGTCGCTTGAAGGCATGCTGTGCGCCGTTACCGATCCATGACGCCGGCACCCAGTGCCCATCTCCTCAGGGCTGAGTGAGGGGTGGAGTGGTCGGCTGGTTGATGCGGGTGCGCAGCAGGCCGATGCCGTCAACCTCCAGCTCCACCACGTCACCGGGTTTGAGGTAGCGCATCTGCTCCAGGCCACAGCCATTGCCCACCGTTCCGGACCCGATGAACTCGCCAGGGTACAGGGTTTCGGAGCGCGAAATGTGCGCGATCACATCCTCGAATTTCCAGTACATGTCGCGTGAATTGCCGCGCCCCCATTCTTCACCGTTGACGCGGGCCACCATGTTCAGGTTGTAGGGATCGGGCAGCTCATCGGCTGTGACCAGGCAAGGGCCCATCACATTGCCGGTATCAAAATCCTTGCCCTTGGCCGGCCCGAGCATGCCGCCCATTTCCACGGCTTGCGCATCGCGCGCGCTGATGTCGTTGAAGATCGTGTAGCCAAAAATGTAATCTCGCGCTTTCTCTTTGGGCACATCCTTGGCCCGCGCTCCCATGTAGAAACCGAACTCGAGTTCAAAATCCAGCAGCTTGCTGTAGCTGGGCCAGACCACATCGTCGTCGGCACCGATGGTCGCGAAGCGGTTGCACTTGTAGTAGATCGGCTGGCGCTGAAAGGTCTCGATCACGCGATCATCGGCGCGTGTGTTCATGGCCTTCAGCGCGGCTTCCGGGTCCGGTGTGCGCGCTGCGCGGGCCCTTCGGGCCGCCGCAAAGCTTTGCCGCAGGTGCAGCTCGAAGCACGAGGCATCGCGCATCTGGGGCGGGGGTTGAATGGGCGCCAATATCTTGACCGCGCTCCGCTCACGGACCGCCGGGCTGGGCGCGCGTGCGATCAGGTTTCGCGCCAGCTCCGAGGCAGCGGGACCTGCCTCGATCAGCGACAGCACACTGGCCAGCGCATCGGCACTGCCGCCGTGCACGGCCTGGGCGGCCTGCCGCAAATCCAGCACCGCCTGATCGCCTTCGATGAATGCGCCGGCGCGGGCCGCCTCGCCAGCCGCTTGAAATGTCACAAGTCTCATGGTGTCTCTCTTTGCGTGTCTCTAAGGGGAAAGTTGGAAACCCGGGTCCACTGCGGCACCGGTGGAGCGAGGGCTCAGTTGGCTTCGGGCGGAACCGGTGCGTCAACGGGGTCTAGCCGCCGACGAAGCACCACGGGCACCCCGCCATGGCTGCGTTTGACCAGCCACTGGGCCAGCGAGGCGTCCATGTAATCAGCGTGTCCGGGGAACCAGTCCGCGAGCGCACGGGCGAGATCACGGGCCACCTGACCAGCCGCTCCTTGGCGCAGCATCTCCTGCACCTCGTGCACGGAATCGAGGACAGCGGTGTGTTCGTCCACGTGGCATTGCGCGGCCGGAAACGCGGTGCTATCCATCCAGAGCCTTTCCTGCTCGAAATGCTCGACTGCATGGGTCTCGAAGGCGGCAAGGCATTCAGCGAGGTCGGCCTCTTGTGCCAATTGAAGAGCGGCCACGCACTCGACAAACTCGCGATGGGTGTCGTCCATGCCGTTGTGCCCGAGCAGGTAGCGATCGGACCACGCCATGGTGCTGCCGCCCGTCAATCCGGCGGCCGTGGGGGAAGAAGGCCCGGAAGCCACGTTCAGGTTCTCCATCATCACACCCGACCCGCTACAGGCACGCACGCACCGGTGACGGCACTGGCGTCGTCCGACAGCAAAAATGCGATGACTGCAGCCAGCGAGCGCGGGGGCACCCAGCGCGTAGCGTCGGCGTCTGGCATGTCAGCCCGGTTGGCGGGGGTATCCAGAATGCTCGGCAGGACCGCGTTCACACGCACACCGCGGTCTTTCAGTTCTTCGGCCAGGGCTTCGGTGAGCCGGGCGACGCCCGCCTTGGACGCCGCATAGGCGCCCATGCCTGCACCCGCCTTTTGAGCGGCCAGAGCCCCCACGTTGACAATGCCCGACCCGGCGGCATTTACCAGGCGGGGCAAGGCCTCACGGCACGCCACCACGGTGCTGCGCAGGTTCATCGCGTAGAGTGCGTCCCAGGATTCCAGGCTGCCGGACTCCAGCGTTTCCCAGCGGAAACCTCCGGCCACGTTCACCAGACCATCGAAGCCATGGAGCTGCTCACCGGCCTGCTGGAATGCAGACCGTGTGGCCTGCGGGTCGGTCAGATCAACGCCACCGATCACAGCAGCCATTGCAGGGACATCTTGGGGTGGAGCACGGTCGAGCAGGACCACGCGGGCTCCGTGCTCGGCGAGCACGGCCCCGACCGCGCGGCCCAGCACGCCCAGGCCACCGGTCACAACGATATGGCGGTTCGCCAAGGAAAGTTCAGTCATAAGTGCGGGTAGTTGGTGTAAACCAGTAGTTAGACATATTGACGTAATCTGTTCAGCTATTAAACTCGTTCAAAACCGCCACGTCAATTCGTGGCGACCCTGCCCACACCCGCTGCCTGCTTCACACGCCACCTGTCCATGCCACGAAAACTGCCCCAGATCACCAGCGATTCGTCGGCCTTCTGGCAGGGCGGAGAAACTGGTCGCCTGATGATCCATCGCTGCGGAGGCTGCCGGCGCTTCTTCCATCCACCCGCACCGATGTGCCCCTGCTGCGGCTCGCTGGATGTGGCGCCGGAGCCCACCAGTGGTCGTGGCCATGTGGCCACGTTCACCGTGAATCACCAGGCCTGGAAACCCGAGCTGACCGAACACTACGTCGTCGCCATCATTGAACTCGATGATCAGCTCGGCTTGCGCCTGCTCAGCAATGTGGTGGGGATGCCGCCCGAACAGGTGCGGATCGGCATGCCGGTTCAAGTGCGCTTTGAGCAGCACGAAGACGTCTGGCTCCCCCTGTTCGAGAAAGCCCAATGATGTTCGATCACCTGTACGAAAAGAACGTGGCGATTGCGGGGGTGGGCCAGTCCGAGGTGGCGCGCCCCTCCGACAAATCCGCCATGCGCCTGACCCTGGACGCTTGCCTGGAAGCGATTGCCGACGCCGGGCTCACCCGTGAGGACATCGATGGCGTGGCCTGCTGGCCGGGCGACAACAACAATGGCAACAGTTTTTCACCCGTCGGTCCCAATGCACTGATCGGCACCATGGGCCTCAAGGTCAACTGGTATGGCGGAGGCTATGAAGGACCCGGGCCCCTGGCCGGCGTGATCAACGGCGCCATGGCGATTGCCGCAGGCCTGTGCCGCCATGTGCTGGTGTTTCGCACGATCACCGAAGCGAGCGCCCGCAGGGTCGACAAGAACGCCAACGCTCTGAGCAACAAGACCGCCGGCCGTGACAGCAGCTTCTTCTGGCAGTGGTACACCCCCTACGAAGTGCACTCGGCCATCAATCTGATGGCAATGTACGCACAGCGGCACTTCCACGAATACGGGACGACCGAGGCGCAACTGGCGCAGATCGCCCTGACCTGTCGCGCCAACGCCGTGGTCAACCCGAAAGCCGTGTACCGCACGCCCATGTCGATGGACGACTACATGGCGTCGCGCATGATCTCGACACCGCTGCGCATGTTGGACTGCGATGTGCACTGCGACGGGGCGACCGCGATCGTGCTCTCGCGCATGGATGCGGCGCGCGACGGGCCCAATCCCCCCATCCGCCTGGAGGCGATCGGATCGGCCCTGCACCAACCCTGGTCCTGGGACCAGATTTCCCTGACCGGCGGGGCCAGCATCGACGCCGCCAACATGATGTGGCAACGAACCGACCTCCAACCCGCCGATGTGGGCAGTGCCCAGCTGTACGACGGTTTCTCCATCCTCACCCTGCTGTGGCTGGAAGCCCTGGGGCTGTGCCCGGTGGGTGAAAGCGGTCGCTTTGTCGAAGGCGGTGCGCGCATCGCCCGCGACGGCGTGCTGCCGATCAACACCAACGGCGGCCAGCTCTCGGGCGGCAGGACCCACGGCCTGGGCTATGTGCATGAAGCCTGCACCCAGCTCTGGGGCCGCGCCGGGCTGCGCCAGATCGCACCGCACCAGGTCGCCATCGCGGCGGCCGGTGGCGGACCACTCGCCGGTTCACTGCTGCTCGTGCGCGAGTGATGCGCTCGCACCTTCGCTCGCACTTGCGGCAGCGCCGGCAAAGCAGAACCCCCTCACCTTGCTGGATATGACCGAATGACACAACACCACTCCAGCAGCGCACATGGCCCACGGGGGTTGGGCATTGATCTGACCGAGTTCAAACGCGCCTGGCGCATCGTGGTCCTGGCCACGCTGGGGCTGGCGATCAATTCCAACTCATCCATGCTGTATGCATACGGCGCGATGATGGTTCCATTGCAGCAAACATTTGACTGGGCCCGCGCCGATCTCCAGTCGGCGGTGAGCTTCATGTTCCTCGGGTCGGTGGTGGCCTCGCAAATCGTGGGCTGGCTCAACTTGCGCTTTGGCATGAAGCGGGTCACGGTGATTTCGCTGTGCGTGCTGTCCCTGACCTTCATGGGCATGACACGCATGGGACCCTCCATCGTGACGCTCTATCTGAGCTTTTTCCTGATGTCCATGGCCAGCATGGGCACCATGCACGTCACGTGGACCCACCTGGTGAACCTGTGGTTTGAACACAATCGCGGTCTCGCGCTGGCGCTGGTGCTGTCTGGCACCGGACTGGCTGCCATGCTGATTCCCGCGGCGGTGAGTTCCGTGATCACACGGTGGAACTGGCAAGCGGCCTTCTGGTTGCTCGCGGCCCTTCCTGTCACGTTGGTATTGCCTCTGGTTCTGGCATGGATGAAAGAGCCCGTGCGTACCTCCGCTTTCACACCGGTTCGCACGCCCAACGAACCGGCATCGTCGCTGTGGGTGTCAGGCTTATCGTTGCGCGAAGGTGTGCGCAGTCCCCGCTTCTGGCTTTTGAACATCGCCTTGTCCATGGTAGTTGCCTGTGTGGTGACGCTGGTCACCAATGGCGTTCCCTTGCTGCGCGACAAAGGCCTGGGGGCGGTAGATGCCGCACGCATTTTTGGCAGCTTTGGCCTCTCGCTGATCCTGGGGCGGGTGGTTGTCGGTTACCTGGTCGACCGGCTCTGGGCGCCGGGCGTGGCCGCCGTGGCCTTGAGCTTGCCAGCCCTGGGATGCCTGCTGCTAGGCACCAGCAATGCGGACAACACCTATTTGCTGGTTGCAGGGGTCATGCTGGTGGGCATCGGCGCAGGTGCCGAATTCGACCTGGCGGCGTTCCTCGTTTCGCGGTATTTCGGCATGCGCGACTACGGCCGCTTGTTCGGCATCCACCTTGGACTGATCACCCTGGCCTCCACCCTGGCGCCCTGGCTTTTCGGACAGCTCTACCGGAGCACCGGCACCTACCAGGCGACGCTGATGGTCTGCGGTCCCCTGTTTCTCACCGGAGGTCTGGCGTTGCTCTGTCTGGGTCGCTACCCGTCCTTTGCCCGCAGCACCTCCCCTGCCCCAACCCTTTCCAACTGAACACCCATGTCAATCAAAACCATCGTCATCATCGGCGCCGGCCAAGCCGGTTATCAGGTTGCGGCATCCCTGCGGCAGGAAGGGTTCGATGGAGCGATCACGCTCGTCGGCGACGAACCCGGCGTGCCCTACCAGCGCCCGCCACTGTCCAAAGCCTATCTGCTGGGAAAAGTCGGCGTGGCGGCACTGCGCTTTCGCCCACCTGAGTACTTTGACGAACACCGTATTGCGCGCATACAAGGCAGCGTGGCCGCCATCGATCGTGCAAATCACCAGGTGGTTCTCACGAGCGGCGAAAAGCTGGGCTACGAGCACCTGGTGCTGGCAACCGGCGCGCGCAACCGCGTGCCTGCGGTTCCAGGCATTGATCTCGACGGCGTGTTCGGTTTGCGCAGCCTGGCCGATGCGGACGGGTTGTCACAACGCCTGGGTCATGCAAAACGCGCAGTGGTCATTGGTGCGGGGTTCATCGGTCTCGAGTTTGCAGCCGTCGCGGCCGCGCGCGGCATGTCGGTCGATGTGCTGGAGCTCGGCACGCGGCCCATGGCGCGGGCGGTCTCCACGATCACCTCCAAGGTATTCGATCAGGCCCACGCCAGTTGGGGCGTGCACATCCACTATGGTCAAAGTCTCGCGGCGATCCATGGCACTGATGGTCATGTGACTGGCGTGCAACTGGCCAGCGGGGAAGTGCTTCCGGCCGATCTTGTGGTGTACGGCATTGGTGTACTGCCCAACGCGGAACTGGCCAGCGAAGCCGGTTTGGCGGTCAACAACGGCATTGTGGTGGACGCGCAGTTGCTCACCAGCGATCCGGCCGTCTCTGCCATTGGGGATGTGGTCAGCTTTCCGAGCTCTTGGTCACCGCAGCCCATCCGGCTCGAATCGGTGCAAAACGCCGTCGACCAGGCCAAGACCGTGGCGGCCCGGCTCATGGGCAAACCCACCAGCTATACCGCCCTGCCCTGGTTCTGGACCGATCAAGGGGAGTTCAAATTGCAGATCGCGGGCCTCTCTGAGGGACACGATGAGACCGTCGTGCTGGGATCCCTCGAGCAGCACCAGATCAGCGTGCTGTGCTTTCGCGCCGGTCGTCTGGTGGCTGTGGAATCGTGCAATCGACCAGCCGACCACATGGCAGCGCGCAAGCTTATTGCACGCAACACCCGCCTCAGTGCTGCACAAGCAGCAGTGGCCGGCTTCGACCTCAAGGCTTTCGAAGCCTCGACGCGCGAGACCTCCGGCTGAGAGCTCCCCGCTCCAGCGGCAGGAGTCAGCGTCAAAACAAAAAACCCCCTGATACCCACCGGGAGGGTCTATCAGAGGGCAAAACCCCGGATTCCACGGGGTAATTTGTCAAATGCCGGGATTGAGATCCGGCACTTGCACCTTGGAGAAAGCGTTCAGGGCCGGGCCACGTCAGGCCATGGGCCCCAGATAATCAGCCTTGCCCAACTCCACTCCAGCCTGGCGCAGCAATGCATAAGCTGTCGTCACATGAAAGAAAAAGTTTGGCAGCGACCACTGCTGCAAGAACGTCTGCCCGGTAAAGTGCAGCGCATCGCCTTGCCGCTGGGGCAAGACCAGGGCGCGCTCGGCACTTGCGGCCAACTTTTCAGGCGAAATACCTTCGACGAAGGCTATGGCATCTCGCACACGAACGCGCAGGCCGTCAAAGCTTTCTTCTGAACCTTGGCTTGCCGGCAGGTCGATTCCACCCAATCGTGCAACGGCCAGCCGCACTACCTCGCTGGCGATGGTCACCTGCTTGGCAAAAGAGAGCATGTCGGGCGAAAGCTTCGTGCCCAGAAACACCCCACTGTCAAAGCCCCGGGCCTTGGCGTGCGCTTCGGCTTTGTCCAGCCAAGTCAGCAGGTTGCGCAGCATACGGACATAGACTTCCGCGCTGGCGGAATACATCGAAATAGACATGGTTGAATAGAAGTTGGGTCAGAGTTTGTTGGAACCCATGCGTGCAAAGAACTCGCGCATGGGCACCATGGACGGGGAGTGGCTGGTGAAACCGCCGTCCACGGGAATCACCGCACCGGTGATGAAGGAGGATTCATCGCTGGCCAGGAAACTCACGACATCAGCAATCTGCCGGGGAGAGCCCAGCTGCGGCGTGAGGTGCTGATCCAGAAGGAGCTGTTTGATTTCATCCGGCACCCCTTTTTGTGCGTGTTCGTTGAGAACAAACCCGATCATGATGGCATTGGATCGAATGCCCTGCTTGCCGTACTGCGCAGCCACCGAACGAGCCAACGCCATGAGGGCCGCCTTGGAGGCAGCGTAGGCCGTCAGCGTCACGTCGCCCAGCAACCCAAAGCCCGAGGTAGCAAAAATGATGGAGCCACCACCGGATTTGAGCATGTGTGGAATGGTGTGCTTGCTGCACAACATGGCACCGCGCGCATTGACGTTCATGGCCCGATCCCACGCAGCAATATCCACATTGCATACGTCGCGGTCGCCGGCGCGTTGGGCCGGATCCAACGCGGCGGCGTTGTTGTGCAGCACATCAATGCGCCCATACGCCACGATCACGGCAGACACCATCGCAATGACCTCTGCTTCGGAAGTCAGGTCGGTCTGGATCGCCAGCGCCTTGCCACCGGCGGCTTCAATCTCTGCAACCACCGACTGTGCTCCCGCCAGATGGATGTCCACCACGGCAACCCGGGCACCATGCAAAGCCAGCGAGCGGGCACATTCAGCGCCAAGGCCGGCACCCGCGCCGGTGACGATGGCTACCTTGCCATCCAGTTTGCGTTCACTCATGGGGTCTCCTATAAATGAAGGGCGTGGCGAAATCATTGCCCGGTAAAGCAGGGGGGACGCTTTTCACGAAACGCAAGTGCAGCCTCCTTGACATCTTGCATAGGCACCAGCATGGCAAACAAATCCAGCTCCAGATCCAAACCGCTCTTGAGATCGAGTTGCGTGGCGGCACGCGCTGCCTGTTTAACAAACAGTGTGGCCGTGGGTGGCTTCTTGGCGATACGCTCTGCCAGCGCGGTCACTTCGTCAATCAAAGATTGCGCGCTGCCAGCTACCCTGGTGATCAATCCGATCTCTTGTGCTTGTTGGGCGTTCATGCGGTCACCGGTCAGCAACAGGTCCAAGGCACGACCCGGCCCCACCACGGCCCCGAGACGCTGGGTTCCACCGCCGCCAGGAATTAAGCCCAGACCTGTCTCGGGAAGGGCGAACACGGAATCCGGAGCGGCAAAACGCAGATCACATGCCAGGGCGAGTTCCATACCGCCACCCATGCAATAACCGTGAATGGCGGCGATGACCGGTTTTTCGGTGCGATCCAGCGCCTCGATCCAGCGCGACTTTTGCATGCGCCTGCGCACCTGCACCGATGACTCGGCTGCCCGGCGCTCCTTGATGTCAGCCCCGGCACAAAATCCGCGGGCACCCGCGCCGCGGATCACGATCACGCGCACCGACGGATCGGCGTCCAACTCGGCCAAAGCGGCTGGAACACCACGGCGAATGTCATCGTTGATCGCATTGATCTGGTCCGGGCGATTGAGCACGATCCAGCCAATTCCCGCCCGACGCTCCACCGCGACGGCAGCCTCGGAGGGCATGGCTAGCACCGGTTCTGTTTGGTCTGGTGTTTGAAGGGTGGTTTCCATGATCCGTTCAATACTCCTCGAACTCAACCAGTTGCCCACGTATATCGGCCGGGTCCACACGGATGAGCGACTTGCCCCCCACCGCTTCACATTCATCGATCCAGGTGAAACGGGTGCCCCGGGCCTTCAGGTCATCGGCTTTGGCCTGGAGGCCGGTGACTGCAATGCGGATGTAGTAAGGGCCAGGGCCCCAGGAGTTCAGGTAAACGCCGGCGTCACCGTTCCAGCGCGTCGCTTCAATCACGTCCAGCGTGGCGCTGTGCGGCACCGTGAAACCCATGCGGGCACGGCGGTAGCCCTCCTTGCCCAGCGACTCCACCGGGCCCGAAGGCTCCCAATCGAGGTTGCTCGACACCGTGCGCAGGGTCTCGTCGAGGTTGCGAACGATGTAGCCACGCGAGGTGACGCGCACCATGTCACCCGGCTTGGAATCGCGCGGCTCAGGTGGAGGCACCAGGAAGGTGTCGGCCGGCATCTGCAGCGGCTCCAGAGGCATGACCTCGATGCACAAGCCGCCATCCACCGAGGGGTGGTAGTGGGGGTCTTCGGGCGTGGCGCCGAGCCAGAGGCGGTCAAAGGGCATGTCAGGCGTGCGCTGCGCCATGCGAAACCGCAAGCGCCGGCGCATGAGCTTTTCCACCAGCTGATCGAACTTGTCGCCACGCGCAGCGAGCACGATCGAGTGCGTCACCATGGGGCGGTGCGGACCCTGGTAGGCCTTGAGGCTCTCCAGGAAATCATGAAACATCGGATCGCCCGGATTGGGCTGGTCCAGATGGCACTGCGGTTCGATACGGGTGGGAGCCACGGCCAGCGATTTATGGACCCGCAAGAAGTGGGCGATGTAGGGGTGCCCATCAAAGGCCTGGCGCCAGTTGGGGTGCCCGTGGATACCCAGCTTCTTCACCAGCAGTTCTGCCATGCCGTCCGGGTCGGTCAGCATCATGTCGGCACTCATCAATAAATCAAACACAGGCGTTGCTCCAAAAATTATTGGGGAAATTCACAAAGGGTGCGCGCAGAAAGTTCATCTCGCCGGCAGCGGAGATTTCGCTTGCTGCGGGTTCAGCAGGAAATGAGACAAGGCCGGGATCAGCACCAGGGCGCCAACCATGTTCCAGAGAAACATGAAGGTCAGCAAAATGCCCATGTCGGCCTGGAACTTGATCGGTGAGAAAGCCCAGGTGATCACACCAGCGGCCATGGTCAGACCGACCAAAGCTACCACGCGACCGGTGAAATCAAGTGACTTTCGGTAAGCCTCGGCGAGCGTCGCTCCACGACGCTGCATGGCAATCTGAACACTCAACAGGTAAAGGGCATAGTCGACACCGACACCCACACCCACGGCAATCACAGGCAAGGTCGCCACCTTGAGCCCGATGCCCATCCAGACCATCAGCGCCTTGCAGATGATGGTGGTCATCACGAGAGGAATCATGGCGACGATGGTGGCGCGCAGGCTGCGGAAAGTCAGCAGGCACAGCAATGCCGTGGCACCGTACACCGCCAGATACATCAGCAAAATGCCGCGTTCGACCTCGATGTTGGTCGCTGCCTCGATCCCCGCCGAGCCTGCTGCCAAAAGGAAGCGCGGCCCATCTTCGGCTTTGGCACTGTTGTGTTTGGCAGCGAACGCCTCGCTCACCTCGAGCACCCGGTTGAGCGTATCGGCCTTGTGGTCAGCCAGGTAGGCGATCAATGGCGATACGGCACAGGAAGTGTTGGTGATATCCGGGGTGGCAATCATGGCCGCACCCACTGCCGCATTGGTGATGCCTTGGTCGCGGCTGATGGTGAGCCACTTGCCACTGCCCTCGTTCAAGGCAGCGGTGATGAAGCGCGTAGATTCCGCCAGCGAACTGGTCGCTTGCACGCCTTCCGTCTGGCGCAGCGCCTGGGCCAACTGGTCCATCAGCTGCAAGGTGCCATACAGGCGGCAACCATCGTCCGGATTGGTCATGATGACCACGAACTGGTCGCTCGACAAGCCGTAGTGGGCCGAGATGTAGGCACTGTCACGGTTGTAACGCGAGTCCTGCCGCAACTCGGGTGCGCCCGGATCCAGGTCGCCGATGCGCAGGTCCAACATCACCACCGTACAAACGAGCGTGATCACCGCCGCGAGTGCCACAGTCACAGTGGCCGCACGCCGCTCCGTCAGACGGTCCAGGGCGCTCCAGCCACGCCCCAGAATGCCCTGCTTCTGCCCGGTGTCCTCAGCCAAGGCCCGATGGGCCGCCGCCTCGCTCACGCCAATGTAGGACAAGGTCACCGGTATCAACACCAGTTTGGTGAAAATCAGCACCGTGATACCGATGCTGGTGGTCAGGGCCAAGTCCCGGATGACGGGGATGTCGATGATCACCAGCACGGCGAAGCCGACGATATTGGTCAGCAGTGCCGTAAGCCCGGCCATGAACAGACGCCTGAAGGTGTAGCGGGCAGCAACGTACTTGTGCGTCCCGCGTCCTACGTCTTGCAAAATGCCGTTCATCTTCTGGGCACCGTGCGAGAGTCCGATCGCAAAGATCAGAAACGGCACCAGGATCGAATAAGGATCCAGTTCGTAGCCCAGCAGGCTCATCAGCCCCAGCAGCCACACCACACCGGCAACAGCCACGCTGACCAGCAGCAAGGTGCTGCGGATGCACCGGGTATAAAGATAAACAAACAGCGCAGCGACTGCCACCGAGAGCCCAAAAAAGAGCATCACTTCATAAAGCCCGGCGATCAGATCACCCACGATCTTCGCGAAGCCAACAATGTAGACGCCAGTGCTCTCATCCTCGAACGACCGGATCTTCTCTTCCAGCGCACGCGAGAACTCGCCGTAGTTCATCGGCTCACCCGTTTGGGGATGCCGATCCAGCAGCGGCGCAATGATCATCGTCGAGCGTGAGTCGTTGGCCACCAGGCTGCCAACGATGCCCGAACGCCCGACGTTCTCCTTGAGCTTGCCAATCGATTCCGGCGTTCCGCTGTAGTCCGGCGGCATGACAGGGCCACCCACCACGCCATCTTCCGTCACCTGCCGCCAACGCACAATGGGCATCCAGAGCGACTTCATCCAGGAACGGTCCACCCCCGGAATCAGGTAGAGTGTGTCGTTGAGCTTGCGCAGCTTTTCCAGATGGTCCGCGTCGTACACATCGCCTTTTTTGTTCTCGACGACGATGCGCACCGTGTTGCCAAGCCCTGGCAGTTCCTTGCGATAGGCAAAGTAGTTTTGAATGTACGGGCTGGACGAAGGAATCATCCGTTCAAAGCTGGCGTTGACTTCCAGCTTCAACGCGAAAAAGCCCAGTACCACCGTTGCGATAAGGCAGAACAGCAATACAGCCAACCGGTTGTTGAACACGAGTTGTTCCAGCCGGCTACCCGACTTGCGATCAAACTTGGCCGGATCGCTGACGACCGGCATAGCGGGCTGTTGGGAATGAGCAGACATCAGATCTTTCGCAGTTGCTGATCAAAAAGATCGGCAACCTTTATTTACCTTGCGCCGATAAAGCAATCACACTGACGCCATTCAAGCGGGCGAGAGCCAGCCGATTGGAGACGGTCATCACTGCGCCATAGACCTCGGCGCCATGAGCTTGGTCATAAGTAGAAGCACGCGACGCACCGAAATCCACGGCAAGCACATCTCCCTTCTGCGACACCAAGAGCACCGCATCACCATAAGAGACCGCCCCCACCAGGTTGGCGTCGATGCCGGTCTCGATTTTTCGCCATGCCTGACCGGCATCCTCGCTCACAAAAGCATTGCCGCGAAGGCCATAAGCAACGAGTTTTGGGCCCAGCCAGTCGATCCCGAAGAAGGTGCCGTTGTAGGGTGTCGCTACACGTTCGAAGCGCTGGCTCTCGGCGTTCAAGCGCATCACCAGCCCTTGTTCACCTGCAACGAACACCGCGCCATCGTGGCCCGTCAGGGCATACAGGTGGTAGCGCTGATCGTTCTCTGTCTGGCTCTGCCAGGATTGCCAGGTCTTTCCACCGTCGGTGGTCTTCAAGAACATGCCGAAACCGCCCACGGCGAATCCGGTGAGGCCGTCGGCTGAGAACTGGATGTCGAGCAATGGTGCAGGCCACACGTCAGCTGTGGCGGACTGCCCCATCGTTCGTTCAATTTCAGCCTCCAGCTGCTCAGAGCCTTTGGCTGATTCACGCAGCAGCCGCAGCACGGTGCGGCCGTCCAACATGCGCTCCCACGTAGAGCCCGCGTCAGATGACCGCAGCGCCACGGCATCGTGACCCACAGCCCAGACCACGTTGTGACCGACGAAGCGGACTGTGGTGAGATCAGTGGATACCGGGCTGGTGACCTGGCGCCACGATCCACCACGATCCTCCGTCAGCAAAATCAACCCTCGCGGGCCTACCGCGACGGTCCGCCCTCCCTGGCTGGCCACTCCACTGACCATCGATCGCATCACCGTCGCAAGTTTGGGCGACGGCACATCCATGGGATCCACGGAGACGGCACCCTGCGCTGCGATTACCAGAGAGCCAATCACCAGTGCGCTTGCCCCCGACAGCATGGCAAAGTGCCAACGCAGTCGGGTGAAGGCTGCAGGAAAAACACGCAGTGAAATCATGGTTACGGAACCCGCCTGGTATCTTTATCGTGCAGGGCTCAACGAGCCGATTCACGCGACACAATAGCTTCAGGGTTCATCTCGCGCTCACTGCGCACGGACGAAAGCACCTTCCACCCTCCAACCATCACGTCGTTGACATAGGCGTACATACCTTTGTTGAAGTCATACACCACGTTCTTCGCAGAAAAGGGGATCTGCTTGTCGTACATCGGGGAGGTCGTCTGGAACAGCGAGCGGTACAACTGACCGTTCTGGTCAAAGGCATCGTAGTTTGCAGCGCCGCTCATGTCTTCATCGAAGTAGTAGACACGCTTGGAATACGAGTGGCGCTGACCGGGTTTGAGTGTGGCCTCAACGACCCAGACGCGATGCTTTTCCCAGCGCTCGCACTCCGGATTGACGTGCGACGGCAGCAAAGCTTTTTCAGCGGTGGGGCAGTCGTACTGGTTCTTGTACCCGTTGTACTGGATGTACATCTCCTTCTTGCCGATCAGTTTGAAATCGAAGCGGTCCATGATTCCTGAGAACACGAACAGCTCGTCAAACAGCGTCACTCCGCCCATGCTGGCAACGGGGGTGTCGTACGAAAATTCTGGAGCGAGCTTCACGCGGCGCAGGCCCGGGGTGTAACTCCATGCCTTGCGGGCACGAGCCACCGGATCAATGTAATCGATCAAACCCGTCATTTCGCCGGCGCGGCGCGCGGGCGATTTACTGATCGAATACGTCCGCCATGCCATGTCGGGATCGCGATCTTCCGCATCCGTCTGGTAGTAAACGAAGTCCTGGAACGTGGCCTGCTCAGCCGTCATCACAGCCTTGCCGGAGGAATCGACCACCCAGGAGCGCGATGCTGTGGTGTTGATCATCGCATCACCCTGGTAGCGAAGAATCTGGTTCCACATCACCTCATATCCCGTCTTGGGAATGGGAAACGGCATGCCGCCACGGCAACTGCGATCGACGGCAAGGCCTTCTTTGGTCGTCTTGCATGTCGTTGCGTTGCGCACCGTCGCATCCAGAATCTTTTGGGGATATGCCGCCGTTCTGTGCGAGGGATACACATTGAGGTGGTACGTCGGGTACTTGGACAACAACTGCTTTTGCCCTTCGCTCAACAACGCCGCATGTTCGGCCATGTTCTTGCTGTCGATGCGCAGCAGAGGCTTTTCGTCCTTGAACGGATCAACCCAGAAGCCACTGTCCGGTTTGAAACCGGGGGGTGCCTTGGTCAACCCACCGGTGTAGGCCGGGATGCTGCCGTCGGCATTGCCTGCCTTGATCGCACCAAAATGGGTCAGGGTGGTGCCCAATTGTTTCGCCTCTTCTGCGGTAACAGCTGCAAAAGCAGGCACAGCGAGGCCGACAGCAGCCAGCGAAAGAATGTTGTGAAGTTTCATGATGGCAACTCCTGAGAATCAGAACGAGGTCTTGTAGGTTAAGAACAGGCGACCACGATCGGTTGCGCCCACGCTGCTGTTGAGTGCATTGCCTCCGATGGCGGCCGTACCGGTAGCGTTGTATTTGGTCGGCACCGACATGTCTGCATAGGTGAGACTGAATTCATGCTTGCTCGCATAGGTGGCTGCGAGGCCGACCGACCACTTGAGGAGTCCTTCGAACCCGCCACCACCGGTGGCCGCCGTACCCTTCAGTCCATAGCTGAGGGTCATAGGAATCGACAGATCCAGGGACGGCAGCGCGCCCAAATACTGGGGCGTGAATCGCATGGCGATTTCCCAATAATTCTTGGTGGAGCAGGTGTCGCTGACATCCCCAGGCTTGGCCGTGGCGCCGCTGGTTCCAAGCCTCACACAACCGGCATAGCCCACGCCGCGATACAGCTGTTCGTTGGCTGTGACGTTCAGTAGACGGCTGTAAGCCAATTCACCGATCAGCGTGCCGGTATCCCAGAGGGAGGTTTTCGGCAAGCCATACGTACCATTTACCACTGCATGAAAGGTATCCCCTGACGCGCCCGTGCTGGTGGTGGTGTAGCTGCTAACGGAGTTGAGATGCGCATCCTTGCGCCAAGACACTTCGGCACCGACGCTCACGGGTCCTACTGGCTTGGAAAGACTGACCCCAAAAATCTTGGTAGCAGCCGGGTAGACAAACCTGTAGCTGCTAGGCAATGCCGGGCCCAGAAGGGCATTGAAGGGCGCAGCCACCGGACTGAATCTGGTCAGTTGAATGCCAGTTTCCGGATTGGTATCGTTGAAGCGTCGGTAATAAAATCCCAGTGTCGACTCAATGGAATCGACATCCAGGCGGGCTGAAAGTCCCCAATTCTTGTCGCCTGAGGTTTTGGCTGTTCCGTTCGCCATAGTTAGGCAGGCATAGGGTCCCAAAGCGGGGTTGCACGGTGTCAGCGCAAATCGATCCACACCAGGAGCATTGTCAGCTCCCATCAGGTAGGTGCCAGCGTACGGCACGCGCGTCGGTTTCCAATCCAGCGCATACTGCCCGGCAACAGACAGCTTGTCGGTTACCTGCGCCTTGAACGTCAATTGATTGATGGGCATGAAAGTCTCCTTGGTCTCGATACCGGGACTGGAGACAGCTTTCACGCCATCAATGGGGGATTGACCATAGGAGATGGCATGTGCACCGATGAACATGCCTTCGCCCCAAACCACCGTGTGTTTGCCCAACTTGACGTTAACTGGAACAGTTCCCACATCAAAGTTGGACCAAACAAAAGCATCCAAGACTTCACCGGAAGGGCCGTGGACAAAGCGGTTGACCTCGTTGCTATAGCGGTTGTTGTTGTAGGACGTTGCCTGTCCCGCAGGGGATGACACCGAAGTGTTGCGATAAGCATCGTCATACCAGCTAGCAGCACTGATGCGCGCGCCGAAGATCCCCTTGTAGTTGAGGTCAAGCTCCCCCAGCAGGTCGAGACGGTTGGACACCACATCTCCGCGCCCAAACTTGGCGTTTCCCTCATCGGTAGTGGCAAAATTCAGCAGTCGTTTGTCTTGTGCCTCAGTACGCACCCCCAAGTTGTAGCGAACCGTCGCATCGGCACGCACCTTGAGGTCAGGATTGCCAGAGTCAATTTCCATGGCCTGGGCGCCACTGCTGGCCACCAATGCCGCAGCAGCGGCAATGACGTGCACCGCGGCCCAGGAAGGGGCCAGGCTTGTTTGTCGGTTTTTCATGTATTGGTCTCCATCAATTGGGGATTTACCCTGGTACTTCGGCACAAGCTTCAGTTGCCCACTCCCCTGCATCCCCCTGAGATGCCAAGGTTCACCAGTGCAGCTTGCATTCATTCTGTATCCCGACCGCAATTCTGCTTTCAGAATGATTTTCTTGGTTTGGGGTTTTCACCTAACTTGAACAATTTTGTTTAGATCGTTCATAAACCCTCAAATTCTGCTGTCCTGGAAGGTCCCATAGCGATCCCGGGGTAGATGCAAAGTAAACGGCACCGGTCCCGGCGGGGAACCCGCCACCCAGCCCACGAGGAACGATTTTTTCCAATCCAAGGCAGGAGCTGTATGACCCAGCGACTGACCCGACAATCTGGTATCACCTTCCGTTTCTGGAGTCTTCATGCGACACGTCTTGGCGGCTGCAATCCTGACAGCCAGCATTCCAACTTGGGCCGATCAGCCTGTCACTTTTACAGCGAATGATGATGGCTTTGTGGTGAGCTCCACCGCAACCGGTGCCGCCCGCAAGGACGGGCCATTCTTGGCGGTGGCACTGGCCCGCCAAACCCTGCGTGCCAACAAAAAGTTCAAGACTCCCACAAGGGTGCTTGAGTTCAGGGTGGGCTTGGCGCACAACAACGCGCAGGGGCGCTGGGAAGTGGAGCGATGGTCCGACGCTGCCCCAGTGGGCTTCACGCTCAATCCGGGTGACACGCGGCAGCTGCCCAGCTCCACAGCCCATATTCCGATCGACAACCTTCCATCCCTTCAGGCGGGCTGGTTGGTGCTGGAGGTCAAAGTGCTACGCGATGGAACAGTTGGCACCACCTACGCACACAGTAACAAGCTGTCGGTGGAATGACCTCTTGACCTTTTGGCCAGCCCAGTGGGGCTTTGTTTGCTGCCGTTTCTCTCGCCAGACTGTGTCTCCAACTACATGACAGTCCAGTGCCATCAGACGATCAACTCAGACGAATTCCAAATAGCCGCAGGCTATCCGCGCAAGCACTCTCTGAGGAATCGCCAGAGGGTCCGGCAAAATGATCCGCCGGAATCGCCCCCTTGCAGTCCCTCACGGTGCGCTGGCCATCGGCCGGTTTGCAGCGATACCGCCAGTCCAGGAGATGAGGAAGCGGTCAGTGGCAAGGTGCCAGTTGGGTCGCGGATGCTCTTCGACCGCAGTATCCCGACCTGCCACTCGTGCAGAAGCAGTCGGCGTGCCCAACCGCCGCTATTAGGCAGTTAGCGTGTGTTCACCGGGTGATGGCCACCGGCGTCTCACGCTGCGAAGCGGAAGTTGACTGAAGCAGGTCGAACTGTGGATAGGCGTAAGGCCCTGCACAAGCAGCATCAGGCCTGAACCCTCCCGCTCCGCACAGCCCATCGCTGCAACATCGGCCCATTTGGTTTGCACCCTGATATCACTGCAAACTGAATGCGTGATTCCCTCCCGCATCCTCCGCAAACCCAGTGTTGACAAGCCTTTCGCGCTCATGGATGATGACTCACATGTCCCGCCGAATCACATCCATATCCACTGCCTCGATCGTCGTCAATACGACCATCAAGCGGTGCCTTGGTTGCGGTTAAAGACATAGTCCCTCACCCCCGCCAGCCCGCTGTTTCACCAACACGCGGAGCCTGACAACCCACCTAAGGCATACCCCCCAAGGGCTCCGCAACCAGGAGCCCACCATGCCCCATCAAGACCCGCCATCGAAGCATCTGAGCCCACCAGGCTTTGTACAGCGCACCTTCACGTACTTCGCGCGCGGCGATGTTCAGCACTTTCAGTTCTTGCTGCCCCTGTGTGGGCTTCCCCCAGTTTCCCGGACACATCCAATGACATGATGTGTTCAGGAGATAGGCATGACAAGAACCCGAAGGAGCTTCACGGATGAGTTCAAACGTGAAGCGGTAAAGCTGTGCAAGCAGCCAGGCGCCACCGTCACGCACATTGCGCGAGACCTCGGCATTGATGCCGGTGTGCTCAGGCGTTGGGTGACTCAGGAACGTGGTGGAGTGCTGGACCTCAGAGCAAACCGGCCACTGCGCAGTGAAGCTGCCGCCGAGGTCGAGCGGTTGCAACGCGAACTGCGCCGTGTGACCACGGAGCGCGACATCTTAAAAAAAGCGCTCGGCTACTTTGCCAAGGACCCGCAGTGAAGTACGGCTTCATCGCGCGGCATCGTAGTGTCTGGCCTACCCGCACCATGTGCCGGGTTCTGGCGGTCTCCCACAGTGGCTTCTACGAATGGATGGGCAGAGCGCCGAGCCAGCGCAGCCAGGACGACGCCAGGCTCACCCGGCTCATCCGAGAGAGCTTCGAGCTCAGCGACCGCACCTACGGCAGTCCACGCGTCTGGCATGACCTTCGAGCGCTGGGCGAGAGTTGCGGGATTAACCGGGTCATCCGGCTGATGCACCTGGCCAAGCTGCAAGCCCGTCACAAGCGACGCAGGCTACCTGGCGATACGGGCACCAGGCTTGAGAACCACATCGCGCCCAACCATTTGCAGCGCGACTTCGAGGCCAGCGGTCCGAACCAGAAGTGGGTGGCCGACTTCACCTACATCTGGACGGCTGAGGGATGGCTGTATGCAGCAGCTGTGATGGACCTGTACTCCCGCCGCATCGTGGGCTGGTCGATGAGCGACACCATGCAGGCCAAGATGGTGAGCGACGCTTTGTTGATGGCTCTTTGGCGGCGCGGCAAACCCAGCTCGCTGATGCATCACTCAGACCAGGGCAGTCAGTACACCAGCGACGACTTCCAGCAGTTGCTCAAGGCACAGGGCATCACCTGCAGCATGAGCCGGCGCGGTGAATGCTGGGATAACGCCGCGATGGAGAGCTTCTTCTCATCCATGAAGACCGAACGGCTCAGCCGCAAGGTCTACCGGACAAGGGAAGAAGCCAGGTCCGATGTGTTCGATTACATCGAGCGCTTTTACAACCCTGTGCGCAAACACTCAAAACTAGACTTCCTCAGCCCAGTTAACTTTGAGCAAGGCTTAATGGGCTAAGCAAACCGTCCGGGAAACTGGGGGAAGCCCACACATCATGTCATTGGATGTGTCCGGGAAACTGGGGGAAGCCCAGTATTCAGCTGGAACGGCATGGCGCGGCGCTCGACTCGAGCACCTGACATCAAACTCAAGCGTTTCCGGGCCGACGACGGCCTGATGAAGTTCATGTAGACCGTGTAAATCGGATCGCGGCTCGAAAACACCAGCATTCGATACAGCTAACGCTTGGCCGAGGCTGGCGTAGAGCCCTTGGTGGGAAGCAAGTGTGACAGCGACGACAACGCGCTATTCGAGACGATCAAGGGGCTCTAAAAGCCCGCTCTGCTTCATCGCCGCACTCCCAGAAACACCAAGGAGGCCATGGAGCTGGCCATGCAGGAATGGGTGGACTGAACCGCCCCGGCTTTGAACTGCCCCCAAAAGCTGAGGCAAACTACTACCGGCAACTCGCCAGTCAGGCCACCTCGGTGGAGGCCTGACTTAAACCAAAAAGCCTCAGCCCCAAAGGAACCCGATTCAGTCCTCGCTGACTGCGTATTCCACGCCATGGCGGACACGATTCCATGCTGATGGCGGACAGTGTTCCAGCGTGATGGCGGACACCGTTCCACGCTGAAGGCGGACAGCATTCCAAATTGATGGCGGACACCTGCGGGGTGTTCTGAGTGACCCGAACACGGCATACGCTGCCCGGCTTTTGACCGGAACCAGCGATGCCCACACCCAGGGTCACCATGAGCAAGATACGACACACACTGCAACTGCTGCACGGCGGGACATTGAGCACCCGCCAAATCGGCGCGGCGCTTGGCATCTCCAAATCCACCGTCAGCGAAATCGCCAGCTACGCGCGCGTGGCCGGCGTGGACTGGGCGCTGGCCCAGACCTTGAGCGACGAAGAACTGCAGGCCCGGCTCTACAAGCCACCGGTAGCGCGAGCATCGCGCCACCTGGAGCCCGACTGCGCCCACATCCACTGCGAACTGCGTCGCCCCGGTGTCACCCTGCAACTGCTGTGGGAGGAATACCAGCAGCAACACGCCGGCCAAGCCTACAAGTACAGCGCCTTCTGCGAGAAGTACCAAGCCTGGTCGCGACGATTGAAGCGTTCGATGCGCCAGACCCACGAAGCCGGCGACAAACTCTTTGTGGACTACGCCGGCCAGACGGTGCCCATCGTGGACGCCAGCACCGGCGAGATAACGCAGGCTCAGGTCTTCGTGGCGGTGCTCGGGGCCTCGAACTACACCTATGCCTGCGCCACCGCCAGCCAGAAGGCCACCGACTGGGTGGCCAGCATCGTTAGCGCGTTGGAGTTCATCGGCGGCGTGCCCCGCCTGCTGGTGCCCGACCAGCCGCGCGCCTTGATGGCCCGCCCTGACCGCTACGAGCCCACCTCACACCGCTTGCTCGAAGAGCTCTCAGTGCATTACGGCCTGCCCGTCATGCCCGCGCGCCCGGCCAAACCCCGCGACAAGCCCAAGGTGGAGGTCGGCGTGCAGGTGGTCGAGCGCTGGATTCTGGCCAGGCTGCGCCATCAGACCTTCTTCAGCCTGGCCGCCCTGAACCGGGCGATTGCCACCTTGCTGGTGGACTTGAACCAGCGAGCCTTCAAGAAGCTGCCCGGCGACCGCGCCAGCGCCTTTGCCGAACTCGACCGACCAGCCCTGCGCCCGTTGCCGGCGGCTCGCATGGTCATCGCCCGCTTCAAGCCCGCCCGCGTCAATATCGACTACCACGTCGAGCTCGATGGCCACTACTACTCGGTGCCCCACGCCCTGGTGGGCGAGGTGGTGGAGCTGCGCATCACGGCCACCGCCGTCGAAGTCCTGCACGGCAACAAGCGGGTGGCCGCCCACGCGCTCAGTGGGCGAAAGGGCGCACACACCACCACGCCTGAGCACATGCCGGCCTCACACCGGGCGCACCTGCAGTGGACGCCGGCCAAGCTCATCGCCTGGGGCGAGCGAATGGGTGCAGCCACCGCGGCCGTGGTGCGCTGGCAGATGGAGCACCGCCAGCATCCCGAGCAGGGCTACCGCTCCTGCCTGGGCCTCATGCGCCTGGGGCGTGAGTACGGAGCGCAGCGGCTGGAGGCAGCCTGTGCCCGTGCGCAGTCGATTCGCTCACCGTCCTACAAGAGCATCGCCTCCATCCTGAGCTGTGGTCTGGACCAGCGTCCGCTGGAGGCCCCCATCCCCATGCAGGCGAGCCTGCCGCTGCACGAGAACGTGCGCGGGCCGGGCTACTACCACTGAGCAGCACCACTGAGAAGCCGCACACACCACCCCACACCGAAGCGAAACAGAGAAAGAACAACCATGCTCAACGAACACACCTTGAACCAACTGCGCGCCCTGCGCCTGGACGGCATGGTGGCCGCCCTGAACGATGCCGCCACCCACATCTCCGCCAGCGAGTTGCCCTTTGAACAACGCTTGGCCCTGCTGGTGCAGCGCGAGGTGGACTGGCGCGACAGCAAGCGACTGGAGCGCCTGTTGAAAGCCGCCCGCCTGAAGGTCTCCAGCGCGTGTCTGGAGGACATCGACTGGCGGGGCAGCCGGGGCCTGAGCCGCGAAGTCATCGCCAGTCTGTCCGGCGGGGACTGGCTGCGCCATGGTCACAACGTCTTGCTCACCGGCGCCACCGGTTGCGGCAAGACGTGGCTGGCGTGTGCGCTGGGGCAACAGGCGGCACGACTGGGTTTCTCGGTGCTCTATGCCCGCGCACCGAGGTTGCTGGAGGAGCTGCATGTGGCCCATGGCGATGGTAGCTTTGGCAAGCGGCTGGCGCAACTGGCCCGGCTGGACCTGCTCATCCTGGATGACTTCGGCATTGCGCCGATTGCCGCGCATGAGCGAAACGATTTGCTCGAACTCCTGGACGACCGGGTGGGAACGCGCTCAACGCTCATCACCAGCCAGTTGCCGGTGACGGCCTGGCACGCCTGGTTGGACGAGCCCACGCTGGCCGATGCCATCCTGGACCGCATCGTGCACGGGTCCCACAAGATAGCCCTCAAGGGGGAATCGATGCGCAAGCTGTCCAAGGCCGCCTGAGCATCCAGCCCAACCGCCATTCCACGCTGATGGCGGACACTTCGGCTACGATTTGGCCGTCACTCAGGACACCGGCGCAGCGTGTCCGCCATCGCATGGAACGCTGTCCGCGATGGGAATGGAATCACTGTCCGCCATCAGTGGAATGCGCACCTGAATGTTTGGGATACTCAGTCGCCCCTTGGCGTCGACGGAAACGGGGCCCTCGGCCACGACGGCCGCAAGTTCCTGGAGCGAGTTGGAGAGTTTGCTGAAGATGCGCTCAAGAAACTTGTCCGGATTAGTGGTCAAGCTCATTGAGCTCACAATGCTTGAACGCCGCTGTAGCCACTCCGCCTGGGGTATCAATTGCTCCTCACGGGCTCGGTGCGCTCGACTGTGTGCCAGCCAAATTTTTCCGCCCTTGAGCCCTCGACGGACAGACATGAGCACGCCCGCCTTCAACGCAGCGAGAGCCTTCTTACGATCCGGGGAAAACAAGAGCGGCTGCCAAACTGCATCCATCATCGAAACATCGAAGTGCTCTGGCAGGGTCGTGGCATTTTTCACCATCAGGTCGCGCAGCGCCTGCGTTTGCTGGACAAGCCGGCTGCCTTCTTCGCCACGGACCTCAAAGGCCGCGAGCGAGTTCAGCAGTGCCGAGACGCGGGGCGCCTCTTCGTCAACCAGCGACTGCCGGATCAGCGAGGCGTGGCTGACAGAAGGGTTTTCAGCATCATTGGGAATCAGCTCTTGCAGTGCCTCGATTTTCTGCCTGTCGCTCATCTTTGTGTCGTACAGCAGCGTTTTGGTCTTGTTGCGCTCAGCCGAGAGATTGACCGAAGTCTTTGCTTGTTTTTTCAGAACGCTCTTCTTGGAACTGGTCACGAAAGCGTTGAGCCGACGAGCGGTGAGCTCGACACAAACGTCGGTGAGCTCAAGAAGAGTGACGTACAAAAAGCAGGTCAGTTCGATGGTCTTGGTATCGGGCGAGAGGCGCTCGGTATCGGATGGTGGCCGGTGCACGACCGACTGGGCATATGCATTCATCCGAGCCACAGGAATCCTCGCCAGGTTCCACTCGTGAACTCTGAGCGTTTTGAGATAGCGCACCTTGTGAGTGGTGTTGTTGAGGGTCTGCTGGCTTTGCTTCGCTGCAGGGGTGCGTAGCCAATCGAGGATGGTTCCGCCGCCACGACCCTTGCGCTTGGCGAACACCCGCTCCAAAGCGATCTTCAGCTCTCGCTCGGGAACACCTTCCCGGATCGCAGTGATCGCTGCTGCGTCTTGAGCTGCGAAAGCCGCGCGTGCTTCATCGCGCAAGGCCCGATCGCCAGGCAAAACACACTTTCTTTCGAACAGCCATATTTCAGATTGCTTGACCAGGTCATCCACGGAAATCGCCGACCCGGACCATTGGGACAATGCATCGACCAATTGGAGCTGATCCTCGCTCGAGAACAGGTGAAATTCAGCACGCTCACGAGCCCAGCGAAGGTGATCGGACTTGGTGGCCGCACGGTTGTACAGCGTGCGCAGAGAAGCAATCTCAAGCTCTCGCACTCCGACAGATTTGCAGAGCGACTTCAACAGCAGTTTGGGGAGGCCAGCAAACGAGTCCAAGCTGCGGCCTGTGGCGCGCATCACGACCAGCTGAATGCCGGCGCCCAATCGGCCAACGCTGCGGAAGCTGGAACGGATAGCGTCAACGTCGCCGTCACTGAGGCTGAAGTTTTCGTCAACGTCGTTTTGAGAGAGCGACTTGGGAAGAGTCGTTGCGCCCACGAACCGCCGGTAAAAGCTTGCCAAGGGAGTTCTCCAGATGGCGTGGTAGACGCCGAATCTCTGCACTCTATGGCATGCGCGCTGGTTTCGATACATGGAAGCCTGGCATGTCTACGCCATGCGTGGAAAACGAGGGTTAACCCTTGTGTCTCGGCGTAATCTCTACATGAAAACCGAGCTCACCCCTAACGACGCACACGGTGATGGTGGGGCGGCCTCTGAGACAGTCTCCCCGCGAAATCCGCTCGTGACGAATCCGAAGTGACGCAAGTTACTGCCCACGATGCCAAGCCGAAGTTTTCCTGTTATGAGCGGTGCACGGCGAATGTCCTCCTGAGCATCATCACCTCGTGGCCGTGCAGGCTTAAATCCGGTGGTGCAGGGAACGCTAGCGCGGAGATTCTGATGCCTTTGGCGACGTGCCTGGGGGTACAGTGGCGGGCTTGT
>Ga0208517_100011_pt1 | contig 180187 bp, 167 predicted proteins | sample LakWasM118_HOW13_2_FD_183932 | JGI IMG/M metagenome (GOLD analysis project Ga0208517, IMG submission 183932) | Freshwater sediment methanotrophic microbial communities from Lake Washington under simulated oxygen tension - Sediment Metagenome... | ecosystem: Environmental > Aquatic > Freshwater... | reverse complement strand
CACCGAAAAAACGCAGAATTTAATTCATTTCGCTTCGATAAATTAGCGAATCGATTACTGGAGAACTATTTTGGCTAGAAATTTAGACCCTAAATGCCGTCAATGCCGTCGTGAAGGTGAAAAACTGTTTCTGAAAGCAGAAAAATGCTTTACAGACAAATGCGCAATTGAAAAACGCAATTTCCCACCAGGTCAGCATGGTCAGCGTCGCAACTCACGCTTATCTGACTACGGCGTGCAATTGCGCGAGAAGCAAAAAGTACGTCGTATTTACGGCGTTTTGGAAGGTCAGTTCCGTACTTATTACGCTGAAGCTGATCGTCAAAAAGGCATTACTGGTGAGAACCTGTTGCAATTGCTGGAGTCCCGTTTGGACAACGTAGCATACCGCATGGGTCTGGCTGGTTCACGTTCTGAAGCACGTCAAGTTGTGCGTCATAACAGCATTTTGGTTAACGGCAAACGTTTAAACATTCCTTCATATCAAGTGAAGGCTGGTGACGTGATCACTGTTGCTGATAAATCAAAAACACAATTGCGTATTAAAGCTGCGGTTGAAGCGGCTGAACAACGTGGTTTCCCTGAGTGGTTGGAAGTAGACGTCAAAGCATTGTCTGGTAAGTTCAAGGCTAAACCTCAGCGTGATGAGTTGCCTGCTACCATCAATGAATCATTGATCGTTGAATTGTATTCTAAGTAATCACTTAGCTTAGGCTAAGGATTACTTGTTACTGCCCAATTACTTCAAGGAGTTGTATGCAAAATAACCCTACAGATTATTTGAAGCCACGTGTTGTGGACGTTGAAGTGATTACTCCACTGCGTGCACGTGTGACTTTAGAGCCAATGGAACGTGGCTTTGGCTATACCTTGGGTAATGCGTTGAGAAGAGTATTGCTTTCTTCCATCCCGGGTTTTGCCATTACTGAAGTAAAAATCGATGGTGTTGTACATGAGTACTCTACCATTGAAGGTGTACAGGAAGACGTTGTTGACATCTTGCTGAACCTGAAAGGTGTTGCCTTAAAGCTGCACAACAAAACCGAAACTATTTTGGTATTGAACAAAACTGGTGAAGGTATTGTGACTGCTGGTGACTTTGAAGTTGGTCATGATGCTGAGATCGTTAACCCGAACCACATTATTGCTAACATCACCAAAGGTGGCAAGTTGAACCTGGAAGTGAAAGTTGAAATGGGCCGTGGTTATCAGCCTGTTCCAGCACGTCAAAAAGCTAACGATGAAGATCGCGTATTGGGCTTTATGATGGTGGATGCTTCTTTCAGCCCAATCAACAAAGTGAGCTACCATGTTGAGAGCGCACGTGTTGAACAGCGTACTGACCTCGACAAACTGATTATGGATGTTGAGACTAACGGCATTATCGAGCCTGAGCAGGCGATTCGTGATGCTGCGCGTATCCTGATTGGTCAGTTGTCCGTGTTTGCAAATCTGGAAGGTGCTTCTGCTGATGTGGAAGTGAAAGCTGCACCACAGGTAGATCCAATTCTGTTGCGTCCAGTCGATGATCTGGAACTGACAGTGCGTTCTGCCAACTGCCTCAAAGCAGAAAATATTTTCTACATTGGTGATTTGATTCAGCGTACAGAAAACGAATTGCTGAAAGCGCCTAACCTGGGTAGAAAATCATTGAACGAAATTAAAGACGTGTTGGCCTCTAAAGGCCTGACACTGGGAATGAAGCTGGAAAACTGGCCACCTGTTGGTCTGGAAAAAGCTTAATTTCTGATCAGATAAATACTTAAGGAAATTACTATGCGTCACGGTAATAGCAATCGTAAATTGAACAGAACCAGCAGCCACCGCGCAGCCATGTTCCGCAACATGGTGACGTCTTTGCTGCGTCACGAAGTGATCAAAACAACTTTGCCTAAAGCAAAAGAGCTGCGTAAATATGCAGAGCCATTGATCACTTTGGGTAAAACACCTACATTGGCAAACCGTCGTCTGGCGTTCAGCCGTCTGCGTGACCGTGACATCGTAGGTAAGTTGTTCGGTGAACTGGGTCCACGTTACAATGCACGTAATGGCGGTTACCTGCGCATTCTGAAGTGTGGTTTCCGTCAAGGTGACAATGCGCCAATGGCATTTGTTGAGTTGGTGGATCGTCCAGAAGTTGCAGAAGCTCCAGCAGCAGAGTAAGACAGACGCATGTATAAAAAAGCCAGCTTTCGCTGGCTTTTTTATTTTCTAAACATCCTTATTAGCTATGCTCTATCCAATGGCTAATCATATCTGCATTGAATGGCCAGTAAAGTTCGCTTGTGTTGCTGATTGATGTATAAAGCAAGACGGGAATGCTGATTTCATAGCGCTGCAGCAATTTTTCGTCATCAATGATGTCTAGGTATTGGTAAGGTAGATTGAGTCCCTGCAATAGGTGCTCTGCATCTTCACAAAGATGGCAGCCTTTGGTGCCCAATAATATCAACTGCTTTTGCATAAAAACTCTAGGTAGTGTCATCAACGCTTTGTACAATGATACCTGCAAAAATAACGCCTGCTCAATATTGGATCATGCATGACAGAATTTCACGAACAAGATGAGAAAGTGACCGAAGGCAAGGAAAGCCTGAGCGAGACTTTGCAACAGGTGATTCACTTGCTAGGTAAGCACAAGCTGGTCGAGCATGTTGTGCATAGGCAGGATATGCCTAAGCATGATCTGGTTGAAAACCTGGTTCACAAACAAAATCTGAATATTCTGCAGCATAAGCTGGATCAATTGCATCCGGCCGACGTGGCTTACATTCTGGAATCACTACCATTAGATGACCGTTTAATGGTGTGGGACCTGGTGAAAGCTGATCGTGATGGTGAGATTTTGCTGGAAGCCTCCGATGCGGTTCGTCAGACGCTGATCGCGGACATGGATAGTGACGAGTTGCTGGCGGCTGCTGAGCAACTGGACACCGACGAGTTGGCGGATCTGGCGCCTGACTTGCCAAAAGATGTGTTGCAAGACTTGCTTTATAGCCTGGATACGCAACACCGTGAGCGTTTGCAATCTGCGCTTTCTTATCCTGAGGATACCGTTGGCGCCATCATGGACTTCGATATTGTGACGATCCGTGACGATATCACGCTGGAAGTCGTGTTGCGCTACCTGCGCCGCTTACCTAAATTTCCCGATCATACGGATAAGTTGTTCGTCATTAATCGCGATGACATCCTGCAAGGGGTGTTGCCACTCAAGCGCATCATTCTCAATGACCCGGAGACCCGTGTCGGTGACATTATGTCGACAGATGCCGTGGTGTTCCATCCCGAAGATATGGCGGATCAGGCGGCGATGGCGTTTGAACGCTATGACCTGGTGACGGCGCCAGTGGTCGACAATAACCGCAAGCTGGTCGGGCGGATTACGGTGGATACGGTGATGGATATTATCCGCGAAGAGGCGGAGTCAGACATGTTGTCTTTAGCCGGTTTGCGCGAAGAAGAAGACTTTTTTGCCTCTATCTGGAAGTCTGTACAAAACCGTTGGGCCTGGCTGGCGATTAACCTGGTGACCGCATTGGTGGCGTCACGTGTGATTGGCTTGTTTGAAGGCAGTATCGAGAAGATTGTGGCACTGGCTGCGCTGATGCCTATTGTTGCCGGCATTGGCGGTAATTCTGGTAACCAAACCACCACCATGATTGTGCGTGGCTTGGCTCTGGGGCAAATTTCCGGCTATCACATGAAATCTCTGTTGCAAAAGGAAATGGGTGTAGCACTCATGAATGGATTGCTTTGGGGTGGTGTCCTCGGCCTGATTGCGTTCTGGTTGTACCACAACGCCGCATTAGGCTTGGTGATGATGGCGGCGATGGCACTCAACTTGTTGTTGGCGGCGATTATCGGCGTCATGATTCCCCTGGTCATGAACAAGTTGGGCAGGGACCCGGCTGTTGGCTCCAGCGTGTTGATTACGGCGTTGACCGACAGCGGTGGTTTCATGATTTTCCTCGGCCTGGCCACAATCTTTTTACTATAAAAATTTATGATGGATAGCGATATTAATATTCTCTGGAAAGAAATTGTTCAGGACCTGAGCACGGTCTCTGCCTTGTGGCAGCTAGTTGTCTTTGCTGTGATTCTGGCGGTAAGTGGCTTGCTCAATTGGCACCTGCGCAAGCAAATTGCAGTCGGTAAAGTGAATACTGTTTACAAAATGTTGTTGGGCGGCATTGAGCGCCTGTTTTTTCCGTTTGTGGCTTTTCTGTTGCTGGTGATTGCACGTTATTCGCTTGAAGGCTTTATGCATGTCGGTTTGTTGCGGCTGGCAGCGCGCATGCTGCTGGCGATGGTGATTATTCGTAGCCTGGTCTACGTCTTACGCTACGTGTTTTCGCCCAGCGCCTGGTTGCACTCTTTTGAGCGCGTCATTGCCTGGTGCGTATGGGTGGTGGTGGCGTTGCATATCAGCGGCTTTCTCGATTCTGCCTTGCAGATTCTGGAGGATGTGAAGTTTAGTGTTGGCAAACAGAAGTTGAATCTGTTGTTGCTGATCCAGGGCGGGCTGACCATCGTCATCACCATGTTGGTCGCCTTGTGGCTAAGCCGCATGATAGAGCTGCGGCTGATGGCCTCGGAGAATATCAATAGCAACTGGCGCGTCATTATGGTCAAGCTGGTGCGCATGGTGGCTATTGTGATTGCCTTGCTTATGTCTATGGCGGCGGTGGGCATTGATGTGACGATGTTGTCGGTATTCGGCGGCGCGCTCGGTGTCGGTCTGGGTTTTGGTCTGCAGAAGATCGCCAGCAATTATGTGAGTGGTTTTATTATCCTGATGGATAAGTCGCTGCATATGGGCGATATTGTGACGATTCATGGGCACTATGGCATTGTCAAAGAGCTGCGCTCACGCTATATGCTGCTACGCAAGCAGGATGGGACCGAAATTATCATTCCGAATGAAATGATGATCACGGATGCGGTGATTAATCATACGTCGGCTGCGCATAAGGCCAAGGTGCCTATCCCGATTCAGATTTCGTATGAAAGTGATCTGGATCTGGCCATCAAGCTGTTAAAAGAAATTGGTATCGCGCATCAGCGTACGATCAAGGACGATACTGCGGTGGATGTGACGATTAAAGCGTTTGCCGAGAGTGGCATTGATTTGTTGCTGTCGCTATGGGTGCTGAATCCAGAAGAAGCCACTGCCAAGCTGCAAAGTGAAGTCTACTATGAGATCTGGCAGCGCTTTAAAGCGCATAATATACAGATTCCATATCCACAGCGGGACGTCAGGGTGATCTCTGCGCCAGCGGCTTCTGCCGCGATTTAAGCTGTCATCAGCAACTGTCGCCTGGCATACAAAAGGCTCAATCTACGGATTGGGCCTTTTTTACGGGTGAAGATAATGCGCAGGTAATAAAAAAGCCTGCATAGGCAGGCTTTTTTATTAATGCTGGAAACTGAAATTATTTCAATTTAGTTTCTTTGTACATCACATGCTTACGAGCAACTGGGTCAAATTTCTTGATCTCCATTTTCTCTGGCATAGTACGTTTGTTTTTTGTAGTGGTATAGAAATGACCTGTACCAGCACTGGATTCCAATTTGATTTTTTCACGCATGATATTGTCCTTTTATCGACTAATGTCGCGAGTTAGATTTTTTCGCCAGCAGCACGCAAATCAGCCAACACAGCGTCGATACCATTTTTGTCGATCGTACGCAAAGCAGCGTTGGTAATGCGCAGGCTTACCCAGCGGTTTTCGCTCTCAACCCAAAACTTACGGTTTTGCAAGTTAGGCAAGAAACGACGTCTTGTTTTGTTTTGTGCGTGAGAAACATTGTTGCCCACCATTGGTTTTTTACCGGTTACCTGACATACACGTGCCATGGTTGTCTCCAAATACTTTTATCTTTTCAGAAAGAGCGAGATTATAGATTGAATCGCATGCACAAATCAAGCGATTATTGTAATTTTTCAAACAATTAGTGTTTGCCTGTGCTGCCAAAGCCACCTTCACCCCGTTCGCTGCTGGTGAATTCATCCACAATATGGAAATCTGCCTGCACCACAGGCACAATCACCATCTGTGCCACACGTTCCATCGGGTTCAGAATAAACGGCTCTTTACTGCGGTTCCAGCATGAAACCAGCAACTGCCCCTGATAGTCCGAGTCAATCAGCCCCACCAGGTTGCCCAGCACGATGCCATGTTTATGGCCCAGGCCGGAACGCGGCAAGATCATGGCGGCATAATAAGCATTGTCGATATGAATCGCCATGCCTGTCGGGATCATGATGGTCTCGCCCGGCTGTATGGTTTGTGTGTGCTCAATACAGGCACGTAAATCCAGCCCGGCTGAGCCCGGCGTTGCGTAGCTAGGCATCATGTGATGCAGGCGAGGGTCCAGAATCTTGAGATCTACGGTAATCGACATGCGGCATGCTCCAGAAAAATATTGCGCTATTAAACACGAAATATGGCCGAAAATCACTGATTACGATAATTAGTCAGCAACAAAAAAGCCAGCAGTTGCTGGCTTTGCAAATCGTGGTGATGTTTAGAACTTATATTGCGCGCTTAAGCCTAGCAGGTAGTTGCGACCGGCGGCAGGTTCGAAGAAGCGCAAGTTCGCATCATTGACACGAATGGCGCCGATATATTCGCGATCAAACATGTTTTCTACACGAATGTATTCTCTGAATGACCAATGCGCAAGATGTTGCTCAAAGCCTGTGCGCAGATTAAAGATCGTATAAGAAGATGTGCTATCTGAGTTGATATCATCTACATAAGCTTTGCTGTTGTATCTGCCTTCAAGCGCGCTGTAAAAACCCAGCGGGGCATATTTCCAAGCAATCTCACCATATAGTTGATTACGAAAGGTGCCGGGAATTTTATTGCCGGATTGCACGGTTCTGGTTGCGCCAGAGGATGTGATGTAGCTAAAGTTTGAGTCAAACTCTGCATCTAAGATGCTGTAAGACAGGTAGGTCGAAATGTTGTTATCAAACTGGCTGTTTAGTGAGAGCTCAACCCCTTTACGTTTTGTTTGCTTGGCGTTGCCGTAGATGCTTCTATTAGCGGCGCTAGTTTCACGCAGCACGATTTCATCATCGGTATCAATTTTAAACACGCTGATTGTCGCCAAGGTGTCATCATTTAAATAGGTTTTTGCACCGATTTCGTAGTTCTGACTTTTGCTGGATTTTAAATTAAGATTCGGCGCACCATTGGTGGTTGCGTCGTAAGCCGCTTCAATAAACGTTGGTGTTTCAAATCCCTTGCCGTAGTTGGCATACAAGTTAAAAGTGGGTGTGACTTTCCATATGACGCCTGCGACAGGGTTTGTTTTCTCGTAGGAAACGTTGCCACTATTGTTGCCATTGTTGCCGGTTCCTGTCAAAAAACGGTCTTTCACTTCTAGGTTAACCTTGGTTTTTCTTAAGCCTGCGTGTAAGTCTATAGTGTCGGTTGCTGACAGCATGCCTTGTACGTAACGATCATAGTTGGTAGAGATATTGTCCTCATCTCTATTCAAGGCATTATTCGCGTTATTCGCAACAGTCGTGCTTCTTTTGATACCGCCATCTGCGTTGATGTCTAAGCGAGTATCGGTCGATTTTCCGTAATTGGCACCAATATGAAAGTTATATTTTTTGCCAAAAATTTCGCCATGATTATTCCAGCGTAAGTCAGTCCCCCAGAATTCGCGTGAAATTTGACTTGCTCGACCAGCGTTAGTTGCGGCATTGGTAGATAGGTACTGCAGGTTTTCTCTGGTTCCCACGTAGTTTACAAAGTTAATCGAATTGTTTTCGTTGAACGCATGCTCCAAGTTAAATCCCACTTGAGTATGGCTGCGGCTTACCCTTGTGTCAGCACGCAGAGCACTGTTAGGAACGGCTTTAGGGTTATTAAATGCTGATGGGTCATTTGCGGTGGCTACGCGAGGCAGACCTAATGGATCTTGGGCGTCCTGTTGAAACCAGTTTACCAACGTTGTTAGCTTGGTATCCTCTGTGAGATTGAATTTAAACTTTGCCGTTGCCATTTGCTTGTCGCTGGTACTGTGGTCACGGTACCCGTCAGAACTAAAGTTCGACACGTTTAGCATGTATTCCATGCCTTCATATTGACCGGCTGCCTCCATAATTTCGCGTTTGGTGTCGTAGCTACCAAACATGGTGGTGGCTCCTACTGTAGGGGTAGCAGGCGCATCTTTAGTGAACATCTGAATCACGCCGCCGGACGAGTTGCCGTACAGGGATGAGAACGGGCCGCGCATTACTTCTATGCTTTTAATTGATGACAGATCGACAACGCCCGGTTGGCCCTGGCCATCTGGCATGGTGAGTGGAATGCCGTCGACATAGACGCGGATGCCGCGTACCCCGAAGGATGAGCGTGAGCCGAAGCCGCGGCTGGATATTTGCGGGTCTTGTGCTTGCTGGGTGCGGTTTTGTGCCGTGATGCCAGGTACGCGAATCAGGCTTTCGGACAGGTTCATTTTCAACTGGCCATCTTTGATGTTTTTTTGCTCAACGACATCAATGGCAACAGGCAGGTCAAAGCTGTTTTGTGCCTGACGGGTAGCAGTGACGACTACCGGTGACAGGGTGAGTGTCTTTTCTTCGTCCGCCATGGCTTGTGGCACATTGCCAAAGGCGGCGGAAAGGGCGATATATAGAGGAGTAAGGCGGGGTGCGCGCATCATGATTCTCAAGACTAAAATTAAACTGCGCGATTGTAAGCTGAGTGTAAGCTTGGGCAGCTCAGTATTTTCATGAAAATACTGAGAAATACCGATTTAATTAGCTTGGATCAAGCTGGCTTTTAAGGTGCGTTAAGAGTTTGAATGCAATGTTAATTTTGTCGTCTGCGCCGAGGGCATATTCACCGTGCTCGTCGATGATGGTGACAGCGTTTTGATCACTGCCCATGGCGGTGTTGGCGTGATTGGCCACGATCATGGGGATACGTTTTGCCAGTCTTTTTTGCTTGGCATAAGCGAGCACTTGTTCTGTTTCTGCCGCAAAGCCAACACAATAGGGCGGATTGGGTAATGAGGCAACGTCCGCCAGAATGTCTTTGTTTTTGATGAGCGTGACGGTGAGTGACTCCTCACTTTTCTTGATTTTCTGCTCAGAGGAAACATCCGGCCTGTAGTCGGCGACGGCAGCGACACCGATAAATATATCCTGGGTGGCGATATGCTGCATCGCGGTTTGGTACATGTCTTGTGCGCTACTGGCAAAGTACGCGTGGCTGGTTGCCGGGCGCGTGGCACTTGCGTGTCCATGCACCAATGTGACTTCTGCGCCCATGCGCATGGCGACCTGCGCCAGCGCATAGCCCATTTTTCCGCTACTCAGGTTGGTGATGCCGCGCACCGGGTCCAGTTTTTCCAGTGTGGCGCCTGCGGTGATCATGATTCTTTTGCCGGCTAACCATTTGGGCGTAAAAAAGCTGTTAAGCGCTTCCAGCAAGTCTTCTGGTTCCAGCATCCGGCCTTGACCTACCTCACCGCATGCCTGTTCGCCGCTATCTGGGCCCAATGTCGTGATGCCGTCCTGTTGCAATTGCACGATGTTGCGTTGTGTCGCCGGGTTCTCCCACATTTGCCTGTTCATTGCTGGAGCCACAAGAAGTGGGCACTCACGTGCAAGGCATAATGTGGAGAGCAAGTCGTTGGCAAAGCCATGCACCAGTTTGGCCAGAAAATCTGCGCTGGCCGGCGCCACTAAAATAGCATCTGCTTTGCGGCTGAGTTCTATGTGCGGCATGCCGTTGGGGATGCGTTGATCCCAGCTATCGACAAACACCGGGTTGCCGGACAATGCCTGTAAGGTCGTGGGGGTGATGAAATGGGTCGCTGCTTCTGTCATCACCACCTGTACGCTGTGGCCTTGTTTGACCAGTAGGCGAACCAGTTCTGCCGTCTTGTAGGCAGCGATGCCGCCAGTCACGCCTAGTAGCAGATGACGAGAATGTGAGTGCGTTGGAATCATGGCTGCATTTTAACTGCAAAGCGTGTGCAATTGCCATTTCTCGGCTATGTAGCATTCTCTTTAAAAATGTTAACATCCAGTCATCAATGAGGTGGGGCGCATGATAAAGTTAGTCAGGATTCTGTTCTGGGTGGTTGTGGTGCTGACTGCGTTGATGCAGCTTTGGCAAGAGTACCTCACCTTGCAATGGCGCAAGCCTTTGAACGTGGCGGTATACCCGATCAATGCCGATGGTACGCCTGTGGTGGATGCTTATATCGCCAGCTTGCGTGAGCAGGACTTCGACATGATTGCGCAGTTCTTCTCGCGTGAAGCCCTGAAATATCAATTGCCTCTGCGTCGCCCGGTGACGGTTTATTTGGGGCCTGAAATTCACGATATCCCGCCTGCGCCGCCAGCGGTCAACGGCCAGTTATTGGATATCATCCTGTGGAGCCTCAAGTTCAGGTGGTTTAGCTGGGGCCATCAGCCTGAGGTCGGCGTGCCTATCGATATCAAGTTGTATCTGCTGTATCACGACCCCTCACAGCACCGCCATTTATTGCATTCCACTGCTTTGCACAAAGGCCGTATTGGCCGTGTCAATCTGTTCGCCGAAAACAGCCAGCATGCCACGAATGCCATCATTATTAGCCATGAGTTGCTGCACACGTTGAGTGCTTCTGATAAATATGACTTGAGCACAAGCTTGCCTTTGTTCCCGCAAGGATATGCCGAGCCTTATATGCAGCCACTCTACCCGCAGGCCATGGCCGAAGTGATGGCGGGCAAGGTGCCGCAAACCGCGCAAAAAGCGCGCATGGCCAAAGACCTGGACGCGGTGGTGATCGGTAGGCCAACTGCGCGTGAAATTGGCTGGTCCAAATAACGGGAGGCGCAATGGCAATCACCGATTGGCCAGAACAGGAACGACCACGCGAGAAGCTGATGCGTGCTGGCGCCGCGGCGCTGTCGGATGCGGAGTTGCTGGCCATTTTTCTACGCGTCGGCATGGCGGGCAAAACCGCGGTGGATCTGGCGCGCGACCTGTTACAGCATTTTCAGAGCCTGAATGGCGTGTTTTCGGCGGATGTTCAGCAGATGACGGCGGTGCCTGGCATGGGCGTGAGCAAATACTGTCAGCTGCAGGCCGTACTTGAGATGAGCAAGCGTGCGCTAGGTGAAACCCTGCAGCAAAAAGATAGTTTTCGTTCGCCTGCCCAAGTCAAAGACTATTTGCAGTTGCAATTGGCGCACCTGCAGCGTGAGGTGTTTGGCATTATGTTTCTGGATGCGCAAAATCGCCTGATTGCCTATGAAACCTTATTTGAAGGCAGCTTGATGCAAACCAGTGTTTATCCGCGAGAGGTTGTGAAGCGGGCGCTGGCCCTCAATGCGGCTGCCCTGATCTTGAGTCATAACCATCCTGGCGGCGCGGCGGTGCCCAGTCGTGCTGATGAGCAATTGACTATCAGCTTAAAAGATGCATTAAACCTGGTGGATATCAAGGTGCTTGATCACATTATCGTGGCCAGGCAGGAAACGTTTTCTTTTAGCGAGCGGGGATTGATTTGAGGCGTGCAGGCAGGGGGGTGGTGGGTGCTAACGGGGTCGAACCGCTGACATTCGCCTTGTAAGGGCGACGCTCTACCAACTGAGCTAAGCACCCGTGCCTTGCAACGAAGGGCGCATTATACCGAAACTCTTTTTTACTGCAAGAGCCTGCTGATAAATTGTTTGTGTGGGGGAAGTGGTTGGCGCGCTGGCGCTGGCGGTTTTGTTAAACCGTCAGTCGCTTGGTGATATTGATTAACTGCAGTGAAATGTCCGCCATGCCTGTTTTACGCTTGTCTGCCATCTCTGAGAGTAAAGAGTACGCTTGCTCCTCACTCAGGTCGCGCTGATGCATCAAAATCTCTTTGGCAGAGTCGACCAGTTTCTGATCTTCCGTGCTCAGGATGATGTGCGGTTTGGAGAAAGCTGAAGCTGACATGTTGGGGGTGACGGGTCTCATTACGCATCTTGGAAAAAATTTCTATTACAATTTAGCAATCTGCATGCCAGTTGGTGAGTTTTTGTTAATGTGATGATTTTAAACAATAATTCTTCAGCTTCTGGCGACAAGTGGATGCAGTGTGTAGGTGTTTTTGTGCACCACAGCAGTGCCGTTGCACCACCGCAACCAATGTCGGTCACTCAGGGTGTTTTTTGCGCACGGGGAGGCTTTTTGTTACAGTGCAAATCATTAAAAAAACAGGAAAGAATTCCATCATTATGAAAGTTTTTTGGAGTCGTGCAGGCTGGGCCGGTGTGGCCTTGCTGGGGGCAGCTGCGCTGGCACGTGTCGCCATGGCGCGCGGGGAGTCATTAAATGCATTGTGGTTGATCACGGCCGCGGTGTGTGTCTATTTGATCGGCTATCGTTTTTACTCAGCCTGGATTGCAGCCAATGTGCTGGCGATTGATGCCACGCGGGCGACGCCAGCGGAGCGGTTAAACAATGGGCGCGATTATGTGCCGACCAATCGCTGGGTGGTGTTTGGCCACCATTTTGCCGCAATTGCCGGACCTGGGCCATTGGTTGGGCCGACGCTGGCCGCGCAATTTGGGTACCTTCCGGGTACATTATGGATATTGATTGGCGCGGTGCTGGGCGGTGCCGTGCAAGACATGGTCACACTATTTTTGTCTACACGCCGCAATGGCCGCAGCCTGGGCCAGATGGCGCGCGACGAAATCGGCGCCATTGGTGGTACGGCAGCAATGATAGGTACTTTTCTCATCATGATCATTCTAATTGCCGTGCTCGGCCTGGTCGTGGTGAATGCCATGAAGCATAGCCCATGGGGCACCTCCACTGTGGCAGCTACCATCCCGATTGCCATGCTGGTCGGCGTGTATATGCGCTACTTGCGCCCTGGCCGCGTGCTCGAAGCCTCGCTGCTGGGGGTGATTTTATTACTGGCATCGGTTGTATTTGGTGGCTGGATAGATCACCACCCGGTGTTAGGCGCGATGTTTGACCATGAAGGCTTGCCGCTGGCGTTTAGCGTGATTGCCTACGGCTTTGCGGCGGCAGTGCTGCCCGTATGGTTGTTGTTGGCGCCGCGTGATTATTTGTCCACGTACATGAAACTGGGCACGGTGTTGATGCTGGCAATTGCGATTTTATGGTTGCGGCCAGAAATTCATATGCCTGCGATCACGCCTTTTATTGATGGCACTGGCCCGATTTTTGGCGGTAAATTATTTCCGTTCGTGTTCATTACTATCGCCTGCGGTGCAATTTCTGGTTTTCATGCCTTGATCGCCAGCGGTACCACGCCAAAATTAATCACCAGTGAAGGCGATATCCGCATGATTGGTTATGGTGCCATGTTGTTGGAAAGTTTTGTTGCAATCATGGCCATGATTGCCGCCACGGTGCTGGAGCCAGGCGTTTATTTCGCCATCAACAGCCCGGCCGGTGTGGTGGGTAAAGAGGCGATGGATGCCGTGAATACCATTAGTAGCTGGGGCTATGAGGTGAGCGTCGCGCAGATGCAGCATTTAGCCAGCGCTATGGGCGAAAGCACCTTGTTTGCCCGCACTGGGGGTGCGCCCAGTCTTGCCGTAGGCATGGCCAGCATTCTGGGGACAGTGTTTGGCGAGCATTTGCTGGCATTGTGGTATCACTTTGCGATTATGTTTGAAGCGATTTTTATCCTCACCACGCTGGATGCGGGCACCCGTGTCGGCCGCTTTATGCTGCAGGATATGCTGGGTAACCTGCATCCCAAGCTGGGTGAAACCTCTTACACGCCTTCGGTGATTCTCACCAGTGCGCTGGTGGTGGCGGGTTGGGGTTATTTTCTCTATATCGGTGTCATTGATCCGAATGGTGGCGTCAATATCCTGTGGCCCTTGTTTGGCATCGCCAACCAGATGCTGGCAGCGATTGCGCTGTCTGTTGCAACTGGTGTGCTGATTAAGTCCGGTAAAGTGAGCAAGGCATGGATCACGGGCTTGCCATTGATCTGGTTGCTGGCAATCACTACCACCGCTGCCTATGAAAAAGTATTCAGTAGCGATATCCGTGTTGGTTTTTTTGCGGCCGCTAATGATTTGTCGCAAAAGCTGGCCAGCGGCGTTTTGCCGCCAGAAAAAGCGGCCGTGGCACCACAGTTGATTTTTAACCAGCAATTGGATGCTTGGTTAACATTATTTTTTGTGGCAATGCTGTGGGTGGTTGTACTGGATATGGTCAGGATGAGCCGCCGCTACTTTGTCGGACAGCCAGTCAGGCCGTCGAGTGAGGCACCTTATGTTGCCTCGCACTTGGTCTAAGGAGGGGGGAATGCGCGCTTATTGGTTAAAGCAAGCCTGGCAGCGGGTGCGCCAGCTCTCAGGGGATGATGCGTATGAGCGCTATCTAGCCTCTTATGCCGAACATCATGCAGGTCAGGAAGATGCCCACGCGCCACTTTCCCGCGCCGAATTCTTTAAACAGTGGCAAGACCAGAAATGGACAGGGATTAAACGCTGCTGCTAGCCATGCAGCAGCCATTGTTCATTCACCTGAATGTAACAAACCTGTTTCAGGCGCGCATGCGGCTGCGGATTCAGTTAAAATAAGATTTTAACGACAATCCTAGTGTTTCTCATGCCTAAATACCGTTCTCACACGACCACGCAAGGTCGTAACATGGCTGGTGCTCGCGCGTTGTGGCGTGCCACCGGTATGAAAGATGAAGACTTCTCCAAGCCGATTATTGCGGTGGCCAACTCGTTCACGCAATTTGTGCCTGGCCATGTCCATTTGAAAGATATGGGTCAACTGGTCGCCCGTGAGATTGAGAAGGCTGGCGGCGTTGCCAAAGAGTTTAATACCATTGCCGTGGATGACGGGATTGCGATGGGCCATAGCGGCATGCTGTATAGCTTGCCTAGCCGTGACCTGATTGCTGACAGCGTGGAATACATGGTCAATGCCCACTGTGCGGATGCACTGGTGTGTATTTCCAACTGTGACAAAATTACCCCTGGTATGCTGATGGCGGCCTTGCGCTTGAACATCCCTGTGGTGTTTGTGTCTGGCGGCCCGATGGAAGCCGGTAAGGTGAACTGGCAAGGCAATGTGCGCAAGCTGGACCTGGTGGATGCCATGGTAGAAGCCGCCGATAGTCATGTCAGCGATGCTGAAGTGGCAGAGATCGAGCGTTCTGCCTGCCCTACCTGCGGTTCTTGCTCTGGCATGTTTACCGCCAACTCAATGAACTGCCTGACCGAGGCGCTGGGCTTAAGTTTGCCTGGTAACGGCTCCACACTGGCGACGCACGCTGCGCGCAAACAGTTGTTCTTGCAGGCTGGCCGCCTGATTGTAGAGTTGGCTAAACGCCATTACGAACAAGATGATTACAGCGTGTTGCCGCGTAGCATTGCGACCATGCAGGCATTTGAAAATGCCATGAGTCTGGATGTGGCCATGGGTGGCTCAACTAATACCGTGTTGCATTTGCTGGCCGCTGCGCATGAAGCAGGTGTCGATTTCACCATGAAAGATATCGACCGTATTTCACGTCAGGTGCCTTGCGTGTCTAAAGTTGCCCCGGCAACCAGCAAATATCATATGGAAGATGTACACCGTGCCGGTGGTGTGATGGGCATTTTAGCGGAACTCAATCGCGCTGGTGTCATCCATACTGATGTGCCAACCGTTCATAGTCCTAGTATGGGCGATGCGTTGGCAAAATGGGACATCGTCACCACGCAAGATGAAGAAGTGAAAAAGTTTTTCCGTGCCGCGCCAGGTGGTGTTGCGACCACGATTGCCTTTAGCCAGAGCATGTTATGGCCTGAGCTGGATGATGATCGCGAAAATGGTTGCATCCGTAACAAAGCGCATGCTTACTCACAAGACGGTGGCCTGGCTGTGCTCTACGGCAACATTGCACTGGATGGCTGTATTGTGAAAACGGCGGGTGTGGATGACAGCATTCTGAAATTCAATGGTCGCGCCCGCGTTTTTGAGAGCCAGGATGCGGCAGTTGAAAGTATTTTGAATGATGAAATCGTCGCCGGTGATGTGGTGGTGATTCGCTATGAAGGCCCACGCGGTGGCCCCGGCATGCAAGAGATGCTGTACCCCACCTCGTACCTGAAATCCAAAGGCCTGGGCAAAGCCTGCGCCTTGCTCACCGATGGCCGTTTTTCAGGCGGGACCTCCGGTTTGAGTATCGGTCATGCTTCGCCGGAAGCGGCTGAGGGCGGGGCGATTGGCCTAGTGCAAGAGGGCGATACGATTGAGATTGATATCCCGAACCGCACCATACACCTGGTCATTAATGATGAGGAAATGGCACATCGTCGTGGCCAGATGGAAGCCAAAGGCCGCGATGCCTGGAAGCCATTGAACCGTGAACGTGTGGTTTCGCCTGCCTTGCGTGCCTATGCAGCGATGAGTACCAGTGCTGCCAAAGGTGCGGTGCGTGATGTAGCGCAGATTGAGAGAGGGAAGTAATGAGCGACGAATGTAGTATCCTGGCCAAAAGTATGGAAATGACCAAGCGCATGACATTGCATGCGCATGTCGCCCAATGGCAGGACGAAAATGGTTTGCAGTACCTGGAAATTGATAACCCGCTGGCGACAGGTAAAATTGCCTTGCAAGGCGCACATGTCATGCAGTGGCAACCCAAGTTCCTGGCTAATCCGGTGTTGTGGTTATCCAGCAATGCGCGCTATGTCAAAGGTCGCTCCATTCGTGGCGGTACCCCTATCTGCTGGCCATGGTTCGGTGCGCACCCTACTGACAGCACGCTGTGTCCACATGGCTTTGCGCGCGTGATTCCGTGGCGCGTGATGGATATTGACGCGACGCCTACCGGCGCCACGCGCATTATCCTTGAAATGCAGCAAACACCAGAAGCGCAACGCCAGTTGTCTTACCCGTATGAGCTGACCCTGACCATCACCATTGGCCGTCGCTTGCGTATTGACTTGGCCACGACCAATCTGGCTGAGCACCCGTTTGTGATCAGTGAAGCGTTCCACACTTACTTTAATGTCAGCGATTTGTCGAACGTTAAAATCACCGGCATGCAAGACCTGGTCTACCTGGACAAATTGCTCAAGTACGAGCGCAATGTAGAACACAACGCGCTGACATTTGACGGTAAAGAGTATGACCGTGTCTATGTGCATCATAGTTCTGATTGTGCGATTCATGACAGCGGTTTCAACCGCATTATCCATGTCTCAAAATCTGGCAGTGACACCACGGTGGTATGGAATCCGGGTGCAGAAAAAGCCGGTGCGATGGGCGATATGGGTGTGGGCGAAGAGTGGCGTAAAACCATTTGTGTGGAGACAACCAACGCCATGGACAACATGGTGGTGATTAACCCAGGACGTAAACATGTCCTCAGTGCGGAATACTCGATCGAGACCTTGTAACGTTATTGTGACGCGTGTCAACCGTAGCGTTGCACGTGCGTTTTTAGCTTGTTGGCAAAACGCCAAACCGGTTGAAATTATGTGAATCACCGTTGGTTTTAGCGGTTTTTCTATTGTGGATTTTGTCTGGTCAGGTAATATGCCACATGCATGAGAATTGCATTACGGGGTTCTATTTGTTTAGAGGATATTCAAGGAGATCGCATGAAAGTTTTATTATCCGCAATCGCAGCAGCGACTTTGTTGATGGCAGGTTCAGCACACGCTGTTGACGCCGCTGCAGCTAAAGCACTGGCACAAAAAAGTGGTTGCCTGGCATGTCATAGTGTTGATGCCAAAGTATTAGGCCCTGCATACAAAGATGTTGCAGCAAAATACAAAGGCGACAAAACTGCTGAAGCCAAACTGATTGAAAAAGTGAAAAAAGGTGGTGCTGGTGTTTGGGGTAATATCCCTATGCCTGCAAACAGCCCACAAGTGAAAGACGAAGACATCAAAACCATCGTTGATTGGGTGTTGTCTCTGTAATTCCAGCATTGCTGTGATACAAAAAAGCCGACTGTTTAGTCGGCTTTTTTATTGCTGCTTAGGCGCGTAGCCTGCTATGTCTGAGCGAGTAAACGAAGTAGAAAATCACGCCTATGATTGCCCAGGAGATAAAGCGGTGCCAGGTCTCAGCGGGCAAAAAGGACATCAGTGCTGCGCATGAGACGATGCCGCCGAGCGGGATCAGTGGGTTAAACGGATTCTTGAATGGACGCGCGAGGTCAGGGTGGGTTTTGCGTAAGCGCATGACGCCAAAGCACACCATGATAAAGCTGGCCAGGGTGCCAATATTGACGGTTTCCGCCAGCTCACCCAGTGGAATAAAGCCTGCCACAATAGAGACGACGATGCCGCACATCAGGATAATTTTGCTAGGGGTTTGCCGTTCAGGATTGACCGTTGAAAAAATGGGCGAAATCAAACCGTCGCGGCTCATGGCAAATAAAATACGGGTCAGGCCGTAAAGCAGCACCAGCAATACCGTAATCAGCCCAGCCAATACGCCAGTCGCGACCAGTGTCGACGACCAGGTATAGCCTAACTTGGTCAAGGCATAAGCGACCGGGGAAGACGTGTTGAGCTCGGTGTAGGGAATCACGCCGGTGAGTGTGCCAGACACAATGATATAAATGATGGTGCAAAAGGTCAGCGAAGCTATCAGGCCAATAGGCAAGTCGCGTTGCGGTTGCTGGCATTCTTCAGCCGCCGTGGAGACAGCATCAAAGCCAAAGTAGGCAAAAAATACCAGTGAGGCCCCGGCCAGTACGCCAATGTTCTTCCCATTATCCAGCGTTTCAAACCAGCCGAATGGCATGAATGGTTGCCAGTTGGCGGTGCTGATATGGCCAACGGACAGGGCTAGAAAGATCGCAATAGTGGAAAGTTTGATAATCACCATGATGTTGTTGGCGCGGGCACTTTCCTTAACACCGACCATTAACAGCAAAGTCAGTATCCAGATGATGGCAAAGGCGGGCAGGTTAATCGATCCGCCAAGGACGGGCGCCTTGGTGAGGTGCTCAGGCAGTTGCCAGCCAAGGTTGCTCAAGGTGTTTACAAAGTAGCCTGACCAGCCATTGGCCACTGCAGCCGCACCTACGCCGTATTCCAGCAGTAACATCCAGCCCATCATCCAGGCCGCAAATTCTCCAAAGGCCACATAGCTATAGCCATAGGCGCTGCCGGAGCCGCCAATAGATGACGATAGCTCGGCATAAGAGAGCGCGGCAAAACCCGCAGCGATGGCGGCAATAATGAATGAGAGGACAACGGCCGGGCCTGATTGCGTGGCGGCGGCAATGCCGGTGAGTACGAAGATGCCGGTGCCGATGGCGCCGCCTATGCCTAATAACGCCAAGTCAAACGCGGTTAAACATTTTTTCAGGCCGGTGTGCGCATGTGGTTGAATTGGCTTTTTGCGCAATAATTGTTCTAACATTGATTGATTCTCCCCTTATCCGCCTAGGGTAAAGCAATCGTTGTACCAGCGTCAATGCTGGCGAGACATTAGCTGGCGTAATGCTGTTGCAATATGGCAATCATGTAGCTGTGGTCGAGCACGCCCGCGCTTTCGCGGATGCTGTGCATGGCCCACATCGGGTTGCCTACATCTACTGTGGCGATGCCCAGTTGCGCCGCCATAATAGGGCCTATGGTGCTGCCGCAGCCTAAATCAGTGCGGTGTGCATATTGCTGGTGCGGCACCTTGGCTTGCTCGCACAGTTGAATAAAGCGCGCGGCAGTGACGGCGTTGGTGCTGTAACGCTGGTTGGCGTTGGTTTTGATCACCGGTCCCTGATTGATGTGTACATGGTGGCAAGGCTCATAGCTGCCTGCATGGTTAGGATGAAACGCATGTGCCATGTCAGCGCTGATGAAAAAACTGTTGGCAAAGCTGCGTAGCTGATCTTCTTGCGTCAGGCCTGAAGATAGACAAATACGGTTAATGACATCCAGCAGAAAGCTGCCGCCAGCGCCGGTGGCACTTTCAGAGCCGACCTCTTCGTGGTCGAACAGGGCGCAAATCGTGGTTGCGGCTGGTGCCTCTGTGCTGATCAGTGCCTCAAGTGCGGCGTGGCAAGAGGCCAGGTTGTCCAACTGGCTATTGGCGATGAATTCCTGCGCGATGCCCCAGAAGCTGCCACGCTGCGTGTCATACAATGCCAGGTCCCAGCCAGCAATGGCATCTGCTGGCACGGCCAGTTTGCCAGCGAGGGTGTCAGTCAGTAATTGTTTGGCTGTGGCCGTATTTGCTGCATGGCCAAAGATCAACGGCAGGCCGGTTTGCTTGTTAAGCACCAGGCCTTTGTCGTTGACTTCGCGGTTCATGTGTATCGCCAGGTTGGGCAGGCGCGCGATTGGCTGCTCCAGTTTAACCAGGCGCGTTTCCAGGCCTTGCGCAGCACGAATCACCACGCGTCCGGCCAGGCTCAAATCGCGGTCAGTAAACGTGGCCAAAATAGGCCCGCCATACACCTCTACGCCTAGTTGTGCTGCGCCTTCGGTGCTGTACGCCGCTTGCGGTTTCAGGCGCAGGCCAGGTGAGTCGGTATGCGCGCCTACGATGCGGAAGCCGCTGTCTGCGATCGTTGATTGGCCGAGTGTGAAGGCTATGATGGAGCCGCCATCGCGTACGACAAAGTACTTGCCGCCTTGTTTAAATTGCCATGGCTCGTTTTCACGCAGGTTTTTAAAGCCGTGTGCTTTGAGATGCTCGGCTACAGTATCTACGGCATGCCAGGGGCTGGGGCTGTGATCAATAAAGTCCAGCAGGGCTTGCGCTTGTTGTCTGGCTTCTATTGAAACTTGCATGTTTATACCCAGTCTCTCTCAATCAAAAAGTCGCTATACAATTTTGCTTCTGCGCTATTGGCTTCCGGTTTCCAGTCGTAGCGCCATTTCACGATCGGCGGCATAGACAGCAAAATAGATTCGGTACGGCCATTCGATTGCAGGCCAAAGATGGTGCCACGGTCGAATATCAGGTTGAATTCGACATAACGGCCACGACGATAAGCCTGGAAGTCACGTTCGCGTTCACCATAAGGCGTCTCTTTACGGCGTTGCACAATCGGCAAGTAGGCATTGATAAACGCATCGCCGACGGCGCGCTGCAAGGCAAAACTTTTCTCGAAGCCTAATGCGCTAAAGTCATCAAAGAATATGCCGCCAATACCGCGTGGCTCTTTGCGGTGCTTGAGATAAAAATACGTATCGCATTCTTTTTTAAAGTGGCGATAGTAGTCTGCACCAAAAGGCGCTAACGCCTCTTTATTCACGCGGTGAAAGTGGACGCAGTCATCCTCGAAGCCGTAATAAGGCGTGAGGTCCATGCCGCCGCCAAACCACCAGATATCCTGTTCGCCTGGTTGCTGCGCTTTGGCAACAAAAAAGCGTACGTTCATGTGTACCGTCGGCACATAGGGGTTGTGCGGGTGAAACACCAGCGAGACACCCATGGCTTCCCAAGGTCTGCCAGCCGCTTCAGGGTGGGCAACACTGGCGGCGGGGGGTAATTTATTGCCCAGTACATGCGAAAAACCGACCCCGGCACGTTCAAATACATTGCCGCCCTCGAGCAGGCAAGAGTTGCCGCCGCCACCTTCAGGCCGTTGCCAGCTATCCTGCAAAAAGTTTTTGCCATCGACGAGTTCTATGGCTTCCACAATGCGTGCCTGCAACCCTTGCAGGAAATCATAAACGGCTTGAGGCTGGATCTGGTCTGTCATGGTTGCTTAGTTCTTGATGGCGCGGTAGCCAATGTCCTTGCGGTATTGTGCGCCGTCGAACTGGATTTTTTCCAGCACTTTATACGCTTGCTGCTGTGCAGACTTAACGGTTTCACCCAGTGCAGTCACACACAACACGCGGCCGCCACTGGTGACCACTTTGCCATCTTTGAGTGTGGTGCCTGCGTGGAACACGTGGCCGTCTTGCACGTCTTTTGGCAGGCCGGTGATTTCGTCGCCCAGTCTTGGGGTGTCAGGATAGTTGGCGCTCGCCATCACCACGCCCAAGGCAAACCGCCAGTCCCACTCGGCTTTGGCCTGGTCCAATGTGCCATCCACGGCATGTTCGGCCAGTTCGACCAAGTCAGATTTCAAACGCATCATGATAGGTTGCGTTTCCGGGTCACCCATGCGGCAATTGAATTCCAGTGTTTTGACTTCGCCGCTGGGGCTGATCATCAAACCGGCATACAGGAAGCCTGTATAAGGAATGCCGTCTTTTGCCATGCCTTCTACCGTAGGCACAATGATTTCGCGCATGGCTTTGGCATGGATGTCTGGTGTCACTACAGGTGCAGGTGAGTAGGCGCCCATGCCGCCAGTGTTCGGGCCCTGGTCAGCATCCAGCAGGCGTTTGTGATCCTGGCTGGTGGCCAGCGGCAAGATGTTTTTACCATCGACCATGACCATAAAGCTGGCTTCTTCACCCGTTAAAAACTCTTCAATCACCACGCGTGCACCGGCGTCGCCCAGCTTGTTGTCGGACAACATGGCGTCGACGGCGGTATGTGCTTCTTCCAGTGTCATAGCAACCACGACGCCTTTACCCGCAGCCAGGCCATCTGCCTTGATCACAATCGGCGCACCATTGGCGTCGATATAGGCATGGGCTTGTGCAGCATCGCTAAAGGTCTGGTATTTGGCGGTTGGAATATTGTGGCGCACCATAAACGCCTTAGCGAAGTCTTTGGAGCTTTCCAGCTGCGCCGCCGCCTTGGTTGGGCCAAAGATTTTTAAATCAGCTGCGCGGAAAGCATCAACCACGCCTTGTGACAACGGCGCTTCCGGGCCGACAATGGTCAGTGCGATTTGCTCGTCCTCGGCAAACTTCACCAGTTCATCAATTTTGGTGATAGGCACGTTGACCATGTCCGGGTTGGTGGCTGTGCCAGCGTTACCAGGCGCGACATAGACGCGGCTGACTTCTTTGTTTTGTGTCACTTTCCATGCCAGTGCGTGCTCACGACCGCCAGAACCAATCACTAAAATTTTCATGTTGTATTACCTAATTGAGTTTGAGCCACAGAGGGCACCGAGGCTACAGAGGGAAACATAATTAAAGATGTTCTCTGTGGTCTCGGTGCCCTCTGTGGCAAATAGAATTAATGTCTAAAGTGGCGAATACCAGTCACTACCATGGCCAAACCGCGTTCATCAGCGGCCGCAATGACCTCTTCGTCGCGCATGCTGCCACCCGGATGAATGACACAGCTTGCGCCCGCATCTGCCAGTACGTCAACGCCATCACGGAACGGGAAAAATGCATCAGACGCGACCACGGAGCCTTGCAGGCTCAGACCAGCATTTTGTGCTTTGATGGCAGCGATTTTGGTGCTGTCGACACGGCTCATCTGGCCAGCGCCCACGCCCAAGGTCATGCCATTGCCACAGAAAACGATGGCGTTGGATTTGACGTACTTGGCGACGTTCCAGGCAAACAGCAGGTCTTGCAGTTGTGCCGGGGTCGGTTGCAGCTTGGTAACAATTTTGATATCGGCCAGTTGCAAATCATGATTGTCGGCAGATTGCAGCAAGATACCTGAGCCTACGCGTTTGGAATCTACCGCGTTGCGACCTTGCTCCCATGCGTTGTTGCCACCTTGCGGCAAGGCAATTTTCAATACGCGCACATTGGCTTTAGCGGTGAAAATAGCCAGCGCTTCAGGCGTAAAGTCAGGTGCAATCAATACTTCCACAAATTGCTTGGAGACAGCTTCGGCAGCCGCGCCATCCAGTGTGGTATTGAAGGCGATAATGCCGCCAAAGGCGGAGGTCGGGTCGGTTTTAAAGGCTTTGCTATACGCTTCCAGCGCGTTCACACCCAGCGCTACGCCACAAGGGTTGGCATGTTTGACGATGACACAAGCCGGGCCGGTGAAAGATTTCACGGCTTCCCAGGCAGCATCAGCGTCAGCAATGTTGTTATAGCTGAGTTCTTTGCCTTGCAATTGCTGCGCAGTAGCCAGGCTACCAGGGGCTGGATACAAATCACGGTAAAACGCGGCTTGCTGGTGGCTGTTTTCGCCGTAGCGCAAATCCTGCACTTTGACAAAATTGCTGTTCATCTGGCCTGGGAACTGGCTCAATACCGGCTTGCCAGCAGATTCTGTTTCAGCAAAATCGATGGCTGACAGGTAGTTGCTGATCGCCGCGTCGTATTGTGCAATACGGTTAAACGCTGCCACAGACAGTTTAAAGCGTGTCGCTTTGGATACCGCGCCATGGTTGGCTTTGAGCTCATTCACTACGTCGGCGTATTGTGCTGCGTCGGTTAATACTGCAACATCATTCCAGTTTTTGGCAGCGGAACGCACCATGGCCGGGCCGCCGATATCGATGTTTTCAATCGCGTCTTCCAGCGTGCAGTTGGCTTTGGCAACGGTCGCTTCAAACGGGTATAAATTCACCGCCAGCAAATCGATGTTCTCAATGCCATATTGCTGCATGGCAGCCACGTGTTCAGGCAAATCACGGCGACCGAGTAAACCGCCATGCACTTTCGGGTGCAAGGTTTTGACACGGCCGTCCAGCATTTCCGGGAAGCCGGTGAAGTCGCTGACTTCCTTGACCGGAATATTGTTGTCACGGAACAGTTTGGCGGTACCGCCAGTAGAAAGAATTTCTACACCAAGCTGGTGCAGGGATTGTGCCAGTTCGAGCACACCGGTTTTATCGGAAACACTGATAAGCGCGCGTTTAATCGTCATAATGAATTGAGTGGAGTTGCTTGATAAAGAAAATGAAAAAGGCCTGATGATGAAGTGCCATCAGGCCCGGTGTAATTTATTCCAGGCCGTAGGCGGCCATTTTTTTTCTCAGGGTATTGCGGTTAATGCCCATCATGTCAGCAGCTTTGCTTTGGTTGCCGCCCACTTTGTTAAGTACGTATTCCAGCATCGGCTTTTCGACACAGCTGAGTACCATGTCATAAATTGCATGTGGCGGTTGACCGTCCAGGTGCGTGAAATAATCGTCCAGTGACTCGCGCACGGCGAGGCTCAATTTGCTATCGTTTTGCATTATGCTGCCAATTCCTCATTGCCATTATTCTTATTGTCAGAGCGCTCCTCATCAGAGTCCTCATTATCGACATAGACCAGTCGGTCATTCTTCGCTTTGAGTTCGGCAAAAAAGTCGTTGATAGCCTGTAATTGTAATTCTATGGTTTGCAGCGTATTCATGTTGTGACGGAAGGCCGCTGATCCTGATAGGCCTTTGGTATACCAGGAAATATGCTTGCGTGCGACACGCATGCCAGTCAGGTCGCCATAAAACTCGTATAAATCATGCAGATGTTCCAGCATGACCTGGTGGATTTCGTCTACGGTAGGGGCCAGCATATGCTCGCCGGTATTCAGGAAATGCTCTGTTTCACGGAAAATCCATGGACGGCCTTGCGCAGCACGACCAATCATCACCGCATCTGCTTTGGTGTAGTCGAGCACGAATTTGGCTTTTTCCGGGCTGGTGATGTCACCGTTAGCGATCAATGGAATGTTAATCGCCTGTTTTACGGCGGCAATGGTGTCGTATTCGGCGTCGCCATGGTAAAGGTCGTTACGCGTGCGGCCATGAATAGTCAGTGCCTGTACGCCAAGATCTTCAGCCATTTTGGCAATCTGGATCGCGTTTTTGTTTTGTCTGTCCCAGCCGGTACGGATTTTAAGCGTCACGGGCACATCCACCGCGTTGACCACCGCCCTGAGGATTTGTGACACCAGTGGCTCATCGCGCAGCAGGGCAGAGCCTGCCATCACGTTACAGATTTTTTTGGCCGGACAGCCCATGTTGATATCGATGATTTGCGCACCATTATCCACGTTGTGTTTGGCCGCTTCGGCCATCATGGCGGGTTCGGCGCCAGCAATCTGTACCGAGATCGGGCTGACTTCACCCTCGTGGTTGGCGCGGCGTTTGGTTTTTTCACTGCCATACAGCAAAGAGTTGGAGGTCACCATCTCGGACACGGCCAGGCCTGCGCCCATTTTCTTGCACAACATGCGGAAAGGACGGTCGGTGACGCCTGCCATGGGCGCGACAACCAGGTTGTTCTTTAATTGATGTGGTCCGATTTGCATGCGTTGCGTGGTGGGTAAGTCAGTGAAAAGACTGACTATTTTAACTGCAAATCGCGGATCAGGGAATGCGTAAACAGGAATTCTTGCTTATTTTTTACGCAGTTTGATATGTGTGTCTATCAGTTGCAGGGCGTGATCGCGAAATAATGTGCCTTCGGTGTCTTTCACCCACATGTGCAACAGGCCGGAGAAAAACAGGTGCGAGTCCATTGCCAGCTCGCCGGCGGTGAGTTGAGTGCCAACTTGTCCAATTTCCTGCGCTTTTGCATAGGCCTGTTCCATTTTATGCACGAGTCCGCTACAGTTACTTAAAATTGATTTCAATACATCTGCAAATTCATCGACGTACTCGCACTTGGTCATCATCACTTCATAGGTGGCACGGGTGGTCTGGTCGTCGTCCAGAATAAGAATAGTGCTGGCCATATATTTGCGGATGCGGCCTAGCGGGTCGCTGTTGGCTTCCTCGCTATTGCCGAGCAAGGTGTCGTCCATGCGGTCTATCAGGGGCAGGTAGACCTCTTCACGCATCGCGTGAAACAGTTCAGCTTTATTTTGAAAGTGCCAGTAGACGGCGCCACGTGTGACGCTGGCGTGCGTGGCGATCTGCTCCAGGCTGGTGCGGCTGACGCCTTTTTGCAGAAACATTTCTCGCGCGGCATCAATAATACGCTGGCGGGTGATTGCGGCATCTTCTTTGGTTTTACGTACCATAAGTTTCTATCGCTCTTTCATATTCATTAAAGTTTCTTGTAGGTTGTGTATTTTACCAGTTGTGACCGCTGACTCGTTTTTGGCAGCTTGTGCGGCAAATTTTTTGCAAAACCCATTTACATACATTCGTGTTTGTATATAATATACATCCAAGATTGTATGTAATCAAGTCTATTTTAAAAATTTTTAGAGGATAACATGTTGATTTCACAGACTATCCAGCCTCGTCGTACGCTGCTTGTGCTTGCTTTGGGCGTTGTACTGAGTGCTTGCGGAAAATCATCCAACGAACAAACCCCTGCGGCAGGCGGCATGCCAGCCATGCCGGTGACTGCACAAACAGTGACCGCAGAAACGGTGCCGGTGCAAACCGAAGTCGTGGCGCAAACCGAGGGTGCCAAACAGATTGAAGTGCGTCCACGCGTGGGCGGCATTGTCCTCAAACGTTTGTACCAAGAAGGGGAATCGGTGAAAGCTGGTCAGGATATGTTCCTGATTGACCCGGTGCCTTTCCAGTTGCAAGTAGAACAAGCCAGGGCGTTGATTGCTCAGCAAAAAGCCCGTATCGAGCAAACGGCGCGTGAGGCGCTGCGCTTAAAAGGCTTGCTGGAAACTAAATCCATCAGTCAGCGCGAGTATGACAACGCAGCTTCTGATAACACCGTTGCTTCAGCAACCTTGTTGCAATACCAGGCGCAACTGCGTGAGGCAGAGTTAAACCTGTCTTATACCCATGTTAAAGCGCCGGAAAGTGGTGTGGCTGGTCGTTTTGTTTTATCCGAAGGTGCGCTGGTGAATGCGAATACCAGTTTGCTGAGTACTATCGTGCAAGTGTCACCAATTTGGGTACGTTTCAGTTTGTCTGAGTCTGACCTGTTGACACTGGGTGGTCATTTAAGCCCGGGCCGTGTGCAGGATGTACGACTGATTCTGGCTGACAACAGTGAATATCCGCAATCAGGCAAAATCAACTTTTCTGCCAGCCAGATTGATCCGGCATTGGGCACGCAACAATTGCGAGCCGAGTTCCAGAACCCTGACCGCGCTTTGTTGCCAGGGCAGTTTGTGCGTGTGCGTCTGGTCACGGGTAAACGCGATGGTGTCTTCCTGATTCCGCAAACGGCGGTGCTGACTGGCCAACAAGGTAAATTTATCTTTGTGGCTGAAAAAGACAAGGAAGGCAAAACCGTGGCGGCTGTGCGTCCTATCGTGGCGGGTGGCTGGTTTAATGATCGCTGGATCGTGCTTGATGGCTTGAAAGCCGGTGACCAGGTGATTGTCGATAACCTGATCAAAGTGCGTCCGGGTGCGCCAGTGGCGCCGCATGCAGCAGACGCTGCACCTGCTGCACCAGCCAAAAGCTAATTTGGTCATTGCCTAATATTAGCTAAATGCTTAGTTTGTTTTTGATTTAATCATGTTATCTGGGGCCTGAATGACATATTCAGGCCCGTCTCAGGGAAAACGATATGACCCGATTTTTTATCACACGGCCGATTTTTGCCAGCGTGCTGTCTATCATCATCGTGTTGGCAGGGTTGGCAGCGGCATTCAAGCTGCCGATTGCGCAATATCCGCAAATTGCGCCGCCAACCGTTCTGATTACGGCCAGCTATCCTGGCGCCAGTGCTGAAACACTGTCTAAAACCGTGGCAGCACCGATTGAAGAGCAGTTAAGCGGGGTGGAAAACCTGCTGTACTTTAACTCCAGTTCAGACAGTAGCGGTACTTTAACCATTACGGCGACGTTTGATATTGGCACCAATGTTGACCAGGCGACTTTTAACGTTAGCAACCGCGTTAACATTGCCTTGCCGCGTTTGCCAGAAGATGTACGCCGGACGGGTGTCGTGGTGCAAAAACGCTCCAACGATATTTTGCTGGTGGTGATGCTGATCTCCAAGAAAAAAGAACATGACCGTTTGTTCTTGAGTAACTACGCCACACTGAATGTGCTGGATGAGTTCAAGCGCATCAAGGGCGTGGGCGATGTGACTATTTTTGGTGGCCAGGATTACTCCATGCGCGTCTGGTTGCGTCCTGACCGTATGGCGCAACTGGGCGTTTCTACCAGTGATATTTCGGCCGCGATTGGCGCACAAAACGCGCAGTATGCTGCCGGTAAAATTGGTGCCGAGCCGGCGACGCCGAATCAGCAATTGGCGTTCACGGTGACTGCCAAAGGGCGCTTAATTGAGCCTGAGGAATTCGGTAATATTATTATTCGTGCGCAAGGTCCTAACGGTGTATTGCGCCTGAAGGATGTGGCGCGTATCGAGTTGGGCGCACAAACCTATAACGTGGCTTCTGCACTGAATGGGCAGCCTGGTGTCGCGTTGCCTATCTTCTTGCAAAGCGGCGCCAATGCGCTGGAAACCGCTGAAGCCATCAAGGCCAAAGTGGACGAGCTGAAGCTTAAGTTTCCGGAAGGCATGGACTACAACATTCCTTACGACACCAGTGACTTTGTGAAGGCGACCATCAAAGAAGTGTTCCATACCTTTGGTGAAGCGCTGATCCTGGTGGTGCTGGTGGTGTTCCTGTTCCTGCAAAGCTGGCGCGCAACGCTGATCCCGATGATCGCGGTGCCTATCTCGATTGTAGGTACTTTTGCCGGGTTGTACCTGTTCGGCTTCTCAATCAACCTGCTGACGCTGTTTGCCATGATTCTGGCGATTGGTATTGTGGTGGATGATGCGATTGTGGTGCTGGAAAACACCGAGCGTTTGATGAAGGAAGAAAACCTTAATCCTTTACATGCGGCGATCAAATCGATCGCCCAGGTGCAAGCGGCGGTGATCGCCATTGTGCTGGTGCTGTGTGCGGTGTTTGTGCCGGTGGCTTTCCAGGGCGGTATTGCTGGTGAGCTGTATCGCCAGTTTGCGGTCACGGTAGCGATTTCTGTGGTGATTTCAGGGGTAGTGGCGTTGACGCTGACGCCGGCCCTGTGCGCCATGATTTTGAAAAATGGCCATCATGAAAACGCATTTTTCAGGGCGTTTAACCGTGGCTTTAGCCGGTTGACCAATTTGTATACCGGCACAGTCAACCTGACGCTGCATCACAAGATTATTGGTGCTGTGGTGTTCGGTGCGATGGTAGTGGTCATGATTTTCCTGTTCCGTGCTGTACCGGGTGGTTTTGTGCCGCCAGAGGATCAGGGCTATGTGATCAGTATCGTGGTGATGCCAGATGGCGCAACCTTGAAGCGTACGTCACAAACCACAGAAAACATCCGTGCAACCATTGCCAAAGATCCGGCAACTGCGCATGAATTTGCGGTGAACGGCTTTGAGTTGCTGACTGGTGCGAACAAAACCAATGCGGCGACCATGTTTGTGCGTATGACAGACTGGGATCAACGTACTACCAATGCTGACCAGATGGTGGGCAAGCTGATTGGCATCGGCATGAGCCAGCCAGATGGCTTGAGCTTTGCGGTAAACCCGCCAGCGATTCGTGGTTTGGGTTCTGCCGGTGGTTTTGAAGTGTATGTACAAAGCCATGGCGATACCGATCCGATCAAGTTGGCGCAAGTCATGAATAACTTTATGGATGCCATGCGTGCAAGCCCACAACTGGCTGGTATTAACAGTTTCTTCCGGCCGACGGTGCCTCAGTTGTTTATTGAGGTGGACGAAGCCAAAGCGCTGTCACAAAACGTGAAAATTGCGGATATTTATGCCACCTTGCAAAGCACGATGGGTTCGCTGTATGTGAATGACTTTAACCGTAGTGGCCGTACGTATCGTGTGCAGTTGCAAGCGGAGGCTGAGTACCGCATGAAGCCTGAAGATTTGGGCAAAGTGTATGTACGTAGCCAGCCAACGGAAGATAATCCTAATGGCAACATGGTGCCTATGTCTGCCCTGGCTAAAGTCAGCAATATTGTGGGTGCCGAGCAGCTGGAGCGTTATAACGGCCTGTTGTCTGCCAAAGTATTTGGTAGCGGCGCGCCTGGCGTGAGCTCTGGAGATGCGATCAAACTGGTGGAAAAAATTGCCAAGGAAAACTTGCCTGATGGCTACCAGATTGCCTGGACTGGCCAAGCCTACCAGGAAAATCGTACGGGTTCAGCGGCGCTGGTAGCCTTTGGTTTTGCTACCATCATGGTGTTCCTGATCCTGGCGGCGCAGTTTGAAACCTGGGCATTGCCATTGGCGGTGATTATGGCGATTCCATTCGCGATGACAGGTGCCTTGATTGCGGTGCTGACACGTGGCATGAACAACGACATTTACTTCCAGATCGGCTTGATTACGCTGATTGGTCTGGCGGCGAAGAACGCGATTCTGATCGTGGAATTTGCCTCACAGAAAATGGAAGAGGGCATGCCGTTAGCTGAAGCTGCACTGGAAGCTGCCCGTCTGCGTTTCAGACCGATCGTGATGACATCGATGGCGTTCATGCTGGGGATTATCCCGCTGGTATTCGCTACCGGTGCGGGTGCGGCAGCGCGTCAGTCCATGGGTACCGGTGTGTTTGGCGGTATGCTGCTGGCGACCTTTATTGCCACCATCTTTATCCCGTTGTTCTTTACCTGGCTGACCAATGAGCGGAAAGTGCGTCACCATGGGCATATTGTAGAAGAGGAATCGGTATGAAACCGACAATGAAGTTTGCATTAAAACCTTTACAGCAGTCATTGCTGCTGGGCTTGCTGACCTTCTCTATGGCGGGTTGCCAGATGCTGGGTGATTTGTACTCGCGTCCGGCACCACAATTGCCAGCCGAATATGGCGCTGCGGGTGCCAACGCACTCAGCGCCGAACAGCAACTGACTTTGCAGCAATGGTGGACGCTGTTTAATGACAGCCAGTTAAACCAATTGGTAGACACCGCCTTGGCCAACAACAATAACGTGCAACTGGCTGTGGCACGCATTGAAGAAGCCGATGCGCAAATGCGCGAAATCGGCGGCAACCTGTTGCCTACGGTGACGGCGACGGGTTCTGGTTTACGTAACCGTGTCACCGAGTCCGGCGTGTTCCCGGTGTTTGGTAACAACCCGCGTAAAACCTACAAAATTGGTTTGAACGGTAGTTATGAGCTGGATCTGTGGGGCAAATTGCGCCAGGCAAATGTGGCGGCGCGCGCGCAACTGCTGGCGACGCGTTATGCCAAAGAGGCGGTGACCTGGTCACTGTCTAGCCTGGTGGCCAATCACTACCTGATGATACGCAGCCTGGATGCGCAATTGCTGGTGAACGAGCAAAACTTGAAAACCGCACAAGACAGCCTGGACCTGGCCAAACGCCGGGTAGAGGGTGGTGTGTCTACCATTCTGGATGCGCACCAGGCCGAGTTAGTGGTAACCACATTGCAAACACAGACGCTGGAATTGAAACGTTTGCGCGCCTTGAGTGAGCATCAACTTGGTTTGCTGACCAATGATCTCGGCCTGAAAATTGCCGCAGGTGACCTGATGACCATGCCAACACCACCGATCGTACCGACCGGTTTGCCTTCTGCCCTCATGGAAGCCAGGCCAGACGTACGCCAGGCCGAGCAGGATATGGTTTCAGCCAATGCGAATATTGCGGTGGCACGCGCGGCGTTTTACCCAAGTATCGCGCTATCAACCACTTATGGTGGTGAAAGTATTGCGCTGAATAACTTGCTGAAATCGCCAGCACGCGTTTGGTCTCTGGGCCTGGATGTCAGTCTGCCAATCTTTAACGGTGGCCGCCTGAATGCCCGTTTGGATCAGGCGACGGCACAACAAAAGCAAATGCTGGCAACCTATCAGAGCACCTTGCAAACCGCGTTTACCGAGGTGAGCGATGCGCTGGTGAATGCACAGCAATACCGTGAGCAAGAGGCGTTGGCACAGTCTAAGGAAAAAACCACAGGCAATATCCTGCGCGTTGCAAAAAATCGCTACGAAGCAGGCTACACCAGCTACCTGGAAGTGCTGGATGCGCAGCGTAACCATAATGAAGCGACGCAGGCCGCAGTGCAGAGCCGCCAGAATACGTTAACTGCATCGGTTGACCTGTTCAAAGCACTGGGTGGTGGCTGGAAGCCGGAAAGTGTTGTTGCCGAGACTGAGGCTAAAAAGTAATTGTCTTAAACAGTAATGCTTAGATTGTATGTGTGAGCTAGCCGGGGTAACGAGAGATCGTTACCCCGGTTTTTTTATTGGCTAGGCAAAATCTGGCTGCGCCTTTAATATGCGGGCATGACGACCCCTTCACTAAAGCATATTGCCTTTGCCAGCTTTATCGGCACCGCCATCGAATTCTACGATTTTTATATTTATGCCATGGCCGCTGCGCTGGTGATCGGGCAGGTATTTTTCCCAGCCAGTGATCCGGCCATGCAATCTTTAAACGCTTTGCTCACATTTGGATTGGCGTTTATTGCGCGGCCGGTCGGCGCCTTGTTGTTTGGCCACTTTGGAGACCGCATTGGCCGCAAGTCGACACTGGCTGCATCTTTGCTGGTGATGGGTAGCGCCACGTTTCTGATAGGCTTACTCCCGGGCTATGCCAGTTGGGGCATCTGGGCACCAGTTGTACTTTGCCTGCTGAGGTTCGCACAAGGCATAGGCTTGGGCGGTGAGTGGGCCGGGGCGGCCTTGCTGGCCACAGAGTATGCCCCGGCAAACAAGCGTGGCTGGTATGGCATGTTTCCGCAACTGGGGCCGTCAATTGGGTTTTTACTGGCAACGCTGACGTTTCTAGCCCTGAGTCTTGGCCTGAGCGAGACCCAGTTTGAACAATGGGGTTGGCGTGTGCCGTTTATCATCAGCGCAGCACTGGTCATGGTGGGCTTGTATGTGAGGTTTAAACTGGCTGAAACACCAGTGTTTGCCCAAGCGCAATCCGCACAGCATTTACACCGCTGGCCGTTGAAAGCATTGTTGCTACAATACGGGCGTGCCATTGTATTGGGTGCGCTGGCCATGGGTGTGTGTTATCACCTGTTTTATACGGCAACGGTATTTTGCCTGAGCTATGGCACACAAACCCTGCATATCGCGCGGCCGTTATTTTTAGGTTTGTTATGTATTGCTGTCATCGGCATGGCACTGGCAACGCCGCTCGCCGCCTGGTGGGCAGACCGCATCGGCAGGCGGCCGGTGCTGATGTGTGGGCAGGGACTGGCGCTGCTGCTGGGCTTTGCATTGGCGCCGCTGTTGGGTAGCGGTGACTGGCTATGGATATTAGTATTTTTGTTCTTAGCGCTGTTTTTGATGGGCGTGACGTTTGCCCCCATGGGCGCATTTTTGCCCGAGCAGTTCCCGGTGGCCGTGCGCTATAGCGGCGCGGGCCTGAGCTACCAGTTGGGCGGCATTCTGGGCGCCTCTTTTGCGCCCGCGATTGCGCAATTCCTGGTGCAGCAGGGAGGTTTGCCCTGGGTGGGTGCTTATATGTCACTGATGGCAGCAATCAGCCTGCTGGCTGTCTGGCAAATGCGCGCGCCTGCCGTGCTGCAAGACGCCACTGCGTAGGCGGGCTGAGCAGGTATAATGCAATTTTCTTCACGGTGACACGGCATGTTTACCCATCCGGGCTTTAATCCCATCGCATTGCAAATCGGCAGTTTTGGCATCCACTGGTACGGCTTGATGTACCTGGTCGGCTTTTTTGGCGGTTTGTGGTTAGGGCAATATCAGGTCAAACGCTTGCGCAAGCTGGACCCAGCTTCCCCCTGGCAAGAGCGTGACCCTGATGACATGCTGTTTTATATTGCACTGGGCGTGGTATTTGGTGGTCGCCTCGGTTACGTGCTGTTTTACCAGCCTGCTTACTTCCTGCAACATCCGCTGGAGATTTTTGCCTTGTGGCAGGGCGGCATGTCGTTCCACGGTGGCTTTATTGGTGTGATGGTGGCGATGGCCTTATTCGCGCGCAAACGCGGTGTGATTTGGCTGCAACTAATGGATTTTGTAGCGCCTTTGGTGCCGATTGGCCTGGGTGCCGGCCGCCTGGGTAATTTTATCAATGCCGAGTTGTGGGGCCGCCCGACCAACGCCGATTGGGGTATGGTGTTTCCAGCGGTCGACCACCTTGCGCGTCATCCGTCGCAATTGTATGAGTTTGCGCTGGAAGGCATCGTCTTGTTCGTGTTGTTATGGACGTTTGCAGGTAAAAAACGCCCCATCGGCGCCGTCTCTGCGCTGTTCCTGCTAGGTTATGGCAGCTTCAGGTTTATTGTGGAATTTACCCGTGAGCCGGACAGCTTTTTAGGCCTGTTGTCGCTGGGCTTGAGCATGGGGCAGTGGTTGTGCGTGCCCATGATTCTGGTCGGGCTGGGCATGATGCGCTGGGCGTATCGCCAGCGCTAATTTCTTTTCAACGCTGGCTGGGTCGCTAATTCCAGTGCACTCAGCCAGCGTATGGCATATTCTCGCGGTTGTTGCGCGTCGCCGCACATCTCCAGGCTAGGCTGCAAGCCGCCGCAAAAATCCGGCCGTTCTGGTTTGCCAAACAATTTGCATCTGAATAATTCGTCTAATTGAATGCAAGCGACGCCAGCGGGTTTGCCGTCTGGCATGCCCGGAATGGCGCTGGTAATCGAAGGCGCAATACAACAAGCGCCACATTGCGGACGGCAATCCATGACGATTTACACATCGACCCAAGGATAGCCAAGCGCAGATACCCCGGCTTTTAAATCCTGCATTGCCTGTTTTACCAACGCACTTTCGCCTTTCATGCCGACTTCAGTGGTGCGGCGTTGATTGGTGCGCGGCAAGCTGAACAGCTTCAACATCGGGTAGTGGCTCAGCATATGCTGCATTAAATCAATCAGGTCGCTTTCACCAGCTTCGGTCACGACGATGGCTTGCTCCAGGTAGTCGGCAGTATGAAACAGGTGGCTGTAATAGGTATCAAGCACCCATTCGACCATGGGGTGTGCCATTTCGGGGAAACCAGGCACAAAATAATGCTGGTGCAGGCTGAAGCCAGCCACGCGGTTGACCGGGTTAGGAATCAGGTCGCAGCCTTGGGGGAAGTCAGCCATCAAGACGCGCTTGGGATAAGCCGCCTCACCATATTGCGCCTCAATATTGGCGACGGCGCCTGCATGGCGCTCAATCGTCACGCCTGCGGCAGCCGCTGCACATTGCCGTGTATGGTCATCCGGCGTCGCACCTATGCCACCAAAGCTGAACACAACATCGCCGCGATCCATGCTGGCCTTGAGGTGGCTGGTGATCTGGTCGGGAATATCGCCAATAAAATGCGCCCAGCTCAGTTGCAAGCCGCGTGCCGACAATAGCGAAATCACTTTGCTTAGGTGCGCATCCTGGCGTTTGCCAGAGAGGATTTCATCGCCAATAATATAAATGCCAAACTGATTCATGGTTAATTTGCGTAAATGTGTTTTGAAAGTGTTTTTCAAGGTCATCATAATACCAGTGAGCGCTTTTAAATTTGTGTTACTGTAATATGGGCACAACAAATTCATGCGGCGCCAGCCGTGTGGGCATAGATGCCAGCGTCAATAAGCACGCCACGCCCTGAACGTCACCGTGCGTGATTGGATACAAGCAATTGACAAACTTTTTGTTTGATTTTGTGAGTCCAGCAGGTTCCATTCTCCTGTCCCGTTACGAGGGATGGATGGTGATGTTGTCCTATTGCATTGCCGTCGTGGCCTCTATTCTAGCCATGTATCTGGCCGACTTTGCCCCCCAGTTCCAGTTAAAAAAAGACCAGAAAGTTGCGCTGTTAAGCGGTGCTACGGTATTAGGTGCGGCGGTGTGGAGCATGCATTTTCTCGGCATGTTGGCCTTTGAGCTGTGCGTCACCGTCAAGTACGATCCGCTCATCACCTTGCTGTCGATTTGGCCTGCTTTTGTCGCTTCGTGGGCCGCCATGCGCTGGATCTCGAATACTGATCAAGGCATCAAACATTTGTGGTTAAGCGGCCTGGTGATTGGCCTGGGTATCGGCGTCATGCACTACAGCGGCATGTTGGCCATACGTACGGCTGCGACCATGACATTCAAGCCATGGTGGGTACTAATTTCTGTGGTAGCGGCCGTGCTGCTCGCCGTGCTTGCCTTGTGGTTTGGCCAGCAATGCGAACGATTGCAACAGCTACGTGCCTGGCGCTATGTGGTGAGCGGGCTGGTGATGGGCGCGGCCATTACCATTATGCATTACCTCGGTATGGCCGCCGCCCAGTTTGTCGGCATCGCCGAATTTGCCCACCCGGTGCCGACGGTTGACCGCTGGTATTTGTCAACGCTGGTGACATTGGGCACCATGATCTTGATTGGCGCCACCATTGCGCAAAATATGCTTGCCCGCCAGCGCCAGCTAGCGCGTGATTTGCAGTTCAAGGAACACCAGATGCGCGTCATTTTCCAAAATGCGATTGATGCCATCGTGATTACCGATGCCAAAGGATTGATCAAAATGGTCAATCGCGCGTTTGAAGGCATGTTTGGCTACCAGGCACAGTTGATTGTCGGTACACCAATTTCGAGAATGATTCCTGACTGGAAACAGTTGAATGCCTATGCCAGAAAACGCAGGCAGCAGGATACTTCTGAAAAAATTGTGGCGGAGCGTAGCGGGTTTCATGCGGACAGCCATGAAATCCCGCTCAGGATTGCGCTGACCCGCGTGGTCGAAAGTGAGTCACACTTTTGCATCAGCTTTTTGATGGATATGACGGCGTTCCACACTCAGCAAAATGCGCTGGAAAAACTGCTCACCGAAGATCCGCTCACCGGGCTGTTTAATCGGCGTGGTTTATTAAGCCTGATGCGCGGTATTGCCAGTGGCGCCCATACGCACAGTAACAACCGTGGCATGATTCTATTGTTCCTGGATTTGGATGGCTTCAAGTCCGTCAACGACACGCTGGGGCATCACGCCGGGGATGAGGTGTTAATCACCGTGTCGCAGCGCATCCCTAAAGTGTTGCGCGAGGATGATATGGTGTGCCGGTTTGGTGGCGATGAGTTTGTGATTCTGCTCACATTTACCGACCATCCCAGAATACTGGCCAGCAAGATTGCAGATAAATTGATTGAAACCATCCAGAAAACCATCAGGTTGCAGTCCGGGCAGGAAATCACCGTCGGTTGCAGCATAGGCGTGGCGTTTGCCTGGCCGAAAAAGAAAGAAGAGATTGAAGCCTTGCTGGAAAAAGCAGATGCTGCGATGTATCAGGCCAAAAAAGGCGATGCTGGAAAAGTTGTCTTTTCCAGCATTTAGTGATTACGCCTTAGTAATGTGCTTAGGGTAATGTGTTTAGGCTTTTCTGAGTAAGCGCGAAATAAAAATCAGGAACACCGCACCAATCGTGGCGACGATAATGCTGCCGACCAAACCGCCGCTGGCACTCAGGCCCAGCAAGCCAAACAGCCAGCCGCCGACGACCGCACCCGCAATACCCAAAATCAAATCCCAGATCAGGCCAAAGCCATCACCTTTCATAATCAGACCGGCCAACCAACCTGCAATAATGCCCACTACAATCGTCCAAAGCATGTGTATCTCCCTTGTTGTTGTGATGAAACCGTATGCTAACCAGAACCGTTAATGCTATCTGTCAGTGATTGTAGGAAAAGCCTGTCAGAAAAGACTGGCAAGCGCCTGTGGCTGAAGCATGCTATTTTTTCAGGCCTACCAATACCATGGCGACGCCAGCGACAAGCACGATAATACTCAAGGCTTGTGGCACCTCAACATCTTTGGTGATTTCTGCACTGGCTTCCAGTGAGCCGATTTTAGCCACGGTTTCTTTGCTCTCGTAACTAAAGCCTTTAAACACCAGCCCGGCAGCGCCTAATGCAACCAGAATAATACCGATCATGAGCGACGACTTCATTGATAACTCTCCTGTGGGTGATTCATTGATGTATTACCTTAGCATACCCTGCGGACTTAATGCGCACTTTCCCAATTGCTGCCGCTACCAACTTCTGCCAGCAATGGCACGTCCAGCGTGGCGACACTTTGCATCAGTTTGGGCAGGTTTTCCTGGATCAGCGCCAATTCGGCATCCGGCACTTCAAGCACCAGTTCATCGTGTACTTGCATGATCAGTTTGGTTTGCAGTTTTTCGGTGGTCAGCCATTGGTCTACCGCAATCATGGCCAGTTTGATCAGGTCAGCGGCGGTGCCTTGCATGGGCGCGTTAATGGCGGCACGTTCGGCGCCGTTGCGGCGTTGCACATTGGCGCTGTTGATTTCGGGCACCCACAGGCGGCGGCCAAAAATAGTTTCCACATAGCCTTGTTGCTTCGCCAGTTCGCGTGTGTCGTTCATATACTGGCGCACGCCTGGGTAGCGGGCGAAGTAGCGCTCAATGTAATTGGCGGCGGCGCTACGTTCGATATTGAGGTTTTGTGCCAGGCCAAACGCGCTCATGCCGTAAATCAGGCCGAAGTTGATTACCTTGGCATAGCGGCGCTGTTCGCTGTCGACTGCAGCGCGCTCAACACCAAAAATCTCTGCAGCCGTGGCGCGGTGAATGTCTTCATTGTTGGCAAACGCGCTGAGCATGCCAGCATCTTGTGACAGGTGCGCCATGATACGTAATTCAATTTGCGAGTAGTCAGCAGAGACAATGTGCGCGCCGGGTGGCGCGATAAAGGCTTCGCGGATGCGGCGGCCTTCGGCCGTGCGCACAGGAATGTTCTGCAAGTTAGGGTCCGAGCTCGCCAGGCGGCCGGTGATGGCGACGGCCTGGTTATAGTTGGTATGCACGCGCCCGGTCTGCGCATTAATCATTTTCGGCAGTTTGTCGGTGTAGGTCGACTTCAGTTTGGCCAGGCTTCTATGCTCCAGAATCACTTTCGGCAAAGGGTAATCCAGCGCCAGTTCCTGCAGCACGTCTTCGTCGGTCGATGGTGCGCCTGAAGGCGTTTTCTTCAGCGGCTTGATGCCCAGTTTGCCGAACAGAATTTCTTGCAATTGCTTGGGGCTGCCAAGGTTGAACGGTTGCCCGGCCAGCTCGAATGCCTGTTTTTCAACCTCCATTAAACGCAGGCCGATCTCGTTGCTTTGGCGATTGAGCATATGGCTGTCAATCAGCACGCCGTTGCGCTCCATACGCTGTAGCACCAGCATGCTGGGTAATTCAATCTTTTCATAAATAAAGTTGAGTTTGTCAGAGGCGGTCACTTGCGGATGCAACGCCTGGTGCAATTGCAGTGTAATGTCTGCATCCTCGGCAGCATATTCAGAGGCTTGTTCCACTGTCACCTGGCTAAAGCCGACTTGTTTGGCACCTTTGCCCGCCACGCTTTCGTAGCTGATCGGCGTAATATCAAGATGACGCTCACTGAGCTCATCCATGCCATGGCCTTTGTGGCTCTCGAACACATAAGATTCCAGCAAGGTATCGTGCGCCACGCCTTGCAAGTGAATGCCATGATTGGCCAGTACATGCATGTCATATTTCAGGTTTTGGCCGACTTTTTTAATCGCAGGATTTTCCAGGATCGGCTGCAATTTGTTCAACGTAGCCTGCAACGAGAGTTGCTCTGGTGCATCAAAATAATCGTGCGTGAGTGGCACATAAGCCGCTTCGCCAGGCGTCACACTAAAAGACACGCCGACAATTTTTGCCTGCATGGCATCAAGCGAAGTGGTTTCGGTGTCAAAACACACCAGTTCGGCTTGTTGTAGCTTGGCGAGCCAGCTATCCAGGTCAGCGTCATTTAAAATGGTCTGGTACTGGCGGCGTGTATCCGCGGTATATGTCGTAGCGGGTGTTGTGTTGAACGACCCCGCTGTGGGCGCCGCCGGATTTTCAGTCACTGAAGCAGTCGCACCGTCTGGCAGTTTATCCAGGTCGCGTTTCCAACTGCGGAACTCAAAGTGGTCAAATAATGCCAGCAGTTTTTCTTTATCAGGCGTTTGTGCCGTCAGTTCGTCAAAACTTTCGCATAAGCCAATGTCGCAGCGGATGGTAATCAGTTCGCGTGCTGTTGGCAGCCAGGGCAGGGCCTTGCGCAGGTTTTCACCAACCACGCCTTTGATATTGTCGGCATTGGCAATAATGTTATCCAGTGTGCCGTATTCGGTCAGCCATTTGACTGCAGTTTTTGGGCCCACTTTTTCCACACCGGGCACGTTATCCGCGGTGTCGCCGACCAATATCAGGTAATCAATGATTTTGCTGGGTGGAATACCAAACTTGTTTTCTACGCCTGCGATATCCAGCACATCATCGGTTTTGCGGAAGGCGTCGCGCATGGTATTGACGACGGTGATGTGCTCGTTCACCAGTTGCGTGATGTCTTTGTCACCGGTGGAGATAACGGTTCTGATACCTTCTTTTTCGGCCTGCTTGGCCAGTGCGCCAATGACGTCATCGGCTTCCACGCCTTCTTCAATAATCAGCGGCCAGCCCATGGCGCGTATGGTTTCATACAGCGGCTCGATTTGCGCACGCAGGTCGTCCGGCATGCTGGCGCGGTTGGCCTTGTATTCAGGGTATAAATCGTCACGGAAGGTTTTGCCTTTGGCATCGAACACGCAGGCGCTATAGTCGGACGGATAGTCTTTATGCAGGCGGCGCAGCATGTTGAGCACGCCCTGAATCGCGCCTACCGGCTCGTTGGCCGAATTGCGCAAATCCGGCATGGCGTGAAAGGCGCGATAAAGGTAACTGGAACCGTCTACCAGAAGCAAGGTTTTCATTGTGCGTTCTCGTGAATCAAATCAATGGCGTATTTTACGCATTTCAAAGCGACTTCATGTACACTAATTTGGTTTGCAATGTGAAGGATAGATGTATGAACAGCCAAAAACTACCAAGCATGGTGGAGCCGGAATTGTTGGATGGCGATGATGTTAGCCATGAATCCTGGCGGGCATTTGAAATTATGGCTGAGTTTGTCGGTGCGACCGAAAGCCTCAAAGCCATTATGCCAGCGGTGTCTATTTTTGGCAGTGCGCGTACCAAGCCTGATCACCCTTACTATCTGCTCACTGAAGAAATTGCGCGCTTATTGTCTGATTCAGGGTTCAGTGTGATTTCCGGTGGCGGGCCTGGTGTGATGGAAGCAGCCAACAAAGGCGCGTTTCCAGGTCGCGGTGCCAGCGTCGGCTTGAATATCAGGTTGCCGTTTGAACAACATGGCAATCCTTACCAGGACATCGGCATCAGCTTTAAATACTTTTTTATGCGCAAGGTGATGTTTGTCAAATATGCCAGCGCATTTGTGGTGATGCCGGGCGGCTTTGGCACGCTGGATGAAGTGATGGAAGCGATTACACTGGTGCAAACCGGCAAGAGCCGCAAGATCCCGATTATCCTGGTTGGCAGACAGTTCTGGGCTGGATTGGTTGACTGGTTACGCAATACGCTGGTGGCTGAAGGCATGGCTTCGCCTGAGGATATGGACCTGATCCAGATCATTGATGAGCCGCAACAGATTGTCGATGCGATTTTCAAACATTACGAAACCACAGGCTTTGAGCTCACCCCAGCCGAACGCAAGATGCAGCTGTATCTGTAATTGTTTGGTTTGACGTGCCTGGCAGTGGGCGTCGGGCACGATTTTAGAAGTTTATTATGATTGCAGTGACCGCCAGCGCGTGGGTTTTTGCTAGAATAGTCACTAATGACTAAGGAGTCTTCCATGCGTGATTTTCCCCGTTTATTGCTGGCAGGTATCTGCATCGCTGCGATTGCGATGCCAGTGTGGGCCGCGGCCCCCAAAGATGCCGAGCTGCTTGAAGAAGTGCCACCGCCACCCAAGGTGATTGAAGGGCAGCCGATTGACCAGCCTAGCGTGAACAAACGCAAAGATGGCGAGAATGACGTCGAAGAATATAGCCTCAACGGCGAGGTGTATATGGTGAAAGTGACGCCACCGAGTGGCAAATCCTACTACCTGCATCGCGAAGACCGTAATGGTGACTGGGTGCATGATGGCCCGACCCGTCCACTGTCCGTTCCCAAATGGATTCTGTTCCGATTCTAATTCTGATCGCCTGCCATTGCTGGCAGGTTAGCAAATAACCATGTCTGTTTTTACCACTCTGAGTTTGGATGAAGTGCGCCAGTGGCTGGCGCCTTTTAATGTTGGCGAGCTGCACACTTTGCGCGGTATCGCTGCCGGTATTACCAATACCAATTATTTCGTTGAAACCAGTCAGTCGCGTTTTGTGCTGACCGTGTTTGAAAAGAACGACTTTGACGAACTGCCTTATTTCGTCCATTTAATGACGCATTTGTCTCGGCATGGCATTCCTTGCCCCAAGCCCATCACGGACCAAAATAATACGGCCTTGCACCGTATTCACAGTAAGCCGGCCTTGATGGTGAGTTGCCTGAAAGGTAGCGATGTCAGCCAGCCCAATGTAAAACAGATTGAGGCCGTGGCAAGAACGCTGGCGCGCATGCATGTGGCCGGACTGGATTTTCATGAGCAGTCGCACAATCAACGTGGACAAGGCTGGCGTGTGATGACTGCGCAGCAGGTGATGCCTAAACTGGCGCCGGTACAGCAGCATTTGCTGCAAGAAGAATTAGAGTTCCAGCATGGCCTGGATTTGTCACGTTTGCCACATGGCGTGATTCATGGTGACCTGTTTCGGGACAATGTGTTGTTTGATGGCGATGTGCTGGGTGGCTTTATTGATTTTTACTACGCCTGCCACGATGTGCTTGCCTACGATGTGGCGATTGCCGCCAATGAGTGGTGCGTAGATGCCACCGGTAACTTTGTCGATGAGAAACTGGCAGCCTTTATGAATGCCTACCAGTCCGAGCGACCATTTACCGTAGCGGAGAAAACCCACTGGCCTGCCTTGCTACGCCGCGCGGCCTTGCGTTTCTGGTTATCGCGCCTGTATGATTTTTATTATCCGGTGGCGGGTGAACTCACGCATGCCAAAGACCCTGCGTATTTCGAGCGGGTGCTGCTGAATCGTAAAGTTTTGACTTAATAAGTAGTAAATACATAAAAAAGGGATACTCATGACAGAAACCGGGAGCCAGCGCGGCGTGCGCTGGGTGAAAGAAAGCCTGGCCTTGTTCCGCACACAGCCGCATGTCTGGATGCTGTGTTCACTGGCCTATATCGTGATTTTCATGGTGCTGCCTTCATTGCCCATGCTCGGGTTTCTGGGCCTGGTTTCGGTGGTGATCTGGCCAGTGTGCATGGCCTTGATTGTGATGTTATATCGACAAGTGGATTTGCAGGGCAGCATGTCACCGCCAGCGGTGTGGCAGCAATTACAACAGAATTTCAAGCCCTTGGTACTGCTGGGCGCAAGCTGCCTGGTGTATGCCGTGCTGGCGACCTATTTGCTCAGTAGCGAGTTGGCATCCCTGATTTCACATGCGCCGACCAAAGCGGGCATGACGGAGTCGCAGATGACGCAGTTCCTGGAAAATAGCTTGTCGTTTATCGTCAAGGTATTGCTGCTGTTACTGCCACTGTTTATTGCAACCTGGTTTTCACCGATGCTGATTGCCTTGAATGGCTACCCCTTGCTCAAGGCGATTAAATCCAGTATTGCCGGCATGCTGCAATATACGGTGCCTATGAGCGTTTCCTGGCTGGTGATGACGCTTGGTATGCTGGTGGTGATGCTCGGCCTGGGGCTGGTCATCGGCATTCTGGGCGCGTTAATTCCTATGCTGGCACAACTGTTGATGCCGCTATTGGTGTTTGCAGCCTTGCTGGTGATTAATGCCTTGATGTTTGCTTTTCAATATATCAGCTACAAGGATGTATTCCGGGCTGCGCCACCAGTCTAAGTGCGCCACAAGTCTAGGCCTGATTCAACACGTTAAGTGCTTGCCGATTGCTTGTTTCTACGCTCGGTAAACAGGCTATTGCCTATCTTCTTTTTGGCCTGTTTTTTAGCGTTGCTCATGGCGCCAGCCACTTCGTGATGGCTGGCAAACGAGTCTGAGCAAGCCCGCACGGCGCCGATGGATAAACTGCCGAACGGGTAAAAATGCTCGTTACCCAAACGGTCCTCTATGCGTATGCCGCCCAGTTGTACGTCTTTCAAGTCGTAAAAATCTGGCATCACCTTGGCAATCGTCTCCAGGATGTCATGACACACGACTTCCCATTCCTCACTTTGAAAAATCAGCACAAAGTCATCGCCGCCAATATGGCCGACAAAATCATGCTCGTTGTTGACCATGCTACTTAATAACCGGCCGACAAACTGAATGACTTCGTCACCACGGCGATAGCCATAGGCATCGTTAAACGGCTTGAAGTGATCCAAATCACAATAACACGCCACAAACGGGATGCGCCGCTCCAGCAGTTTGTCGATATGGGCATTGATGGGCACATTCCCCGGCAGCAATGTGAGCGGGTTAGCGTAGCGCGCGGCATGAATTTGCATATTGGTGACTTCGCGTAGCAAGGCGTGCCCGCTGCCCATGCCAACATAGCGTTCACCATCCACAATCATAAATCCATTGAGCAGGTATTTGGGGTCTGCTGCCAGAATCAGCTCACTTAATGCCAGAATGGTCATGTCTTTTTGCACCATCAGGCAGTGGGTGTCCATAAAGGACGTGCAGGATTTTTTGCCATGCAGCTCTTTTTGGTAGCGGCGCGCAAAGCGGTCTATGGTGTCGTAGCGGCTGATGAGCCCTAATGGGATGCCCTGCTGATTGATCACCGGAATCGAGTTGAGTGTGGTGTCGCTGTTAAACCAGTTGTATACCTCTTCATTGGTCATGGCTGGCATAGCGGCGGTTTGGTAGCTGGTTAAACCAACCACTGTGGCCTGCTTGGACGCATGGCTTTGCTGGTCGGCAAACAGGCGGACGATGTTTTTATTCAGCAGGTTATGGACTTCTTCGGTGAGGGCGTATTGAAACTTGGGGAACGGCCGCCCAAACAGATAGCCTTGGGCAAAGTCTATTTTCAAGTCTTTGATCACCGCCAGTTCTTCCTTGGTTTCTATCCCTTCGGCAATGGTCAGCGTATTCGATTCAACCGCTATTTTCTGGATGCCGCGCACAAACTCCAACTTCATCGGGTCGTTGTGGATGTTGGCAATAAAATGCTTGTCGATTTTGACATATTCCGGTGACAGCTCAGACCACAAACGCAGGCTGGAGGTCCCTTCACCGAGGTCATCGAGCGCGATTTTGAATCCCAGTGCCTTAAAGCGCAGAATCGCATCCCGCAGTTCGGCATAATCGCGGATAGTCGAACTTTCGGTGATTTCAATCACGATATCGCTGGCTTTCAGGCCGCACTTTTCAAGTTGCATCAAGCCAAAAGACAAATGTCCTTCGTTTAATAGCAGGCAGTCCGGGCTGAAATTTACAAACAAGGGATGCGACCTGTCTGTGCGGCTATATTCGGTAAAAATCACTTCACGCGCCGCGTATTCCATCTCGATATTCAGGCCGCACAGGCTGGCGGCATTAAACAGCGCAATTGGCGAATGCAACCTGGATTCCACCGGGCCACGTATCAGCGCCTCATGTGCAAACACGCGGGCGTGTTTGATATCAACGATAGGTTGAAACAGCGGTAACAGATTTCTCTGCGCTAATATGGCTTCAACTTCGAGCTGGGGAGGGGCGTATATCATGCAGGCAGTATCGGCTGTTTTAACTGCTTCTTGATTAAGTTGTGCAAATGGCAGATGAAATATTTATGACAATAATAAGGTCACAAATAACAAGCCCCCTGCCAATGACCGTTGGCAGGGGGCTCAAGGTAGGATGGCTTCCTAAACTTTTTCCAGCTTGGCGTATTCCAGCATCAGTGTTTTCAGCCCGGCACTGCCAAAATTGACCTTGATCGCCAGGTCATTGGCGTTGCCTTCGTAGCTCACTACTACACCTTCACCAAATTTGCCATGGCGCACGCTTTGGCCAATTTTAAAGGGGTAGTTGGCCTGTGCGCTGCTGGCCTGCACAGCTTGCGCATTGTATTGCCCGCCTGCGGCATAAGGTTTAGCCACTGGTTTGCTGTTCAGACGCTTGGTCAGGTCAGCCGGGATTTCATCGATAAAGCGCGAGGCAATGCCGTAACGGACTTGCCCATGCAGCATGCGGCTTTGGGCGTAAGTGAGGTAGAGGCGCTGGCGTGCGCGCGTGACCGCCACATACATCAGGCGGCGTTCTTCTTCCAGGCCACCATTTTCGTAAGCGGCTTGCTCATGTGGGAACAGGCCTTCTTCTACGCCACCGATAAATACGCTGTGAAACTCCAGGCCTTTGGCGGCGTGCACCGTCATCAATTGCAACGCCTCATGCCCGACATCAGCCTGGTGATCACCTGCTTCCAGGCTAGCGTGGTTTAAGAACTGCGTCAGCTGGTCGGCATCTTCATCCATATTATGGTGATTACCAAGGTCGCGATTACTAAACGCGACGGCAGCAGTCACCAGTTCCTGCAAGTTTTCGATGCGGTCTTCGCCTTCTTTATCGTTCTGGTAATGCGCCATCAGGCCGCTCAGGTTGATGACCATTTCCGCCATTTCACCCAGCGTGATGCCATAGCCCTGATCGACTATTTGGCGAATCAGCGCGACAAAACCATCTAGCCCTTTGCTGCCCAGTTTGCCTTCACCGACTTTATTGGTGGCGGCTTGCCATAAGCTACATTCGTTTTGGCGGGCGGCTTCTTGCAGTTGCTCAAGGCCGCGTGCGCCTATGCCGCGAGGCGGAAAGTTGACAATGCGCAACAAGGCGGTGTCGTCGTTGGCATTGGCAATCAGGCGCAAATAAGCCAGCGCGTGCTTGATTTCGGCGCGCTCAAAAAAGCGCAGGCCGCCATAGACGCGGTAGGGGATATTGGCGGAGAACAAGGTGTGCTCAAGAATACGCGACTGCGCATTGCTGCGGTAGAGCAGGGCCATGTCACCCAGTGGCACGCCTTCTTTTTGCAACATGTTCACTTCGTCGACAATAAACTGTGCTTCGTCGGTGTCGTTATACGCTTCATAAATGCGAATCGGCTCGCCCTTGCCCGCCGAAGTCCACAAGTTCTTGCCCAAACGGTTGCGGTTGTTGGTGATGATGGCATTGGCAGCATCAAGGATATTGCTGTGCGAACGGTAGTTTTCTTCCAGCTTGACGACGTTCTGCACATTAAAATCGCGCTGAAAATCGCTCATATTGCCGACACGGGCACCGCGGAACGCATAAATACTCTGGTCGTCATCGCCCACAGCAAAAATGCTGTTATGCGCGCCGCCCAGCAACTTCAGCCACAAGTATTGCAGGCGGTTGGTATCCTGGAACTCATCGACCAGGATGTATTGAAAGCGCTGCTGATAGTGCGCGCGGATATGTGGCTCACGCTCCAGCAGTTCGTAACAACGCAATAGCAGCTCGGCGAAATCGGCTACGCCCTCGCGGTTGCATTGCTGGTCATAAGCGGCATAAATCTCACGCAGTTTCTGGCTATGGCCGTCATAGGCATCCACGGTTTCCGCGCGTAACCCTTCCTCTTTGCAGCTATTGATATAGCCCATGACTTGCTTGGGTGGATATTTTTCGTCATCCACGTTCATGGCTTTCATCACGCGTTTGATCGCAGACAACTGGTCAGCGGTATCCAGAATCTGGAAGGTACTTGGCAAGCGTGCTTCGCGGTAGTGCGCGCGTAACATGCGGTTACACAAACCGTGGAACGTACCTGCCCACATGCCGCGGGTGTTAATCGGCAACATGCTGGTCAAACGCGTCAGCATTTCTTTGGCTGCTTTGTTGGTAAAAGTCACCGCCATCAGGCCCATGGGCGAAGTTTGACCGGTCTGGATCAGCCAGGCGATGCGCGTCGTCAGCACCCGCGTTTTGCCGCTGCCAGCGCCCGCCAGAATCAGTGCCGAGAGATGCGGCAGGGTGACCGCTTGCAGTTGTTTATCGTTGAGGCCCTGGAGGAGATTGGTTTCAGATTGCATGCAGGTATTATCGCATGATGTGCAGGGTAATTTTGCGGATTGTTTGGTTGCTAGTAGCGCGTCATACTGACGTAGTGAGATTGCAATAACAGGTTGTTCTTTGATTGGTTGTCGTAGGGTGGGCATGGATGGCCACGCGGATAGATGTGGTTGTTTGTAATGTTGCTTTTCGCCTTATTGGCGAGTTACTTTTCTTTGCTTGCACAAAGAATAAGTAACCAAAAGAAAGTGCACCCCAGCTTCCGCTTTTTCCTTGCGCTACTCGAATTGCCGGGCGCCCATCGAAACTCGCCCTGACAAGCCACACAGAACGTGGCTTGTTGCGGAACTCGGACAGCCGATGGCCGACAACTCCCGTCAATCCTGCGTTGCTCGGCGCGGCAGATGGGGACCCCGAACACCAGGCGCCACCACTAGTGATTTTAATAAACGAATCTGTTTTTAGAACCATTCAAATTTCTGTGCTGCTGCTTAAGTGAGATACATCCCATCCCATCACGCTGAGTAGCGGAGGCAAAGTGGGAGTAGTCGGCCATCGGCTGTTCGAGTTACGCGGTGGCTTGCGTTTTGTGCAAGCCGCTAGGGCGAGTTTCGATGGACGCCCACTTTGTTGAGCAACGCAAGGGAGCCGCAGGCCGTGATGGCTGGGTGCCCTCTTTTTGGTTACTTTTGTGGGGCAAGCAAAAAAAAGTAACTCGCCAACAAGGCGAAAGAGTTTGTGTTGATGAGTTAGTGCTAAAAGATGGAAGAATTGCTTTTTAGAATATTCGATGCCAATAATTTATGCATATCTGCAGCAAATTAAATTTACGAAAATAAATTATCGGAACTTTTCAAAACGCATAAGACTCATATCAGCACGATGATGATGAATCATCTTTCCGCTTCTTTCCTCCCTGAGCGGAAGCCTTTACGATGAGGCCTGTTGCCCCGATTTACCCCTTAATCGGGGCTTTTTTTGCCTATTAGTTTTATACGCCGCCGGTAAAGCCTGTTTGCCGCCAGGCTTCATATAGCAAAATGGCGGCTGAGTTGGATAAGTTGAGGCTGCGGCTATGCGGCAGCATGGGTAACCTGACGCGGTGCTCTGGTGCAAACTGTGCGCGGATGTCTTCTGGCAAGCCGCGTGACTCAGGCCCAAATACAAACACGTCTTCATCTTTAAATTGTAAGTCGGTATGCCGTGTACTGCCTTTGGTAGTGAGCGCAAACATGCGTTTGCCATGCAGTGCTTGCTGGCAAGCTGCCCAGTCCTCATACACTTTTAGCTCGGCGTATTCGTGGTAATCCAGCCCGGCGCGTTTGAGGTGTTTGTCTGAGAGCTCAAAGCCTAAGGGCTTGACCAGGTGCAGTTTTGCACCAGCATTGGCGCATAAGCGTATGATATTTCCCGTATTAGGTGGAATTTCGGGTTCGAAAAGCACGATATGAAACATTTTTGGCTGCTTGTTTACAAACGTAAGGGTAGAATGACAGTGATATGATAGTCGAGAAAAGTCTATCAAGATAAATAATTACAACGCCATGGCTCGTCCCGAGAAAATTAGATTAGGTGAAATTCTGGTCAGACAGAATTTCATGACCCAAGCTCAGCTCGATCAGGCGCTGGAAGAACAGCGCAAGACGGGTCGTCGCCTGGGGCGCGTGATTGCTGAAAAAGGCTACGCCAATGAGCGGCAAATTGCCGAGGCCGTTGCTTCTCAGTTGAATATCCCATTTTTGGACCTGGGCCAGTACGAACTGGACGTGAAGCAGGTTCAAAAACTTCCTGAAGTTCAGTCGCGTCGTTTCCGCGCCATTTTGCTTGAAGAGCGTCCAAACAGTTTCCTCATCGCGATGGTGGATCCGTCGGATGTGTATGCTTATGACGAATTAGTCCGCTTGCTCAAACGCGACATTGATATTGTTGTCGTGCAGGAAAGTCTGCTCATGCAGACGATAGATCGCTCTTATCGCCAAACCGAACAAATCTCTTCACTGGCGCTAGAGCTGCAAGAAGACCTTGCCGCGAGCAATGTGGATCTTGCCAGCCTGATGGGCGTTGACCTGGGCATCGATGATGCGCCGGTTGTTAAGCTTTTGCAGACCATTTTTGAAGACGCGGTGCAGGTGCGCGCGTCTGACGTGCACATTGAGCCGCAAGAAAATAAACTGCTGATCCGCTTCAGGATTGATGGTGTGATGCATTTTCAGACCCAGTCCGACAACAAAATTGCGACTGCGCTAGTCATGCGCCTCAAAATCATGGCAGGCCTGGATATTTCAGAGAAGCGCTTGCCGCAGGATGGCCGTTTTGGGTTTACTGTGAAAGGCCGTGCGGTGGATATGCGTATTTCCACCATGCCAACCCAATACGGCGAAACAGTGGTGATGCGTTTGCTGATCCAGAACACCGGGCACTTCCAACTCGACAAATTAGGCATGCCGCCAGACTTGCTGGCGCGTTTCCGCAAGATGATCGCCCGGCCGAGTGGTATGGTGCTGGTGACGGGTCCGACCGGTAGCGGTAAAACTACCACCTTGTATTCTGCCCTGAGTGAATTGAACACGCCGGAAACCAAAGTGATCACCGTGGAAGATCCGGTCGAGTATCGTTTGCCGGGCATTATTCAAACCCAGGTCAACGAAAAAATCGAGCTGGATTTCCCCAAGTTATTACGCGCTATTTTGCGTCAGGACCCGGACATTGTGTTGGTGGGCGAGATGCGTGACGAAGAAACTGCGCAAACCGGCTTGCGCGCCTCCATGACAGGCCATCTGGTGTTATCTACATTGCACACCAATGATGCCTCAACCGCCCCAGTGCGTTTGATTGACATGGGCGTGCCGCGTTTTATGGTGGCCATGTCGCTGTTGGGCGTGCTGGCACAACGGCTGGTGCGACTCATTTGCCCGCATTGTGCCGCTGAACATACGCCAACTGAGTCTGAGTCAGTCTGGTTGAATCAAGTCATACAGCAACCAGATGTGGTGACCAATTTCCGTCACGGTAAAGGCTGCCAGCACTGTAACCGCACCGGTTATTTGGGGCGGGTTGGTTTATACGAGTTTTTAGAAATGACCGATGATCTGGCGATGGCAGCGAATATGCCGGATACCAATGTATTCATCAAAAAAGCGCGCGAGCGACTCAAAGGCAAAACCCTGCGCGACCAGTCATTGCAACTGGCGTTAGACGGCAAGACCACGCTCGATGAAATCATGCGTGTCGATAATCAATTTGAAGAGTAACCCTGTTTAAAGAGCGCGCCTATGCCGATATTTGAATATAAGGGACGTACCGACGATGGCATGATGGTCAGCGGCGTGCAAGAAGCGGCTGATCTCGACGCGTTGGGTGCTGCACTCATACTCACAAAAATTACCCCGATTGAAATCAAGCAAAAAGCAACGGGCGCCGTTGCCTTTAATTTGTTTGAAGAAAAAGTCACCAGTCTTGATGTCATGTTGTTCAGCAAGCAGATGTATACCTTGCTCAAAGCCGGTATCCCGATTATGCGCGCCTTGGCGGGTATTCAAAGCTCGGTGGGTAATGCCAAGCTGGCACAAGTGGTCGGCCAGTTACGCGTGAGTCTGGATTCAGGCCGCGAATTGTCAGTCGCGATGACTGAACATCCTAAAGTATTTGATAGCTTTTATATCAGCATGATCCGTGTAGGTGAAGGTACGGGTAACCTCGACAATATCTTTTTACGCTTGTCTGAGCACATTGAGTTCGAGCGCTTTATGCGCGGCCAAATCAAGTCTGCCTTGCAATACCCAACGTTCGTATTGATTGCCATGGCGATTGCGATTGTTGTGATTAACGTCATGGTGATTCCGCAGTTTGAAAAAGTATTCGCCAGCATGCATACCGATTTGCCATTTATTACGCAATTACTGATTGCCTTCTCTAGTTTTATGCGCAACTACTGGTTTGTGCTGATTGGCATGATTGTAGGCGCGGTTTGGATGTTCAAATCTTATACCAGCACGAGTGCAGGCCGCTCACAATGGGATCGTTACAAAATGCGCATCCCTATTGCAGGAAAAATTATTTTTAAAGGCACCATGGCCAGGTTTGCGCGTACCTTTGCTTTGTCTACTCGCAGTGGTTTGCCGATTCTTTCGGCTTTGCGTCTGGTTTCGCAGACGGTTGAGAATGATTACCTCGGAGCCAAAATTCTCAGTATGTCTGCTGGTATTGAGCGCGGTGAGACCATTTTAAGAACCGCCACGCAAACCGGCGTATTTAACCCGCTGGTGTTACAGATGATTGCTGTGGGCGAGGAATCTGGCTCGCTGGATGATTTAATGCAAGAAGTTGCCGATATGTATCAAGCTGACGTGGAATATGACGTTAAAACATTAGGTGCGCAAATCGAGCCCATTTTGATTATCTTTTTAGGCGCTTTGGTGCTGGTATTGGCCTTAGGCGTATTTTTGCCTATCTGGGATATGAGTTCGGTGATGCTTAAAGGTAGTTAAGTTGACGTTTTTAGTAAGCTGTTTATTAAGAATGCATTAATGGTGATTTGTTGTTAGGTTTTAGCAGGTGGTACGTCATTTAAGGTAGATTTTAAAGTTGGATTTAGATGACGAAAATTGTCTGGCATACCTCTTGCTTATGTTGAATTAACGCAGTTATAACCTGCCACTGTGACGATAACGGTAGGGATTTTTTGATTAGGAGTCTTGGTAATGAAAAAACAAGCTGGTTTTACATTGGTTGAATTAGTCGTGGTCATCGCAGTATTAGGTATTTTGGCAGCAACTGCTTTGCCAAGATTTGTTAATGTGCAGGGGAATGCTCGCGGTGCGAGCATGAATGGTTTGGCAGCTTCGGTACGTTCGGCTGCTAACCTATCGCGAGCAGCTTGGATAGCTGGTGGTAGCACAGCTGCCACAGTCGCTATGGATGGGAACAACGTAGATGTAGTTGCTGGCGTCGGCTTTCCACAAGCAACGGCTGCTGGTATTGTTGCTGCACTTCAGCAGTTGGATGCTAATACGTACACGGCAACACCAGGTGCGGGCATCATGACATTTAATTTGAATGGTTTTCCTACCTGCTCATTTACATATACACAAGCTACAGGCGTTGTGAATACAGGAAATATTGGTACTGCCGCAAACGTTACCCAAAATTGTAACTAAATTTTGATGTATGAGGCTGGAGTCAGGATTTACACTCGTTGAATTGGTGGTGATTATTGCACTCACTGGGGTGTTGGTAGCAGTTGCTGCCCCTAGATTTGCAGGTAACGATATTTTTGAAACCCGCGGTGACGCGGGTTTACTTTCATCTACGCTGCGTTATGCGCAAAAAACGGCCATCGCCCAGCGCAAGCAGGTGTTTGTGGTTCACGCTGACGCAATCCCGGACGTGGTCAAGTTGTGCTTTGATGCAGCATGCACCCAACTTGTCGTAAATCCTGAAAATGCGGGAGCATATATATTCACAAGCTCTAAGAATGTAGATATCGTCTCCTCTAATGCGGGTTTGGGGTTTGATGGGCTTGGACGTGCCGTGCCCAATCAAGCCGCAAGTTACACTGTCACCAATAGAAAAAATCTTAACCAGACAGTGACTATTAACGTTGAGCTTAATACGGGCTACATTCGCTAAATAAACCATCTAGTCACTGGCTAGGTGATGTATATGACTAAAATAGGTAAATACAAAAATAATAAACACATACGACCCAGCAAGAAAATCCATTACGGTTTTTCGCTGGTCGAAATGGTTGTGTTTATTGTCATTGTGACGACCGCCATTGCTGGTGTGATTGGCGCACTGGCCTTTATGAGCGGACACTCCGCTGATCCGCTTGCGCGCAAGCAAGCGATTGCGATTGCTGAATCGCTGATGCAAGAAATTCAGCAAATGCCTTTTACCTTTTGCGATCCGGATGATCCGAATGCGTCTACGGCTAATGCCACGTCCGATTGCACGACTTCACAAGCTAACCTAGGTGGCCCTTCTCCCGCTGGTGAAAGTCGCTACGGTGCAGCAAACCCCTTTGATAATGTCGCCGATTATGGTGGATTTACCATGCCGGGCGGTGGCTGTGCGGGTATTTGTCGTATAGGGGATGCAACCGCGCTGGCTGGCTTAAATGCTTATTCTGCCTCTGTCGCGATTGCGCAGGCAGGAGGGGTTGGGGCTTTTGTAGGCCTTCCTGCCGATGCTGTCTTGCAGATTGTCGTCACTGTGACTGGTCCTGCCAACACGACAATCCGTCTCAAGGGTTTTAAGGTTCGCTATGCGCCGCACATTTAAGCAACCGGGTCATTTTATGTCTGGTTTCACCTTGGTGGAACTGGTCATTGTCATTGTCGTGATGGCCATTTTGGGCGGTATTTCAGTCAGCTTTATCCGCAATTCTATTCTGGCTTACGTAAACTCTGAGGCGTATTACGAGCTGGCTGACCGTGCTGATATTTCCCTGCGCCGCATGTCACGCGATATCCGCAATGCATTACCCAACAGTGTGTGGGTGCCGGGTGGCTCGGGGAGTTATGTTCAGTTTGTGCCGATTAAAGCGGGTGGTCGCTATCAGCAGGATGACTTTGATGCGGGTAGTCCCACGCTGCATGTGCTGGGTCCGATGGTCAGTGTAGATGCCGGTGATCAGCTGGTTATTTATAACATGGGCATTACTGGGGCTGATGTGTATGAAGGCACCAATATCCGGCTAGTGAGTGCCAATGCAAGCTCGGTCACATTTACCGGCGCACTTTTCCCATTTGCGTCGCCGGGTAGCCGTTTTTATGTCGTGAACGGCGCCGTTATCTATGCCTGCGATCTTCCCAACCGGCGCTTGGTGATGTACTCAAATATTCCTATCGCCTCTGGGCGTGTGGCTAACTTTAATGGCCTGACGGCCAATGTTGTTGCTGAGAATGTGACTGAGTGTAGTTTTACCTATACGGAAGGCGTGATGCAGCATTCCAGCGTGGTCACTGCGCAATTGACGCTCGCCAAAAACGGCGGCGTGGCTAGGTTGGTTAACTTGATTAATGTGGTGAATTCGCCATGAAAAGCATTGCTTATCGCGCAAAGGGTTTTATGTTGCCTGTGGCAATATTTTTACTGGTGACTCTTGCAGCACTGGTGGGGTATTCCATGCGCTTGTCATTGCTGGCGCAAATGGGCACGATTCAGGATGTGCAAGGTGCAAATGCTTATTTGGCTGCCAGGGCTGGGGTGGAGTGGGCTGCTTTTCAGGTGTTGGGGCCGGGTACCAATGCCATGAAAGCCTGTATTGCTTCTCCAACGACTTTGACAATTAATAATTTTACTGTGTTATTGACCTGTGATCAGAGTGTGCTTCAGGATAAAGGCACTACACAGGACATTGGCATCTATAGCATCACATCAACTGCTTCGGTAGGCGCAGTCGGTGCCCAAGACAGAATAGAGCGACAAATTGCTGTGACACTCAGCCGATGCTTATATAGCGGTCCGCCTGTTGAGGAATGTAATTAATAGGAATTTATTATGAACAGATTGATTAAAAGTGTATTAATCAATTTATTGTATGTTGCGGTATTTGCATTTACCGGGAGCGTGCACGCAACTGTCAGGGTGCTTAATAATGGTGGAGGCACAAACTCCAGTAATGCATTAGAGGTCACTATTGCGGATTCAACGCAAATGCAGATTAAACGGCTTGGTTCCGGGCAATTGTATCAACCTGGCACTTATCCAAGCGGGTCATATCCCTACAATTCATTGTTAGATAATGGCGTGTATATTCGATATAACAATCGCATATATGGCGCTAACCATTTTGCCTATAGTGCCGCAACAATTTACAACAGTTTTAGCATTTCATCAGTGCAGCCAGGGAGCACTTCGCAAGGCGTGACACAATCGACGACCTCCAGTCTTTCGCTCACCTCTTCAATCTTAAGTAGTCCAACGGTGAATATTGTCTGGAAGTATACGTATCCCCTTGACTACATCACTGCAGAAGTGACCGTTACTATCCCAGCAACAGCAACAGTCAGTACCGGTAATCCAATCCGCTATTACCATGCGGTGGATACCTATTTAGGTGGTAACGATAATGGGTGTGGCGTTCGGTATACCGATACTAATGGCAAGCTAGTTGTTGGTACCTACCCTTTAACTAATGGCACATGCCCTTCCAGTACTTCACTTCCTGCCAATTTGGATGTGGTTGAATCATTCCGTGAACGTAACGGTAAATTTGACCATCATTGTGTTGGCTACTGGAGTGATTTCTGGAGTACTGCAACGTCAAACCCGCCTGCGTGTTCAATTAGTAAAAGCGGTAGCCTTAGTGACTCGATAACAACGACCTATCAGGATACAGGTGCTGCCATTGAGTTTGATTTTACTGCGCCTGGCATCTATACGTTTAGTTACGATTTTGTGGTTGGCTCTACTTTTGTGCCTAATTACGACCACTTTGAAATTCGCCATGCGGGTAGTGCCACGCTATGTCCAACTGAAGTGAAAGTGTTGGCATGCTTATCTTCGGCCGTGCCTTGTCCAGATGATCAATTGGTTAGTTCTGGCGAATTGAAAGGCAGCCTGACAGTGTCACCAACGACACCAACAGTGACTGATACGCCTGATCCGTTTACCTTGGGCTCTAATCAGTCCATTGGAACTGTCACGATGCAAGGCAGTGCCGCAGCAACCTATACTTTGGGTGTGAGTGGATTAACCAAAGCGCCTTTGAGTGGTGTCAAATGTTGGAACACAGCCACCAGTTCTCAGAGTTGCAGTTTTACGTTTACTAATACGCCTTGTGTCAATACGTTTGAGTGTATGGAGAATGCGCTCACTTATAGTAGTTCGGGGCGCAATCCGCTGTATACCAAGGTGCTGGGTAAGGATTTTGATGTGGATGTGGTTGCTTTGCTTGCGAATGGCTCACAGTCTAGTGGTTACAACTCAGTGACCGGACTCACTGTGGATTTGGTGCTAGAGAGTAGCAATACTTGCAGTACTAATCTAACCGATATTGTAGCTACCAAACTCGTGACTTTTGCGGCTTCTGAGAATGGCCGCAAAAAAGTCACCTTCGCTGCGACAGATGCGCTGTTGGGTGGTTATCCTAAAGTGTCTTATCCCAAGCTGAGGTGTCGGGTACGGGATATAGGATTGGGTAAGACGGGCTGCTCATCAGATAATTTTGCGATTCGCCCACAGTCATTTAGCATTTCATCAACGAATCCTAGCCTTGCGTTGTCGACACCTTCACCGACTGCAACTTATACCCGAAGGGCAGGCACTGATAGCTTTAATCTAAAAGCAGTGGCTAGTGACAGTGGTTACAACGGTACGCCCTCAATAGATACAACTAAAGTCTATCAACATGACGGAGTCGTCACGGTAGGGCAGGTCGCTTTTGATACCAATCCGGTCAATCTGAATAAATTCCCTGCAGCAAGCAGTGGCGTCAGTAGTAGTGATACCTTCAAATATAGTGAAGTAGGGTTCTTTCAGTTCTTGGCGCAAGGGGTGTATGACGATACATTTGCCGCTGTAGATAAGGCTAACGGTGATTGTGATATTGGTGGTTTTGATAACAATGGCACCGGAACCCCTAAGCGCTATGGATGTAGTGTCGGCAACACCAATGCCAGTAGTTTTTTTGGCCGATTCATCCCTGACCGTTTTGAAATAACGACAGGAAGCAGCGTGCAGGCGTGCAGTACGTTTGTCTATTATGGTCAGGATAGCGGCACCACTGCAGGTATCGTGGTACCTTTTACCGTCAATGCCAGAAATGGATCGGGCGGGTTGACGACTTACTATACGGGGACTAGCAGCTACGCGAAATTCAACCCTAGTGCCTGGGCGAATTTTAACTTCACAACAAACCCTGCATTGGTTGGTGGCGCTGCGTTAGACCACAGTGTATTTAACCCATTCTTGCAAGGAAGCTGGTCTGCCGGACAAGCCAGCATGGTGGCCAGATTTAATGTGACGCGGCCTGCTGGGCCTATTGCAGAGCAAAGCTTCTCGGTGACCACTCGAGTGCAGGATTCTGATAACGTAGCGACAACGCCTGCTAACTTCGCCTTAACCAGTGCCACCTATCGTTATGGTCGTCTCGCCATTACCCCGGCACATGGGTCTGAGTTATTGCCACTGATTGTACCGGTTGAGGCGCAATATTGGAGTGGTAGTGGTTATCGTCGCAGTACGGCGGATACCTGTACTACTTTTCCGCTGGACACGATTGCCATGCGGAATTACAGAGGCAACCTGAATGCGTGTGAAACAGTATTGAGTGTCAATAGTGCGATGAATAAAGGTCTGATGAGTTTGCGGCTTAGTGCGCCAGGTGTCTCAGGGAATACCCCGAACACAGGTAGCGTCGATTTAGACTTGAACTTCGGCGCTGCGGCTGGTGATCAAACGTGTACCAGTGCCGTGCCGAAGAATGCCGTTGACGGCACTGCAGGCATGGCGTCGTGGTTTGGCGCTGACCCTAACGCGCGCGCCACCTTCGGCGTCTACAAGGCGCCGATTATCTACATGCGAGAAAACTTCCAGTAAAAGAACAAAACCACCGAATCAGGTGGTTTTGTTCTTTTTATCGTCGCTTTAAAGCGGCAAAGCAGGCACTAAAGTTGCTCTTATTAAATTGCGCTATCAATCGTTAACAAAGTGGTATTCAGGCAACGCGTGAAATATCAGTTATTTGGCGCAGTGGGTGATGGCTTCACCTGTGGGATTTTTTGTGTATACTAATCTCCGATAAAGCTTGAAGTTGTGGTTGTTATACTTTGATTTTAAATAAAAAAATATTTAGAAAGTCAGACTTGCCTCTATGGAATGGTTTAAACGACAAAAGAACAAGCAGCAAGTGGGTATCAGCTACACTGATATGCATGTCAGCACTGTTGCCGTGACGCCGCCATCCGAAGGGACCAAGCCGGTGGTCTCATTTGCCGCTGTTGAGCAGGTGCCATTGCATGCAACGTCCACATTGCGTCACTTTGTGACCAAAAATGACCTCAAGACCTTGCCCTGCAACCTAGTGCTCAATGTTGACCAATACAATATTGTGCAGATTGATAAGCCAAATATGCCGGACAACGAGGTGAAACCGGCATTACGCTGGAAACTGAAAGGCTTGCTGGATTATTCCGTTGAACAAGCTGTGGTCGATGGCATTGATGTGCCGGTAGATCCTTCTTACGCCAATCGCCAGCCGTTGATGTTGGCGATCTGTGCGAAAAAGGCCATCGTTTCTGCGGTAGGCAATCAATTATCCGAAGCTGGTTTTAATGTGAAGTCAGTCGATGTGCATGCGCTGGTGCAACGCAATATTGCCCAGTTGCTAGAGCACGAAGACCGTGCGCTAGTGATGTTAAGCATTTTGCCGCGCGGATGTTTGCTGACGTTCACTGCGAAAGGCGAGTTGTATCATGCGCGCCTGATCGAGCTTGACCGCGATTTTCTCAATGACCGTGGCGAGTTGTTTAAAAGCAACTTTGACAAACTGGTGCTTGAGTTGCAACGCTCACTGGATAGTTTCGACCGCCAGTTCCCGTATTTAAGTTTGAATCGCCTGGTGGTGGCGCCGGTGACCAATCGCGATTATCTAGTCAGCGGTTTGAGCTCCAGCCTGTATGTGCCGGTGAATGTCTTTAATCTGGAAGACATTGTCGAGTTGCCTGCGGACCAGGATTTCTCCAGCCTGGAAAAACAAGCCATGCTGTTGCCGGCCTTAGGCGCGGCCTTGCGCCAGGAGATGGCGGCATGAGTCAGCAGATTAACCTGTTTGAAGGCGGGCTGGTTAAATCCAAAGACTGGTTCACGCTGCCTGTGGTCGCCTTGGTCTATGTGCTGGCTGCGGGCGTGATGTTTTACCTGTTTACTGGCATTGAAGCAGAAAACGCAGCGTTGCAAACGCAACGTAATCAGGCGGTGACGCAGTATGAAACCATGCAGAAAAAAGTGGACCAATTTGCGCAGCGTGTGACGCCTATTGATAACAGCAAACTGGAAGCCGAGCTAAAAACCCTCAAAAGCCGCTTTGATATGCAATCACAGATTCTGGCTATTTTTCAGCAATCTATCTCTGACGCGGCAAGTCACCTGGTGGATTATATGCGTGCATTAACGGCGCAGCAGCAACCAGGGCTATGGTTGACGGGTTTTAGAATTGAGCCTGCGGCGCAACATGTGACGTTGAGCGGCCAGGCATTGCATTCTGAAGACATCCCTTTATATCTGGATTTATTGTCGGCACAGCGCATTTTTGAAGGCACGCAGTTTTCCGGTATCCAGTTCAAGCAAGTAGAGTTACATCGGCCGCAAGCCACTGCAACGCCAGCTTCGGCGCCCCAGGCAGTCGCGCCACCACCTGCACCAGTTGCAGAGGCCCCTGCTGGCAAAGGCGGGGCTGCCGAAGTGAACGCGAGTGCAGGTTCAGTCCCGGCAATGCCTGCAGCGCCTGTTGCGACGGCGGCGGCTGAAGTGACCCTGCCAGTGTATGCCTTTGAAGTGAAGGGCCAGGACCTGCAAAATAAAGCCAAGCGTGAAAATACGGTCAGCTGGGATGAGTTTGTCCATCAAACGACGCAATCACCGGCCAAGCAGCCTTAGAAAGAATGACGCATGCGATTTGAACAATTACAAACAGTCAGTCATAAATGGATAGCGCTTTCCCAGCGTGAGCGCTGGATGATTTTTGGTGCCGGTTTGTTTGCGGTGGTGGGTTTGATGGATACTTTTTTGCTGGAACCGCAACGTGCGCAATTGGCGGCTACACAGCAAGAGATCGTTAAGATTCAGAATGATACCGCGACGCTGACCGAGCAAATGACCACCATCGCCAATCAGGCCGCGCCACAGCCAGCGAGTAATGCTTTTCAGCACGAAATTGATGAGACTAAGCAGAAAATCACCAGCCAGGCGGCGGATCTGGTCAAGGTGTCTTCTTATATGGTGCCGCCACAAGAAATGGTGGCCTTACTGAAGAAACTGTTGCAAAAGCATACCGATGTGCAAGTGGCTGAAATGCAGACACTGCCTGTGGTCGACTTTATTGAAAAGCAGAGAAAACAATTGCAGACACAATCAGACCCTGCAGCCGGTAACAGTGCGCCAGTCAATGCTGAAGAGGTGTGGAAGAATGTGCCGCACGTGTATCAACATGCCGTGAAGGTGCGCCTGAAAGGGAAATATTTTGCATTGATGGCCTATGCCCAGTCGTTAAAGGCCATTGGCCAGACGCTGGCCTGGGAAAATGCAGAGTTGAAGGCCGATTATCCGGAAAGTGAATTGACGGTTCAGGTGTATACCCTGAGTGGTGAAAATGCGTGGTTGGGGATTTAGCATGCGCTGGTTAATAACAACAATGTTGATGATAGCGATGGCACAGGCGGCAATGGCTGATGGCGTGGTGGGTGGCATGGTTGATCCAACCAAACCGCCTGCGTCTGTCATGGATTACTTGCCCAATGCCCAAACACAAGCAGAGCAGCCCTGGGACCTGACAGCAATACAAGAAAACGGTAAGGCAGGCTTTGTGGTTGTGAATGGCCAAATGGTACAAGTTGGCGCGAGTTATGAAGGATTTAAGCTGACCTCTGTGAAAAACCGGCAAGCGGTATTTATCAGCAAGGCTGGCGAGAAAAAAGTGCTGGGCATGGGCTTGACCAGCTTTATGGTACAAACCCCATCATCGGCCAGTGTGAAAAAAAACAAACCGGCCAAGAAGATTAAAAAATCAAGCCAGATGACTGAGAAATCCAGTCAGAAAACTGAAAAATAAAGTGACAAACACTTGCAGGTCCCGCCTGGCGGGGTGAGCAAGGGAATATCAATAGAGAGACTGCTATGAAAACATTTGTGAATACCTTGGGTTTGATGATGATAGGTGCCGGATTGGCTGGATGTACCAGCAACCCGTTTGCGCCACCCAATACATCGATTAACCCTAAAATTCAGAACGAATTGGCGACTTCAGCAGCCAAGGCGCAAGCCCAGGTTGCACCACCGCCAAAAGAGGTCACAGATGAATTGTTCGAGCCTCTCAAAATTGAGCCACCCAAGGCCTTGGCCAAGCGCGTTGAGCCCAGGTTTGACCTGGTGGTGAACAAGGCGCCAGCTGCCCAGGTGTTGATGGGCATTGTGTCTGGCAGCCCTTACAGCATTGCCTTGAGCCCGGAGCTTAAAGGCGAGATTTCAATTAATTTGCGCGATGTGACCTTGTTTGAAGCACTCAATGCCTTGCGTGATTTGTATGGCTATGAATACAAAATGAGTGGCAAGCAGATTTTTGTTGAGCCGCAAACAATTCAAACCCGAGTGTTTCAAGTCAACTATATTACTGGCTCACGCAGAGGTACTTCTGCAACACGCGTGACCTCAGGTACGGCAAGTGGCTCAGGTGCTGGCGGTGCGGCCGGTGTTGCTGGTCAAGCTGCAGCAATGACAGGGGCGGGCACTGGCACTTCATCAGGCACTGGTACAGGGGCTGTTGGTGCAACAGGCGCATCTAACCTGCAAGTGTATGCTTCTGATGTGAGTATGCGTACTAATAATGATTTCTGGGAGGAAATCGCCGCCTCACTTAGCAGCTTGATCGGTGAAGAAAATGGGCGCAAGATTGTCGTCAATGCTCAATCCGGATTGATTATGGTGAGAGCAATGCCTAAAGAAATCCGCCAGGTTGAGAAGTTCTTGAGCCTGATGCAGGTGACGGTAGACCGCCAAGTGATTCTGGAAGCAAAAATTATTAAAGTGCAGTTGAATAGAAACTCGCAACAGGGAATTAACTGGGCGGCAGCTAGAACATGGGGTGGTCATGACTACACGTTTGGTAATGTCAGTGGCAATACCTCGTTGGGCGGTAACGTTACGCCGAACTCTAGTGGAGCGTTGAGTAGCGGTTCGACCATTACAAGAACTATTAATGATGATGGAACGGTGACTGAGCTTGTCAATTCCGTGGCTTTAAGTAATAGTGCGCCAGTTGCGATTGGCGGCTCTATGTTTGCTTTGGCTGTTGCAGGAAAAAACTTCTCGGCCTTGCTTAATTTTCTTGAAACTCAAGGCAGTGTAGAGGTGCTCTCAAGTCCGCGCATTGCGACCATCAACAACCAAAAAGCCGTACTCAAAGTGGGTAACGATGCTTTTTATGTGACTAACGTGAAAACCAATGTGACTACCACCACTGGTGGCGCGATTGTGACACCGGATATTCAACTGCAGCCTTATTTTTCCGGGATTTCACTGGATGTGACGCCGCAGATTGATAAAGACGATAATATTACCTTGCACGTGCATCCATTCATCAGTGATGTCACGCAGGTAAATAGAACCGTGACTTTGTCTAGTGCTAACGGCGGGACTTATACCATTCCAACGGCTTCATCCAACATCAATGAGACTGACAGCATTGTCCGTACAAGAGATGGCAGTGTGATTGCGATTGGTGGCCTGATGTCTGAGTCTGTCGATAATAGTCGTAGCAAGGTGCCAGGGTTGGGTGATGTGAAATTTCTGGGTAATCTGTTTCGCCAGAAAGATCAGAGTAGCATCAAGTCTGAGCTGGTCATTTTGCTTAAATCCACTGTGGTTCGTAGTGGTGAAAGCTGGGCGAAAGATATGCTGGATAGCCAAGATCGCATAGAGAAGCTGAAGGAAGATAGCAATTTTTAGGAGCGGGCATGTACCTGCAGCACTTTGGGTTGAAGGAATATCCGTTTACCATCACCCCGGATACCAGTTTTTACTATGCTACGCGTAGCCTGCAAGAGGCGTTGAATACGCTGTTGATTGCGATTCAGTCCGGGGAAGGCTTTGTCAAAATCACAGGCGAAGTTGGCACCGGTAAAACCTTGCTGTGCCGCCGCCTGCTCAAGGCACTAGCATCCAGCTGCAAGGTCGCTTTTATCCCTAACCCTTACCTTGATCCGCATGCCTTGCTGATGACGCTGGCGACTGAATTTGGCGTAGCATTCAAGCCCGATTTCACCCATCACGACATGATTGATGCGCTTAACCGCCAGCTACTCACCTTTGCTGAAGAAGGTCGGCATGTAGTGGTGTGCCTGGACGAAGTACAGGCTATGCCGCTGGAAACACTGGAAGCCTTGCGCCTGCTGAGTAACCTGGAAACCGAAAAGCGCAAATTGATCCAGGTGGTGATTTTTGGTCAGCCGGAGCTGGAAGAGCGCATTAATCATCCATCCATACGCCAGTTGCGCCAGCGCATTGGTTTTGAATACCACCTCAAAGGCCTGCAATGGTCAGAATTGGGTTTTTACCTGAATCACCGCATGCATATTGCTGGCTACCAGGGTGGCATGATTTTCACGCCAGCCAGCATGCGCTTGCTGTATCGCTACGCTAACGGTATTCCCAGATTGTTGAATATCCTGGCGCATAAATCATTATTGTCGGCATTTGGCCGCGGCCAGCAAGGCGTGTCCGCAGAAGATGTCAGGGCAGCCATTATGGATACCCAGGCGAGTGTCAAAGCGCAGCACCGCTGGCTGGGGCATGGATTTAAATGGTGGCTGACACTGCATACGGCCCTGGCAGGGCTGGGTCGTTAGTTTGAATATTGGGGAAGCACTTGAGTTTGATTAATCAGGTATTGCAAAACGTTGAGGCGCGCCAGGGGTCAACTGCCACCGATGGTTGGGGCGCGCAGGTCAAGCCTGTGTTATCTTACCAAAGCGCTGCGGCGACTCCCTGGCTACGTAAATTGGTCGTAGGGCTGGCACTATTGGCATTGATAGGCTGGTTGTTGTTTAACTGGCCGTTATTAAAGGCGCGCTTCTTTCCCGTTGTAGATCAGCCAGCCGTGACGCCCGCATCCGTGACCGTCGCTGTTGCGCCGATTCCGGTTGCGTCAAAGTCTGCCACTGATGCTGTTGATAATCCAGCCTGGCAGCCTCCACAATTAACCAGGTCGTTATTTAGTGCCTGGCAAAAACCAGCCGCTGAAAAAATACCTGTTGCTGTTCAGCCAACCGCTGCCAAGCCTGCACCCGCTCGCGTCGCATCGCGTCCACAGGTAGAAGGTGAGTTTAGTATTCAGCCAGCAGAGAGTGCGGCTGCTAATCCGGTGGTCAATGCCATTGAGCCGCCATTAAGTGCTGTCAATACAGTTAAAAACGCCAAGAATAATGAAGATGAGTCTGGCCCAAGGGGCATCGTCAACAAGCAGATACGTCCGGAGCAGGAAGTGAATTTGCAGATTCAACGTGCGGTAGACCAGGAACAAAAAGGGCGCCTGAATGAGGCGCTGCTGATCCTGCGCCAGGTATTGACGACTTCTCCGCAATCAGAAGATGCAAGGCAGCTGTTGGCCGCTTATTTGTTTGAATCCAGGCAAGAGACGGAAGCAGTAGCGGTGCTGCAAGCGGGGATCAAGCAGTTTCCGGGGCAAATTGGTTTAGCCAAGTCGCTGGCCAAGTGGCAACTGGCACATGCCCAGCCAGAAGCCGTATTACAAACGCTGAAACCTGTCGCCAACCTGTTAATACAGGATGCCGAGTCGCAATGGATGCTGGCGATGGCGTATCAGCAAACCGGGCAGCATGCGGCGGCGTTGCCACACTTTGATCGCGCCACCTTGTTACGACCCGGGCATGCGCAGTGGATTGTGGCGTATGCCATTTCTTTGCAGGCGGCAGGCCAGCCTGCACAGGCTTTGCAGCAGTTGCAACAGGCTTATAACCTGCCGTTAAGTGATCGTTTGTCCGAGTTTGTCGGGCAGCGCATCCGTCAACTGGGCGGCACAGCCGTCGTGCGTAGCGAATAAAGTCATTCGTGCTTCAAGGTGCGTGCCAGCACCAGCGCTGTCACCTGCGTAGCGCCCGCCTGCTTTAATACCCTGGCCACTGCGTGCATGCTGGCGCCAGTCGTCATCACATCATCTACAATCATCACGTGCTGGCCCTGCCATGACTTGTGCGTGGCAAACGCGCCGCGCAGGTTACGCGTCCTGGTTTTCATATCCATGCCAGCCTGTGTCGGCGTATCAATTACACGTACACAGCTTTCTATGTCTAAAGCGATTCCACAATGGTGATGCACCCGTTTTGCTAATTCCAAGGCATGGTTAAAGCCGCGTTGTTTGACGCGGTTGATATGCATGGGCATCGCCATGACCACCTGTGGCTGGGCTATTTTAACCAGTTGCGTGATCAGGCTATTTGCCAGCAAATGGCCCACAGGCAATTGTTGATGATATTTAAATTGATGCAGCAGGCGATTCAGCGGGTAGGCGTAACGGAAGGGTGTGAGTGTGTGATCGAAAGCCGGGGCATGTTGCAGGCAGATGCCGCAGTGTTCGCCGGAGTAGGTGGGGAGTGCACATTGCGGACAGCGCGGCGAGGTGTACCACGGCAGCAAGTCAAAGCAATGGTTACATAGGGTGAGCGGAGGTGAGGTGCTTGCAGTGGCTGGCGCATCACACAGCGTACAGGGCAAGCTTGCGCCCAGCCATTGCTGACACTGATGGTAAAATTGGATGTGATTAAATTTTAATCTATTGTAAAATTTTTTCACGGTATATTTTAAACAACATATAATTCGCCCGGATTATTCATACAATTTTATTGCGTGGTCTATATGGAACAACAAACCTCTGCTGCCGCTTGTGGCAGCGAAATGCAAACTTCTATCATCAACCTCGATGGCTTGAAACCTGCCGCTGCTTGCCATCCTACCGTTGAACGCTGGCGTGTAGAGGACATCATGGCACTGTTTGAGCTGCCATTCAATGACTTGCTGCACCGCGCGCACAACGTGCATAGAGAACACTTTGACCCGAATGCGGTGCAAGTGAGTACCTTGCTATCCATTAAAACCGGGGGCTGCTCTGAGGATTGCGGCTATTGCCCGCAAGCCGCGCGTTACCACACTGAGGTGGAAAATGAGCCGCTGATGAAGCTGGACGACGTATTGGCGGCGGCCAAGGCCGCTAAAGACAGTGGTGCCAGCCGTTTCTGCATGGGTGCCGCCTGGCGTGGCCCTAAGCAGCGTGACTTGGATCCAGTGTTGAAAATGATTTCTGAAGTAAAGGCCATGGGGCTACAAACCTGTGCGACCCTGGGCATGCTCAAAGATGGTCAGGCCGAGCAATTGAAAGAGGCAGGGCTGGATTACTACAATCATAACCTGGACACCGCACCAGAGTTTTACGGTGATGTGATTACCACCCGTACTTACCAGGACCGCCTGGACACGCTGGATCGCGTGCGCAGCATGAATATCAACGTCTGTAGTGGCGGCATCATCGGCATGGGCGAAAGCCGTGCGCAGCGCGCAGGCCTGGTTGCACAGTTGGCCAATATGGAACGGCCGCCAGAGAGCGTGCCGATTAACCTGCTGACACAAGTGGAAGGCACGCCATTGCATGGTACGGACCCACTGGATCCGCTGGAGTTTGTACGTACCATCGCGATTGCACGTATCACCATGCCCACCAGCTTTGTACGCTTGTCTGCAGGCCGCCAGAGCATGGGCGAAGCGGTACAAACCTTGTGTTTCCACGCGGGCGCCAACAGTATTTTCTACGGTGAAAAATTGCTCACAACAGGTAATCCTGAAGTAGAGTCGGATAATGCCTTGTTTGCCAAATTGGGCCTGAAGAAAATCTAATGAGCGATTTGCTGGAGTCCTTACGCGCCGACCTCGACAAGCGGCAAACACTGGGCCTGATGCGCCAGCGCCGTTTGCTGGATTCGCCGCAGGCCGAGCATATTACGGCCAATGGCCAGCCATTTTTGTCGTTTTGCAGCAATGACTACCTGGGCCTGGCCAACGATGCCGCGCTAGTCACTGCCCTACAGCAAGCCGCGACAGAAGCCGGGGTGGGCAGTGGTGCCTCTAACCTGATTACTGGCCACCACCGTTACCATGACCAACTGGAGCAGGCGTTGGCGGCCTTTGTCGGTCAGCCAGCTGCCTTGCTGTTTTCGACTGGGTATATGGCCAATATCGGCGTCGTCAGTGCGTTGATGGGTCGTGATGATGCGGTGTTTTCCGATAAGCTTAACCATGCCTGCCTCAATGATGGCGCTTTTTTATCGCGTGCCACGCATCACCGCTTTGCACACAACGATGTGGCGGCACTGGAAAAACTGCTGCAAGCCAGCACGGCGCGCCACAAACTGGTGACGGCCGATGCCGTGTTCAGTATGGATGGCGATATTGCCCCGCTGGCCGCTTACCTGGCACTCTGCGAACGTTACGATGCCTATCTCTACGTAGATGATGCCCATGGCTTTGGCGTGCTGGGCCCGCAAGGACGCGGTTCGCTCAAGCACCTGGGCTTGAACTCATCACGCCTGATCATGATGGGCACGCTGGGCAAGGCTGCCGGTGTGGCCGGTGCGTTTGTCGCTGGTGAAAAAATTGTGATCGATTACCTGATTCAATACGCCAATAGCTATATTTACACCACCCCGGCCCCGCCGCCGTTGTCAGCTGCATTGCTGGCTTCGGTCAAGGAGATCGAACACGGCGATGCGCGCAGAAAACAATTGTTTGACATGATTGCCTTGCTCAAAAGTGAGCTGTCACTTTCACGCTGGCACTTGCTGCCCTCTGAAACGGCGATTCAGCCCTTGGTCGTGGGCGATACCCACGAGGCGCTGGCATTGAGCCAGTATCTGCAGGCACGCGGTATTTTAGTGCCTGCTATCCGCCCGCCAACGGTGCCTGCGAATACCTCACGTTTGCGCATTTCACTGTCGGCTGCGCATAGTGAGGCTAACGTGCGGGCATTGATTGCGGCTTTGCAAGCTGCAGAGCGCGAAATTCCGGCCAGGGCGCAGGCATGAGTTGTTTCATCGAAATCATGGGGCAGGGCAAGCCACTCGTCATGTTGCATGGCTGGGGCATGAACAGTGCGGTGTGGGAGCGTGTGGTCAAACGCTTGTCTGCCAACTACCGCTTATTTCTGGTGGATTTGCCAGGCATGGGTCAAAGCCGCCCTATTTACCCTTATCACTTGCACAGCCTGGCTGAAGCGGTGGCTGAGGAAATACCCGGCGTGTCGACCATACTGGGCTGGTCACTGGGTGGCCTGGTGGCGCAGCAGATTGCGCTTAACCAGCCAGACCGTGTAGAAAAGCTGATTCTGGTGGGCACCAACCCTTGTTTTGTCAGCAAACCAGATTGGCCGCATGGCATTGCCGCCAGGCATTTTGAGCAGTTCAATGAGCGTTTCGAGCAGGATTTCACCGCGACCTTGCTGAACTTTCTGACCTTGCAATGCATGCATGCCAAAGATGCGCGCAGCACGGTGCGCCAGTTACGCACTGCGTTTGCGGCCAAACCCACGCCTACGCAAGACAACCTGAACCAGGCACTGGATATTTTGCTGCAAACCGATTTGCGCGAAGAGGTAGGCCGCTTGTTCCAGCCAACCCTGCTGATTCACGGTGACCGCGATACGCTGGCGCCGGTGACCGCTGCGCACTGGCTAGCCATGCACATGCAGCGTGCCCAGCTGCGCGTGATCGCCGGGGCCGCACATGCGCCATTCCTGTCACATGCGGATGCTTTCTGCGAATCTGTAGAAGCATTTATGGTTGACGACCTGGCATCACCACAAGTGAGTAGCTAAATGCAGGACGTTTACCAGATCGATAAGTCGCGCATGCGGCAGTCGTTTCATCGCGCCGCCAAACAATATGATGCCGCCGCCATTTTGCAGCGCCAGGTGCGTGAAGAAATGCTTAGTCGCCTCGATGTAGTCAAACTTGAGCCAGCAGTGATCCTGGACGCCGGGTGTGGTACCGGCCATGGTTTGCACGCTTTGCTCAGGCAGTTTAAAAAAGCGCAGGGCATTGCGCTGGATATTGCCGAGGGCATGCTGGCGCGTAGCCGTGCCTTATTTCCCTGGTATCAGTTCTGGCAGGCCAAACCACGTTTTGTCTGCGCCGATATTGAGTCACTGCCGCTGGCAACCGCCAGTGTAGATATGGTCTGGTCCAACCTGGCCGTGCAGTGGTGTAATGACCTGGATGCCGCGTTGCAAGAATGGCGCCGGGTATTGCGCCCGAACGGCCTGCTGATGTTTGCCACCTTGGGGCCGGATACGCTTAAGGAGTTACGTGTTGCGTCTGGCGCCGACCATACCCACGTCAGCCGTTTTATTGATATGCATGATATCGGCGATGCTCTCACGCGCGCCGGGTTCAGCGCGCCGGTGCTGGATGTGATGCATTACACCTTAACTTATGACACGGTGGAATCCCTGATGCGTGACCTCAAGGCCATAGGCGCCCATAATGCGACGGCCGGGCGCGCCAAAGGTTTGAGCGGAAAAGGATTTTTACAGCAATTGCGGCAGGGCTATGAAGTATTTCGCCGTGACGGTAAATTGCCCGCCACCTATGAAGTGGTGTTTGTACATGCGTGGACCGGCAGCCAGCCGTACACCGCGCCGGGCAGCAGCCCAGTCCAGTTTATGTCACGCAAAACGGCGCATCCGGAATAATCATGCGCACGTTGCCACGTCATTTTTTTGTCACCGGCACCGATACCAGTGTAGGTAAAACGACAGTCACCGTGCGCTTGATGCAGCAACTGGTGGCGCAAGGCCTGACCGTCATTGGCATGAAGCCGGTCGCTTCCGGTTGCGAGTGGCTGGATGGGCGTTGGCAGAATGAAGACGTCCGTTTACTCACCGCTGCTTCCAATGTCAGCGCGCCGCCTGAACTGATAAATCCCTATTGTTTCGAGCCAGCGATTGCGCCGCATATCGCCGCCGCCCAGGCTGGCGTGGAGATTGACTTTAACGTGATTCGCGCGGCCTATGAGCAACTCACGACCATGGCCGATGTGGTGATTGTGGAGGGGGCTGGCGGTTTGCTGGTGCCACTAAACGCTACCCAAACCATTGCTGATTTAATTCAGGCACTCAGTCTGCCTGCGCTGGTGGTGGTGGGCATGCGGCTGGGCTGCATCAATCATGCCTTGCTCACAGCAGAAGTGCTTAAACAAAGAAATATTGATTTCTGTGGCTGGGTGGCGAACAGCATAGATCCGCAGATGTCAGTGCCACAAGAAAACTTGCAGAGCCTGATCGCAGGCTTGCAACAGCCCCCTGTACTGGAAGTCCCTTTTCAGGAATCATTGAATTAATGGATCAGTCACTACTTACCCGCATTGAGTTACGCGCACCCGTACCGCCGATGACACGGTTGCTGATCGTATTGAATGTGCTGGTGTTTGTGGTCATGCTGTTTGGTGGTGCTGGCTTCTGGCATTCCCCGAATACGGTGCAACTGACCTGGGGCGCTAATTTTGCCCCGGCGACTGCCGATGGCCAGTGGTGGCGACTGGCCAGCGCCATGTTTCTGCACTTTGGCGCCTTGCATCTGGGCATGAATATGCTCGCCCTGTGGGATGGTGGCAAACTGGTCGAGCGCATGTTTGGCGCCGTCCGTTTTGTGGTGATTTACCTGATCAGTGGCGTCGGTGGCAACCTGCTCTCCCTGGTCATGCAAGGCAATGATGCGGTGTCTGGCGGTGCCTCCGGGGCCATTTTCGGGATTTATGGTGCGCTGCTGGTGTATGTCTGGTTTGGCAGAAAGCAAATGCAGGCACAGGAGTTCCGCTGGTTGTTCTGGGGCGCGTTGCTGTTTTCTGCTCTGACCATCGCCATGGGCTACATTATTCCCGGCATTGATAATTCGGCCCATATTGGTGGCTTTGTCACTGGCATGGTGATGGCAACGCTGCTGCTGCCAGCAGTTATTCTGCCCAGCCAACAGCTTGTCGTGACGCAATGGCTGGCTGCCGTGTCATGGGTCATTGCGCTGTTTGTCTTGGTGACCCATTTGCCTACGCCCAAGTATCGCTGGCAGCAAGAAATCGCGATACAAAAGCAAGTGCAGAAACTCAACCAAGTGGACCAGAAAGCACAGCAGAAATGGCGGCAGATCATACTGGAAGGCCGTGAAGGCAGTGTCAGTTTTGATGATATGGCCGCGCAGATTGATGCGCAGGTGGCCACGCCTTATGAAGAAAGCTTCGAGAAGCTGTCAGCGTTACCGGATGACCCTAATTTGCCGTCTGCTGCCTTGCTGGAGCAGGCCAAAGCCTATGCCTTGCAGCGTAGTGAAGCAAGCAAGGCCGCTGCAGACAAGTTGCGCAATGTGCCGTTTATGCCTGGGAAGCCATCAACACCTTAAGAGTGTTGCTCGCCTGAATAAGTAGACGCAATGATATTCGCCTCAGGGTGCGCCAGTTGCGAAGCAGCCATGCGCTGCACAAACGCCCTGGCATTGTCTGACCACGCTTGGGTCGATAATTGGTGCAGCATCTCAACCAGGGCCTGATTCATGGCTGCCTGATCAAACGGCTCTGCTAGTACCAGGCCTGCCTGCGCCGCACTAATATAACCCGCATAGCCACAGACGCCGCTAACCAGTAATGGCAGACCCGCTGTCATGGCTTCAATCAATACAATACCGGCCAGCTCAGAGCGCGCGGCATGTATCAGTAAGTCACAACCTAGCATCAGGGCCGGAATATCCGGCCGGCCGCCTGCCTCAATGCAGCGCTCGGCCACACCGCGTTGCGCTGCGTAGGCTTGCATATTGCTGCTGGACTCAAACTCACCAACGGCCAATAGCCAACAGCGCTGTTTAAGCGCATCCGGCAGGCTGCTCAAGGCATCAATCGCGCGATCTACTCCTTTGCGTACAAATGCTGACCCCACTGTCAGCAAAACGATCGCATCGTCAGGCAGGTTGAAGGTGTTGCGCACATAAGCACGGTGGTCTTGTGTAGTGAGGTCGCTGAAACGCTGTAATGGAATATTGGGCGGGATCAGGTGAAAACGTGCCCGGTCTGTGCCATACCAGCGCTGGAACATGGCCTGGTCATGCTGGTTGAGCAGCAAGATATGTGTAGCAGCCTGTTTGCCAAAGACGGCGTTTTCCATGGCCGAGAAAAACCGATAACGGCCAGACAGTTTTTTGTACCAGGGCTCGTGGTGCATGCGCTCAGCGTAGCAAGGGTCGGCGGCAAAGTAGACATCCAGGCCCGGCATGCGGTTAAAGCCCACCACGCGGTCAAAACCTTGTTGTTGCACGGAGTGTTGCATTTGCCTGATCAGCGACTGGTGTCTATGGTGGTTCAGCCAACCCTTGGTGGTTAACAGCTGCACGGTGATGTCTGACGGTAAATCACCACGCCACTCGCCGGTGAAAATCGTCACCTCATGCCCGAGGCTGACGCAGTCTCTGGCGATGCGCAACATATCGCGCTGCACGCCGCCGTAAGGAAAGTATTTGAATATGAGAAACGCAAACTTCATGCGATGGCATTGTATGCGAAAATAGCGGCCATGAAACGCATCCTGATTGTCAAAACCACCTCTATGGGCGACGTGATCCATGCCCTGCCTGTTGTTGAGGATATCCTGCAGCACTTTCCTGATGCGCACATTGACTGGCTGGTAGAAGCCAGTTTTGCGGATATTCCGCGCCTGCATCCACGGGTGCAGCAAGTGTTTACCGTCGCGGTGCGTCGCTGGCGCAAACAGTGGTGGTGCCGCCAGACCTGGCGTGAAATTGCAGCCGTGAAGCAGGCTGTCGCGGCCCAACCTTATGATCTGGTGCTGGATTTGCAGGGGCTGGTGAAAAGTGCAGTGATGGCGACGTGGGCACACGGGCCACGTTATGGTTACGACAAGCACTCCATTCGCGAGCCATTGGCCAGTCGTTTTTACCAGCATCAGTATGCCATTAGTTATCGCCAGCACGCGGTGGTGCGTATGCGCACCCTGGCGGCGCTCGCGCTTGGTTATGCTGTGCCACAAAACAAGCCTGCTTATGGGCTGGCAGGCTTGGGTCAGCCCGCACCAGCCGAGGCTTTTCTGGCGCTGCATGCGACGAGTCGTGATAGCAAATTATGGCCTGAAGAACACTGGGTGGCGTTGGGCCAGCACTATGCCAGCCAAGGCTTGCATATGTGGTTGCCGTGGGCCAGTGATAGCGAAAAAGCGCGTGCTGAAAGAATTGCTGCACATGTACCGCAAGCCCTGGTGTTGCCTAAACTGAGCTTGCAACAACTCGCCAGCCAGATGCCGCAAGTGCGCTTTGCCGTAGGGGTAGATACCGGTTTATCACACCTGGCTGCGGCGCTGGATGTGCCCATCGTTGCCCTGTATACCGATACCGAGCCTGCGTTTACAGGCGTAGCGGGTGGCCGCATGGCACCTGCGGTCAATTTGGGTGGCAAAGGGCAAGTGCCATCGGTCGCGGCGGTGATTGCCGAAGTGTCGTCAATCGCGACTTCTGTTTCTGGCCACGTTTAAAAAATCACACACAAATTCACGCTTTACCCTTGAAATCAGTAGGGGCATCCCCAACCTTGGGAAGATATTGAGAGAAAAGTGTTTCGATAGAAACCTCTCACGGTGAATAGTATTGAAATAGAAGGGGAGCCCCATGCAAGAACCAAATACACCTTCCGAGGTGGCCGCAAACGAATCAGCCGTGCAGGAAGAAGTGCAAGCCAGCGCGACTGATGCACACGAAGCACGCATTGTGGCACTCGAAGCCGCGCTCGAAGAAGCCAAGGCGCAAGTGTTGTATGTCAAAGCCGAAGGTGAAAATATTCGCCGTCGCGCGGCGGATGATATTGATAAGGCACGCAAGTTTGCGCTGGAAAAATTCAGCGGCGAGCTGCTGGCAGTGAAAGATAGCCTGGATGCCGCATTGGCGGTGGAAAGCGAAGAAGTGGCCAGCTATAAAAACGGCGTAGAGCTGACGGCCAAGCAACTGTTAAGCGTATTCGAGAAATTCAATATTGCTGAAATTAACCCGGTGGGTGAAAAGTTTGACCCGAACAAGCATCAGGCGATCAGCATGGTGCCGGCCGAAGGTGAGCCCAATACCGTATTGAGCGTGCTGCAAAAAGGCTACAGCCTGAATGAGCGTGTATTGCGCCCGGCATTGGTCACCGTGATTCAGGCCAAATAAGCCTAAAAACCATTTAAGGAACAGGGGCTTGAAATCTTTCACAGCATCCCAATGTTCACTGCATCAGTAGATTAAAGATTAACGAATTTAAGGAACATAGAATATGGCAAAAATTATCGGTATCGACTTGGGGACAACCAACTCCTGCGTCGCCGTGATGGAAGGTGGCAAGCCACGCGTGATTGAGAATGCGGAAGGTGCACGTACGACACCTTCTATCATCGCTTATCAGGAAGATGGCGAGATTCTGGTCGGTGCCCCGGCAAAACGCCAGGCCGTGACCAACCCTAAAAATACCCTGTTTGCGGTCAAGCGTTTGATCGGCCGTCGTTTTGACGAAAAAGAAGTGCAAAAAGACATCGACCTGATGCCTTACACCATTGCTAAAGCAGACAACGGTGATGCCTGGGTCGAGGTGCGTGGCAATAAACAAGCGCCACCGCAAATTTCTGCTGAAGTATTGCGCAAAATGAAAAAAACCGCCGAAGATTACCTGGGCGAAGAAGTGACTGAAGCGGTGATTACAGTGCCAGCTTACTTTAACGACAGCCAGCGTCAGGCGACTAAGGATGCAGGCCGTATTGCTGGCCTGGAAGTGAAGCGTATCATCAACGAACCAACGGCTGCTGCGTTGGCGTTCGGTATGGACAAACAAGAAGGTGACCGCAAGATTGCGGTATACGACTTGGGTGGTGGTACATTCGATATCTCGATTATCGAAATTACTGAAATCGACGGCGAGCACCAGTTTGAAGTATTGTCCACCAACGGTGACACTTTCCTCGGTGGTGAAGACTTTGATAACCGCATCATCGACTTTTTGGCTGATGAGTTCAAAAAAGAAAATGGTTTGGACCTGCGCAACGACTTGCTGGCCAAACAACGTTTGAAAGAAGCCGCTGAAAAAGCCAAGATCGAATTGTCTGGCGCACAGCAAACTGAAGTGAACTTGCCATACATCACGGCAGATGCGACTGGTCCTAAGCACTTGGTAGTGAAAATCACCCGTGCCAAACTGGAGTCACTGGTGGAAGAGCTGATTGAGCGTACGATTGCGCCATGTAAAACTGCATTGAAAGATGCTGGCGTGTCACCTTCTGATATTTCTGACGTGATTTTGGTCGGTGGTCAAAGCCGTATGCCAAAAGTGCAAGAAAAAGTGAAAGAGATTTTTGGCAAAGAGCCACGTAAAGACGTGAACCCGGACGAAGCGGTCGCTGTTGGTGCAGCAATTCAGGGTGGCGTATTGAAGGGCGATGTTAAAGATGTGTTGTTGCTGGATGTTTCTCCATTGTCACTGGGTATTGAGACGCTGGGTAGCGTGATGACCAAGCTGATCAAGAAAAACACCACGATTCCTACCAAGGCATCGCAAGTGTTTTCAACCGCAGAAGACAACCAGAATGCCGTGACCATTCACGTGCTGCAAGGTGAGCGTGAGATGGCGGCTGGCAACAAGAGCCTGGGTCAGTTTAACCTGAGCGATATTCCACCATCACCACGTGGCATGCCGCAAATTGAAGTGACGTTTGACATCGATGCCAACGGTATTTTGCATGTGTCTGCCAAAGACAAAGCCACTGGCAAAGAAAACAAAATCACCATCAAGGCCAACTCTGGTTTGTCTGAAGAAGAGATTCAGCGCATGGAAGAAGATGCGGCTAAATATGCAGACGAAGACAAAAAACTGCGTGAATTGGTCGATGCCCGTAACCAGGCTGACAGCGTATTGCACAGCGTGAAAAAATCACTGGCTGAGCATGGCGACAAAATTGAGGCTGACGAAAAAGCCAAGATCGAAGACGCGATTAAAGAGCTGGAAGCCGTGGCCAAGGATGGCGATGATAAAGAAGTGATCGAAGCCAAAACCAATGCCTTGATGGAAGCTTCGCAAAAACTGGGTGAGAAAGTCTACGCTGAGCAGCAGGCGCAGGCTAACACCGAGAGCGCACAGCAACCTGAAGGCGAAAAAACGGTTGAAGGCGATGTTGTGGATGCCGAGTTTGAAGAAGTGAAGAAAGACTAAGCGTGAAAGTGGCGGGTATGAACATGCTCGCCCTTTTTTCAATGATGCCGGCAAACACACTACGCTGATCGCGGGTGTGTTTGTCTTTATGGCGCAAGCGCATTAAACGGAAAAACTATGGCAGCTGCAAAAAAAGATTATTACGAAGTGTTAGGTGTAAACCGCGACGCCAGCGAAGAGGAAATTAAAAAAGCCTTTAAAAAACTGGCCATGAAGTTTCACCCTGACCGTAACCCGGATAACCCGAAAGCTGAAGAAAGCTTTAAAGAAGCCAAAGAGGCATACGAGGTTTTGAGCGACGACCAGAAGCGTGCCGCTTATGACCAGTATGGTCATGCCGGGGTAGACCCGAGCATGGGTGGCGCTGGTTTTGGCGGTTTTAACTCCGGCAATTTCAGTGACGCCTTCGGCGATATTTTTGGCGATATTTTCGGCGGCGCGCGTAATCAGCGCTCTAATGTTTATCGTGGCGCTGACTTGCGTTACAACCTGGAAATTTCACTTGAAGATGCCGCCAAGGGCACAGAGACCAAGATTCGCATCCCGGTGCAAACCAGCTGCGAAACCTGTCATGGCTCGGGCGCACGTCCAGGCACTTCACCTGTCACTTGTACCACCTGTAATGGCCATGGCCAGGTACGCATGCAGCAGGGTTTCTTCTCTGTGCAGCAAACCTGTCCTAAATGTCATGGCACCGGCAAGATGGTCAAAGAGCCTTGCCCAACCTGCCATGGTGGCGGTCGCGTCAAGCAGAACAAGACGCTGAACGTTAAGATTCCGGCTGGTGTGGATGAAGGTGATCGTATCCGCCTCAGTGGTGAGGGCGAAGCTGGCGTCAATGGCGGGCCAACTGGTGACTTATACGTGGTGGTGCATCTCAAAGAGCACTCGATTTTTCAACGTGAAGGCGCAAACCTGCATTGCGAAATGCCCATCAGTTTTAGCACCGCGGCCTTGGGTGGTGAAATCGAAGTGCCAACGCTGGATGGCGCAGCCAAGATGAAGATCCCGGCCGAAACACAAACCGGCAGCGTGTTCCGTCTGCGTGGCAAAGGCATCAAGCCGTTGCGTTCCAGTGAGCATGGTGACCTGATGGTACACGTGGTGGTTGAAACGCCAGTGCGTCTCACCGAAAAACAGAAAGACCTGTTGCGCGAGTTTGAAAGCAGCACGCAAGCCGATGCAGGTAAACATAGTCCCAAGAATAAAAGCTGGGTCGATAAGGCGCGCGACTTTTTCAGTTAATCCGTCGCATTAGTCTTATGCGATCTTGCGGTCGATAGTCGGGCAGTTAGAATTCTGCTAGACTATTGGCCGTTTTTACTTTTACCGTTTTGCGTTAAACGGTGTCTGCAAGTTGTTGTTTTTATTAAAGTTACAATTTAATAACAATTGAATTTTGTCTTTTACAATTCAGTTACAGCTTGGTCAAATTACTGCAATAACTCCTCCCTATACTGGACTCATCTTTAAACGAAACAAAAAATGTTTTGTTTGATGGCTGGTTTAGTTGATTTTCAACGACTAGCATTGATTTCCTCCTGATCCAAACCCCCTTTTAACCCGCATTAGCGGGTTTCTTTTTTTCTAGCGATCCCTTTCACACTAGTTCAACACCAGGCATCACTGCTGCAACGATTTTGCACGGGGTGGTCTCTGCTGGCAACATCGTTTATGATGGCATGCATCGCTTGCAACATTTGATGCTTGAAAACCATGTCTGAGCAAACTTGATCATGTTGAAAATCGCCATTTTTAATCAGAAGGCAGGAGTCGGGACTACCACCACTGCACTCAACCTGGCCGCCGCCAGCCAACGTAAAAAGCGTCAGGTAGCCTTGCTGGATATGGATCCGCAAGCCAGGCTCACTGAAATTTATAAGCATACCGGCCTGGATGTGCAGCAGCATTTGTTCAGGTTTTACCAGGATGCAACACCGCTGGATACTTTGTGTCAGCCTTTACGTAATGGCCTGCAATTGATTCCTGCCACTTCTGAATTAATGAAACTTGATTCGCAGTTTGGCCGCGGCCCGGCGACATTAAGCAAGCTTGGGCAAGGCCTGCTTGCCTTGGAAGCTGCACAACCGGCGCTGGAAGTATTCATGGATTGCTGCCCATGCGTCGGCGTGATTTCATTGAGCGCCGTGTTTGCCAGCGACCTGGTGCTGGTGCCGGTCTCCACTGACTATCTGTCTATCAATTCTGCGGTCAAAATGGATAAGGCATTGAATGCCTTGCAGCCGGTATTAAAGCGCAAAATACAGCGCCGCTATTTACTCACTCGCGCCGATAAACGCAAGGACATGACCACGGAGGTGGAGCAGGAGATGCGCCGCCTGTTTGGCAGCGAAGTCCTGATCAGTAAGATTTATGAGCATACTGCGTTGGCCGAGAGTGCGCGCATGGGGCAGCATGTATTTGAATATGATGCTGACAGTGCGGCCGCGCAAGATTACATGGCTTTGTATTACGAGTTGCAGGATGTGATCAAGCAACTGCCACGCCCAGAACTGCTGGCTGCTTGAAGAGCTAAGAATCCCGGCGGCTACTGAGCCATTGCCGCCGCCAGAACACCAGTAACATTGCCACCGCAATCAGCAACATCATCAATATTGCCCACCAAAAGCCATCCGGGTCTTTTAACCATGGCATTTCGTTAAAGTTCATGCCAAAAATTCCTGCAATCAGGGTGGCTGGCATAAACAGCATGGCGACCACGGTCAGTGCACGCACTTCCAGGTTCACACGCTGGCTGAGGCTGGTCATGTAAATATCCATCAGGCCGCTTAAAGTATCGCGAATCGCTTCCAGGGATTCTGTGAAATGCACCGTATGGTCGTACAGGTCACGCAAATAAGGCACCGTTTGCGGACTGAAGAATCCGTGTTCATTGCGAATCAGGCTATTCAATACCTCACGTAAAGGCCAGACTGCGCGCCGCAACTGGATAGTCACATGTTTAAGGCGGTGTATGTTCTGCAAGTCTTCCGGGCTGGGACGATCCAGTAACTGGTTTTCAAGTTGTTCGGCATCGTCATTAATCGCTTCCAGCACCTGGAAGTAGCGTTCCATCAGGCTGTCCAACAGGGCATAACACAAATAGTCCGGGCCACTCTGGCGTAATAAGGCCTGGCCCTGGCGCAATCGCTCGCGCACTGGTTCAAAGCTGCCAGAAGGTCGCTCCTGGAAAGTAAGCAGCCACTCACGTCCTAAAGCCATGCTGATTTGTTCAGAGCTGACACTCATGCTGTCGGTGTCGTAGTAAAACAATCGTGTTTCCAGAAACAGATAATCTTGGTAGGTATCCAGCTTTGGCCGCTGTTCGGTATTTAAAATATCATCCAGTACCAGCGGGTGCAGTTTGAAACGGCGGGCAACGGCTTGCAACAAGGGGATATCCAGCACGCCATGCACATTGATCCAGGCCACATGTCCGGCGGGTGGCTGCCAATTGACGATTTCCTGCATGGTGAGTTGGGCTGACAGGATATCTTGCGCGTTATAGCAAATTTTATGGATGCAGGCAGCAGGCAAGGGCGGGCCTGCGGGGGTCTCTATGAGCGCCGGGTTATCGGCCCCCAGCAGTCGGTGCTTGCGGTGCGTATGTTTACGTTTTGCCATTGCTATCCCAGGTAAAAATGCCGTTCCAGCATAAGCGTTCACTGGCCGGAAATCAACCCGCGAACAGGTGGCTGGCCAGTCTATGCTAAAATAAAGAAAATTATTCAGTGGGAAAATCGCATGTCTGGCAATACCATCGGCACCTTGTTTACCTTGACCTCGTTTGGCGAGTCACACGGCCCTGGCATTGGCGGCATTGTTGATGGTTGCCCCCCCGGCCTGGAATTGAGCGCGGCAGATTTGCAAGTGGATCTTGACCGCCGCAAACCTGGAACATCACGCCATGTGACCCAGCGCGCCGAAGCGGATGAGGTGGAAATCCTGTCTGGCGTCTTTGAAGGCAAAACCACGGGTACGCCGATTGGACTGCTGATCCGTAATACCGACCAGCGTTCGCAAGACTACAGCAAAATCATGGATACTTTCCGTCCTGGCCATGCTGACTATACCTATACGCAAAAGTACGGTATCCGCGATTATCGTGGCGGTGGCCGCTCCAGCGCACGTGAAACGGCGGTGCGTGTGGCCGCTGGCGCCATAGCCAAAAAATGGCTCAAGCAACAATACGGGGTAGAGATTCGTGGCTACTTAAGTCAGATAGGCGAAATCAAGATTCCGTTTGTGAGCTGGGATGCGCTGTCGCAAGACGGCAATGCTTTCTTCTCACCCAATATCGAGATATTGCCGCAACTCGAAGCCTATATGGACCAGATCCGTAGCGAGCGTGATTCCGTGGGTGCTCAGATTACCGTGGTGGCCGAAAAAATGCCTGTCGGTTTAGGTGAGCCGGTGTTTGACCGCCTGGATGCCGATATTGCCCATGCCATGATGGGCATTAATGCCGTCAAAGGTGTGGAGATCGGCGCTGGTTTTGCCTCGGTGGCACAACGCGGCAGCGTGCATAGCGACGAGCTGACGCCAGAAGGCTTCGCAACCAACCATGCCGGTGGCATTTTGGGTGGCATCTCCAGTGGGCAGGACATTGTGGTGAATGTCGCGTTCAAGCCGACCTCCAGCATTCCCCAGCAGCGTCATTCTATCAACCAGGCTGGCGAGGCGGTGATGATGCAAACGACTGGTCGCCATGACCCGTGTGTAGGCATACGTGCGACGCCGATTGTGGAGGCCATGCTGGCACTGGTGCTGATGGATCATGCCTTGCGCAACCGCGGCCAGAACGCTGACGTGCATTCCAAAGTGCCAACACTGTAATTTGATTGATCGCCCAAGCTTACCCTTGGGCGATGGTCATCAACGCGCGAGTATTTTATGAGTCACGCCTTACACTTCAATCTCTCGCGCTTCTATTTTATTTATTATTTCTTTGTCGGCGCTTTTGTCCCTTACTGGGGCTTGTACCTCACCGCTGAATCCTTTTCCCCGGCAGACATTGGCATCCTCATGTCCTTGTTCCAGCTCAGCCGTATTGTAGCGCCTAATTTATGGGGCTGGCTGGCAGACCACACGCGGCAGCGCGTGCGCTGGATACGCACCACGGCTTTTCTTGGTCTGCTCGGGTTTATCGCCATCTTCTGGGCGCATGATTTCACCACCATGTTTGTGGTGATGATTGCCCTTAGTTTATTTACGAGCTCGACCTTGCCATTGTCGGAGTCCTTGGTCCTCGCACATTTGGCCAGCACCAACGGCCATTACAGCAAAATCCGTTTATGGGGCTCGTGGGGCTTTATTTTTGCCTCGGTGTTGTTAGGTTATCTGACCGACTGGTTCGGCATTGGTAGCCTGCTCTGGTTTATCTTGCTGGTGCAATGCACCTTGTTCGGCTTGACGTGGAAGCTACCGGAAGCCCATGTGCCACCACATGCGCATGATGATTTCTCGGTATGGCAGATATTGAAGCAACCGGCCGTGTTGTCGTTGCTGGTGGGCTGCGCCATGATGGTGACGGCGCATGGCCTGATGTATAACTTCTACTCTATCTACCTGGCTGAACATGGCTACAGCAAAGGCATGATAGGCTGGTTATGGGGGCTGGGCGTGATTTGCGAGATTGGCATTTTCATGAAAATGCCCTGGATCATGACGCACTTTAAGCTCAAAACCATTTTGCTGGTGAGCCTGCTGATTGGCGTGGTGCGTTTCACCATGATGGGCCTAGTGCCGGATAATCTATGGTTATTACTGCTGGCGCAAACCATGCATGCGTTCACGTTTGGTAGCTTCCATGCTGCATCGGTAGAAGTGGTGACGCAATATTTTAATGGCCGTCACCAGGCCAAAGGGCAGGCCATTTATAACAGTGTGGCGTATGGCATAGGCGGTGCGCTGGGTGGTTTGCTGGGAGGATTTTCCTTGCAGTATTTAGGCGGGCAACTGACATTTACACTGGCAGCATTATTTCCGCTACTAGGCGCCATCATTGTGGCCGCGGGCTTACATTTGTCGCAACCTTATGCGCGTAAAGGCATGTTTAGTCATTGATGTGAATCATTGCCGATAAAAGAAAACAGCCCGCATGCGGGCTGTTTTTATGTCTGCTGGTGACGATTAATTCACGCGTTTGTCACGCTCAATCAGTGCATAGGCACTGTGATTGTGGATAGACTCAAAGTTCTCTGATTCAACCACATATTTCACAATACGTTTTTCATCGTTGAGTTGTGCAGCAACGTCGCGCACCATGTCTTCGACAAATTTCGGATTGTCATAAGCGCGCTCGGTCACGAATTTCTCATCCGGGCGCTTGAGCAAGCCATACAGCTGGCAAGAGGCCTGGTCTTCAATCAGTGTCACCAGGTCTTCCAGCCACATAAAGTCATTCAACAGGGCCGTGACAGTGACGTGTGAACGTTGATTGTGGGCGCCATAATCGGAGATTTTTTTGCTGCATGGACACAAGCTGGTGACTGGTACCATGACTTTGACGGTGATTTCAAAATTACCTTGTTTGATTTCACCAATAAACGTCACATCATAGTCCAGCAAGCTTTTAACGCCGGAAACCGGGGCCGCTTTGTTGATGAAATAAGGGAAACGCATTTCTACATAACCGGATTCAGCTTCCAGGCGCTCTACCATTTGACGCAAGATGGTTTCGAATGAGTCGATCGAAATGGCGTGCTCATTCATGTTCAAAATCTCAACAAAGCGAGACATATGCGTGCCTTTGAAGTTGTGCGGCAAATGCACATACATATCAAACAGGGCAACAGTGTGCTGCTCGCCGCCGGACTTGTCTTTGACAATCACCGGGTGGCGAATAGATTTGATACCGACTTTGTTGATATCCAGTCTACGCACGTCTGGCGTATTCTGTACATCTTCGATCGTTGTTGGGATCACGGGTTGATTCATCAGGGTTCCATCGCGGGCATTCCCGCCTGTTAATTAATAGTTGAGTTTACTACTCGGAAATTAATTTCTCAATAGCAGACTTGATACCGTTGTTGTCTAGACCACATTCGGCCAGCATAGTTTCGTGGCTGCCATGTTCGATAAATTGGTCAGGCAAACCAAGACAGCGTATCGGTTTCGTCAAGCCATGGGCTTGCAGGCATTCCATCACTGCCGCGCCAGCACCACCCATCACGGCGTTTTCTTCCACCGTGACCAAGTAATCGTGCGTACGCGTCATGTCCAGCACCATGGCTTCATCCAGCGGTTTGATAAAACGCATGTTGATCACGGTGGCATCCACTGCTTCTGCCGCTTGTAGCGCCGGTTGCAACATGCTGCCAAACGCCAGAATAGCCACTTTCTTACCCTGGCGCACCAGCTGTGCTTTGCCGATAGGCAGTGATTCTAATGCGGGCGAAATGCTGGCGCCTATGCCACTGCCGCGTGGATAACGCACGGCGGCAGTGCCAGGATAATGGTAGCCAGTGGTCAGCATCTGGCGACACTCGTTTTCATCACTGGGCGCCATGATGACAATATTCGGAATGCAGCGCAAAAAGCTTAAATCAAAACTGCCGGCATGCGTCGGGCCATCAGCACCCACCAGGCCTGCGCGGTCAATGGCCAGCAAGACGTCCAAATCTTGCAAGGCAATGTCATGCACCAACTGGTCATAAGCGCGCTGCAAAAAGGTGGAGTAAATAGCCACCACTGGTTTCAGGCCGTCGCACGCCATGCCTGCGGCAAAGGTGAGAGCATGCTGTTCGGCAATGCCTACATCAAAATAGCGTTGTGGGTAAGCTTCAGCAAACCGGTTAAGGCCGGAGCCATCGCACATGGCAGGCGTGATGCCGACCAGTTTATGGTCTGCTGCGGCCATATCAACCAGCCAGTCGCCAAAAATCTGTGTATAGCTTGGCCGTTCGCTGTGGCTCAGGCTGTGCCCGTTTTGCGGGTCAAACTTGCTCACGCCATGGTATTTGTTCGGGTTGTCTTCGGCTGGGCGGTAGCCTTTGCCTTTTTGCGTGACCACATGCAAAAATTGTGGCCCTTGCAACTGGCGGATATTGCCCAGCGTATCCATCAGGGTATCAATATCGTGGCCGTCAATCGGGCCAATGTAGTTAAAGCCGAATTCTTCAAATAACGTCCCCGGGGTCACCATGCCTTTGGCATGCTCTTCAGCACGGCGTGCAAATTCCTTGACCGGCGGCATGATGTCCAGCACCTTTTTACCGCTACGGCGCACGCTGTCGTACAGTTTGCCGGACATTAAGCGGGCCAGGTAATTGTTGAGCGCGCCGACGTTGTTGGAGATGCTCATGTCGTTGTCATTGAGGATCACCAAAATGTTGGTATCCATGTCACCGGCATTGTTCAAGGCTTCAAATGCCATGCCTGCGGTCATGGCGCCGTCGCCAATAATCGCGACGCTGCGGCGATTCGAGCCTTGCGCTTTTGCGGCAACAGCCATGCCCAAGGCGGCTGAAATGGAGGTGCTGGAGTGGCCGGTGCCAAAGGTGTCGTATTCGCTTTCATCGCGCTTGGGGAACCCTGCAATGCCGCCTGCTTTGCGCAGGTTCGCCATCGCTTCGCGACGCCCGGTGAGGATTTTGTGCGGGTAAGTTTGGTGGCCGACATCCCACACCAGGCGGTCGTCCGGCGTGTTATAAATGTAATGTAATGCGATAGTGAGTTCTACTACGCCCAGGTTAGACGCCAGGTGGCCGCCCGTTTGCGACACGCTTTGAATCAGGAATGCGCGTAGTTCTGCGGCCAGCACTTTGAGCTGCGAGCGCTCCAGCGTGCGCAGGTCGGTAGGGGAGTCAATGCGGGACAGCAGCGAAGTCATGATTAAAATGGGCGCTCACAAATAAATTTGGCAATGCCGCGTAGCGGGTCTGCCTGCGGGCCAAAGCCCGCCAGTAACTGCAATGTTTGCGCGTACAAGGTGTTGACCAATGCTTTCGCCTCTTCCAAACCTAGCAGGCTGACGTAGGTCGATTTTTCCTGCAAGGCATCTTTGCCTGCGGTTTTACCCAGGGTTTGTGTATCAGCGGTGGCGTCGAGAATATCATCTACCACCTGGAATGCCAAGCCCATATGTTGGCTGTATTGTGCCAGGGTCGTGGTCAGTTGCTGATCCGTCTGGTCCGCGGCATAAGCGCCCAGTAAGGCCGCCGCTTCAATCAGGGCGCCGGTTTTGTATTGGTGCATGGTTTCCAGTGCCTCACGGGACAACCGTTTGCCTGTACTTTGCAAGTCTATGCTCTGGCCGCCACACATGCCACGTGAGCCAGTGGCTTTCGCCAATACCTGCACTTGCTTTAACGCTTGCTGTGCACCGGTGCTGGCCAGGCATTCAAAGGCCTGGCTTTGCAGCGCGTCGCCCACCAGCAAGGCGGTTGCATCGTCATATTGTTTGTGGCAACTCGGTTTGCCGCGGCGCAGGTCGTCATCATCCATGCACGGCATATCATCATGCACCAGTGAAAAGGCGTGAATCAGTTCTACTGCGGCAGCGGCAGCATCTGCCGCGTTTGGAGTTGCCCCTGCCAGTTCTGCTGCGGCATAGCTCAACAAGGCGCGCACACGCTTGCCTCCACCCAGCACGGCATAACGCATGGCTTCATGCAGTCGCTCAGGCAAGGTAGTTTCACTAGGTAGTGTGCGTGATAATACCGCTTCAACGCGTTGTTGATGTGCGCTGGCCCAATGATCAAAAACAAATGGAGGCTGAGTCATGACTAAAGACAAAAGAAAGCAGGCGCGTTAATTGGCCTCAAAAGGAGCCAGCTGTTGCTGCTGGTTCAGGATCATCACGGTTTGTTCGGCTTGCTGTAGCGATTCCTGGCAAACCTGCAGCAGTTGCATGCCTTCGGTGTAAGCTGTTAGCGCGGCTTCCAGTGGCAGTTCACCAGACTCCATGCTTTTGACGATGGACTCCAGCGCTGTCAGTCGTTCAGCAAAGGTTTGTTGGTCATTCACCGTGGTCGGTGACTTTTTGGAAGCACTCATGAAAATTAGCCTGTGAAAACGCCAGCTATTTTAACAAAACTCCCCCTACTTGCGGGATTATTCTCAGGGTGGTGGGTGAATGGGTCAGGTAGGTAAAACGCGCAGCAGGAATTGGCGAATATCGTCAATTTCGGCTTCACATACACTGTGCGGCATATCGTATTCGCGCCACTCCACCGCATAACCAGCAGCCTCCAGCGTTTGCCGGGAAGATTGCGCGGTCGCTAGCGTAATCACACTGTCTTGTCGCCCATGCGCCATCCAGATTGGCAAGGGTTTGTTGGCGGGATGCTGCTTTTCTTTGAGCTGATTCTTTAATGGCAAATAAGTAGAGAGCGCCAATACGCCAGCCAACGGTTTATCAAAGCGCGTTGCCGTATGTAAAGCCATTGCGCCGCCCTGTGAAAAGCCCGCCAACAAAATACGTTGCGAAGGAATGCCGCGCGCTATCTCTGCTTCAATCATGGCATTGATAGTCGCCTGCATATGATTGATGCCAGCCTCGTCTTGCGTACTGTCTGACTGCAACCCGAAAATGTCATACCAGGCACGCATCTCGTAACCGTTGTTTAGTGTAACAGGGCGATAGGGCGCATGTGGCAGGATAAACTTGATATGTGGCAGATTGAGCATTTGAACTACAGGCTCAAAGTCGTGACCGTCGGCACCTAGGCCATGCATCCATATGATGGTTGCTGAGGATAGGTTTGATTGATTAACAGTGATGGTGGTTAACATATTTTTGTGAAGAGTACTTGTCTTTATAATGTGCTAAGTATATAAGTACTTGAGTCACTGACGGAAACAAAAAAGCCCTGCATTTGCAGGGCTTTGTGCATTTACGCATTAAATATTATGGCGTGAGAGTACATGTGGCGCCAGTAGCCAGATCACAGGAAACGCTGCCGGTGCCCGGTGATTTTGGTGTGGCTGTGATAGGACCTAACGTTGCTGAGGTCATCCCTACCGCAGTTGATATTGTGCCGTTGCAGGCGCCAGCAGTAGGCGGTGCACTTAGGGTTTTGCTCAGTTGGATGTCTGCAAAAGACTTTTTAGCATAGGCGCTTGCTTCAGCCATACAAGCATTGTTTGCGGCATCGCGTGTGTATTCCTGATAAGCTGGAATCGCTACAGAAGCCAAAATACCAATAATGGCAACAACGATCATCAATTCAATCAGGGTAAAACCTTGTTGTACGTGTTTTTTCATCATGTTTTCCTTTTGAGTCAAGTTTAAAGTGAACATCTTCTGTTTCATTCACTGCTTTTCCAACAGTGTTCGCTAAACCCTAAAGCAACAGGTGTGCCAGCTGTGTATTGGCGTCAATAACTTATTGAAAAATATGAATTAAAAGGTTTTTATGCTTTATTTCTTCGATTTGAATTCTCGATTTTTTGGCTAGGTCGGCAAAGGTGGGCATGACGTAAAGTGACAGCTATCGTCAAACTTTGGCAATGCGAGTGATGTTTTTGGTCAGGGCGAAGTGCATGCTTCAAGATGCAAAAAAGGGATTGTGTGGTACACAATCCCTTTATTTGGTGTCAGTGTTTAGCTTTTGACCAAACACCGCATTTGCAAAAACTGTTGTTTACAACGTAAGACTTACCAGAACTTCCACCAGGGTTTACTGTTGCCTTGCGATTTTTTTCCAGAACCCTGGCTAATTACTTTCCCGATTCGGCTACCTTTTTCAGGCTTTCCAGACCAGCGTCAAAATAGTCGTTTACTGCTTTAGTTGCAGCATCGTCATTTTGTTCAGGTTTTGGGATGTTTGAAGAGTCAGCACGTGTGTAGCTGCCTTTCACTGTCACAACTGCTTCGTTGCCGCTGCCGGTCACAGTGATGCTTGGGTAAAAGTTAGATACTTGCAAGGTGCTTTTTTCAATCACGTATTCATACTTCAAGCGCATGCCTGCATCGTCAGCTGAGCGCAGTTTTTCGTACATCACGCCGCCGTTTTTCAGTTTCACGGTGCGATAAGTCGCGTCATCGCCATTTTCATCTTTTTTCTGTTCTACCGTGGTGGACTCAACGCCTGCGTGCCATGCTTGTACATTGCCGAAGTCTTTTAACAATGCCCAGACTTTTGCCGGTGCTGCTTTGATGGTAACGGTTTTTTCAAAACGTAACGCAGCCGCACCGTGTGCGCCAGCAGTCAAAGGAATCAACGGCAATAAAGAAACAGCAATAATGCCTAGAATTTTTTTCATTACATTTCTCCTGATATTTACAGACTTTCAAAACTAAAAGTGAGCGGTACTTGATAAAAGTAAGCGGTCTTGGCGTTTTAAAAACAACCCGTGACTTTACCTAAAAAAAAGCTTCTTTGCGACTAATTCATGGGTCATCCTGTGAAAAAAACAAATTTTATTTAGCCTGAAGGATAAATTGCCCAAATGACCGGCACAGTTTGGGGCTGGCAATGGTGTGCGTGACGGTATTTGTGCGTGCATCAATCAGCGAAACGGTGTCTGAGCCCCAGTTGGCAACGACCACTTGATTGCTTGTTTTGTCGTATTCAATGCCTTCTGGAAACTCGCCGACGGTAATCGATTTCACGGTTTTGCCATTGCTTAAATCAATCACCGAAACGCTTTCTGCGTGATTGTTGCTGACATAAGCCCATCGGCTATCGGGGCTGATGGCCACACCATAAGGATGTTGCCCGGTTTTGACAGTGCTCGATTGATAGGTATCCACATTGAGCAAGGTCAATGTGTTGCTGACGACGTTGACGACAAACAGTGTGTGGCCGTCAGGGCTGAGCGTTAAAGCAAATGGATGTAAGCCTACCGGGATTTGCGCCAGCGTTTTCAGGGTGCTGGTATCGACGACGGTAATGTCGTTGCTATCGCGGTTGGCAATAAACAGTTTTTTGTTATCTGCGCTGACCAGCATGCCGGACGGTGTTTTGCCTGCCTTGAAGGCTTTTTGTTTTTCGGGGTGTGCGGTGTCAATGGCAATCACCTGCTCGCCACCCCAGTCGGCCACATATAAGGTGTGCTCATCGCGGCTGAGCGTGATGCCAACGGCTTGCACTGGTACGGGGATGTCTTGCAGCTTTTGCTGGGTGTTGCTGTTGATGACGGAGACGCTTTGGCTATTGGCATTGCTGATGTAAACGCGTTGCTGTTTTGCTGCAATGGCCACGCCCACCGGCGCTTTGCCAACTTCTATGGTTTGTATGACCTGTTTTTTTTGCGTATCCAGCACCGATACCGTGTCGCTGCCCTGGTTGGTGATGTAGGCCAGGTTGCCTGCGTGACTGAGTGCGCTCCATATAAACAGCAATAGCAGGCTGTAGCACTGTTGGTGCAGGCGGTGTTGTGTGTGAGTTGGTGTGGTGTGCGTGATAGGCAAGTGCATAGGCGTAAAACGGTGATAGAGGTTTCAGGTTGACAGAATTATTAATCTCATTTGAATAAATATATTATCGGTGCCTGGTATTTTACTTGTAAACATATGAAAAGAAACAAGATGTTCGCCTTTGACCCTAATGGACTATTTTATACATACAGTCGACTGACATAAAATGGCAAAAATTTTTTAATCTCGATTTAATCTATAAGGAAGTCACAATGAAAAAAATATTTTACGCTGGCCTTAAGTTCTTGCTGTCGGTGTCGCTACTGGCAACAGCACAATCTGCCTCTGCCTTGACTACAGGCACCGTGGTAGGTTCCAATTTTGTTAACGGGCAATCTAGCTACCTGACCACTTTTGCGGATGGTACAACAGCCACTTTTGTGGGTAGTAGCGCGTTCAAGCAGAAGTCACAGGCAGGCATCACTGGTGTGGGTATTGCAGGTGGCAGAACTGATGGCGAAATCGATATCGGTGAAACATTGACCGGTACATTCTCTAAAGAAGTGATTGTGTCTTCTATCAACCTGGCATTGCTGTTTGATGGTCCGGAATATGGCGATGTAAAGGAAGTGGCTAAGTTGTTAGTAACATTTGCAGATGATATTAATAATCCCGCAGAGTACTTTTTAACAGCGACTGGCATTCATACTGCGGCATGGACTGGTGAAGGCACTGTAACATCTATCGGTAGTGGCGCTGTTGATGGCGGTACTGGTGCATGGCAACTGGATAATCCGTTTGGTACCCGTTCCATTCAAAGCATTCAGTTTACAGCAATGAAGGGTTACCCTTACACCAATTGCAGAACTTGTAGCAATCAGTCTGATTACACTTTCGTCAACATGACTGTGATCCCGGTGCCAGAAGCAGACAAGTCTGCCATGATGTTTGCTGGCCTGTTGGTCGTAGGTGGTTTGGCTGCACGTCGCATGAAATCCTGATCTTTTCAGGACATCAGTAAAAAAGCTCACGGATGTGAGCTTTTTTTTTGAGTAAAGCAGGCATGGTTTTATGACGGACGCGTGATGGTTGTCCTTTCATTAAAGGGCAAAGTATGAAAAAATTGCAGGAAATATTGAAGGCAGTTTTTTATGTTAGATCGTGATGGATACCGTCCGAACGTTGGGATTGTGCTTTGCAATGCACATAACCAGGTGTTTTGGGGCAAGCGTATCAGAGAGCATGCGTGGCAGTTTCCGCAAGGCGGCATCAAATATGGTGAAACGCCGGAACAAGCCATGTATCGTGAGCTGATGGAAGAGGTGGGCCTCAAGCCTGAGCACGTCAAAATTCTGGGCCGTACGCGTGACTGGTTGCGCTATGAGGTGCCGACCAGCTGGATTAAACGCGAATGGCGTGGCAGTTATAAAGGCCAGAAGCAAATCTGGTTTTTATTGCGCCTGACTGGTCGCGACTCCGATGTGTCGCTGCGTGCGACTGAGCATCCCGAATTTGATGCCTGGCGCTGGAGTGAGTACTGGGTGCCGCTGGAAGATGTGATTGAATTCAAGCGCGAAGTCTATCAATTAGCACTTAACGAGCTAGCCACTTTTTTGCATCATTCCGGCCGGCGTCCAGCTGGCAAGCCGCGCAAGCCAGGCGCTGCAAACAAGTTGCCGCCTACCGTCACGCCTGAGTAATCTATAACCACACGGCCGCTGCACGGTCTTGTGGCAAAATCCAGTCCAGCCGCAAGCCATGGCAAGTGTAGCCGGTTGGATATTTCACCAAATAATCCTGATGCTCAGGCTCGGCCAGCCAGAATTCGCTGGCAGGCGTCACCTCAGTGACGACTTCGCCGGGCCAGATGTGTGTGGCATTCATCTCGGCAATCAGCTGTTCTGCCTCGGCTTTTTGTGCAGCATTGACATAATAAATGGCAGAACGGTAAGACGGCCCTAAATCATTGCCCTGGCGGTTCAGGGTGGTAGGGTCGTGAATCTGGAAAAAGAACACCAGCAGCTGTCTCAGGCTGATCTGCGACGCATCAAACTCTATTTTTATCGCTTCTGCATGGTTGCCATGGTTGCGGTAGGTGGCATGCGCAACCTCGCCGCCGCTATAGCCGACGCGGGTATTAATCACGCCAGGCAGGCGTCGAAACAGGTCTTGCATGCCCCAAAAACAGCCGCCAGCGAGGGTGATGGTATCGTGCATTTTTCCTTCTTTCCAGAATATCTGAGGGTGAACAAGCGAGTGTCGCCTGCTTGCAATGGCTTTTCTGCTTTGTCGTGTATCAAATCAAATACTTACAATCTGTCCAGTATAGGTGGTTTAGGTTAAAATGCTGAGTTTTAGTTCTAAGCAATGTTGGGGAGCATATGTCAGTCAAGGTAGGCATTAACGGGTTTGGACGAATTGGCCGTATGGCGTTGCGTGCGGCGATTGAGCAGGCAGAGTTTAGCAATATCGAAGTAGTGGCAATTAATAGTTCATATGATGTTGAATACATGATGTATTTGCTTAAGTATGACTCTGTGCATGGCCGTTTTAATGCCAAGGTAGAAGCTGACAATGGTGCGCTGGTGGTGAATGGCAAACGTATTCATTTAACCGCAGAGCGTGACCCTAGCAAAATTGACTGGCGTATTGGTGGTGCAGAGATCATCATTGAATCTACCGGCGCTTTTCTGACACAGGACAACTGCCACCCACACATAAGCGGCGGCGCGAAAAAAGTCGTGCAATCCGCCCCGGGTAAAGATGACACGCCCATGTTTGTGTTTGGCGTAAACCACAAAGAATATGCAGGCCAGGCGATTATTTCTGCTGCCTCCTGTACCACTAATGGCCTGGCGCCGTTGGCAAAAGTATTGCATGACACCTTTGGTATCAAGCGTGGTTTGATGACCACCATCCACGCGGCAACAGCTTCACAACTGACGGTAGACGGCACCTCTAAAAAAGACTGGCGCGGTGGCCGCAGTGTGTTTGAAAACATTATTCCTTCGAGCACGGGCGCTGCCAAGGCGGTTGGTAAAGTGATTCCTTCCCTCAACAAGAAACTGACCGGCATGGCCATGCGTGTGCCATCGGCCGATGTGTCTGTGGTTGACCTGACGGTAGAGCTGAATACTGAAGCCAGCTATGAGGCGATTTGTGCTGCCATGCAAAAAGCGGCTGACGGTGAGTTAAAAGGCGTGCTCGAATATACCAACGAAAAAGTGGTTTCCAGCGACTTCCGCAGCAGCGCGGCTGCCAGCGTGTTTGATGCCGATGCAGGCATTATGCTGGATCCGACCTTTGTCAAAGTGGTGGGCTGGTACGACAACGAATACGGCTACACCTGTAACCTGCTGCGCCTGGTTCAACACATTGCTTAATGATGCACGGGGCTTTATGCCCCGTTTGTTTTTGCCACTGATATTTTTATCCTTACCAGTTTATATTCAAGCGGCGGCGACCGCTCAAGGGAGACCTTCATGAAATTCATCAAAATGACCGACCTCGACTTGCGTGGCAAGCGTGTGTTTATCCGTGCCGACCTCAACGTGCCGGTGAAAGACGGTGTGGTGACCAGTGATGCCAGGATTGTGGCCAGCATGCCCACCATTGAGTTCGCCCTGAAGGCGGGCGCCAAAGTGATGGTGACTTCGCATCTGGGTCGCCCGGAAGAAGGCGTGTACAGTGAAGAGAACTCATTGCAGCCAGTCGCTGATGTCATGAGTAAATTGTTGGGGCAGCCCGTGCGCCTGGTGAAAAACTGGTTAGCGCCTAACGCGCCGGAAGACAGTTTGACCACACAAGATGGTCAGCTGATTTTGCTGGAGAACTGTCGCTTTAATGTCGGCGAAAAGAAAAATAATGATGAGTTGGCTAAGAAATACGCCGCTTTGTGTGATGTGTTTGTGATGGATGCGTTTGGTACTGCGCACCGCGCCGAAGCTTCTACGCATGGGATTGCCAAGTTTGCGCCAGTTGCCTGTGCGGGTATTTTGCTGACACAAGAACTGGATGCGTTGAGCAAAGCCTTGCTGGCCCCGGCGCGCCCGCTGGTGGCGATTGTCGGTGGCTCTAAGGTTTCCACCAAGTTGACCGTGCTCGAGAGCTTGTCCGATAAGGTGGACCAGTTGGTAGTGGGTGGCGGTATCGCCAACACCTTCCTTAAAGCCTCAGGCCAGGAAGTAGGCAAATCCCTGTGCGAGGGTGACCTGATTGACACCGCGAAATGCCTGATGGGCAAAATGGAGGCACGTGGCGCATGTGTGCCTATCGCCAAAGATGTTGTGGTCGGCAAGCAATTTGATGCCAATGAACCTGCGGTGAAAAAATCGGCGACTGAGGTGGCTGCCGATGAAATGATTTTTGATATTGGCGCACAGTCTGCGGCTGAGCTGGTGGATATCATTATGAAAGCAGGCACCGTGGTTTGGAACGGGCCAGTCGGCGTGTTTGAATTTGACCAGTTTGGTGAAGGCACGAAAACCATTGCCAAGGCGATTGCCGAAACCAAGGCCTTTACGTTGGCAGGCGGTGGCGACACCATTGCTGCGATCCAGAAATATGATATCTATGACAAGGTGTCTTATATTTCGACTGCGGGTGGTGCATTCCTGGAGTTTTTGGAAGGCAAAACCTTGCCAGCCGTGGCTATCCTGGAAGCGCGCGCAGCTTAAAATACGCGCGGGCTAAGGGTGTCGCTACACGGAGAGCGGCACCGTCAGTCTGTGATGTTTATCGTAGACTTCAACGCGGTTACGGCCCTGTTTTTTGGCGACATACAGGGCCTTGTCGGCCTGTTCTATCAATAAATTGCCGTCTTCACTGAAGTTGAGCCACTGGTTGCGCGCGTGCTGCTCTTTGTGCGATTGTGATTGCTGCAGGCCTAGCGAGGCCACGCCGATGCTGACAGTCATCAAGCGATGACCTGCGAAGCGGATATCCAGCGCCATGACTTTTTGCCGGATGCGTTCGGCAATTTTGGCCGCTTCCTGCTGCGTGGTCTGCCCCAGCACCAATACAAACTCTTCACCACCATATCGCGCAGCCAAGTCTCCCGGGCGATTGCTGTAACGTTTCAATATGCCTGCCAGTTGGCGCAGGCACTCGTCTCCCGCGCCATGGCCCATGCTGTCATTGAGCTGCTTGAAGTGGTCAGCATCGACCATCATCACGCTCAGGCTGGATTGATGGCGAATGGCGCGCGACCATTCGTCACGCATGAATTGCTCCAGCCGACGGCGATTGGCCAGCCCGGTGAGCGGGTCGGTCAAGGTGAGGGCCGAGATACGGTCTTCAGTCTGTTTGTGGTGGGTGATGTTGGTGAGCGACAGTAAAAATAATTTACCATCCGCCAGCGTGGTTTGCATGGGCTGCAGGTTGAGCGTCAGCCAGGTAGGTTCCTGGGTCGGCGTGTGACACAAATAGTCAGTTGTGAAGTGTTCGATTGAGCCGCTGAGCACACGCTCGATACCGTCCACTAACAAGGGCTGGTTAGTGTCTTCGTTAGCGCGGCAGAGATCTAGGTAAGCAATGCCAAACCAGTCTGTTTCGAGGTCCAGGCCATAGAGTAGCCCGAATTTTCGCCAGGCCTGGTTCACGTAAATAATGCTGCTGGTCTCATCAATCACTGCAATTTGCAGGGGTAATGTGTCCAGAATACCACTCAGTAATTGCTCTGCGATGTTCACAAAATATCCGATGGCCAGTTGCTTGCAACATTCAAAAGATTCAACTCTATTCTATTCGCGGCTTTGGCGCCTGTCTAATGCTAATTGTTGAAAATTAGCATCAAAATTGCTTGTTTTTACCCTATCCAGAGACGAAGGAGTCAAAAATGGGCATTCGGGTGGGGATTAACGGTTTTGGCCGCATTGGCCGTATGGTGCTGCGCGCCGCATTAAATCAGGCTGAGTTCAAGGATATGGAGGTTGTGGCCATTAACGGCATCGAAGAACCTGACCATATGTTGTATATGCTCAAATATGACTCAGTGCACGGCAGGCTGGCACAAAATGCACATTTAGAGGGCGATTTCCTGGTCGTGGATGGCAAGCAGATTCGCCTGACGGCACATGCCAAACCTGCCGACATCGACTGGAAAGCGGAAGCTGTCGATGTGGTCATCGAATGCACGGGCGTTTTCCTGACCCAGGAAACCTGCGCGGCACATATTGCAGGTGGCGCGCGCATTGTGGTGCAATCGGCACCGGGCAAAGATGATACGCCCATGTATGTCTATGGCGTCAATCACTACCATTATCACGGTGAGGATATCGTCTCGGCGGCTTCGTGCACCACCAACGGGTTGGCGCCGATCGTGAAAGTATTGCACGACAATTTTGGCGTCAAGCGTGGCCTGATGACGACCATTCATGCGGCGACCGCGACACAAAAAACCGTGGATGGTACTTCCAATAAAGACTGGCGCGGCGGTCGCGGGGTATTTGAAAACATTATTCCTTCGAGCACGGGCGCAGCCAAGGCAGTAGGCAAGGTGATTCCGGCGCTCAATAAAAAACTTACTGGCATGTCCATGCGTATCCCTTCGGCGGATGTGTCTGTGGTTGACTTAACCGTTGAGTTGCAACAAAAAACCAGTTACGAAGAGATTTGTGCCGTGATGAAATACGCGGCTGAGCGTGACCTCAAAGGCGTGTTGGGCTATACCGAGGAGGCAGTGGTTTCCAGTGACTTCCGTGGTTTCCCGGCGGCCAGTGTGTTTGATGCGGGTGCGGGCATTATGCTGGATCCGACCTTCGTTAAATTGATCGGCTGGTATGACAATGAATACGGCTATACCTGCAACCTGCTACGCTTAACGCGCTATGTGGCTTATGCCAAGTTGTCGATGACAGATTTGCCCGAAGTTGAAGAGGATGAGGCCGTGGCGGCTTGAGTCGTTGAGCATCAATTTATTCGCCAGCAATCGCGTCGCGCATTTATAATGCTGCTTTTACTTGTGTGATAGACATTATGCGTGCGCCTTTGCTCGAAACTTCCATCAAAAGCCTGAAAAAACTGCACCAGGGTAAGGTGCGTGATATTTACGATATCGACGCCAAGACCATGTTGCTGGTCAGTACCGATCGCTTGAGCGCTTTTGATGTGATCCTGCCCACCGGCATTGAACACAAAGGCGCCATGCTGACGCAAATGGCTAACTTCTGGTTTGAGCAATTGCACGATGTGGTGCCTAACCATTTGACCGGCATTGCGCCTGAGTCTGTGGTGGCACCTGACGAAATCGAGCAGGTCAAGGGCCGTGCCGTGGTGGTGAAAAAACTCAAAGCCTTGCCGCTGGAAGCGATTGTACGTGGTTACCTGGTCGGCAGTGGTTGGAAAGAATACCAGGCCAAAGGCACCGTCTGTGATATCCCGTTGCCATCTGGGCTGCAATTGGCACAACAATTACCGAAACCGTTATTCACACCGTCAAGCAAGGCAGCTGTCGGCGAGCATGACGAGAATATCAGCGTGGCGCAAGTAGAAGCCTTAATTGGCAAAGACCTGACGGCCCAGGTGGAAAAAGCCGCGATTGCTTTATACACGCGCGCAGCAGAATATGCGCGCACCAAAGGCATTATCATTGCGGACACCAAGTTTGAATTTGGCGTCGACGAGCATGGGGTATTGCATGTGATGGATGAGGCGTTAACCCCGGATTCTTCACGTTTCTGGCCGGCTGACCAATACAAGATTGGCAGCAACCCGCCCAGTTATGACAAACAGTATGTGCGCGACTGGCTGGAAAGCTGCGGCTGGAACAAAGTTGCACCAGGCCCGGAACTGCCAGCCGATGTGGCACAACGCACGTCTGATAAATATATGGAAGCGTTTGCCAAATTGACCGGCCGTACTTTGCAGGTGGATTAATCGCTCATGGGTTTGCGTGCGCAACTGGCAACACTGGCCAGCCGCTTTAAGCAGGAGGTGGCGTTTTACCGCGCCTTGCATGCGCATCCGCAAACGCCGTGGCTGGCCAAAGCTTTGTTATGGCTGGCGCTGGCTTATCTGGTATTGCCGTTTGACCTGATTCCCGATTTTATTCCAGTCATCGGCCAGTTGGATGAATTGGTGATTATCCCGTTATTGCTTTACCTGGCATTGAGGCTGATACCCGTCGCGGTGCAGCAGGCTTGCCGTGATGCCGGGCCTGTTGTGCCGGATCAAAAATAGTGCTGTTTGCCAGCAAATGTTCATATTATTCGCCTATAATGGCGCTTTTTTGTTGAAATGGGTTTGAGAAGATGTCTTTGAATTTGGTGCCAAGCGGCAAAGATTTGCCCCACGACTTTAACGTCATTATCGAAATTCCGGCCAACGGCGACCCGGTTAAATACGAAGTAGATAAAGAAAGTGGCGCGCTGTTTGTGGATCGCTTCATGGGTACATCCATGCAATATCCATGTAACTACGGTTATATTCCACACACCCTGGGTGACGATGGAGACCCGGTCGACGTGCTGGTGATTACACCAGTGCCATTGTTGCCAGGTGTCGTGGTGCGTTGCCGCGCATTGGGTATGCTGAAAATGACGGACGAAGCTGGTGGTGATGCCAAAGTGCTGGCCGTGCCTATTGAAAAAGTATGCGGCCTGTATGCTTACCAGAAAACATTGAGCGATGTGTCACCTTGGCGTTTGGACATGATCGCCCACTTCTTTGAGCACTACAAAGACCTGGACAAGGGTAAATGGGTGAAAATCGAAGGTTGGGAAGGCATTGAATCTGCGCATAAAGAAATCACTGATGGCGTTGTGCGTTACAACGAAGCGGAAGTGAAGCCAGCGTTTTAAGCTGACGTTTTACGCTGAAATATGATGCATAAAAAAGCCGGGTAACTTACCCGGCTTTTTGTTTGTGAATAGCCTGTTAATGTAATAGCGGCACGATCAACAGCGCCACAATGTTGATGATCTTAATTAATGGATTCACTGCCGGGCCCGCCGTATCCTTGTAAGGATCACCGACGGTGTCGCCTGTGACTGCGGCTTTGTGCGCATCTGAGCCCTTGCCGCCGTGGTGGCCATCTTCAATATACTTTTTGGCATTATCCCAGGCGCCGCCGCCGGTACACATGGAGATCGCCACAAACAGGCCAGTCACAATCGTCCCCATGAGCAAGCCGCCCAATGCGATCGGGCCCAAGAACAAGCCGACCAAAATCGGCACGGCGATCGGCAGTAATGATGGCAACATCATTTCCTTGATGGCTGCGCTGGTCAACATATCCACTGCTTTGCCATATTCAGGTTTGGCGGTGCCTTCCATAATGCCTTTGATTTCGCGGAACTGGCGACGCACCTCTTCCACCACGCTGCCCGCCGCGCGGCCAACGGCTTCCATCGCCATGGCGGCAAACAGGAACGGGATCAGGCCGCCAAGAAACAGGCCGATAATCACTTTCGGGTCACTTAAATCAAAGCTGGCGGTGATGCCTGCGCCTTCCAGTTTGTGCGTGTAGTCGGCAAATAGCACCAGCGATGCCAGGCCAGCAGAACCGATCGCATAGCCTTTGGTGACTGCTTTCGTCGTGTTGCCCACCGCATCCAGTGGATCAGTCACATCGCGCACGCTGCTGGGCAACTCTGCCATCTCGGCGATACCGCCTGCGTTATCGGTAATCGGGCCATAAGCATCCAGTGCGACCACAATGCCTGCCATGCTCAACATGGCCATGGCAGCAATCGCCACGCCATAAAGGCCCGCCAGGTGGAACGCGACGTAGATGGCAATACAGACCGAAATCACTGGCAGGGCGGTCGATTTCATGGACACGCCTATGCCCGCAATAATGTTGGTGGCGTGGCCGGTGGTTGAGGCTTGTGCCACGTGTTTCACTGGCGCGTAATCCGTGCCCGTATAGTATTCCGTGATCCACACCAGGGCCGCGGTTAAGACCAGGCCTACTGCGCAGGCGCCAAAGAGTGCCTGGCTGGAAACCGAGACTTCACCATGGGTGTAGCCTTGCGGGAAGACGTATTGCGTGACAAAGTAAAACGCGATGAGTGACAGCACGCCAGCCACAGCCAGGCCTTTATATAACGCCGGCATGACGTTTTTCATGCCGGGCGAGGCCTTAACAAAGAAACAGCCGATAATTGAGGCCACAATAGAGACTGCGCCCAGTAGCAGTGGATAAATTACCCCATTGCTACCTGCTTCTGTCGCCATCAGGCTGCCGAGTACCATGGTGGCGATCAAGGTCACGGCATAGGTTTCGAACAGGTCGGCCGCCATGCCCGCACAGTCACCGACATTGTCGCCGACGTTGTCAGCAATCACCGCCGGGTTGCGCGGGTCGTCTTCCGGGATGCCTGCTTCGACTTTGCCGACCAGGTCAGCACCCACATCTGCGCCTTTGGTGAAAATGCCGCCACCCAGTCGTGCAAAGATGGAAATGAGTGAAGAGCCAAACGCCAAGCCGATGAGTGGATTGAGGTCGGTGGCCTGTTCTGCGCCCAGATAAATATAAAAACCAGCCACGCCCAGCAAGCCCAGGCCCACGACCAGCATGCCAGTGATGGCGCCGCCCTTAAATGCGACATCCAGTGCGGCACCTATGCCGTTGGTCGCCGCCTGCGCCGTGCGCACATTGGCCTTGACTGACACATTCATGCCAATAAAGCCGCAAGCGCCCGACAAGGCAGCGCCTAGCACAAAGCCAATAGCGGTTTGTGCGTTTAAAAAGAGGCCGATTAAAATGGCCAAGACCACACCCACCAGCGCGATGGCTTTATATTGCCTGGACAAATAAGCTGCTGCCCCTTGTTGAATGGCTCCGGCAATTTCCTGCATGCGGGCATTGCCAGCGGGTAAGCCCGAAATCCATTGACTCATTACTACGCCATAGAGCACCGCCAACACTGCAGCACCGAGCGCTAACATTAATGCGACTGACATGACTTCTCCTGTTCCTGATGAAACTGCGTTAAACGTAATGACTGCTTACAACCCTGCTACTTGATTTGTATATAGAGTGATTTGTAAATAAAATGTAACAGGTTGAGCCATTATTGCACTATTAAAGTGCGTCTACAAGCGCGTTTTCAGGGCAGTTTTGCCGGTGGAATGATGTCGATTAATCGTCGCGTTGGCGGTCAATAAAGTGACGTAAAGCGGCTTCGAGCGCTGGATTATCGACCTTGTTTGCATAGGTCTCCAGCGTGTTTAAAGCACGATTTGAAGGGGCTTTTATGCGTTTATGCTTGCTTTGCGGGCGAGATTTTACTTGCACTTTGACCTTAATTGCGTTAAGGTTTAAGCCTTTGATTTTCCTGGAATTTTGACAAAAATCCCGGATTTTTTGCAACAGTTGGGTTTCCATTAACCTGATTCTGCTGGCTGCAGCGCCTGATTGCACGGCAATCGTCAGGGCGCCATCTTGAAATGCCAGTACATGCGAAAATCTGGAGAATTCCGGGGCAACTGCTGACCAGCATTGCTGTAATTGCTGCCTATCATCCGCCTCTTTTAACAGCGGCTTGAGATCGTGATGGTGCTTGAAAATCTGATTGATTTTGAACATGGCGGGTCGTCCACAGAATGCATGAATATTGTACACCACCAGGGCTGTGATCGTTGGATTACCATCGTGTGCCGGTGAATAGCGAGAGTTCTTAGCATGATTAATATCATTATTGTTTCAGAAAAAATGGCCAAGCCCAAAACACTGGGCATGTTTGAAAGCCTGGGCTTGTTGCTGGCGCTGATACTGGTGCCTGTCGTGTTGATCTTATTGTTTATTACGCCACAGCAGGTGATCAAATCGCAGGGCGTCAAAGCCATGTTGCCGCCGCATTTACGTGGTGCCATGTTATCCACCCAGAATCACCTTGATGCTTATGCCAAGCAAATTGGCGAGTTGCAGGCGCGCATTTTGCGCCTGGATGCGCAGAACCAGCGTTTATCCAAATTGGCGGGCGTTAAATCGACCGCAGAGCCGATCAATGAAAGAACGCCAGTAAATGAAGTGCCTGCGAGTGAAGCGCCAGTAAGTGAGTCATTGGGGCAGGGCGGGCCGCTGGTCAAGGACTCACCGTTAAGCGAAGAGGATTTGAAAGCGACGATTGAGCAAATGTCGGCTGACCTGGATTTCAGGGATGAATATCAGGGCAAGATAGAAGCTAAATTGTTGCAAAAGAGTGTGTTGCGCGAAATGTTGCCTAACAGCAGCCCGGTTGCGGCGGCTTACAGCTCATCCAGCTATGGCTGGCGTATTGACCCTTTAAATGGTCACCGCGCCTTTCATGAAGGGCTGGACTTCCCGGCCTCGGTCGGCATGCCGGTGTATGCGGCGGCGGATGGTATTGTGACCACGGCGGTACAAACGCCTGATTACGGTAACTTGCTCAAAATTGATCACGGATCAGGCCTGGAAACCCGTTATGCGCATAACTCCAGATTGCTGGTGAAGTCGGGTGACCGCGTCATGAAAGGGCAGAAAATTGCCTTGATCGGCAGTACAGGCCGCTCCACCGGCCCACATTTGCATTACGAAATTCGGCTTAACGGCAACCCGCTGGATCCGCGCGAATATCTCAGAAGTCATTCCTGAAGCAAGCCTCTGGAGTGGTCATTGCGTAAGGTAATGTTTACTGACGTGCAATAATTGAGACAATCCCCCTCTATATCTTATACAATCTCGGTCTATTTCAATTTAACGCCGCACATGCGGAAATCGGTGTGACTCATGTTAGCCTCGTTGTTTAAAAAAGTTTTTGGCAGTCGGAATGATCGACTGGTCAAGCAGTATCAGCAAGCCGTCAAACAAATCAATGCGTTAGAGCCCGAGACTCAGGCCTTGAGCGACGATCAGCTACGTGCAAAAACCGAAGCGTTTAAACAGCGTTACAGCAATGGCGAGTCTCTGGAAAAACTGTTGCCAGAGGCTTTTGCCGTGGTGCGTGAGGGCAGCAAGCGTGCCTTGGGCATGCGTCACTTTGATGTGCAGTTGATTGGCGGCATGGTGCTGAATGCAGGCAAGATTGCTGAAATGCGTACCGGTGAAGGTAAAACGCTGGTGGCGACCTTGCCAACCTATTTGAATGCCTTGACTGGCAAAGGCGTGCACGTGGTCACGGTCAACGATTACCTGGCCAAACGTGATGCCGAGTGGATGGGGCAACTCTACAACTTTTTGGGTTTGAGCGTGGGTATCAACCTGTCGCAAATGCCGCACGATGCCAAGCAGCAAGCCTATGCTGCGGACATTACTTACGGCACCAACAACGAATTTGGCTTTGACTACCTGCGTGACAACATGGTGTTTAGCAAGGAAGAGCGCGTACAGCGTCCTTTGCACTATGCGCTGGTGGATGAAGTCGACTCGATCCTGATTGATGAAGCCCGTACGCCGCTGATTATTTCTGGTCAGGCCGAACACAGCGTTGATTTATACGGCGCCATCAATGAAGTCGCCAAACAGCTGGTCCGCCAGCAGGTCGAGGACGGCGAGGGTGATTTCTGGGTAGATGAAAAAGCGCAGAGCGTGACCATGAGTGAGGCCGGTCATGAGCATGCGGAACAATTGCTGGAGCAAACAGGTTTGCTGACTGCAGGTTCCAGCTTGTATGAGCCTGCCAATATCACGTTGGTGCATCATTTGTATGCGTCCCTGCGTGCGCAAAATCTCTACCACCGCGACCAGCACTACGTGGTGCGCAATAATGAAATCGTCATTGTCGATGAATTTTCTGGCCGTATGATGCCGGGCCGTCGCTGGTCTGATGGTTTGCACCAGGCGGTGGAAGCCAAAGAAGGCGTGGCGATCCAGAAAGAAAACCAGACGCTGGCGTCCATCACGTTCCAGAACTATTTCCGTATGTACCAGAAACTGAGCGGCATGACCGGTACTGCGGACACCGAAGCCTATGAGTTTAATCAGATCTACGCGCTGGAAACCGTAGTGATTCCTACGCACAGACCGGTGCAGCGACAAGATGCCATGGACAAGGTGTATCGCACCGGCATGGAAAAATACAAAGCGGTGATCGAAGATATCAAGCAATGCCAAGCCAAAGGCCAACCCGTATTGGTCGGCACAACGTCGATTGAAAACTCCGAGCTGATTTCGCAATTGCTTACGCAAGCCAAGCTGGAACACCAGGTGTTGAACGCCAAACAGCATGAGCGCGAAGCGACCATCGTTGCCGAAGCAGGCCGTCCCGGCATGATCACAATTGCGACCAATATGGCCGGTCGTGGTACCGACATTGTCTTGGGCGGTAACTCAGAAGGTGAAATTCACGCGATTCGCAGCGATGCCAATTTGAGTGATGCGGATAAAGAAAGCAAAATTGCCCAGTTGAAAGCTGAGTGGCAGCAGCGCCACGATGCGGTATTGGCCGCGGGCGGCTTGCATATTATCGGCACTGAGCGCCACGAATCACGTCGTGTCGACAACCAGTTGCGTGGTCGTTCCGGCCGTCAGGGTGACCCGGGTTCCAGCCGCTTCTACCTGTCACTGGAAGACCAATTGCTGCGCATTTTCTCAGGCGAACGTGTGGCGGCGATCATGACCCGTCTCAATATGCCGGAAGGTGAAGCGATTGAGCATGCCATGGTGACGCGCGCGATTGAAAACGCGCAGCGCAAGGTCGAAGGCCGTAACTTCGATATCCGTAAACAATTGCTGGAATACGATGATGTGTCTAACGACCAGCGCAAGGTGATTTACGAGCAACGTAATGAGTTGCTGGAGTCGGTTGATGTCGGCCAGACCATCCGTGCCATGCGTGAGGATGTGATTAACAGTCTGTTTAATACCTATGTGCCACCAGGCAGCGTGGAAGAGCAGTGGGAAGTGCCAGCGCTTGAGCAAGCGTTGCAGGACGAATTGAGCATCAGCTTGCCAGTCGGCGAGTGGCTGGAAAACAACCCTGACTTGCATGAGGAAACCTTGCGTGAGCGCATTCTGGATGCGGCGAACGAAAGCTATGGTTCGAAAGAAGCATTGGCTGGCAACGACAATATGCGCAATTTCGAGCGCGCAGTCATGTTGCAGAGCCTGGATAACCACTGGCGTGAACACCTGGCTGCCCTAGATCATCTGCGTCAGGGCATCCATTTGCGTTCTTATGCGCAAAAGAACCCCAAGCAGGAATACAAGCGCGAAGCGTTTGAACTGTTCGAATCTTTGCTGAATACCGTTAAGAGCGAAGTTACCAAGATCACCATGCAGGTACAAGTGCGTTCCCGCGAAGAGCTGGAAGAGGAAGAGCGCCGCGCCGAAGAGGCCATGCGTGCAGCGGATGTGGGTAATTTGCAGTATCAGCACACCGATTATGATTCTGCATTAACCAATAGCGGTGATGCAGAGCAGTCATCGCAGGGCTTGCCAGAAGGCGTGCGTGTTGGCCGTAATGATCCTTGCCCGTGCGGTTCAGGCAAGCGTTTTAAAAACTGTCACGGTGCATTGAGCTAACGTGTACTGAGCAAGACGGCGAAAGGGATTCATATGTCAGAACAGGAAATTCCATCCCCATGTGTCGGGGTGTGCAGTATTGATGACAGCAACGGTTTTTGCCAGGGCTGTTTCAGAACCATAGAAGAAATCCGCCAGTGGTGGGATCTTGATCGCTCCGGTAAAGCCGAAGTGATCAAATTGGCGAATGCGCGTGAAGCTGCGGTATTTGGCGATTAGTCGCCAGCCTGATGCGTTGCTAGTTTGATGCCTTAGTTGCATCAGTCACAAAGTAAAAAGCCGGCAATCGCCGGCTTTTTTATATTCGGTGTGAGGCGGGTATTACAAATCAGCCAGCGGCTGATTGCCTAAGGTATTCGATTGCGCATCCAGTTTACCGATCACCATCTTGAGCGAGACGTTCAGGCTTTGTAAAGCTTCTGTATCCAGCGTGGCCAGCACTTGCGGCAAAATACCATCTACTGGCTTGGGTGCTTTGGAAAGTACGGCATGGCCTGCCTCGGTCACAATCAGGCCGACTTTACGTTGGTCCTGGCTCAGTCGCTGTTTCTCGACCAGGTGCTTTTTAACCAGTTTTTCAACCAGCAAACTACAGGTGGATTGGTGGATAGCGAGGTTTTCTGCCAAACGTGAGACCCCTAATTCTGGGTGGGTAGCGATTTCATGTAAGAGCCACAACTGGGAACCTGAGATGCCGCATGAGGCTTCAATTTCTCTAAAATGTTGTCTGACGGTACCGAAAATAATTCGAAATTGTTTTAAAGCTTCTTTGGCGAGTGAGTTTTGCATGATTAATTTAATGTAAATATTTATGTTCATTTTACCAGTTTCCACCAGATAACATGGCTTCGCTATGTTTATCGCGATAAAAATTCTGGTTTCTACAGGTGGTTTTAGACAAAAAAGTCGTTTTTAGCCACAAAAGCTAGCCCAGTCTGGCAGACCGGTCTGTCTTATTTGCGTGACTATTTCGATCGCAGGCTATCGGTTGTGATGGCTTGTTGCTGATGAAGAGAGAGTAACGTTTCTAAGCCGAATTCGATGACAGCTTCGGTGGGAAGATGCGGGATTGTTTGCGCTAATTGCAGCAGATGCTGATGTGAGGTAGCAGTTTGTGTTTGCAGCTGTTGCAGTAGTTGGTAGGTGATCGCATTGAGCTGTATAAAGCAGACCTTATACACTGGCGTACGATACACCAGTAAAAACGTGGGTATCGTCTCCACTGTATTCTGTTTTTTCGACAGCAGGTGTACCGCATAATCGTAATGCAATAATTGATGCACGCCACATAGCTGCACAACGTGATGCAACAGCGTAGGCCCCGTAAACTGCTCGACAGTTGAGTCAGGTGGCGTGTTATCCACTTGCTGGCCAAGTAGCAGCTCTATCCATTCGTAGTGCGCAAGTTGGGCGGTGTAGGCAGGTAAGTCGGCTGCTATCTGCGTGCGTAGAAAGGTCACAAAGTGGCCTGGAATATCCTTAAACAACGGGCTGTTAAATTGTTGTGAAAAGAAACACTGCCGCACCAGTTTGCTAAAACGGCGTGACCCAAGAATGTCACGTAGCACAGGAAAACAGGCGCTGACGCTGGCCTCAAAGTTATTGAACACGATTTCACGGTAAACACGCATGCGCTTGGCATCCACCCCTGCCGGTTTGGCATGCAGTGAAGGCTGGCGCAAGTGGGCGGTGAATGCTGCCTGATAGGCTTGAAATGTAAGCATCAGGCGACCTTGTCTAAGGTTGGTGTGTGTATAGCTTGTGCTTGCTGTTGCAGGGTGGCGATACGATCAACCTCTTGCATGAGCACGGGCAGCGGCGGAATATGGCTATCCCGTTCGAGCAGGGTCGGGAACACGCCCAGCTTGGTATAGGCGTATGTTAACAGCTGCCACACTGGGTCGATAATCGCTTCGCCATGCGTATCCACCAGTAAATTGGCTTCTACCTGCAAATGCCCGGCCATATGGCCGTAGACAATGCGCTGCGCAGGAATCTGGTCTAGGAAGGCGTAGGGGTCAAAGCCAAAATTGACGCTATTAACATAGACATTATTGATGTCCAGATGTAAGTCGCAGTCAGCTTCGGCCAATACGGCGTTGATAAAGCTGATTTCGTCCATTTCGGAGAGTGGCGCTGCGACGTAAAACGAAGCGTTTTCTACGGCGATGCGTCGTTGCAGAATATCCTGCGTTTGCCGGATGCGTTGCGCGACATATTTAACCGCTTCTTCAGTAAACGGAATGGGCAGTAAATCGTAAATATAGCCATTGGCTATGTCGCTGCAATAGCTTAAATGTTCGGTATAGAGCGGGATCTCAAAATCAGCCAGAAACTGTTTGACCTGGTGCAGAAAGCCGACATTGAGCGGGTCTGGCCCGCCCAGTGACAGGCATAAGCCATGGCAGGCGATCGGGTAGTGCGCGACCAGCCAGTCCAGTTCGGCGGCATATTTACCACCGGCCTGAATCCAGTTTTCAGGCGCAATTTCCAGAAACTGCAATTGCCCCAGCGGTGGCTGGCCATGCTGCTGCATGAGCTGGGGCAATAGCTCGCGCTTCAACCCCAGGCCCGCACCACGAATGTCAGTTAACTGTGCCATGGCGATGCTTGCGATGATTACTTGTTAGCGTGGCAAGAGCCTTCTTTCATTTTTTCAGCCGAGCAACTGCCTTCCTTCATCTTGTCAGTAGAGCAGGAGCCCTCTTTGGCTTTATCATGGTGGCAAGAACCTTCCTTCATTTTTTTCTTCTCGGCACCACATTTACCGCTGCTACATTTGCCTTCTTTGGCTTTGCTGTCGGTGGCATCTGCCACCTGGTAGCCTTGGCCCAGTGTTTTTAATTCAAACGGATTGTTGCCTGCATGGGCCGCAGCTGCGGCAATGGATAAAGCAACTGCGCCAGTGATTACAGCCATTTTGTGTGTCGTCATGTTAGTTCCTTTTTAAAACAGGGTTTAAAAGCGGACATCAGTAAAATTTGTCCAGTTGTTGCGTAATGCGTTCCCGTGCTGCCGCTGATAAAACATCCTCAGTGCGATCCGTGGCGTGAATCTGCCAAGATTGCATCGCACCTTGAATCCACTTGAGCTGCGCCGTAAAGCGTCGGCAGTAAACGCAAATCAGCAAGTGCAACCTCACTGCCCAGCGCTCACGCCAGGTGAGTGGGCGGTCAAGTGATTGCGATACCAGCACGCTGGTTTGTTTGCAATTCAACATCTCTTTTTCCGTTTCACCTTGATGCGTTACCAGTGCATTTCAAGACATTTTCGCAGTCCCATGCGGGCACGGTATAACATTACCCATGCATTGGTCGCGGTGATATTCAATGCCTTACAAATTTCTTCATTATCTAATTCATCGACATCGCGCATGGTGAAAATAGCCGCCAGTTTTTGCGGCAAACGCGCCATGCATTCTTGCAATACCTGCAAAAACTGTTTTTGCTGCAAGGCATCGTGTGGGATATCCCACGCTTGCGGTTTTTCTGCCCAATGGCCGGTGTCGTCAAAGAATTCATCCATATTGGCATCTTCTTCAGCCAGGAGTTCTGACGCCGGGATTTCGCGCAGTTGCTTGCGCATACAGTCAATGATTTTGTGTTTGAGGATGCCGGTGAGCCAGGTGCGCGGGCTGGATTGTTCGGCAAATGTATTGCTTTTAATCGCTGCCAGCAAGGTTTCTTGCACCACATCTTCTGCTTGATGCGGGTCGCGTAACCGCGTCAGCGCAAAGCGATACAAGTAATCGCCATGTTCGTTAAGCCAGTCGTGAGGGTTAGATTTCATGACGGCTATTGAAGCATAATTCAGGCAGACGGGGCAATGCCAGCACGTTGCTCGATGAGACCTAAATAATGCGTGGCATCCAGTCCTGTTTGGTTACGTTGCGCCAGCCAGATGGTTTCAGCCAGGCATTCTAGCAGGACGTGTTGTGCTTCATGCTCTTGCTGAAAGCGCGTACACAGTTTGCCGTAGGCTTGCGTGATACCTATGGGCTGATTGATGCTGATTTGTTCCTGGATGGACAGGTGCAAACTCATATGCAGAAACGGGTTGGTTTCGCCCATTTCCGGGTAGTAGGCTTGTTCCAGGTATTGCTCGGGATGATCCAGAATGGTGTGGTATTCCGGATGCATATGCATAATGCCCACCGCCATTTTTTCGAGGTCGGTCAATACACTCTGCTGTTTGAACTTGGCCCAGGCGTCAAAGAAAAACTGGCGTACTTCATCGCGGCTAGGATTAAATAAGGCCATGATTAACTCTCTGCCGGTGGTTTCACCGGGTGTATTTGTTTGTCTTTAAACTCACATAAATCGGCAATGCAGCATTCCCCGCACTTGGGGCTGCGTGCCGTGCACGTATAGCGGCCATGCAAAATCAATAAATGATGCGCGTCTTTTAGAAACTGTTTGGGGGTAGTGCTTAAAAAACGTTGTTCCACCTCCAGCACATTTTTGCCGGGTGCCAGTTTTGTACGGTTGCCAACGCGGAACAAATGGGTGTCGACGGCAATGGTTGGTTGGCCAAACGCCGTGTTGAGTATCACGTTGGCGGTTTTACGGCCGACCCCGGCCAATGCTTCCAGCGCTGCGCGGGTGTCGGGCACTTCACCGCCATGCAAAGTCAGCAGTTGCTGGCAGCATTTGAGCACGTTATTGGCTTTGGCATGGTAAAGACCTATGGTTTTAATGTAGCTCTCCAGCCCTTCCAGGCCAAGGTCGAGAATGGCTTGTGGCGTGTTAGCGGCTTTGAACAGTTTACGTGTGGCGATGTTCACGCCTTTGTCGGTTGCTTGTGCTGACAAAATCACCGCAATCAGTAATTCAAAGGTCGAGCTGTGTTCCAGCTCGGTGGTCGGGTTAGGGATGGCTTGCGCCAGCCGCTCGAAAATCGCCAGTCTTTTTTGGGCATTCATAACAAATAGTTCGTTAATTACAGCAAGGGTTAACCCGCTTTTTGTGCTTTTACACGCGCCATCGCGGCGGCAATGGCGGCTTTTCTCAGTGTATCTGCTGAAGGGGCAGCAGTGCCGATTTCTGTGGTATCCGTTTGCACGGCGCTAGCGTATGCAGCTGAATGTTGGTGATAGGTTTGGGCTTTATCATGTTTTTCAAGCGCTTGCCGGTTGAGTCGCTGGTTGTGCCGCCGCCGCGCCAGCTCGGCTTCTGTCGCATTCATCGCCATGTCACGGCCGGCCACCGTTTGCATACTGATGCAATCGACCGGGCAGGGCGGCAGGCATAACTCGCAACCGGTACATTCCTGGCTAATCACCGTGTGCATGCGTTTGGAGGCACCGAGGATCGCGTCTACCGGGCAGGCACTGATACAAAGTGTGCAGCCTATGCAGGTTTTTTCATCAATCACCGCCACGGCTTTGGCTTTGGTGATGCCATGGGCAGGATTTAAAGGCTGGTAAGGGCGCTGCAGTAAGTCTGCCAATGCCTGGACGCCTGTTTTGCCACCAGGCGGGCATTGATTGATATTGGCTTCACCACTGGCGAGGGCTGCCGCGTAAGGTTTGCAGCCGTCATACCCACACTGGCGGCACTGTGTTTGCGGCAGCAGGGCATCAATCTGCGCAATCAATGTGTCTTGCTTGAGTCGGCTCGTCATCTGCATGTTACCTTGGCAAAAGCACTATTTAATCCCGGTTGCAAAGGCTAACATTATAACTGAAACCATGTTTGGCGATGGCCTGGCAGGCCGTGTCGGCTGGCTAAGCGGGTTCTTTGGCGTTCAGGCGCATAATCAGTTAAAATATTCGCTTTATTATTGAATGGCGCTAGGTATGTTTACGGGCAGTTTGGTCGCAATTGTGACCCCGATGTTTGAAGATGGTCGTTTGGATCTGGACGCGCTCAAAAAGCTGATCGATTTTCATGTCGACGCCGGTACAGATGGCATTGTCATCGTCGGTACCACCGGCGAATCCCCCACCGTCAATGTTGACGAACATTGTTTGCTGATTAAAACCACGATCGAGCATGTGGCTAAACGTGTGCCAGTGATTGCTGGCACCGGCGCCAACTCGACTGCTGAAGCCATTGAGTTGACAGCAAAAGCGAAAAGCCTTGGTGCAGATGCCTGCCTGCTGGTCGCGCCTTATTACAACAAGCCTTCACAAGAGGGCCTGTACCAGCATTTTAAAGCAGTCGCCGAAGCGGTCGCTATTCCACAGATTTTATACAATGTGCCAGGCCGTACCGGCTGCGATTTAAGCAATGATACGGTGCTGCGTTTGGCGCAAGTGCCTAACATCGTCGGCATTAAAGATGCGACGGGCGGCATTGAACGCGGCACGGATTTACTGTTGCGTGTGCCAGCCGACTTCGCTGTGTACAGCGGCGATGACGCAACCTCGCTGGCCTTGATGTTGCTGGGCGGCAAAGGTGTGATTTCGGTGACTGCCAATGTGGCGCCGCAATTAATGCATGACATGTGCGTGCATGCCTTGAATGGTGATATCGCTGCGGCCAAAGCGGCCAATGCCAAATTGTTTGCCCTGCATCAGAAGTTGTTTGTAGAGGCGAACCCGATCCCGGTGAAATGGGTATTGCAGCAAATGGGCTTGATTGCGACCGGCATTCGTTTGCCGCTGGTGAATTTGTCCAGCCAATATCATGAAGTATTACGCAGTGCCATGAAGCAGGCAGAAATTGCCGCTTGATTGGGCCAAGACTAATTTAGGGTGAAATAAGTGAAATACATGAATCATGTTTGGTTACAACGGGCCGTGCTGGTCAGCCTGGTGACAGTGCTGGCTGCTTGCGACTCTATCCCGTTTATCGATAATAGCTCTGATTACAAAGGCGCAGGCCGCTCCAAACCACTGGAAGTGCCGCCAGACCTGACCGCTGTGCGCACCAGCAGCACGTATAACCTGCCTGGTAGTACCAGCTACTCTGCCTATAGCCAAAACCAGGATACGCAAGAGCAAAATGGTCCGCAACCGGTGCTGGCGGATATGAAAAATGTGCGCATGGTCAAGGCCGGGCAGCAGCGCTGGCTGGTGGTGAATGCCCCGGCGGAAAAAATCTGGCCGGTTGTGCGTGATTTTTGGCTGGATCAAGGCTTTGCGGTCAAAGTAGAAAATCCGGAGCTGGGTGTGATTGAAACCGAGTGGCTCAAGTCAGATGCCATTAAACCTAGAGAAGATAACCGTGGCTACGGCGAAAAATTCGATGCCTGGCTGGATAAGTTATCCGGTTTCGCTGACCGACGCAAATTCCGTACCCGCCTGGAGCGCGGTGAAAAAGACGGTACCACCGAAATTTATATGACGCATCGCACGGTGGCAGGTGCGCCTGATGATGGTAAAACTTATGTGGACACACAGTTGGGAAGAATTGATACCGGCTATCGTGTCAACGCAGCTGAGAATAAGAACAATGCCGGGCAGGAGTTTGATGCTGATCTGGATGCTGAATTATTGCGCCGCATGATGGTGAAATTGGGCCTGGATGAGCAAAAAGCCGATCAGGTGATGACACAGGTGGCTTCTGATAAGCGCGCAGATGTGATTAAAGAGCCTGACCAGAGTGTGACGTTGAAACTCAATGAGCCATTTGACCGCGCCTGGCGTCGTGTTGGTTTGGCGCTGGATCGCATTGGTTTTGTCACGGAGGACAAAAACCGTTCCGAAGGCATCTTCTATGTGCGTTATGCCGATACGGATGCAGAAGACCCAATCAAGCAGAAAAAAGGCTTGCTGGAGCGCCTGAAATTCTGGGGCAGTGATGAAGATGAAAAATCGGCCGCACCGGCTGAAGTGAAACCTGGCGATAAAACCAAGTTCTGGAAAGGCACCTCAGATGGTGACAAGTCCAGCAAACAATATCGTATTCAGGTGCTGGAAAACGCAGATGACACTACCGATGTGTATGTGTTGACGGTGGATAACAAGCGCAATACCTCGACGACGGCTAACCGTATTATTTCACTGCTGTATGAGCAACTGAAATAACAGAGGACAGGTGTGCGATTTGCATCTTTAGGCAGTGGCAGCGCAGGTAATGCCACTGTGGTAGAAGCCGGGGAAACCCGGCTTTTGCTTGACTGTGGCTTTAGCGTGAAAGAAACTGTACAGCGTCTGGCGCGCCTGGATCTGCAGCCTGAACAACTCTCAGGTATCCTGGTCACGCATGAGCATGACGATCACGCGCGCGGGGTATTCAAATTGGCAGCACGTTACCAGATTCCGGTCTGGCTCACGCATGGTACTTACAGCATGTGCCAGCGCTACCTGCCTACACAAGCGTTGACGATCAATATCATCGATGCGCATAGCGCTTTCGCTTTGCACGAAATCGAAGTGCAACCTTACCCGGTGCCGCACGATGCGCGCGAACCGGCACAATTTGTGTTTGGCGATGGCGCGCGTAAATTTGGTGTGTTGACCGATGTCGGCAGCGTCACGCCGCATATTGTGATGATGCTACAAGGCTGTGAGGGCCTGCTGCTGGAGTGTAATCATGACCTGGAAATGTTGCGCACTGGCCCTTATGCACACTCACTCAAAAAACGCGTAGGCGGTTGGCTGGGGCACCTGGATAATCAAACCAGTGCGCAATTGCTGGCCCAGCTGGATAACAGCAAGCTCAAGCATTTGGTAGCGGCGCACCTGAGCGAGAAAAATAATACGCCTGCTTTGGCTAAGCAGGCGTTGAGTGCAGTGCTAAGCTGCGCCAGTGACTGGGTGCAGATTGCCCATCAGCAAGAGGGGCTGGGCTGGCGCGAGTTATAAACCTTCATCCAGCACACTCTTAATCTAGCAGCCTTTTAATCAAGTACCATGATCTGTTCCGATAAGCGGATCATGCGTTCCACTGGCGTCACCCAGACGATGCCATCGCCGACATTGCCGGTATGCGCTACTTCAACGATGGTCTGCAAGACACCTTCCACCAGTTCATCTGGCACCACCATATACAAATAGACTTTGGGGCTGTAATCAGTCAGTTCTTCGCGCACACCCACACTCGGTTTTTGCAAGTGTGGGCCGCAACCTTCCATCTTGTTGACTGACATGCCCGGAAAGCCTTTGATATTACGCAGTGCAGAACGTATCTTTGCCAATCTCGCCGGTTGTATGACTGCTTTGATTTCTTTCATAAAAATATCCTTTAGAGCATAGACTCACTGGGTCGGCATTATGCCTCTATTTTGCTTTCTTCAAACTTACGGTAGAGGGTGGGCACTACAATCAGGGTGAGCAGGGTAGAGGTAATCAAGCCACCAATCACCACAATCGCCAATGGTCGCTGCACCTCGGCCCCCGGGCCTGTCGCAAACAGGAACGGCACCAGGCCCAGCATGGCGACGGTGGCGGTCATCATCACCGGCCTGAAGCGCTGGGCACAACCTTTGCGAATGGCCTCGAGCTGGCTCAGGCCTTCTTCACGCAGGGTGCGGATATAGGAGACCAGGACCACGGCGTTGAGCACGGCAATGCCCCACAAGGCAATAAAGCCTACAGATGCCGGCACGGACAAGTATTCACCTGTGACAAACAAGGCAATCACGCCGCCAATCGAGGCAAATGGCAACACCAGAATAATCATGGTGGCAAAGCGCAACGACTGGAACAGCAGGAACAGCAGGAAGAAAATCGCCGCAATCGTCACCGGGATAATGATCATTAAATGGCCCATGGCGCGCTCCATGTTCTGGAACTGGCCACCGTACTCCAGATAATAGCCATCCGGCAACTGCAGTTTTTCTCCCAATACTTGTTGCAGCTCGGCCACAAAGCCACCGAGGTCGCGGTCTTTAACGTTAACGCCAATCACGATACGGCGTTTCGCCAGTTCGCGGCTGATTTGCGCAGGACCATCCTTGATCTCGATGTCTGCCAGATCTTCCAGCGCGACACGTGAGCCGTTAGGTGAAGTCAGCATAATATTGCGGATGGCTTCTTCGTTATTACGGAAAGATTCCGGATAACGCACCGCGGCCGAGAAGCGGCGTTGGCCTTCAAAAATCTCGGTCGCAATCTTGCCACCAATCGCGGTTTCAATCACGTCGTGCACATCGGATGCATTGATGCCATGACGGGCAATCGCCTGACGGTCTATGGTGATATTCAGGTATTGTTGCCCGGAAACTTTTTCAACCTTGATTTCAGTCGCGCCGGTCACTGAGCCAGCAATTTTGGCGATTTCATCCGCCTTTTGCTTAAGCGCATCCAGGTCCTCACCAAAAATCTTCACTGCGACATCTGCACGCACGCCGGTCAGCAACTCATCGACACGGTCAGAGATTGGTTGTGCCATGATGATTTGTACGCCTGGAATATACTTTTCCAGTACTTGCCGCATTTTTTCAGCGATATCATCCTGGGTCCAGCCCTCAGGCCATTGGTCACGTGGCTTGAGGCTGATAATTGGCGTGGATTCGTTTTGTGCCTGCGCATCGGCCGGGCTTTCCCCACGGCCCAGGCCGGAGATGGCCGATTTGATCCCGGGCACTTGCTCCATAATCAGTTTCATCGCTTTGTTTTCCATTTTCATGGATTCTTCCAGCGAGATATTCGGCACGCGGTTAATGCCGGGGACGATGGAACCTTCTTTCATTTCCGGGATAAATGAGGTACCCAAGAATGGAAACAGCGCAATGGTGCCAACAAATACCAGGGCTGAGGCCAGGATGGTTTTTTTCTCATTATCGAGCACCCAGTTCAGTGCGGACAGGTAGGGGCGTTTAATCGCCTGTATCAGCTTGGTGTCATCGCCACTGCCCCCTTTGAGCATATAAGAGCACAGGGCTGGCGTCAGGGTCAGCGACAATACCAGGGACACAAACAGCGCAATGGCAATGGTGTAGGCCAAAGGCGCAAACATTTTGCCTTCCATGCCTTCCAACGTCATCAGTGGCAAGAACACCAGGATGATGATGCCGACACCAAACAGCACCGGCGTCGCTACTTCAGTCGCTGCTTCCAGTGCAACGCGGATGCGGCTTTCATCTTTGCGGTGACCGAGGTGGTGAAAGGTATTCTCTACCACCACCACAGAGCCATCGACCATCAGGCCAATGGCGATGGCCAGGCCGCCCAGTGACATCAGGTTGGCGGAAATGCCGTAGTGGTTCATGACCATAAAGGTGATTAACGGCGTCAGGATCAGCGTACCCACCACAATCAGGCTGGAACGCACATCGCCCAGGAACAGGAACAGGATCACAATCACCAGGATAATGCCTTCAATCAGCACTTTGGTGACGGTATGCAGGGCGGCATCCACCAGCTCGCTGCGGTCATAGTAGGGCACAATCTGCAAGCCATGTGGCAACATGCCTTTACTGTTGATTTCCTCGACGCGGGCCTTGATACGGCTCACCACTTCTTTGGCGTTGCCGCCACGCATCATGATGACAATACCGCCGACGGATTCCGTATCTCCGTTTTTGAGTACCACACCGACCCGCACTTCATGGCCGATAGTGACTTCTGCTACATCGCGGATATAGACCGGAATGCCATTTTCTTCTTTGAGCACCATGTTGCGGATGTCGTCCAGGTTTTGCACCAGGCCCACGCCGCGAATCAGGTATTGCTCCGCATAATGCGGCAAAATACCGCCGCCACTGTTGGCGTTATTGCGCGCTAATGCTTCATAGACATCTTTGAGTTTGATCGAAAAATGCGTCATGCGGTCCGGGTTGACCAGCACCTGGTACTGCTTGACGTAGCCGCCTTGCGAGTTGATTTCGGCCACGCCAGGGATGCCGCGCAGCAAGGGGCGAACCACCCAGTCCTGGATGGCGCGACGCTCTGTGAGGTCCGCTTGCGTCAATGCTTTTTTACCGTCATCCGGTTTATCCAGTGTGAATTGATACACCTCGCCCAAACCGGTAGAGACCGGCCCCAGGATAGGCGTCACGCCTTGTGGCATGCGCTCCATCACTTCCATCAGCCGTTCCATCACCAGTTGCCGGGCAAAATAGACATCGGTGCTGTCAGTAAATACCAGCGTGATCAGTGACAAGGCATTTTTGTTTACCGAGCGCATTTCGGTCAGGCCGGGCAAGCCCGTCATGGCGATTTCCAGCGGCACGGTGATAAAACGTTCAACTTCTTCCGGCGATTTGCCTGTGGCCTGCGTGGCAATCATGACCTGGACATTGGTCACATCGGGGAACGCATCGACAGACAGTTTTTTAACTGCAAACAAGCCTGCAAGAATGAAGCCGACAGCCAATACCAGCACAATGAGGCGCTGCTTAAGCGCGCCTCGAATTAAGGATTCAATCATGCTTTACTCCATTTCTTTGCGCTTGCGTTCATTGTTGACATGAAACGCGCCATCGAGCACGATTTGATCGCCAGGTTGCAGGCCCTGCAGCACTTCCCTGTTGCCTTGGTAAGTCCGGCCCAGGGTGACTGGCAGCAATTTATATTGCGTTGGTTTTAAGGTTTGCACAAACACATGGTCAGCATTGTTCTCACGCACCACTGCGGTGGACGGAATGGCAACGACTTTCTCCGGTTTGGCTTCGAGCAGAATGGTAATCAGCATGTCTGGCTTGAGCAGCATTTTTTCATTGCTGATATTGGCACGCGCCATCACGGTACGCGTGGCCGGATTCACGATATCACCGACAAACGCCAGTGTGCCGGTCAGTTCAGCATCATCCAGGGCAGGCACTTCAATATCCAGCGACTGGCCTTCTCTAATGTGTGCAATTTGCTGCTCAGGGATTTCTGCCACCGCCCAGACATGCGATAAATCTGCAATCACAAACAGCTCTTCTGCTGGTGCGACCACCTGGCCCAGCCTGGCTTTACGTGCAATCACCGTGCCAGTAATTTTAGAGTTGACCTGGCTGGTCGACATGCCACTGTTGTGCAAGCCCAGTTGGGAAATGCTGGCCGGTGGCATGCCGAGTACCAGTAACTGGTCGCGGGCGGCATTTAATTCGGCGTTGGCGGCATTGAGTTCACCTTCACGGCGTTGCAATTCCGCCAGGCTGATCACGTCCGCTTCGAGCAACTGCTTGGCGCGGTCGACAGCTTTGGTTTGCAATTGCATCTGCTGGCTGGCCTTGATGTAGCTCAGCTGATATTGCGCCAGCTCTGTACTTTTAATCACGGCCAGTCGCTGGCCAGCTTTCACTTCATCACCCAGATTGACATCCAGTGTGCTGATACGGCCAGTGATAGAGGCACCGGCCCTGGATTCATATTGTTCATCGACCTGGATACGGCCAGGAATGCGCAAGGTGTCAATAAACTGCATTTCCATGACTTGACCAGTTTTGACGTTGGCTTGTAGTTCTTTGGTCAGTGTGACCAGGCTTGGGTCGACTACTTCTTTTGTTGCTGGGGCCGGGGCAGGTTTTTCTGTGCACGCGGTAGACAGGACAGCCAGCGCGGCCGCTAGCAAAGTTGAAAATAAAACACGAGACATGACCATCCCCTTAAGGTTGAACCAAATCCGAACCAATGAAGCGTTCGATTTGCAATACACTGAAAAAATAATCGAATTTGGCAACCAGATAGTCACGTTTGACATCACGATTGACGCGTTGCGCATCCAGGTATTCCAGGATGCCGCGTTCTCCGAATTTATAAGCCGCTTCTGCGCGACTGAGGGTCGCTTCTGATTGTTGCAACAAGCCATTTTCAAACACCTTGAGCTGGTTGCTGGCAATCACGCTACGCTGATAGGCGCTATCGATCTCTTTGCGCAGCACCTGGTGTTGTAACTTGATATTGGCATCTGCTTCTTCAATGCCTGCCGCAGCTTGTGCAATCTGGCCGTCGCGGCGGTTCCACACGGGTAATGGCACCACTACACCGAGCCTGAACGTGTTCAGGTCAGGGTCCTGGGTAAAGTCAGATTTCAAAGTGAGGCCAGGAAAGCGCAAGGCTTGTTCCAGTTTGAGTTTGGCTTCTGCACTGTCTTTCGCCGTGATCAGCTGTTGCAAATAGGGGTTGTTCTCGGCCGATTTGCGTAAGTCCAGGATGCTGGGCAGGGTAGAGATGACAGGCAGTTCAGATTTGACTTCAAACGTGTCTGGCATATTACCTATCATGCCGCGCAAAATCGCTTTGGCTTCATCGATGCGGGTTTGTGCGCTGGCATAATCACGCTCCGCTGCCAGCACCTCGGTATCCGCCTTGATCAGCTCATATCTGGCGGCTTCACCGACATCTACCTTGCGTTTAATCTTTGTCTGGATTTCTTGCAGGATGCTGAGGTTTGCGCCCAGCATTTGCAGAATCTGCTGGCGCAGGAGCACGGTGAGATAGGCCTGTTTGATCAGGTTGCGCAAATCAAAACTGGTGGTTTGGATGCCTTTTTCGGCGTAAGTCAGTTGTTGTTCGGCCAGTTCGCGGCGCGAGGTGCGCGTGCCGGGAAAGTCCAGGGGTTGTGAAATGGTGACGCCATAGTTTCTTTCAGTCGCCCCTGGTGTCGGTACACCACGGTATCTGGCAGGGCCTGCCATGATTTCCATATCTGGATTATAGAAAGATCTTGCCACGGTGATGCCTGCCGCAGCCGCTTCCATTTGTGCTTTGCTGACCGCCATCATTGGGTTTTCGGCCACGGCTTTATCCAGCAGTGTTTTCAGGTCAAAAGTGGTTTCTGCAAACGCAACGGGAGTAATGCAGCAATAAAGCCACAATAGCCTGCATGCTTTCCGCCAGCGGGTCTGACTTAACATAACGATCCTTTTTCAGGTGACTGTTCATATCATAATGTCACAGTCACCTTAACTAATAATTAAAATGACGCTTTCAGCCAGCGAGGCTAAAAGCTTGGGAAAGTTGTTAAGCGAGTTGGGGCGGCCGGTCAAGCCAGAAGGCGATCTGCAGGTAATAGGAGGATAAGTGGTGTTCTGGCGCGAGGTAGGTGGTTTTATGCAGCGGATAACTAAACCCTGGCAACAGGATTTTGTCTACGTCTACTTCGGCGATTTCCAGCATATCGACGCAGCAATTCCCTGCGCCAAAATCGGCAGATAAGCTGTCATCAATCGCATTGGAGAGGCTGGTCGCCGAGATGCCGGTTTCTAATAGCGTGGTTGTGACTGCCGGTTCGGCAGCCGTTGTCTGCAAAGCAAACAGTAAACACAACACATGTAGAAAATAAAATATCTTTTGCATTACAAAATCATATCTGTCAGGCAATACATTTACAGCAATAACTATACCAGCAATATGAACACACCTAACGTATTGATTTTATGTCATCTGTGACCTAAGTAGGCAGATCTGGTAACGCAGTGGGAGTTTTTTGCACCAAACTGGTGCGGGAAAGCCACGGTGACATTATAGTAGATGTCACCGTGGTGTCAAAGTTCCAGCCAGATTAGGCCGAAATGGTTTCTTCTTTAAAAATCAGCTTGATCTGATCGTTGTCATCAATGTCGATATGGACATGACCGCCGTCGTTCAGGCGACCAAACAACAGCTCATCCGCCAGCGCCTTGCGTATTGTATCCTGGATGAGTCTGGCCATTGGACGTGCGCCCATCAGTGGGTCAAAGCCTTTTTTACCCAGGTAGGCTTTGAGTTCTTCACTAAAGGTCACATCGACTTTCTTCTCATGCAATTGATCTTCCAGCTGCATCAGGAACTTGTCTACCACGCGCAGAATGACGTCCTGGTTGAGTGCACTGAATGATACCGTGGCATCCAGACGGTTACGGAACTCAGGGCTGAACAAACGTTTGAGGTCAGCCGCTTCATCGGTACTGTCTTTGCTATTGGTAAAGCCTATGCTCGATTTAGACAAGTTTTCCGCGCCTGCATTGGTGGTCATGATAATGGTCACATTGCGGAAGTCCGCTTTACGGCCATTATTATCAGTCAAGGTGCCATGATCCATCACTTGCAGCAGGATATTGAAAATATCCGGATGCGCTTTCTCAATTTCGTCCAGTAACAGCACGCAATATGGTTGCTTGGTCACGGCTTCAGTCAGCAGACCGCCCTGGTCAAAACCAACATAGCCCGGAGGCGCACCGATCAGGCGTGATACGGCGTGACGCTCCATGTATTCTGACATGTCAAAGCGCAGCAACTCAATGCCAAGTACATAAGCCAATTGTTTGGCGACCTCGGTTTTACCGACCCCTGTCGGGCCTGCAAACAGGAAGCTACCAATCGGTTTGCTGCTGTTGCCCAGGCCGCTACGTGCCATTTTGACGGCGGAAGACAGCACTTCAATCGCTTTGTCCTGGCCGAACACCACCGCTTTCAGGTCGCGTTCCAGCGTTTTCAGCGCATTACGGTCATCGCTGGAAATATTTTTGGGCGGAATACGCGCAATTTTGGCAATAATCTCTTCAATCTCTTTATTGCCAATAATTTTCTTCTGTTTGCTTTTTGGCAGGATACGTTGCGCAGCACCAGCCTCATCAATCACGTCAATCGCCTTATCTGGCAAATGACGGTCATTGATGTACTTGGCTGACAGCTCAGCGGCCACTGTTAAAGCACTGGCGCTGTATTTGACGCTATGGTGCTCTTCAAATTTTGTTTTCAGGCCTTTGAGAATCTCAATGGTTTCGGCCACGCTAGGCTCTTGCACGTCGATTTTCTGGAAACGGCGTGACAGGGCATGGTCTTTTTCAAAGATGCCGCGATATTCCTGATAAGTGGTCGCGCCTATGCATTTGAGTGAGCCATTGGATAAAGCTGGTTTCAGCAGGTTGCTGGCATCCAGCGTACCGCCACTGGCCGAGCCCGCGCCGATCAGGGTGTGGATTTCGTCAATAAACAAAATCGCATCTGGCTTTTCTGCCAGCTGTTTCATGACGGCTTTCAGGCGTTGCTCAAAGTCACCACGGTATTTGGTGCCAGCCAGCAGGGCGCCCATGTCCAGTGAGTAAACCGTGGCATTTTCCAGCACTTCCGGAATGTCATTGCTAACAATGCGCGACGCCAAGCCTTCGGCGATGGCAGTTTTACCAACCCCCGCTTCGCCTACCAGCAAAGGATTGTTCTTACGGCGACGGCACAAGGTCTGGATCACGCGCTCCAGCTCCTGGCTGCGGCCAATCAATGGGTCGATTTTACCGGCAATCACTTGCGCGTTAAGGTTGAGGGTAAAGCTTTCCAGTGCGCCGGTGCTGACGCTTTCGCCTTCAGTTTCCTGCTCGGTGCTGGAGGCTTTGGGTTCGCTTTCCTGGATTTTGGCCACGCCATGCGAAATGAAGTTGACCACATCCAGGCGGGTTACCCCTTGCTGATGCAGGAAAAATACGGCATGGGAATCTTTTTCACCATAAATCGCGACCAGCACATTGGCGCCGGTGACTTCTTTTTTGCCGGATGACTGTACGTGCAGCATGGCACGTTGAATCACACGTTGAAAGCCCAGGGTCGGTTGCGTGTCGACCTCTTCAGTGCCGGCCACTGTTGGTGTGTGTTCTTCAATATATTGGCTGAGTTCACTGCGCAGTGTGTCAAATTTGGCACCGCAAGCGCGCAGGACTTCTGCTGCGGTTGGGTTGTCCAACATAGCCAGTAACAGATGCTCAACCGTAATCAATTCGTGACGCTTTTGTCGCGCGTCCATAAACGCCATGTGCAGGCTAACTTCAAGTTCTTGAGCAATCATGATGACTTTCCTTAATACACTACACTACAAAAAACGCCTCATTCACAGATGCCAATCCATGCAATCCGGCAATACGTGTCTGTTTATTGTTATCGTGCTTTTTTTCAAAAAATTCAATGCTCCGTGGCTGCTTTTTGCTCAAGTTTATATGAGTCAAGCTCACCAGAATCACCTCATTACCATGCTATCACTGTGAAGCGTCACTTGATCCGCGAGTATGTCAGTGTATTTGCCCGATATTCTCAGGATACTACGACTGGCAATCACCGTGGACTTTACTATTGAAACTGTTTCTATCGAGCATTTTCGGCATCCAGCGGTTGCGTTTCAAGCTGCTTCGATCACACATTGCAAAGGATGTTGTGCTTCGCGGGCAGATTCCAAGACCTGATGCATTTTGGTTTCCGCAATATCCTGTGGGTAAACGCCACATACGCCCATGCCCTCTGTATGTACTTGGAGCATGATTTGTGTCGCTTGTTCACGAGACTTGTTAAAAAAACGTTCAATGACGGCGACGACAAACTCCATGGGGGTGTAGTCGTCGTTAAGCAACAACACCTTATATAACTCTGGAGGCTTGGGTTTGGCTACTTGTGATTCAAGTGCCAAATCACCTTCACGCTTGGGTCGTACCATAGTTTTGTATACCTGTCTTAGAACCTATTTTGCGCCTTGTATTAAAAAATTCAAGGGCCTGATGCAGGAGAAATCCGGCTTTTTTAAAGATAAATTTTGACGCGCTTGACGATATGGTCCTGTACGTCGAGGATTTCCAGCTTGTGCTCACCGATTTTAAAACTGGTGTCTGGTTCTGGAATGCCTTCAAAATGCTCAAGAATTAAACCATTCAATGTGCGTGGACCGTCAGTAGGCAGGGAGAGTTTCAATTTACGGTTGAGGTCGCGCAGCAGGCTGCCACCATCGACCAGCCAACTGCCATCTTCATGTTGGTGGAAATGGCTGACATGATCTGGCGACTGGGTGGTGAACTCACCCACTACTTCTTCCAGGATATCTTCCAGCGTCAGCAAACCCTTAAATTCACCGTATTCATCAACGACCAGCGCAATACGCTCATGCCGTTTCTGAAACTGCTGCAACTGGGTATAAAGCGGCGTGCCGGAGGGGATGTAGTAAGGCAGGCTCATGGCGGCCTGTAATAGCGCCTTGGTGGGGGCTTTGCCGACATGGAAGTCGCGTAGCAAAGGCAGCACCTTGCGCACATGCAAAATGCCGACGATGTCTTCGTGGTCGCCTTGTCTTACTGGCAGGCGTGAGTGATGGCTGCGCGCCAGCTGTTCCATAATCTGGTCTATCGGGTGATCCAGATCAATAAATTCAACCATGGTGTGTGCGGTCATCGCATCGTCCACAATCACATCTTCGAGGTCTAGCAGATTCAACAGAATGGTGCGGCTTTGCGAAGGGATGTATTGCCCGGCATCGCTCACAATGCTGCGTAACTCGTCGGTTGTGACCGATTGCGCCTGTCCGTCGAAATTAACGCGCACGCCCAGCAACTTGAGAAAAGCTTTGACGAATAAGTTAACAAACCAGACCACTGGTGTGAATAGCCAGATCAGGGGGTACAGCAAGTAGCTGGTGGCAAAGCCGAGTTTTTCCGCGTGTGCGGCGGCGATGACTTTAGGCGATATTTCACTGAAGACCAGGATGGCAAAGGTGATGGCTAGCGAGCCAAGCATCAACACATAATCGCCCTCACCAAACAGGCGTTCAGAAATCACAACTTCTAACGTAGAGGAGCCAACAATACAAAAGGTATTGCCTAACAGGATGGCACCCAGGGTTTTATCAGTTTGTGCAATCAGTCGGCTGGCCAGTTTGGCGCCACGATGACCTTCTTTGGCCATGTGTCGCATCCGGTAACGGTTGAGCGACATCAGGCTGGTTTCGGCAATGGAGAAAAAGGCTGTCAGTGACAGCAAGAGCAATAGCAGACCAATCTGCCAGCTTAATGGGATGTTGTCCAAAAGAGTGGAGTTAAAAACAAGAAGCCACTAGTGTACCCACCAGTGGCTAAAAATCAAGCATCGTGACGGCTTATCGATGCAGCTTGAAAAGCGGTTGCTTAAGCCGCAGTCATTTAAGGTGCAATAGCGGCTTCGTCTTCTTTCGGTTTTTTCTCGGTGTCGCCGATCAGGTTGGCACGGCTTACGCCCAGCCACATGGCAATCGGGCAGGCAACCAATACTGAAGAGTAAATACCGAACAAAATACCAATGGTCAGTGCCAGTGAGAAATTGTGCAGGGTTTCACCACCAAAAAACAACATGGAGCAAACCATGGTCTGCGTCATCATATGGGTGATGATGGTACGCGACATGGTGCGCGTAATCGCATTGTCGATGACTTGTACGGCACTCGCTTTACGCATTTTTTTGAAGTTTTCGCGCACACGGTCAAACACCACCACGGATTCGTTCACGGAGTAACCCAGCACCGCCAGAATCGCCGCCAGTACCGTGAGGTTGAACTCCCACTGAAAGAAAGCGAAGAAACCTAAAATAATAATCACGTCGTGCATGTTGGCGATAATCGCCGCCACCGCAAAACGCCACTCAAAGCGCAATGCCAGGTAGCCCATGATGCCTGCACACACCAGTAACAATGCCAGGGCGCCGTTTTCATACAGCTCTTCACCCACTTGTGAACCCACAGATTCAACGCGGCGTATTTCTGCACCGGCATCCGCGGCTTTTAATGCGCTGGATATTTTTTCGGACAATTGTGCAATCGACAGCTCTTTTTTCACAGGCAGTCGGATCAGTACATCCTGGCTGGAGCCAAAGTTTTGTACCGTGACATCTTTCAGGCCCACGCCATCCATCACCTGGCGGATCTGCTCAATATTGGCCGCGGCCGGGTAATGCACCTCCATCACGGTGCCGCCGGTAAAATCCACGCCGTAATTCAAGCCTCTGTGCAGCAGGAAGAAAATCGCCAATATAAAAGTAATCAGCGAAATCGAGGTGGTGAGGCGCCCGTAACTCATGAACGGGATATCTTTTTTAATTCTGAATAATTCCATAATCTATTCTCTTTTATGCGTTGTCAGCCATGCGATGCGGATGGTGATTAACCAATCGGCAGATGCTCGATCTTGCGGCGATAACCGTACAACAAATTGACCAGTGCACGGGAGACCAGCACAGCACTAAACATAGAGGTCATAATGCCCAGCACGTGTACCACGGCAAAGCCTTTAATCGGTCCAGTACCAAACATAAACAAGGCCAGACCGGCAATCAGGGTGGTGACGTTGGAGTCAAGAATAGTGTCAAACGCGCGATCATAACCAGCGTGGATACTGGCTTGCGGCGTGTTGCCATTACGCAGCTCTTCGCGGATACGCTCGTTAATCAGCACGTTGGCATCAATCGCCATCCCCAGTGCCAGCGCAATCGCTGCCAGGCCAGGCAAGGTCAATGTCGCTTGCAGCATGGACAAAATCGCCACCAGCAACAATAGGTTCACGCCCAGTGCCATCACAGACACACCACCAAACACCATATAGTAAACAATCATCATTACGGCAATCGCGGCAAAGCCCCACAGCGTAGAGTGCACACCGCGTTTGATGTTTTCTTCACCCATGCTTGGTCCTACTGTACGCTCTTCGATGATTTCCATCGGCGCCGCCAGTGCACCTGCGCGCAGCAGCAATGAAATGTCAGTGGCTTCCTGGGCATTCGCCATGCCGGAAATCTGTACGCGACCGCCACCAATTTCTTCGTTGATCACAGGCGCTGTGACCACTTCTGTACTGCCTTTTTCAATCAGCAGAATCGCCATGCGCTTGCCAACGTTTTCACGTGTGACGTTTTTAAAGATGCCAGCGCCGCGGCCATCCAGCGTCACGTTGACGACAGATGAACCGTTTTGGCCATTGACGCCAGGGCCAGCGTCCGTGATACGGTCACCGGTCAGCACCACGCTCTTTTTCACCAGTACCGGGCGGCCTTCACGGTCAGAAAACAATTCGTCACCAAATGGCACCTGGCCTGCCTGTGCTTTTTGCAGCGTGGCCATGTCGGATTTTTCTTCATCCACCATGCGGATTTCCAAAGTCGCTGTACGACCGAGGATTTCCTTGGCTTTTGCCGTATCCTGTACGCCAGGCAATTGCACCACAATGCGGTCCAGGCCTTGTTGTTGCACGATAGGCTCAGCCACGCCCAGCTCGTTAATTCGGTTATGCAGGGTTTGCAGGTTCTGCTTGAGTGCAAACTCCTGAATACGTTTTTGCGCCATTACGCTCATGCTGGCGGTCAGGTTAAAGTCTTTGTCACCGCCTGCAATTTTGTAGGTCAGGTCAGAGAAGTCTTTTGCCAGCAGGTTACGCGCTTTGGTGGCTTCGGCTTCTGATTCAAATTTAATCACCACCACCTGGCCCTGGCGCTCAATGCCGTAGTAGTTGATTTTTTCCTTGCGCAAAGACATACGGAAATCACCGACAGTGCTTTCCGCCGCCTTATCCAGCGCCGCTTTCATATCTACCTGCAGCAGAAAATGCACGCCACCACGCAAGTCCAGGCCCAAATACATAGGCTTGGCACCTATGCTTTGCAGCCAGTTTGGTGTTTGTGGCACCAGGTTAAGCGCAACGGTGTAATCTTTACCCAGGTTGCCAACCAGTTTGTCTTTTGCCAGCAATTGTGTATCCGTGTTGGCAAAACGCACTTTCACGCCGCTGGCATCCATAAACAAACCGTCAAACGGAATGTTGGCCAGTTTCAGCGTGTCTTCCACTTTGCTCAGCAGGCTGTCGTCTAATTTAAGCGAAGCTTTAGCCGGGCTGATTTGCACCGCTGGCGATTCACCAAAGAAGTTGGGGATCGTGTATAGCAGGCCAATGATAAACACTGTGCCGATCAGCACGAATTTCCATATCGGATAACGGTTCATAACAAACTCTTGGTCAGAATGAAAGACAAGCGTGTCTTGTGTGGATTAAATAGACTTCAAGGTGCCCGCTGGCAACAGGGTCTGCACGGTGTGTTTTTGCACATTCACCACCGTATTGGCAGCGATTTCAATGCTGACAAAGTGTTCACTGACTTTAGTCACTTTGCCCACGATGCCGCCTGTGGTGGCCACTTCATCGCCCGCCTTCAGGGTTTCCAGCATGGCCTTATGTTGTTTGGCTTGCTTCATTTGCGGACGAATCAGCATGAAGTAAAACAAAACAAAAATCACTACCATAGGCAAAAAGCTCATGATGTCGTTGGCTGGCGCGCCAGCTGCGTAAGCGTTGCTGATAAACATATACTTTATTCCTAAGTCATACTGAAAATAACGCATGATTCTATCATAGAGCCTTCTTTAGCGCTCATTGGCTACTCTGCTGACTTTGTAATAAATGCTTGACCGGAAATTGTAAAAGTATTTTAATTGCGGATCGTCATTGCTATGGCGATAAAGGCAGTTGATTACAATTTTTAAATATTGGAGGAGCGTATGCAGCATTATATAAAGTGTTTAGCAGCAGTTTCTTTCGCGATGTCTTGTCAGTTGGCGCAAGCAGGGGTGATTGTGCAGCCAACGACAGTGAGCGCGTCAACATCTGATTTTGGTGGCGCGTATGCACTTGTGAATCAGATCAATCAGTCTGGCTTGTCGGCAGGCTATATTGCAGGTGTAACAGACTTTGACAGCTTTGTCGCTAGTACCACGCACGATGGCCTGAGTGCGTTAAATTCCGGTTTCAGTGTAGGTGCTTACGGCAGTTTTAGCTATGACCTGGGGGCTGTCTATGATATTGATGCCATCGGCTTGTGGGCGACCTCCAATAGCGGGTCGGTATTGCAATTTAATTTATATGCCGATAATGATAATGACTTTAGCAATGGGAACAGCGGTTTGCTGGGTGGCTTTACCGCCGTAGGCTCCAATAATACTGCAGCGGATCCTGGCCAGGCATTTTCTTTCAGTGAAGTCGCTACGCGTTATGTACATATGGAGATTGTGACCACCAACAGCGGTCCGCAGCCCGGTTTGGGTGAAGTGATTTTCCGTACGGCGACCATGGTGCCTGAACCTGAACCGATGGCCTTGTTTGCTGTTGGTCTGGTGCCAGTTTGGTTGCGTTTGCGCAAAAAGGCTTGATTTGCACTTTGGTTGGTAATGTCAGTCAACGTTTAAAAGCCAGCACCTGTTTGCGTGCTGGCTTTTTTATCGTGTGTTGATGGCGAAGGTGTAGTGATTGCAATAACAGGTTGTTCTTTGATTGGTTGTCGTAGGGAGGGCATGGATGGCCACGCGGATAGATATGGTTGTTTGTAATGTTGCTTTTCGCCTTTTTGGCGAGTTACTTTTCTTTGCTTGCCCAAAGAATAAGTAACCAAAAGAAATGCACCCCAACTTCCGCTTCTTCCTTGCGCTACTCGGTTTGCCGGGCGGCAATCAAAAACTCGCTCCTACGGAGCTCAAACAGTTGCTTGCCGACAACTCCCGTCAACCCTGCGTTGCTCGGCGCGGCAGATGGGGGCCCCGAACACCATGTGACTGCAACCGTTAGTGAGCTGAATAAAGAACAAAATCTGGTTTTTGAACCTTCCAAACTGCGAAGAGGTTACTTAGGCGAGAATAATCCCATCCCATCACGCTGAGTAGCGGAGACAAAATAAGAAGAGAGGGAGCGACTGTCTGAGCTCCGCAACAAGCCACGAAGTGTGTGGCTTGTCAGGGCGAGTTTCGTGACCGGCTTATTTTGTTGAGCAACGCAAGGAAGCCGTCAGGCCGTGATGGCTGGGTGCCCTCTTTTTGGTTACTTTTTTGGGGCAAGCAAAAAAAGTAACTCGCCAACAAGGCGAAAAAACCTTAAACCAACCCACCAGCACTGTAGGTTAAAGAATAACCTTTTAAAGTAATTCAAAAGGAAGCTAGCGCTTCTCCGCCCGCTTACGAGCAAACTCTGCCTTAAACGCTTCAAAACGATTCTCTTCAATCGCTGCTCGCATGCCTTGCATCAACACCTGGTAATAATGAAGGTTATGAATGGTGTTTAAGCGCGCGCCCAGAATCTCGCCTATGCGATACAAATGATGCAGGTAGGCGCGGCTGAAGTTCTGGCAGGTGTAGCATTCACAATCTGCATCCAGTGGGCGGGTGTCGGTTTTGTAGCTGGCATTTTTGATTTTGACATCGCCATATTGGGTGAACAGCCAGCCATTGCGCGCGTTGCGCGTAGGCATGACGCAGTCAAACATATCAATGCCATAGCTGACGGCATCGACCAGGTCTTCTGGCGTGCCGACGCCCATTAAATAGCGCGGTTTGTCTTTAGGCATTTGCGGTGCGGTGTGTGCCAGTATGCGCAACATATCTTCTTTTGGTTCGCCAACTGACAGGCCGCCGATGGCGTAGCCGTCGAAGCCAATGGCTTCCAGGCCTTTGCGCGAAATATCACGCAGGTCTTCGAACATGCCGCCCTGGATAATGCCAAACAATGCATTGCCGTTGGTGGGGGCGGTGTCTGAGCGTAATTGCTGCACTTCTTCAGGGCCGCCCAGCATGGTGAGTGTGTGCTCTATGGTTTGAGTTTGGTAGACATTGAACGCATCGCGGCTGCGTTGCGCCCAGCGCTGACTGAGCTCCATCGATTTGCGCGCCTGGTCATGGCTGGCCGGGTAGGGCGTACATTCGTCAAAAATCATGACGATGTCACTGTTGAGCACGCGCTGGATGCGCATGGATTCTTCAGGGGTTAAAAAGCAGCTGTCGCCATTGATAGGTGATTTGAATTTGACGCCTTCTTCGGTGATTTTGCGTAATTCGCCCAGGCTCCACACCTGAAAACCACCGGAGTCGGTGAGTATGGGTTTTTCCCAGCCCATGAATTTGTGCAGGCCTTCGTGTGCGGCAACCACGTCCAGACCAGGGCGTAGCCACAGATGAAAGGTATTGCCGAGCACAATGTGCGCCTGAATCTCGTTGAGCTCTTGCGGCGACATGGCCTTGACCGTGCCGTAAGTGCCGACTGGCATAAACGCCGGGGTTTGTACCTCACCGTGCGGCAGGCTGACGGTGCCGCGTCTGGCGAGTCCGTCGGTATTGTGTAATGAAAACTGCATGAAAGTGCGATAACTGGCTGAAATAAACATGTATTTTACCACAGCTGCGTGACCAGCTTCTGACGCTACGCGGGGGCCTGTCATCGCTGGATGCGCTTGCATTTTTTGTGATTGCCCGCAACAATGCTGGTATTCCGCAACTCTGAAAAAGTCCTTTATGGTTGAACCGCAAAACCGCCTGTCACGTCGCGAGCAGCACACCAGTCTGCGCCAGCGTGGCATTTACCTGCTGCCTAATTTGTTCACGTCTGCTTCACTGTTTGGCGGTTTTTACGCCATCGTGCAGGCCATGAACCTGCATTTTGAGCAGTCAGCGATTGCGATTTTTATTGCCATGGTCATGGATGGCCTTGATGGCCGCGTGGCGCGTATGACCAATACCCAGAGTGCATTTGGTGCCGAGTATGACAGCCTGGCCGATATGGTGTCGTTTGGCGTGGCGCCCGCGTTGATTATGTATGTGTGGGCCTTGCAGCCGATGAACAAACTGGGCTGGATTGCTGCCTTTATTTATTGTGCCTGCGCCGCGCTGCGCCTGGCACGTTTTAATACCAAACTGGATGACCCGTTCCAGGATAAACGCTTCTTCCAGGGTTTGCCTAGCCCAGCAGCTGCGGCCTTGCTGGCGGGGTTTGTCTGGGTGTCTTATGAATACAATATTGATGGCCGCGAGATTTTCTTCGGCGCCTTGCAAGTGAAGTGGATTGCCTGGTTTCTGACTGTATTTGCGGCTGGCTCCATGGTGTCTGACCTGAAATTTTATAGCGGCAAAGATATCAACTTGCGACATTCAGTGCCGTTTGTTGCTATTTTGGCGGTGGTGCTGGCGTTTGTGCTGATTTCTTACAGTCCGCCAGAAGTATTGTTCAGTGTGGTGTTTGTGTACGCATTGTCTGGCTATTACATGTGGGCGCGCGATCGGCTGGAAGCAAAAAGCGCTGCTTAAGTGATCGAGCTTTAAGTAGTCGAGTCTGATAAAAAACGCGCTGTTTCCGGCGCGTTTTTTTATGGTCTGGTCGCCAGCCACTGGTGTGTCGCAGTATGATGGTCATTTGTAGGACAAGCGAGTAAAATTCACTTGTTAGCATTAGGAAAATTCATGGAACAAATTATTATTTTTGATACCACGTTGCGTGACGGTGAACAAAGTCCGGGCGCGGCGATGACCAAAGAAGAAAAAATCCGGATTGCGCGCCAGCTGGAAAAGTTGGGCGTAGATGTGATTGAAGCCGGTTTTGCTGCGGCTAGCCCTGGCGATTTTGATGCGATTTCAGAAATCGCCAAAGTGATCAAAAACTCTACGGTGTGTTCGTTGGCGCGTGCCAGTGAAAACGACGTGCGCCGTGCCGGTGAGGCCATCAAGCATGCTGCCAAGGGCCGTATTCATACGTTTATTGCCACCAGTAAAATCCATATGGAAAACAAGCTGCGCATGAGCGAAGACCAGGTGGTCGAGCGTGCGGTGCAAGCGGTGAAATGGGCGCGCGAATATACTGAAGACGTCGAGTTTTCAGCTGAAGATGCGGTGCGTTCAGAAATTGATTTCCTGGTCCGCGTCTTTGAAGCCGTGATTGAGGCTGGTGCCAAAACCATTAACGTGCCGGATACCGTGGGTTACAGCATCCCTGAAGTGTGGGGCGCACGTATGGCTGAATTGATCAAACGCGTGCAGGGCGCCGACAAGGTCGTGTGGTCTACCCATTGCCATAATGATTTGGGTATGGCGGTAGCGAACTCGCTGTCTGCGGTGATGAATGGTGCGCGCCAGGTCGAGTGCACCATCAATGGCCTGGGCGAGCGTGCTGGCAACGCCAGCCTGGAAGAAATCGTCATGGCGATTAAAACCCGCAGCGATATTTTCAACCTGAGCACCCGTATTGATACCACGCAAATCGTGCCTTCATCCAAGCTGGTGTCTACCATTACTGGTTATCCGGTGCAGCCGAATAAGGCTATTGTCGGTGCCAACGCGTTTGCGCATGAGTCCGGCATCCACCAGGATGGCGTGCTCAAGCATCGCGAAACGTACGAAATCATGCGTGCCGAAGACGTGGGCTGGGGCGCGAATAAACTCACATTGGGAAAACTGTCTGGCCGCAATGCTTTCCGCACCCGTTTGAAAGAGCTGGGCATAGAGCTGGAAAGTGAAGATGCATTGAATGCCGCTTTCGCACGTTTTAAAGAGCTGGCAGACAAAAAGTCGGAAATTTTTGACGAAGACTTGCATGCCTTGGTCAGCGATGAAGTGGTGCAGGACAGCCGCGAGATGTTCAAACTGACTTACCTGCAAGTGGCTTCGCAAACCGGTGAAATCCCACATGCGATTTTGACCTTGAGCGTAGACGGCACTGAGCAGCGCACTGAAGCCGATGGCGGTGGTCCGGTGGATGCGACTTTTAAAGCCATTGAAAACGTGGCGAACAGTGAGGCTGAGCTGTTGTTGTACTCCGTGAACAACATCACCAGCGGTACGGATGCACAAGGTGAGGTGACGGTGCGTTTGTCCAAAGGTGGGCGTATTGTCAATGGCCAGGGTGCGGATACCGATATCGTGGTCGCTTCGGCCAAAGCATATTTAAATGGCTTGAACAAACTGTATGCCAAAGCAGAAAAATTGAACCCGCAGGTGTAAGCAGGTTCTGAGTTAACGCTTGCTGCCGATGGGTGGCAAGCGTTTTCTTTTTGTATTTAAATAATCGTGGACGAAAGGCTGGGGTAAGTCGCAATGACGCAAAGAAATCATTGGTTGCTGGTGATCGTTGCGCTGACCTGTACCTACTTTATCTGGGGTTCCACCTACCTGGCGATTAAATACGCGATTGAAAGTTTTCCGCCGTTTGCCATGGTGGGCATACGCTTTACCATCGCGGGCAGCTTGCTTTATGTGATTTTGCGCGTTATGGGGCATGCGGCGCCCACGCGCATACAGTGGCGTGGTGCGGCCTGGGTTGGCCTGTTGCTGCCTGTACTGGGCAATGGCACGGTGTCGCATGTGCAACTGCACGTCTCCTCCAGCGTGGCTGCGCTGGCGATTGCCACTGCGCCGATCTGGATGGCGATTTTCTCCAGCGCATGGGGGCACAAAATCGGCCGCCGTGAGTGGCTGGGCATTGCCATTGGCCTGGTCGGCATTTTGTTATTGAATACGCGCGGTAGCCTGCAAGGCGACTGGCTCAGTGCCGGTTTGCTCATGTTCGCGGCGGCTTCGTGGTCGCTGGGTTCGGTGTGGAGTAAACATATGGCCATGCCGCAAGGCCTGATGGGCGCGGCCAGCCAGATGTTGTGCGGTGGCCTGATTGCACTGGTATTTAGCCTGGCCTTTGGCGAGCATTGGCCGACGCAGGTGACAGCACGTTCATGGGCGGCGATTGCTTTCCTTATCGTGCTTGGCTCCATGGTGGCATTTTCTGCCTATCACTGGCTGCTGCACCATGTGCGGCCCATGGTCGCCAGCAGCAATACTTTCGTTAATCCTATCGTGGCCTTTGTGGTCGGCGTCTGGTTTGCCGATGAGCAGATTCACCTGATGGAATATATTGCGCTGGCCGTGATTCTGGTCGGTGTGTTCCTGGTGCTGACCGCGACCAAAGAAGCGGTACCTGACGAACAAATCGTTTAATTATTTATTAAAGAAATAGATGGTATGAAACAAAACCTTGCGTTATTTGATTTGGACAACACCCTGCTGGCCGGGGATAGTGACTATAACTGGAGCGTATTCCTGATTAGCGAAGGCTTGCTCGATGCCGAGCAGCACAAAGCGCGCAACGAGCAGTTTTACGAGGATTATAAAAACGGTTGCCTGGATATTTATGCCTTCCTCAAGTTCCAGTTGCAGCCATTGTCGCAGCATCCTAAGGCGTTTTTGGACGAGCTACACACCAAATATATGGCCAACGTGATCCGGCCGATGATGACGCAAAAGGCGCAAGAGCTGGTCAACCAGCATAAGGCCAATGGCGATTTGTGTATGGTGATTACGGCGACGAATAGTTTTGTCACCAAGCCGATTGCCACCGCTTACGGCATTGAACACCTGATAGGCACCGACCCGGAAATGGTCGATGGTCAATTTACCGGCGGTGTCAGTGGCACGCCCAGCTTTCAGCAAGGCAAGGTGACGCGCCTGAATGAATGGCTGGCCGCGCGCGGCCAAACCCTGGCCGACTTTGAAACCAGTTATTTCTATAGCGATTCACACAACGATTTGCCATTGATGAAACTGGTCACCAATCCTGTGGCCGTGGATGCAGACCCGACGCTGACTGCTTATGCTAGCGAGCAGGGTTGGCCATTGATCAGCCTGCGTTAAGCTTAGCTGTTTAAAAACTGATGGTCAGGGCCGTCACGGCCATCAGGTTGTTATCTACCAGTCGCGCGCTGTTTTTATCAAAAATGGCATCGCGGCTATTTAACTGGCGTAATTCGTTGCGCCACACCATGCGCGGGTTGAGCCGGTAATCCATATTCACTGAATAGCCGGTGGTCTGAAAGCCATGATCAGTGCCTGTGCTGATAATCACGCCGTGTTTGTCCCGGTAGTGCTCTAGCCGCGCTGCAAATTGCAGTTGCTCTGAGTAGCTGTAGCGCAGCACCATATTCGGGCTAAACCATACATTGTAGCGATCACTGCCAGGCGCGGCTTGCTCGGCGCCGATATCAAACGCCGTGATCAATCCCCATTGCTGATTGAGCTGCCACTGCACATAAAAATCATGAAAATAGCGCATCTGCCGTTGTGCGTCTGATTTGTCATTGCCAATAAACGAGCTGCTATTAATAGTGAGCTTGTCGCTGGGCTTGTAAGTAAGCTGGTGGCCGATGGCGGGCGTGGTATTGCCATCAGGGCGCTGAATACGTTGCCAGCCGGTGAGCAGCAGGCCGCTGACCAGCCATTTGCCGTCCGGGGTGGTATAACTCAGTTTGGCGCCCGTTTCAAAGTAGGGGGAGTTATCTGCCATCAGGCTGCGTGTCAGCGTCCAGTTATCAATGCCCACTGCACTTTCAAAGCCGATATGTGAGGGCATGACGCCGATATCCAGCCACAGATCGTGTTCGCCAGAGAGTTTGAGGCCCAGGTTGGCTTCATATAGGTTGCGCAAGCCATGCGGCTCGGCGGCGTAGTTGGCGCGCATATAGGTACCGCTGCCTAGCGCCAGATTACCGCGCACGCGTTCGGTTGATAATGCCGCTTTCAGCATCGCCAGGTTGATGCTGGGGTTGTCCGTCACATTATGGCTATAGACAAAGCCCGGCCGCCGCTGGTTGGCCGGGTCGTTAAAGTCGTGAATCAGGTAACTTTCAAGGTAAGCGCTGAGCTGTACAGGATTGTTGCTGGCAGGGGCTGCGGTGTCTTCCGCCTGCGCTGTCAAAGCCAGGTTGAGTAAAGGCACCATCAATAATAAATAAGATTTCATGCTGAGCATCCAAACAAAGGGTGTCAGCAGGGTAAAGGGCCGCACCTATCAATCACATAAACGTTGCGTAATATAACGCTAAGTGCGCACAGTGATTGTGCCGGAAAGCAAGGGGAAAGCAGGGTAGTTCTGACGGCCGCTTAGCGGCCTAACACCACATGCAGCACAAAGCGGCTGCCGATATAGGCTAGCAGCAATAAAGCAAAGCCCAGCAGCGTCCAGCGTGTTGCCACTTTGCCGCGCCAGCCATATTTAAAGCGGCCAAATAGCAGCCAGGCATAAATCAGCCATGAGGCAATCGAGAAAATAGTCTTGTGGTTAAACTGTAGCGGTTTGCCGAAAATCTCTTCACTAAACAGCATGCCGCTAATCAGTGTGATGGTCAGCAACACAAAGCCGACATGCAACACTTTAAATAGCAAAGCATCCAGCACCATCAATGGCGGGAAATCAGGCAAGCCCATCCAGCTGTTCTTTTTGTGCAGCGCACGCTCTGCCATGCGCATCAGGCACGCATGCAAGGCGGCAAAGGTAAACAGGCTGTAAGCCACCATGGCAATGAGGATATGCAGGTTAAACAAGGTGAAACCGTGCGTATCTACATAATAGTCTTTCACCGCAAAGCCGGGCATCAACACAAACAGGGCTGCGGGCGGCAATACAAAGGCTTGTAGGCTGCGCAGAGAGTGCCTCAAATCGGCTAGCCAGTAAATCAGCACAGTCAGCCATAAGATGGCCGAGAGCGCGTAATACACGCCAAGGTTGAGCGAACCAATGGCAAAAATATCGCGGTACAACAGCCCACCATGCATGACCAGGCCCAATGCCACCATCGCGCTGTGTAGTTGAAACGGGAATGCATTTTCATCGACCGGTTTGCCCTGTTTGGCAATGCGCCAGTAGTCCAGCGCTACTGCCATATAAACAAACGCGACAATCAGGTAAGGAAGCAGGTGTTGAGTCATGCTGGCATTATGGCAAAACTCGCCGCATTCGACCAGCATGGCAACACAGCACATGGCGATGTTTGCCAATAGTTTATTTTAGGCTGGCGCTGGCATGAGGTAAAATTGCTGGCATTGCATATTCATGAATTGTGAAAGAAAGGCATTCCATGCTGGAAAACCTGACCGGTCGCTTGCAGGGCGTGATTAAAAACCTGCGCGGCCAAGCGCGTCTAACTGAAGAAAATATTGCCGATGCCATGCGTGAAGTGCGTATGGCACTGCTGGAAGCCGACGTTGCCTTGCCAGTGGTGAAAGACTTTATTGCCCGCGTGAAAGAGCGCGCCAATGGCCGCGACGTATTGCAAAGCCTGACCCCAGGCCAGGCGGTGATTGAAGTGGTGAACCAGGAGCTGACCGAGCTCATGGGTAAGGCCAATGAAGGCCTGAACCTGGCAGCCGTGCCGCCAGTGGTGATTTTAATGGCAGGCTTGCAGGGTGCGGGTAAAACCACCACCTCGGGCAAACTGGCCAAATTGCTCAAGGAGCAAAAGAAAAAAGTATTGCTCGCCAGTGCCGACGTCTATCGCCCAGCGGCGATCACACAACTGCAAACGCTGGCCAAGCAGCTGGAAATTGACTGCTTTGACAGTAATCCGCAGCAAAAGCCGCTCGACATTGCGGCGCAGGTCATGGAGCAAGCCAGAAAGAGTTACTACGATGTGGTGATTTTCGATACGGCAGGCCGTTTGGCGATTGATGAAGCCATGATGGCCGAAATCAAAGATCTGCACGCTTACCTCAAACCGACCGAAACCCTGTTTGTGGTCGACGCCATGCAGGGCCAGGATGCCGTGAACACCGCCAAAGCCTTTGGCGAGACCTTGCCCCTTACCGGCGTGGTCGTCACCAAGCTCGACGGCGATGCGCGCGGCGGTGCCGCACTCTCCGTGCGTCACGTCACTGGCAAGCCGATCAAGTTTATTGGTGTCAGCGAAAAGGTCGATGGCCTGGAGCCTTTCCACCCTGACCGTATGGCTGGCCGTATCCTCGGTATGGGCGACGTACTCAGCCTGATTGAAGAGGCGCATAAAAAGGTCGACATGGCCGAAGCGCAAAAAGTCGCCGACAAAATCAAGTCCGGCGCCAAGTTCGACCTCGAAGACTTTAAAGCGCAAATGATGCAAATGCAAAAAATGGGCGGCATGGCTTCGCTTATGGACAAAATGCCCTCGCAAATCTCTGGCATGGCGCAAAAGATCAACACCGACGATGTAGATAAATCCCTGCGCCGCCTGGAAGGCATTATTAATAGCATGACGCCCGAAGAGCGCCGCAAGCCCGAGCTGATTAAAGCCACACGTAAAAAGCGCATTGCCGCCGGTAGCGGTGTGCAAGTGCAAGAAGTGAACCGTTTGCTCAACCAGTTTGAAGAAACACAAAAAATGATGAAGATGTTCAGCAAAGGTGGCATGGCCAAAATGATGCGTGGTATGGGCGGCATGATGGGCGGTAAATTCCCCGGAATGTAAAGCGAAAAAACGGGATGAATAAAAAAATAAACTTTTTATACAAAAAAAGCGAAAACAGCATTGACCAAATTTAATTCATCCCCCATAATCGCGTTCTTTCAAATTTGACGCAAAACAAGCGGCAGACAAGAAGCAGAGGGGTGTTAGCTCAGCTGGTAGAGCAGCGGACTTTTAATCCGTTTGTCGTGGGTTCGATCCCCGCACACCCTACCAAATTAATCAAAGGCCTATGAGAAATCGTAGGCCTTTGTCATTTTGTAGCGTGACGTAAACGTGACGCGAATTCCACGACATTGGACTGGTGTTTCGATTCAATCCTAGAAGCTGCCACTGTTAATTGCTCAGTCGCAAACTTCGCATAGCGATCCACCATCGAACGAGACTTCCAGCCGCCCAAGTCTTTCAACTCGTCGCAAGTGGTTCCCGCCTGACGATGCCAAGATGCCCAAGTATGCCGCAGGTCATGAAAACGTAAATCAAATAATCCCGCTTTCTTTACTGCGGTATACCAAGCATGATTGGTAATCGCTCGTTTGATTGGTTGCCCCTGATAGGTAAACACGTATTGATCGTGATCGCCCAACAGTTCTTCCAATACTTCGATTGCATCTGCATTCAGTGGTACACCTCTCGGCGTTCCGTTTTTGGTCTTGTCGAGCCACGCAGTGCCTCGATTGAGGTCTACACGTTTCTATTCAAGGCCAGTAATCTCCCTGGCTCGGCATCCAGTGGCTAAAGCAAATCGAATCATGGCGGCTAAGTGAGGAGGGGAGGCTTCGAGTAATGCTTCTGCCTCTTCCCGCGTTAACCATCGATCACGCTCCACTTCACCCGACAACAAACGGATTTTTGGCACAGTGTCGATCCACTGCCATTCATCCCTAGCCATACGCAATATTGCGCGTGTGACTGCCAAGTGTCGATTGAGGGTTGCAATCTTATTGCCACGCTTCAATTCTCCCTGCACGATATTCCAAATCACATCACCGCTGATCTGGTTCAACATCAAGTCGCCGAGGTATTCGTCCAAGCGTCTACAAATACCCCGATAACCCTTTATATCGCGTAAGGTGCCTTTTACCGCTAAAAATCGAACGACTGCTTCCTGCCATGATCGCTGGGGTTTAATGCCGAAGTGGTGTTCGCGGTAACTCTCCAATTTTATTTTGGCGAGTAATGCTTCTGCCTCGAATTTGTCTTCAGTCCCAGTGCTTTGGCGTAGTCGCTTGCCGTTAGGGAGCGTTGTATCAATCCACCAGAAGGTTGAATCATCTCTTCGGTAGACTCCTCGTGAGGTTTGTTGGTCCATGCTACATCCTTTCCAACCAGCCTCCGCTCGCGCTGTTTATATTCCTCTAACCACATATCCAAGTCAACTTTGTCATAGACCAGTCGGCGGCCGAGTTTGATTGAGGGAATATTGAGTTCTGCTAGAAGCGTTAATCCTATTCCTAGGTAATAAGCTGCTTCCTTTTTGGACAAACAACGTTTATCGAGCAAAGGCAGGTTGGTTTCATTCATAGTTATTCACCATCCGATGCGCGACGATACGCTTCAGCCAAGTAATCCAAATCTTCTTCGATTAGATTATTATTCATCGTATTGAATTGCCGTGCTTTAAAGGCCACCTTGCCGACTATGAACTCATCGACAGGTACACCCATCCGATCAGCAATGGCATAGATGTGCCTACTCAGTGCAGAGGTGTATCTATGGAGAGCTTCTACATGATCATCCAAGCCATGAATCGCCATCCAAGTAGTGAGGCCACTAAAGCCACGATCTAGGGAGGCCTCCTCAGAAGGGGCTCTATCGTTCTTAAAACGACTTTTAAGTGGTGATTCATTACTTTCCCAGTCCACACTTGCTAAAACCGCCCAAAGCGGGTGTATAGGCCACCGTGAGCGAGTTTGATCTGCTTCGTTAGGGACAGTCAGCTTTAACCATTCCGTCGTTGCATACGACCACAACCCTCCAAGGTTGGCTAAACATAAATCAAATTGCTGGATTTCTTTCTGCTTGAGAAAATCACGTTTAAATTGAAACTCTAAGCGCCATACTGGAACACCAACCTGATGGCCTGCTTGTTGCCATAAGGGAATTAGATAGTTCTTTTGGCTTTTGATGATCTCGGTGACTTTGTCATATAGGCGCATTGCAATCACGCTACCAAGGCCAACCGCCCAGCCTGTGAAGTGTCGATCTATTGAATATGTATTAATCGCACCAGCGTGCGTTACCCATGCATCATTACCCCATTCATCCATTGCCTGATGGGTAGCAAAGTCTAAATACAGATCAATGCGGCTAACGTTGGCGACTGATTGCACCGCACCCAAATGACTCAAGACATCTTTTAAATGGGCTTCTACCTGTTCGGGTGTTTTGTAGGTCAGGTATTCGCTTGAAATCTTCACGTAAGCCATAGGAACGGCTTTTTTAGGGCGTGATAGTGAAATCCTGAATGCGTTATCCTCTAGTACATACGCAAACATAGACGAACCCTTGTCCTTAACCTCGAACAGGTGATCCCCGATGCGATATTGTGCTTTAGCTTGTTCGGTTGGGTTTTCTGAACGGGCTAATCGTTTCAGTTCAATTAACTTAGTGTCTACATCCTTAAACAATTCCCCCTGATAAGACAAATACAAACTATCTACACCATAGCGCAGGTATTTAAGATCAAGACCATTAATGCTGTTATTGGTAGCTGTGTTACTAGGCACCGCTACCCCTTCGCCGTCTCCCGACGCGGCGCGCTTCCACGCACCTCGACCGTGATCCGGCGAAGTTGGGTTAGGAGTTCGAGAGTGTGGTCTTTCATTTTGCATAGTAGTGTCCTCTTTAAGGTGAGAACGACTGCCCGAGGTCGTCCATAAATTGAATGGGCGACACGAATACTATGCATTGGTAATTGTTGATTACAGGCAGTTAGAGTTATTTTAAAAGCCTGTATTTACTAATGAATTTACGCCTTTGTCGTTGCACAATTTGTTCGTCAACGATAAGAAACTCTGGGTGCTCTTTGACGGAGTCGTTTAAAAGATCAAGAATCTGTCTATTCGTAATACCTTTTCTTAGGCACCCAAAAACCGATAAGTCTTTGAATAGTACCCATAGCAAGGGATGCTTCACTTGTCCTCTAAGTGGCGGATTTTTTACTCTGTAAGAAAGTTGATCAAAAAAATCTGAATCTCCGCTCAATGATTGAAAAGTAATTTTCTTATTGAAATAGTGAGTGATGGTTGGGTCAATTTGAATGGCTTTTACAAATGCTTCTACATCCTCTTGCTCAATCGCTTTTTGAACTAAGACATAAAGAGATTCGCCATGACTAGCAATTGAAAGGTCATTTAGGAAAGCAATTAAAAAGAGCATGAGTATATGTTTTTGAGTGCTCCTCTCCTCTTCTGGCAATTCGTCTAAGAAGCTAACTTTCGGGTCACTTTCTAAAAAATGCAGCTCCTTAAGATTGCTGTAAAAGTCTTCGATGTTGTCTGATAACAACTTTATGCATTCTATTATTTGCTCATTAGTTGGGTTGGATCCATATTGTTCATAGATCATTTCCGTAAGAAAGTTACCAGTAGAGCGTGCTTCTTCAATCAAAGGTGTTATTTTTGCTTTGAAATAATACTCGGCCCAATGTTCAACTCCTAAGGCATCTAGATACCCTATAAACCAAGCGGGATAAGGGAAGCGTCCTTGATTTGCTGACATGCGATTAAAAACCCACGCATACGCTCCGAGCTTAAGTCTCAGAATGTTACTTACAGCATTAAGAGGTATATTTTGGACTAAAAGGTTATCAAGCATATGTTATTGTTGCTAGCAAATAAATTCAGAAACATAATAATTATGCTCTATTCAGGAGATAACCTTGACTAAGATTAATGAGGCTAAAGCCTTTGTTTTAGAGAAAGTAATTGAACCTGCAATTGCGAGTGATATTAGTGACGACTATAAAAACAAAGCTAAGCATGCTAAAGGCTGGATTGAAAGATTCGAATATATTGGTGATTTGCTTGATTATTTAAAGCGCTTCAAAGCAGAGAATAATGATGATGTTTATCAAGTTTTTAAGAGCCACGGGCTATTAACTTTTGAAGATATTATTGATGGGCTAATTGACCGGTTTGAGATTTTTTCTCATCAACGTGCCAACTTCGACGATCTGATCGTTGGAAGAGAGTACTCCTCTTATCAAATACTTATTCTAGGTAAAAAATACGATACGAGAGTTGGAGGGATCTTAGTGGTTGGCAATAATGATGCTGTTATCATCAAGGCCACCTTAAAAGGTGGTGACTATCCCAATGAGTGGCTTAAAGAGCATGAGGCACTTAAATATTACCTAAAGAGCATTAAAGGTAATTACAGCGTTGAATACAAAGAAAATGCAGCCATCCGGAACAATAAAAATATTCCAATTTATACATTTATTAGAGAGACACCATCACACGCATTTACTTTTGAGGGCATATTCAATTATGAGTCGCTAAAACGTGAAGCTAATGGTGCAATGTGGTTCCAGTTGAATAAAAGGATTGTTTGGGATGATGAAAAACAAGATGCTTCACGCGTTCAGAAGATAGAGGCAATCGAGTTGTTAGAGTCTTTAAATCTAACTCACGAACAAAGGCTGGCTCGTTTGTCCAAAGCACCTAAAACACCATCGCGAATAAAGATAGTTTCTACCGGTTTTAAGCGAAACATGGATGTTGTAGCAGAGGTTCTTATGAGGGCAAATGGCGTATGCGATGGGTGTGACAAGAAAGCGCCATTCACAAAAAAATCAGATGGAATGCCCTATTTAGAAGTTCACCATAAAGTAAGGCTGGCTGACGGCGGGGATGATGTTGTCGAAAATGCTGTGGCATTATGTCCAAATTGTCATAGAAATGAGCATTTTGGAAATACTAGGCTTTTTATTTGAGTTGTACCTTGGTATCGAGAGTTGAATAGAGGGTTGAAAGATGATCACTAAAATTAGCGTGAAAAATTTTCGAAGTATAAAAAGTTTGGATACTGAGCTATCAAAATTAACGGTACTAATTGGTGCAAATGGCTCGGGAAAGTCTAACCTGGTAAAACTCATAGAGTTAATCGGTGATATTTCGCAATCTGGTGTAAGTATGGCGATTAATAAAAGAGGTGGCGCTGAATGGATGCTACCGAAATCATTACCCAAAAAACTTATGCAATCTACTCCTGTAGAGATTTCTTACGCTGCAGTATTCAAAGGTCCTCAACCAAAAGGATATAACTTTCCGGAGAAGAGAATATCTGTAGAACATAACCTAAATCTGAAATTTAAAACTGGTGGATTGCCGCATGTTTTATCAGAAAACATACAGCTAAATGATGTACTCCACGTTGCCAAAGCGCTGACTGGCAGTGTTGCAGATTTCTCTGACGTAGATGATGGAAGTCCGACTCATCCTAATGGGATTTCATCTTTTACGGTCGGTTTTGAGGAAAAAGGAGCCGTGAAAATCAAGTGTTCGCCCGAAGTAGATAAAGAAAATATGGACGACTATATTCGATGGCTTGGATTATCAAAAAAATTATTTAATGATGATCCACGATCCTTCTATTCGACATTAAAAAGAATGTGGGACAACAAGGGTGTAACCAATATTCGGGGAGCAAGAGCTCAATTAAAAAAAGGGAATTATTCTTTACTTGATCCAGATGTTAAAACAGTACTCGATTTCTGCCCCCAATTTCATCGTTTTTTAGGTGAGCTTGTGGATATTGCAAGATACGATTTATTACTTCATGAGTTGAGGCAAGAGCAAAGTTTAAGTGATGAGTATAGTTTGACAACATATGGCAATAACATGCCAAGCATTCTGCGCAATTTGAAGGGGAAGGAAAATACTCAGGAGTGGACAAGATTAAAAGAAACCTTTTGCGCTATTGCACCACATATTGTGCAATTTGGAGCATCAAGATTAAATACAAATAAAGAGTTTATTCGTTTTACAGAGTCTAAGTTTGGTAGGAGTGTAGAGTCTTGGGATGCATCAGATGGCACATTGAGAGCACTTGGTGTTATGTTGGCAATTGAGTCGGCTCGAATTGGCGCCACAGTAATTATTGAAGAGCCTGAGCAAAATCTCCATCCATGGGCAATTAGAATTCTGATGAGGTATATCAGAGATATGATTGAACGTAAGAACCTACAGGTAATTATTACGACGCACTCCCAGCAAGTACTGGAGTCAGCTAACCCCAATGAAGTTTTAATTGCGAGCAGGACTATTGAGAGTGGCACATCGTTTAAAAGAGTTGCTGACGAATATCCTGACTTAAAACCTATTGAATTGGGGGACTTGTGGGTTCAAGGCCTGCTTGGTGGGGTGCCTAGTTATGCCGACTGAAGCTCAGAAGTTGCGACTGGGGCTAATTGTTGAAGGCGATGGAGAGTATCAAGCTTTCCCCTCCATCATTTCAAAAGTCCATGGAGCTCCGATTGGTAAATTACCACGCATCAATGCTAATGGATACGGAAACATTACTTGCAGAACTAGGTTGCAAAAAAACCTGAGTAGTCTCTTAAGTTTGGACTGCATTCAAAAAGTAATCATCTGTGTGGATGCTTTAGAGCCTATAAAGGATAGGATTGTTGAGAGTTGTGTTGAGTTAAAGCAATTGATAGAAGGTCATGTTCAAGATTGGTTTAACCAAGCAGTTCATGACCAGAGGATAAAAAATATTCCTGAGGTTGTAGTTGTTATTCAGGTGCAGAAATTAGAAACATGGATGATATCGGATACAAAAAGCTTATTCGAACACTCATTCATTAAACACGATGTTCAGTTGACGAATGTTGATGCCATCATTAATCCGATTGCACATCTAAGACAATTGGAAAGAACAGAAATTGACACTAAAAATCCAAGAGTGGCTAAGGAGGTATTAAGCTGTTTAGATGTGCATGTTATGAGGTCAAATAGCAGGTCTTTTGATAAGTTTTTTCGTGAAGTTAGTTAAGGAAAATATGGCCGAATAACTCGACACAAAAAAAGTATAAAGTCATAGACTCGAGTGGAAAATAAAATGACTTTATTTGCGTTGAATAAAAGTCATCAAATCAGAATTTTAGACGGGTATTGGCGAGCGTTGGCGGTTAAAATATTAATAAAATCAATTGGTTAACACAACTTTTAATCCGTTTGTCGTGGGTTCGATCCCCGCACACCCTACCAAAACATAAAAGAACGGCTCGCAGAAATGTGAGCCGTTTTTTCTTTTCTCGATACTGCACAGCGTTTCAGATTTCAGTTTTTCAGCATTCCTCGAATTTCAAAAAAGTAGTGGGGTTTCAGGTTTTCAGAATTTCGGCGTTTCAGGGTTTTGGGTCGGTTGCCCCGCACCCCGACTTCGCAACTTACACTCCACGGACCTCACGCACGCCCATAGTCGCATGCCTTGGGTCATAGGCTGCCAAACAGCGGCTGGCTGATGCGACGGTAATCCTGATTGAGATCGTTGGCCGTTATGTTGGCTTGGCGTGGAAGGTCAGTTTAAAGCCTACTTCATGGTGTTGGATAGGATGGAAAAGAAACCGAAGGAGTTTATTAGCATGTGGTCCGATAGCAATAGTGAAATGCTCATGATATTCAAGGGCTTGATTGATCGTAGATATCTAGTCAGTGAAAGAAAGTCACAGTTATACTACTTTTGGTTTCAGTTTTTTCTGGTTGGCAAAATTAAAGTCGAATCACGTTAGAGAGGGGGTCACATGAGAGATGTTTTGTATAGAAGAATTCTAAACATATTTTTAATGGTAACAATATTAGGACCAATAAATTCAAATGCGGGAACGATTGGGAATTTAACTTGGGATGAAAGTTCGAATTTCATTTACAACCTAGAAACTGGAGCGAAGTATCTAAAATTTTCGATTGCAGATAACACGAGTTTGCAAGGTGTAAATTTTTTAATTAAAAATCACTATCCGCAATTTAGAGTTGCAAATGAAAAAGAAGGTACGGATTTCTTAAATGCGCTAATAGTTGGCAGCGACCCCTTTGTGAAAGGGCAGCCTCAATTTTATGATGATGGAGTGGCCGTTTTAAAATCTTCAGACCTTTGTGCGTTAAGTTGCTTTGATCTACTTTACAGTGATATTGGTGGTAAGAGAGTGTATTACCAAGGGGAAGGTGACAATGTTTTCAATTCAATTTATATAGTAGGTTCATTATATGGAAGCGGGGTATTAAGTTCGATTAATGACCAGGGATTGCAAGTATATTATGATGAGGAATATGCTCAAGTTAATGGGCGATCAAGACTAGGATCTACTCTCTTAATCTTTGACCAAACATCATCCGTACCAGAACCAACTCAGATGCAATTTTTTATTATTTGTTTATTGTTATTAGGAATAAAAAGGAACTGGAGCAGTTTTCAGAATTCCTGGAAGCCACCAACTCAGTCACCTGCGCCGGGTTGCCCTGATGTATCGTCAACTTCACATTGGGATATTGGGCAATAAACTGTTTGACCGCCGTGAGCCATGGCCTTGTAATCAAGGGTTGGCTGATATGACGGTGATCTCAAGTGTGATTATCGCGAAATAGTAATAAATTAACTACAATCGAATGCAGTTGCTTTGACTTATGATAGAGTCAATGAGTGTATATTTATCGATGTAAAGGTTCAAGATGAAAAAATATTTAATAATTGTTGTTTTATCACTCGTACCATCCTTGGTAAATGCAACTGCTGTAGCAACTGCAAGTCTCTCTAATTTTTCCTTTACTTTTCAAGGGGGCTTGCCAATAGTCGATCCATCCTCTTTTTATGGGTATGTTCAATCTATAAGCACAGCAAATTATAGTGATGACTCACAACTGGGCCTTTCAGTGGGTTATTCAGTTAATATTACTTCCGCAGCAACCGATAGTGCATCATATGCATTCTCTGTTGCAAACTACTCTGTTGGCGACTCTAATTCAGGTTTCAATAGTACTGCGGGTGCTTATTATGGATCGTCATCTAGCTCTACAAGTGGCTATATAACTATCAATTATCTTGCAAGAACAAGCCTTTATATTACTGCGGATGCTTTAATCGTTGGGAGTTTATCTTCAGGAGACGATTATGCAGGATCTTTTGTTGGGATGAGTATTAGCTCTTCTGATTCAGTCACTGGAGCAAATTATTTTCAAGAGAGTTCTTTGCAATTAGATAGTATAAAGGGCAGCTATTCATCGTCTGAGACTCTCTACCTTTCATACTTTTCAACAAAGAATCAAATATTGCGTTTTGAAGTTGGTACGCGTACTTCAGCATTTTCAGTAAGCGCTGTTCCTGAGCCAAAGAGATGCAGTTTGTTGCTTTTAGGCTTTGGTCTAATGTGGCTTGTCACTCATCGACGTAAGTTTTTATGATACTAATACGCCATCTCTAAAAATGAATTTCTAGGCGCTAAGTGGAAGATATAAAGTTTCTCATAAGGCTGATGACATAGTGCTGAAGGTTACAAAAAGAATAGGTGTTGGTGACTATCATTCCGAAAGATACGAGAATCTTCATTGCAGAATAACGGACTTGAATGATGCAATTGAGTGTTTTTCGTGGGTTCGATCCCCGCACACCGTAGCAAAACATAAAAGAACGGCTCGCAGAAATGTGAGCCGTTTTCCTTTTCTCAATACTGAACAGCGTTTCAGATTTCAGTTTTTCAGTATTCCGCTAATTTCAAAAAAACGTAGTTGAGTTTTAGAGTTCTATTTGTTTTAGGTTTTGAGGCTGCTTTTATTTAAATGATTAGTAAACAATCCGGCACAAACTACAATCATTACTAGAAAGCTAATTAAGCAGATATAGAAAGCAAATCCATTCACGAATGCATACTGTCTTAATTGTTCTGGGTAAGAAATAACTTTCTCACCATCAACTTCTAATTCATACAAAAGGACTTTTGACGTCAGATGAAAGCCTGGAAACTCCTGCCAACGCACTGTGGCATATTTACCTTCTAAAAATCTTCTGTCTTTAGCTTTCAGACCGCAACCAAAACCATAGCTGTCAGTTAATTGACAACTCATCTCAAAGCTTTTTTTATCTTGCTTTAGATAAGTTCTTGCCGCATATCTTGGCTTGGGGATACCAAAATGTAACTGGCCCGTACTAACCTTCAAGTTTCGATATTCTTGTGGATGATAAAAATGAGCATTTGACGTACTCAACATGAAGGTGAGGAGGGTAAGGCAAATGATTACTGAAGAAATTCGAATATATTTCATTTTTATATTTTTTCTAATTTCGCAAAACTTATAAGGTAATTTTTGAAGAGATTCCCACACATCCTACCAAATATAAAAAGACGGCTTGCTTTAAGATTATGCTATTTTTCATAAGCATTCATATTTTAGCTTGATTAAGTTATATGCGACTTATACGTATTATTTTACAAATAGTGATTGTCATCATAGGCGGCTTAGCAGTATCCGTCTTTCTGGATTCACGCGAGTTCACTGGCGCGATTTTTTTCATGGCTTTTACAGCTGTGCTGTTGGCTTTTACGAATATTCTCAAGGATCAAACCGAGAAGCGCTTATCAGGAGTGTCTCTATATGAACAAAATCACACAGCAGTGAGAGCTGTTTTATCACTTTTGGGTGGATTCGGTATTTATCTTGGTTTGAAACACTTTTTTGGAATAGAACCCTTACCAGATGGTTCTGGAGGGTGCCGTGCAATTTGTGGTGTGATTTTGCTAGCAAGGCAGGCTTTTGGTGAGGCAATCGCTCAACTTGTCGCAGGTTTTTTGTGGACACTCGGCGGCTTGTGTTTAAGCTACATGGGATTCAAAACTAAAAGATCTTAAGTGAGTGAGTTAATCAGATGATTTATATATGCTTAGAAAAATCATTCTAATAATTGTAATCGGCTTAGTTGCTTATTTTGCTAAAGGGATAATTGCCGCTTATCAGTTGCAGCACAAAACTGAACAGTTAATAGAATTGTTGTTTGTGGAAATAGCCAGTCCTTGGAATGTTGAGCAGCTCAAGAAAAACGCTTCACTGTGGATGCTAAATGAGTCGAAACTTACACCTGAGAAGCTGATACAACTGTTTGAAAAGGATCTGGGGAGTTTTATAAGGTATAAAGACGCTCCAAAGTGCCAACTACAAACTGGAGTTGATAAGTACTCTCCTAAAGAGCATCTATATGCCGTTTGTGAAATTAAAGCAAAATTCGAGAAAACTACGACAGTAGTTAAAGTCAGAATGATTAAAGAAGATTATGGCTGGAAAATAAACGACTTTATATCAGTCGAATAAAGTCTCCTATATCGACGTTGTAGACGCTTGCTGGCGAGCGATGGCGGTTAAGTATTAAATTAATCTAACGTCTAATTCGTTTGTCGTGAGTTCGATCCCCGCACACCCTACCAAAATACAAAAGACGGCTCGCAGAAGTGTGAGCCGTTTTTCTTTTCAGCATTTCAAAATACTGCTGCCTGTTTCCATAGTTATCCCTTCGTTATGTCTTTGTTTACTTGAATCGGCAAGAGTATCCCCAGCAAAGAGTGCTAGGGATTTACTGTTAAGCATAATCGGTAGAAATAGCTAAATGCTTCCATGCATCTAATTCTTTCTGTACGAATTGATTCTTTTCCGTGATCTTATGTACGGTGTCTGAGCCTAATGGCAATCTTAGAGGTGGCTCTTTGCTATCTACCAATTTTATGATTGCCTTGGATAACTTAGTAGGATCTCCAGGTTGCGCATGATTGGCTGACGCAGCAAAATCACGCATAGCGCCAACTGTTGCAGCATATTCCGGGAACGATTTTTCAGTTGAAACAAGTGAGGTACTGTCGAGAAAGTCTGTTCGGAAAAAGCCTGGTTCGACTGTGGTGGCCTTCACCCCAAATGGCTCAAGCTCATACGCCAGCGACTCGGTTAAAGCCTCCACTGCAAACTTGGTCGCGCAGTATGCTCCCCATCCTGGATACGAGGCATATCCACCGATAGACGAAATGTTGATGATGTGACCGTTGCCCTGCTTGCGCATATAGGGCACGACAGCGCGGATAACATTTAATAAACCAAATACATTGGTATTAAATAAATCCTTAACCTCTTGATCCCCCGATTCTTCAACTGCCCCCAGTAATCCATACCCCGCGTTGTTTACTAAAATATCAATTTGTGAAAAACGATCAATTGCTTTTTTAGCCGCCTCGATAGAAGCAGCTTCGTTTGTGACATCCAGTTGCAAGGCCAGCAAATTTGGGTGATTGCCTAATGTTTCAATAACAACTTTTGGATTACGGGCGGTCGCGATGACTTTATCGCCACGATCTAAAGCATCTTTTGCGATTAAAGCGCCAAAACCTCTTGAAGCTCCAGTGATAAACCAAACGCGTGATTTGTTGCTCATGATGATCTCCTTTGATGTGTGAACCGCGATATGCAGAACGTGGAAATCATCTTAATTACTTTTATAAAGTAATAAAATATTCAATATGATTGTTTGATTATCAACCAGAGGTTGTTTTTATGCAGACGATCAGAGCTTTAACTATGTTTTTAGCGGTAGCTAATGCAAGAAGTTTCAGGAAAGCGGCCATTGACCAGGGCATCTCTCCTCAAGCCGTGAGTAAAGCGGTAAAACAACTTGAAACCCATCTTGGTTTAAAGCTGTTGCATCGAACGACTCGACACCTGAGCCTGACCGAAGACGGTGAGCAATTATTTCAAAATGCTAACCTGGGGATGCAGCTTTTAACGGATGCAATAGTGGGGCTTGAAGAAAGCAAGCAGGGAATGGAAGGGGTAATCAGGCTGGCTGCGCCCCTTGCATTTGGCAATCGGATTTTATTGCCAATCATTGACGAGTTCCAAACGCTTAATCCTGATGTGCATTTTGATCTTATGCTCAGTGACGAGTTTGTAGACACCATCACACTCAGAATTGATATTGGATTTAGAGCAGGGCAGTCACCCGCGAGAGATGTTATTTCGCGGAAACTGGGGGATATTGTTTCTGTAATCTGTGCATCACCTAAATACATAGAAAAACATGGGTTGCCTCAATGTTTGGACGACCTTGAAACGCATCGTTGTACAGGCTTCTTACATCCCCAAACTGGTAAAGAGTTACCATGGGAGGTGCACGTCAATGGCGAAATTAGTTATGTTCACGTGCCTTCTGTTGCAAGATTCAACAATATAGAAGCCGAGATTGAAGCAGTAAAGCGTGGGGTCGGCATTGGGCAGCTCAGTGAATATCTCATTAAAGATGAATTGGAAAGTGGCGAGCTCATGCAGATCATCCCTGACGGATGGGTGCCAAGACTGGGTATTTACATGTATTACTCAGAGCGCACAAAGATCCCAACCCGGGTAAGAAAGTTTCTTGATTTTTGTATGTCAAAAATGACTGACAATAATCAATAACCATGTACTGCGAGAACATATTTATTCATTGAATCAATTGTTTTTACGATTTTCTAGTGTTGAATTAGATTCGCATCCCAGGTCGCGCAGCTAATACAACTTGCGTATTAGCTGCTCTCGCTGCTTTGGCGATTTATTTGGTCACTATTGTTTTGCCGATTGGGGCAAGCGCAAGCCCTGCAAGTTTGAGGTGCTGAATGCCAAAAGGAATACCAATAATTGTGATGAAGCATGCCAGTGCAGAAACAATATGACCTATGGCTAGCCATGCACCGGCAAAGATAAACCAAATGATGTTTCCAATAAGCCCCAGTAAGCCGGTACCAATATCGTCTTTCTGATTTAAATCTCTACGACTGACTGCTTCACGACCAAACGGGAGGAAGGTAAATTGACCAATGACAAAACAGGCCTTTCCCCAAGGGATACCGATGATTGTGACGAAGGCCAAGATACCGAAAAACCACCAAGCGAGGCCCATTAAAAAACCTCCAAATATAAACCAAAGCAAATTTCCAATTGCACGCATTGTTACCATCCCTTGTTGTTTGAGTTTAGTCTAAATAACACATCGTATACTCAAAGCTTACCCACTCTTAAGCCTAAGTTCAAATTAGAGTATATCCATACACTTGAAGTTAGGTGCTCCAATCTCTATTGTGCTTTGGCCTGCCCATTATGATTAAGCAGAAAACATGCCTTAGTTCATACGTTTGCCCGATGTGTTTATGTACGAGAATAAACGGTCGCTCATTTTTGGTGACTATGCAATATTTATAAGTGCTCATGATTGAGCGCAAATAGTTTGTAAATCAAAAGGGGAAATTATGTTTTCAACTACAACACGTTCTGCGTTGGTGATGACCGTTGTGGCGATGCTATTGATTCCGTTAGCCGCATCCTGGTTCGCTTATCCAGACACGCATCTACCGCCTGGTTTTGGCGTTTTTCCACCCCAGTTTGTGGCAGAGCCACCTGGGTTTAATCTGGTTGTTTTTATTGCGGTGGCGCTGCTCGAAGCCGCATTTGCTGCTTTTTTAATATTCCCGCAATGGTTTGGCTTTAAGCCGCCCGCGCCATCGCCGCGGCCTGCACCACTTGCATTGCCTTGGTGGTTTTGGGTGGGGGCGGTTGTCACGCTGTTTTTCTGGTGGTTGATGTGGACGCGTACGACGCCGTTTGGTGATTTGGTGTATTACGCTTTTACGCCGATGTGGTGGGGATTTATCTTTGTGCTTGATGGCCTGGCATACCGCTATTCTGGCGGTTACTCACTGTTTGCAAGTCGCCCCACAACGTTTTTAATCAGTGCGGTGGTCTCGATTTTTGGCTGGTATTTCTTTGAGTATTTCGATTATTTTGCTTTAGGTAACTGGTATTACCCGAATACTGATATCCCTGGTTTAAGCCATGCCAAGATTGTGTGGATTTTCATTTTTGCCTACACCACGGTTTGGCCTGCTGTTTTTGAGTGGTATACCTTGCTGAATGCTTTTCCTAAAATTGCAGGGCGATATTCCCAAGGTCCCAAGCTGGCTCTGCCAGCAAAGCCGATGTTGTACCTGAGCTTTGTATTGTTTGCCGCCGTGCCGTTTTGGCCTTACCCTTTGTTTTGGGCCATGTGGATCGCGCCATTGATAGGCATTGCTGGCATCTTGATGATGCGAGGTATATGGACGCCATTTACCGATGTCGCCAACGGCAATTGGAGTCCAGTGTTGCTGATGGCGCTTAGCTCATTGTTTAATGGATTTTTCTGGGAGATTTGGAACTACGGCAGCGCACATCCAGAATTACCGGTCACCAACCCGAATTACTGGGTTTACGATATCCCTTATGTAAATGTGATCCATATTTATGCCGAAATGCCATTGTTGGGCTTTGCAGGTTATTTGCCCTTTGGTGTGCTGGTGTGGGTGGTGTTTATCTGGGCAGGTAAGGTGTTTGGTTTTAATACCGATATCCTGCCGAGTGGTAAAGGGCATTGATGAATGGTATTCAATGACGGAGAGATTCTCTCCACACCTTAACCAAAATACAAAAAACGGCTTGCAGAAATGCAAGCCGTTTTTCTTTGTCACATTGTGATGTTTAAGCCTGTTTGTTCGTGCGGCGTTTAGCGGCAGCGCCTACTAGCGCCATGCCTGCGAACATCATGGCATAGGATTCTGGCTCAGGTACAACGGCGGCGGTTACGGCGGTGTATTGCAGGCTCAGGAAGCCATTGCCGTTGAAAGGCAACTGCCAGCCCTGGCCAGGAATGGTGCTGTTATACGCATGGCCTAAACCAAAACCAGTGGTATCTTGTGCGGTCTGGGTGCGTGACAATTGAATGCCTGTGACAGTCGAGTCATTGCTGGTCAGGTAGGCGATGTATTTGGTTCCTGCATCCAGGTTGAGGCCCAGGTTGTCAAATGAAATCGTCGTGTAACCGCCTGTCGTATTGTAGGTATCTACCGCAGTAAACGTTGTAGACAATAAGTTGCTACCGACTATGTTCACGGCCTGGTTCTGGGCGTTGGTGTCCGGGTTCCACTGTGCTACGTTCAGTTGGAAAGAAGCGGATGTATTGCCTAAGGCATAGAAGCTGAAGGATGACAGGATGCTGTCTGCGGTCAGTGAAAACACTTGGCCGACCAGAGGGGAGTCGCCGCCTGGATTGGCTGCGTTGCCGAAGTAGGCAAATGGTAAACCTGTGGTCGCGCCACTTGGCACGTTGGTGTAAGTAGCTGCTGAAACGCTACCTGCGAAAGCCAGCAATAAGCCAGCCACTACTTTCAATTTTAATGCTGATGTGATCATGATGTGTCCTTAAGGTTGGCGATGGTTAGAGCAGTGATCTAACGCAGCCAAACTACGCTTGGGATATTTCAGCTATTTGAAATGTGATTGCCAGAAATAGTCCGAAAATGTGTGTCGCACCATATGCCACGGGGTGTGTAGGATGGGTGTAAGTCTTTGTAAGAAAAGAGTTTGTTGGATATGTGTGTTGTTTCGCTTTTTACAACAGCATGCCCTGCAAGGGCAGATTAACCATGATCAATGGCTGACCATTGTTGCGCCAGCTGTTGGGCTTTAAAGTGGTCAACGATAAAGTCAATAAACACTCTTGTTTTGGCAGGCATCAATTTCTTGGCGGTGAAGTAAATCGATATTTCGCCGCCTTCGCTATACCAGTCTGGCAAGACTCTCTGCAGTGAGCCTTCTTTTAAATAACGCAGCACATGCGGCATGGGCACATGCACGATCCCCAGGCCATCACGCGCGGCATGGCAAAGTGCTTCGGGGTCATTGAGGATGGCGCGTGCGGTCGGCTCGATGGCGATTCTTTCGCCAGCCTGGTTGCGCAATTGCCAAGGCGTGATGCGGTTGGTGGTTTGTGAGAATCGCATCAGTGCATCATGCGTATATAAATCCTCCGGTGCCATTGGCATGCCTTTTTTCTGCAGATAAGCAGGCGAGGCGACGAGTACCAAGTGGACTTTTGCCAGCTCCCTCATCACCACGCCAGGGGTGAGGTGTATGCCGCCGCCGATGGCGACATCAAAGCCTTCTGCAATGAGGTCGACCTGTTTGTTATCAAAGCGCCAGTCCGGTTTAATGTCCGGGTAGCGCGCCATAAAGTCTCCTAGTAACGGCAATATCTGGTCGCGGCCAAAGGCCATTGCCATGCCGACTTTCAGTGTCCCGGCTGGTTTGCCGCTCACATTGCTGGCATTCGCCACGGCGAATTGAATTGTGTCCAGCCCGCTCGCCACTTGTTGCAGAAATTGCTCACCTGCCTCGGTCAATGTCAGTTTGCGCGTGCTGCGCTGAAATAGCCTCACGCCCATTTCAGCCTCCAGTTTGGCGACGTTTTTACTAACCCCGCCAGCCGTCATGCCTAGCCTACGGGCGGCGGCCGAGAAACTGCCTAACTCCGCGCTCCTGACGAATGATTCAATGCCACGTAGTGATTCCATATCGGCCTTATACTTTTGGTATAAAGTAATTCTACTTATTTGTGACTAGTAAGCAAGTAATGATGGCTTCATACTGAACCCATCATTCATCACTTAAGGAGATTTATCATGAAACGCTTTGAACATAAGGCAGTCCTGGTCACCGGTGGTAATAGCGGCATTGGTTTGGCGACCGCAAAGGCATTTGCCGATGAAGGAGCGCAGGTCATCATCACTGGGCGCGACCAGAATACACTCGCTGAGGCACAGGCCACATTGGGCGCATCCGCCATGGCTTTGCGCAATGATGCCGGAGATTTAACTGCCGCAAAGGCACTCGCCGAGGTGGTGGCGAAGGCTAATATCAAACTGGATGCTGTTTTTATCAATGCCGGGGTAGCCAAGTTCGCTGCATTGGAGGATGCCGATGAGGCCTTATGGGACTTGACCTTTAATACCAATATCAAGGGCGCTTATTTCACTATCCAGGCTTTGTTACCTTACTTGAATCATGGTGCCGCCATTATCTTGAATGGGTCGATTAATGCGCATATCGGCATGCCGAATTCCAGCATTTATGCGGCCAGTAAAGCAGCGTTGATCTCGTTGGCTAAAACACTTTCCGGTGAACTGGTCAGCCGCGGCATTCGGGTCAATGTTGTCAGCCCAGGCCCTGTGGTGACACCCCTGTATGGTAAGTTGGGGATCCCTGCGGAGCAGTTGGATGCCGTGGCTGATAGCATACAAGCGCAAGTGCCACTCAAACGCTTTGGTACGCCAGAGGAAGTTGCCAGCGCCGTCACTTACCTGGCATCGACACAGGCAGCCTTCATCGTCGGCACAGAGCTGATTATTGATGGCGGTATGAGCCAGCTTTAACGCCTAGGTTTGTGAATGTGAGTCGGCGATTGCATGATCCGGCCGCACTCGTGAAGACCCAAGCTGAATGCCTTGGGTCTTTTTTGTTTTGAGGTGGGTTAAACTATGTCACTTGCATCACTCACCCCTGCAACTGTCATGATTGAAGACATTAATGGATAACTCTAGTTTTCTGGTTCAAGCCGCGATTTACCTTTCATCCGCCATCCTGTTAGTGCCGCTGTTTAAGCGCTTGGGCCTGGGGTCTGTGCTGGGCTATTTGATTGCCGGGATTTTGATTGGGCCTTATGCCTTGAAGCTGATTGCAGACCCTGAGCATATGCTGCATTTCGCCGAGTTTGGTGTGGTGTTGATGTTGTTCCTTATCGGGCTGGAGCTGGAGTCGCAAAAGGTGTGGGAGTTGCGCAAGCTGTTGTTTGGCCTGGGTGGCATGCAGGTGACGCTGACGATTGCGCTGGTGACGGTGGTGGCGCACCTGCTCGCTTTTTCATGGCCTGAGGCGCTGATTATTGGCATGGGCGTGGCAATGTCGTCGACGGCGATTGGGCTGACGGCCTTGATTGAGAAAAAGCAGTTGCGCACGCAAGGTGGGCAGGCGGCATTTGCGACCTTGCTGTTCCAGGATTTATCGGTGATTCCGTTGTTTATGGTGTTGGCGTTTATTGCGCCGAACAAAAGTGCGTCTGGTTTTGACCTGTGGGCGGTGACGCAGTCGATCGCGGTGATTCTGGCGATTGTTCTGGCGAGCAAAACCATTTTGCGGCCCATCATGCGCATCGTCGCGCAAACGGGTATCCGCGAGGTGTTTGTGGCTTTCTCGTTATTGCTGGTGATCGGCGTTTCGCTGGCGATGGCGTCTGTAGGCTTGTCGATGGCGCTGGGGACCTTTTTGGCCGGCGTGTTATTGGCTGATTCCGAGTACCGCTATGAGTTGCGCCTGGATATCGAGCCAGTGAAAGGCTTGCTGCTCGGTTTGTTTTTTATCTCGGTCGGCATGACGGTAGATTTGGATTTGGTCACCAATCAGCCATTGCTGATTTTTGGCTTTGCATTGCTGATTGTGGCCATGAAGTTTCTGGTGCTGGTCGGCCTGGGCCGGCTGTTTCATTATCCCTTGCGTGACAAATTATTATTCGGCGTCGCTATTTCGCAAGTGGGGGAATTTGCATTTGTGATTTTTGGCGTGGCGTTGATGCAAGCGTCGATTTCGCACGAAACCTACAATATCCTCAATGCCATCGTCGCTGTGTCTATGTTGATCACGCCGGTGCTGTTGTTGCTGTATGACCGCTTTTTAGCCTTGCAATGCGGTGAGCGGCCCAAAGAGGCCATCACCGAAAACAACGCGGTCATCATTGCCGGGTTTGGCCGTTTTGGGCAGATTGTGGGCCGCGTGTTGATGGCCAGGGGCATTACCGCGACGCTGATTGATAACGACCCAAACCAGGTCGATTTAATGCGCCAATTTGGCTGGCGTTGCTATTACGGCGATGCGTCACGGCTGGATGTGCTGGAAGAGGCAGGTATTGCTGAAGCACGTTTATTTGTGATCGCCGTGAACGATGCGACCGCGACCTTGGACATGGCCAGGCTGGTGAAAGAGCGCTGGCCGCAAGTCAAGATTGTGGTGCGGGCCAGGAGCCGGACGGATGCGTTTGACTTACGTGACCTGGATTTGCAGCCAGTGCGTGAGACTTTTTACTCTTCGCTAGAAGCCTCCAGGCAGGCGTTGATGGCGATCGGTGAAACAGCGAGTGCGGCGGCCAAAATCATCAAGCAATTTGAAAAGCATGATATTGAGCAACTGGAAACGACGCGCAAGATCAGGCATGACCGCAAAGCCTTATCCAGTGTCATGGAGCAGGGCCGCCAGGATCTTAAGACCTTGCTGGAGCTGGAGCACCCGAATAATGAAAGCTGATGCAGGGTGCCTTATAAAACGATGGCTGATCTGCTACCCTAGTCGGCGTTGTTTTAATTCCATGTGTCATGAAGCCTGATCATTCCTCCTCCACCTTGCATCCACGTAACCTGCATCGCGCCGGATATGACTTTGCTGTGCTGGTGCAAGCGCATCCGGCGTTAGCGACCTATGTGCGCCCAAATGCTTATGGTGATGCGTCGATAGACTTTGCCCATCCGCAAGCGGTCAAGGCGCTAAACCAGGCCTTGCTCAAGCAGTATTACGGCGTGACGGTGTGGGATATCCCCAAGCATTATCTTTGTCCGCCCATCCCTGGTCGGGCAGATTATGTGCATTATCTGGCCGACCTATTGGCTGAGGGCGCTGGCTATAAGCAATCCGTGCGCCTGTTGGATATTGGCACCGGAGCCAACCTGGTATATCCGCTGATTGCGGCGCATGCTTATGGCTGGCAATGTGTGGGTGCGGATATTGATGCGAACGCCTTGCGCAATGCGCAGCAGATGATTGAGGCGAATGGTTTGCAGCAACAGATTAGTTTGCGTCAGCAGGCTCAGCCAGCGTCGATTTTTAAGGGCGTGATTTTACCGGGCGAGCAATTTACGGTGACGTGTTGCAACCCGCCTTTTCATGCTTCCGCCGCTGAAGCGCAGGCGGGCACACAACGCAAATGGCGCGGCCTGGGCAAGCGTCCGCCACAGGCATTAAACTTTGGCGGACAGGCGAACGAGTTGGTGTGTGCTGGCGGTGAGGCGGCGTTTTTAACCGCCATGATTAGTGAGAGCAGCTTATTCGCCAAGCAGTGCGTATGGTTCACCACGCTGGTCTCTAAGGCGAGCAATTTGCCGCTGGTGTATAGAGAACTAAAAAAGGTGCAGGCAACAACAGTGAAAACAGTGGAGATGGCGCAGGGGCAGAAGCAAAGCCGGTTTGTGGCGTGGACGTTTCAGCCTCAGGCGAAATAGGCATTACACGGCGCTGGCATTGTGAGGGATAATAGTGCCCTTATCTTTTTGCAGCATTTGGAGTTTCACCATGGAAGTCAAAGTCAACTTTCTCGATAAGCTACGTCTTGAGGCCAAGTTCGATGATTTCACGGTGATTGCCGACCAGCCTATCCGCTATAAAGGTGATGGCTCGGCGCCTGGGCCGTTCGATTATTTCCTGGCGTCATCGGCCTTGTGTGCGGCTTACTTTGTGAAGTTGTACTGCAGCACGCGCAATATCCCTACCGATAATATCCGGCTGTCGCACAACAATATCGTTGACCCTGAAGATCGCTACAAGCAGATATTCAAAATTCAGATTGAATTACCGACCGATATTTCTGAAAAAGACCGCGTTGGCATTCTGCGTTCCATAGACCGCTGCACGGTGAAAAAAGTGGTGCAGGCCGGGCCTGACTTTATCATTGAAGAGGTCGCGAGTTTGGATGCCGATGCGCAGGCCTTGCTCACTGTTAATTCGGCAACAGAGTCGCAGACGTATATCACGGGCAAAGACTTACCGCTGGAGCAAACCATTGCCAATATGTCTGGCCTGCTGGCAAGCCTGGGCATCAAGATTGAAATCGCCTCGTGGCGCAATATTATTCCTAACGTGTGGTCGCTACATATCCGCGATGCGCATTCGCCGATGTGCTTCACTAACGGCAAGGGTGCGACCAAGGAAAGCGCATTGGCATCAGCCTTGGGCGAGTATATCGAGCGGTTAAGTAACAACCATTTTTATGCCGGCTCGTACTGGGGTGAAGAGATCGCCAATGCCGAGTTTGTACATTATCCAAATGAGCGCTGGTTCAAGCCTGGCCGCAAGGATGCGTTGCCGAAAGAAATTCTCGATGAATACACATTGGACATCTACAATCCGGATGGCGAACTGCGTGGCTCGCATCTCATAGACACCAATTCTGGCAACGCCGAGCGCGGCATCTGTTCGCTGCCGTTCGTGCGCCAGTCGGATGGCGAAACAGTGTATTTCCCAACTAATCTGGTGGAAAACCTGTTTGTCAGCAATGGCATGAGTGCCGGTAATACGTTGGTCGAAGCGCAGGTGCAATGTTTGTCTGAGGTTTTTGAGCGCGCAGTGAAACGCGAAATCATTGAAGGTGAGATTGCCTTGCCGGATGTGCCGCAGGATGTGCTGGCGAAATACCCTGGCGTGGTGGCTGGTATCAAAGGGCTGGAAGAGCAGGGCTTTCCAGTGTTAGTGAAAGATGCCTCCTTGGGTGGTCAATATCCGGTGATGTGTGTCACCTTGATGAACCCGCGCACCGGTGGTGTGTTTGCTTCGTTTGGTGCGCATCCAACTTTGGAAGTCGCGCTGGAACGTAGCCTCACCGAATTGCTGCAAGGCCGCAGTTTTGAAGGCCTCAACGACTTGCCGCAGCCGACCTTTGCCAGTGAAGCGGTGACTGAGCCAAATAACTTTGTTGAACACTTTATTGATTCCAGCGGCATTATGTCGTGGCGCTTTTTCAGTGCTAAGTCTGAATATGAGTTCGTTGAGTGGGATTTCTCAGGCGAGGGCGAAAATGCGAATGCTGAGGAGGCCGCGACCATGTTTGGCATGCTGGCAGACATGGGCAAGGAAGCTTATGTCGCCGTCTATGATCAATTGGGCGCGACGGCTTGCCGCATTCTGGTGCCAGGCTATTCAGAAGTCTATCCGGTGGAAGACCTGATTTGGGATAACACTAACAAAGCATTGCTGTTCCGCGCAGATATCCTCAACCTGCATACACTGGACGACGCCAGCCTGGAAGCGCTGCTTGACCGGTTAGAGAATAACGAACTGGATGATTACGGAGATATCGCGACTTTGATCGGTATTGAGTTTGACGAGAACACCGATTGGGGACAGCTCACGGTAATGGAGCTGAAACTGCTGATTCATCTTGCCTTGCAGCAATTTGAAGAGGCGCATGACCTCGTGGGGGCCTTTTTACAATACAACGACAACTCATTGGCGCGCGGTTTGTTTTACCAGGCCTTGAATGTGGTGCTGGAAGTGTTGCTGGATGACGAATTGGAGATGGACGATTATGAGGCCAACTTCCGTAAAATGTTCGGCAATGACAGAATGGATGCCGTGTTAGGCTCAGTAGACGGCAGTGTGCGCTTCTACGGCCTGACGCCAACCAGTATGCAACTCGAAGGATTAGACAGACACCATCGACTGATCGACAGCTATAAAAAGATACATGCGGCGCGGGCCAAAATGGCCGCAAGCTGAGTGGTGGTAACAGGCGTGAAAATCCAAATATATTCAATAGATTAGAATATGGGGGAATCATGCGTATAATAGCCGTACCCTGCGCACTACCAATCAACGCAGCGGTTCTGCAAGACCTCAAGTTGTTACCTCGTTAGTCCAGATTGGTGTTGCCGCAGGCAACAGACCAGCGCCTAATTAATTCATTGCATGGTGATGCCGTGCAATTTCTATAAGTTGAATCACTTTGTCACAAGAAAACACTACTGCAGACATCACGTTTGCTGATTTAAATTTGTGCGCGCCTGTATTGCGCGCGATCGCCGATGCCGGTTATACCTCACCAACGCCTATTCAGGCACAGGCGATCCCCTATGTGCTGCGTGGCGGCGATTTGCTCGCGGGTGCACAAACCGGTACCGGTAAAACCGCTGGCTTTACGCTGCCGATTTTGCACCGTTTGTCTGAAGCGCCGTTGGTGCAAGCGGCGAAAGGCAAACCACGTTGCCTGATTTTGTCGCCCACGCGTGAGCTGGCTGCGCAAATTGGCGAGTCTGTCACCACTTATGGCAAATATTTGCCGCTCAAAAGCATGGTGGTATTTGGCGGTGTTAGCATCAATCCGCAAATCAACCGTTTGAGCAAACCGCTGGATATCCTGGTGGCGACCCCGGGCCGCTTGCTCGACCTGGTACAGCAAAAAGCACTCGATTTGTCTGCCATTGAAATCCTGGTGCTGGACGAAGCGGATCGCATGCTGGACATGGGTTTTATCCATGATATTAAAAAAGTGCTGGCGATGCTGCCGAAGAAACGGCAAAACCTGCTGTTCTCAGCCACATTCTCTGATGATATCAAACGACTAGCTGACAGTTTGCTCAATACGCCGGACCTGGTGGAAGTGGCGCGCCGCAATGCGTCGAATGCATTGATCGAGCAGAGCGTGCACATGGTGCCGCAGGCGCACAAGCGCGAAATGGTCAGTTACCTGATCAAGCATCATCAGTGGCAGCAAGTGCTGATTTTTACGCGCACCAAGCACGGTGCTAACCGCCTGGCTGAGAAACTGGTCAAAGATGGTATCCCGGCCATGGCGATTCATGGCAACAAGAGCCAGAACGCTCGCACGGCCGCCTTGGCACAGTTTAAAGCAGGCACCATCACGGCATTGGTAGCGACCGATATTGCCGCGCGCGGGCTGGACATTGACCAGTTGCCGCAAGTGGTGAATTTTGAATTGCCTAACGTGCCGGAAGACTATGTGCACCGTATTGGCCGTACTGGCCGTGCCGGTGCCAGCGGCGCGGCGATTTCACTGGTGGATCGCGAAGAGTTTGGCATGCTGAAGGATATTGAAAAGCTGATCAAACGCGATATCCCGCGCGTGCCTGTAGAAGGCTTTGTTGCGCCAGAGAAAAACAGTGAAGAGCCTGATCGCCCACCACGTGGCCAGAATCAAGGCCGTCAGCGCCAAGGTCAGTCTCAGAAACAGGGCCAGGCGCAGAAACCGTCACAACCACGCCAAGGCCAAAACCAATCTCAAGCGCAGGCAGGCGCCAATAAACCGGGTCAAGGCAAGCCAAATCCGCACAAGTCCGGGCATGCGAATCCAGGCCAGCGCAACAGTCATCAGGCGCAACCTCGCCCGGCTGGCAACAAGCCGCAAGGCGCATTGTTTACGGCTAGACCAGGCGCGAATACGGCCAAAACACCGCCGAAAGCGCGTTAATGCACATTTGGGTGGATGCGGATGCTTGCCCGGTGGTGATTAAGGAAATCCTGTTCCGGGCGGCAACGCGCGCGTGCATCACAACGACTTTTGTCGCCAACAAACTGCTACGCGTGCCGCCTTCGCCCTATTTGCGCGCGATGCAGGTGGATAAAGGCTTTGATGTGGCAGATAACGCCATCGTCGCCGCACTAGTGGCGGGTGACCTGGTGATTACGGCGGACATTCCCCTTGCTGCCCAGGTCATAGAAAAAGGCGGCCATGCGCTGAATCCGCGCGGTGAGTTTTATTCAACCGAGAATATCAAAGAGCGCTTGGCCATGCGCGACTTTATGGAGTCGTTGCGCGCCAGTGGCGTGGAGACACAAGGCCCGAGCGCCATGCAATCTTCTGACCGCCATACGTTTGCCTCGCAGTTGGATCAATTTCTGGCGCGTCAGCAACGTTTAGGCAGTTTGGGGCAGCCTTAATATTCGCGCATAAATCAGCAAGGTTTTAGAGCAAGTATTCACGGCTGGCAGAGATGCTAGCCGTTTTTTATTGGTATCAATAGTTCGCTAAGTTACTGTTTTGCAACATGTGTTAATCCTTGAAAATGACCTGTATGTACTATTGGCGGCTTTTTTGTTTTTGCTAAAATAAACATTGCAACAATAGATAATCATCAAAATATTATTGCGATAATATTATTTAAAGGGATTTGAATGCGCTTTTTTAAAACGTTAGTGCTTGCGGTGACCATGCTGGTGTCAGTCTCCTCACAGGCGGCAGTTGAAAATTATGGTACCTTGTTATCTGGTAGTTACCAGCCAGGCAGTGACTTTGCATCGCTGGCAGTGAGTGGTAGCGGCAATGTGTATACCTTTACATTAACGGCCTATGACCTGAATACATTGTTTGCCAATAAAGCATTTATTGGCTCGATTGCAGTCAAAGTATCGCCAGATGTAAAGGCCAATACGATAGCCGTGAGCGGTATTTCTGGTGGCGTCACCAACCTGGCAGCCAGTAATGGCGGCGGTCCTGGTGGTGATTGGGATTTCAGGTTTGTGCTGGGCCAGGGTGCTAACGACAGATTGCTGGCAAACGAGTCAGTTAGCTGGACGGCGACATTTGCCTCTAATGTGACGCTGGATGACTACGCGCTGCATGTGCAAGGTTTGACCAATGCACAAGGCCAAAGTGCTTGGTACCTGAATTCCGTCGTCACGACACCGGTGCCAGAAACCGCTTCATGGGCATTATTGCTGGCTGGCTTGGGTGTAGTCACTAGCCTGCGTAAGCGTCGTGCGTAATCACGTTTAAGTATTTGGTTGTTCAACAAACGGCTTGCATTAATGCAGGCCGTTTTTGTTTGTGCTGTCGGCCCAAGCCGGCTTTTAGCCGCGCGTTTTAGGTGAGTAAAACAAGATGTTTTGATTGTAATGTATTGAAAACCCCTTTGATTTAACTGGTTATTTTTAAAGGCTTGCATTAGCATAAGTTAAAACAGTGTATGTAAAGCTGTCTGTAAGAATAAAAAGAAGAGGTCATCAGTTAATGAGTTTGCAGACTCGGATTGACGAGGCGTTATTTCACAGGCTGTTATCGGGAGCACGCATTCCTTTAATCGGGAGTGCGTTCGGTGGCCTGTTGATTGCGTTTTCGCAACTCGGTTCTGAAAAAAGTGATTTGTTCCTGCTCTGGTGCGGGGTGGTCTATGCGGTGATTGTGTTCCGCGTCTTTTGCCTCAAGCGTTGCCACAATATGCTGGCCAAGCATGGCTTTAATTATCCTTTGGCGTATAGATATTGCCTGACGCTCGCGCTCTCCGGCTTGGCCTGGGGCGCTCTGGGCTTTCTGGTAAAAGATGCGCCGCCCATGACGGTGATTATCGTCATCACGGCCATTCAGGCGATGGTGATGGGCGGTGTGGTGACCATGGCGTCTTGTATTCCGGCTTTTTTTGCTTTTAGTTTGCCGGCAATGTTGCCGACGGTGCTGGTGTTCTCGTTTAGTGAAAACTTGTCGAGCTTTATCATGGCCGTGTTTAGCGTGATTTTTTACTTGTTGATGATAGGTATTGCCTACCGCTTTAACCAGTCATTGCGTCAGGCCACGCGTATCAGCTTTGAGAACGAAGATTTGATTGGTTCTTTAAAAGACGCTTATCACAAGATTTCTGCACAGAACCAGGAGCTGAACCATGTGGCGCATCACGATACGCTCACAGGGTTGCCTAACCGCAAATTGTTGTCATTGCGTTTACAGCAGGCCATAGAGCTGGGGCGTGTGAAGAAAACCGGTACGGCGCTGCTGTATCTTGACCTGGATGGTTTTAAAGCGGTGAACGACAAGTGGGGCCACGAAGCGGGCGACTTGGCCTTGGTTGAAGTGGCGCAGCGACTGAGTAAGGTGATTCGTGGCAGTGACACGCTGGCGCGTGTGGGCGGCGATGAGTTTGTGATTGTGCTGTCTGATTTACCCGAACAGGGGAAGTCTTCGGTGGAAATGGTCGGCCAAAAATGCCTGATGGTATTTGAGCGCGATTTCCAGATTCAGGGCGCCGTTTGCCGACTGGGGACATCGATTGGTTTAACCGTGTGCAAGGACGGTGAGGCCATAGAGCAACTACTGTCTGCGGCCGACAAGGCCATGTACCAGGCCAAGCTACTGGGTTGCGGACAAATGTCCTGGGCGGTTTAAGCAATCATCTATTGCATTGGTGTCGATTTTCAATTGCGTAAATTAGCTTTTGCGATAAGAATTCACACTTTGATGATTGTCATGAGAGTTGACCATGCGGCCGCAGTATAAGATTGTAATGGTATATGTGTTGGTAGGCGCTGCCTGGATCTTTTTTTCTGACAAGATCGTTGCGCAGCTGTTTACCGATCCGCGCGACCTGACGATGATGCAGGATATCAAGGGCTGGCTGTTTATCCTGGTCACCGCCATATTATTGTTTTTCCTGGTCAAGCGTGCGCTCGAAGACGCTGCGCGCGACCAGCAGAAACTGATACACAGTTATGACCAGACCATTCGTGGCTGGGTGCAAGTGCTCGATTTGCGGCACAAGGAAACCAAGGATCACACTTATCGTGTGGCGGCCATGACGGTGGCGTTGGCCAGCAAAATGGGTGTGACTGACGAAGCCTCGTTGAAGCTCATCGAGCGCAGTGCGATTTTGCACGATATCGGCAAAATCGGCATTCCTGATGCGGTGTTAATCAAACCCGGCCAGTTGGATGAAGACGAAATGCAGTTGATGCGCACGCATCCACAAATTGCGCGTGACTTGCTGGCAAACATTGATTTTTTGCGTAACTGTATGGATATCCCCTATGGCCATCATGAACGCTGGGATGGGCATGGTTATCCACTTGGTTTAAAAGGCGCAGACATTCCGTTTGCTGCACGTATTTTCTCGATTGTGGATGTGTGGGATGCCTTGATGCACCCCCGGGTGTACAAGGAGGCCTGGCCAGAAGATAAAGTGCTGGACTATATCCGCGATGAGTCGGGTGTCCGTTTCGACCCGGCTGCAGTGGATGCGTTTTTTGCCCATTATGAGGTAATCAAGGACGCCGCCAGTGCGTCTTATCGTGAGAAGTAGTTTGAGCGAGGGGGCGGTCACCTGCTAAATGTCCGCATCAGGCAATTTGCCGGGCATTTATACAGGTATTTGGGGATTTGATTTTAATCACATCCCTTACAGTAGTGGACGGGGGCTTAGGCTAAACATCCATGTCTGCACAACAATTCACATCTGCAGGGCGGGGCAAGCTAATCAGACGTTTGTGGCTGATGGTCTTGTTTGCGCTGTTAATTTGCCTCACACTCACGCAGGCCAGCCTGCCTGTGGCCACCCATCGCTTTGTCGTTTTGTTACTTTCTTTAGGCGTTGCCTTATGGGGCGTCTTAACCATACTCCTCTGGCACCAACAACGCGCAGCACTGAGCACACAAGCCGCAGACCTGCAAACCTTTAACCGGGTGCTGGCAGATGCTTACGCCAGTGATACGTTTACCCCTGTGGTGTTTACGCCGACCGAGCCCGCCAGTGTGGAGGCCGCCTGGCAGCAAATGCGTACACAGTTGACGCAACTGGATGGCGATGGCGCCTCAGTCAAACAACATCACCAACAGTTAAATCAGCTCTATCTGGCCTTGAGTCAATGTAACCAGGCGATTGTGCAGAGCCAGGACAAGCACAGCCTGTTTGAACAGATCTGCCGGATTATTGTGAATTTGGGCCATGCCAATATGGCCTGGATTGGTGAGCTGGACAAAGATAACAAGCAGATTGTGGTGTCCAGTGCCTTTGGCTCGGGCATTAATTATCTGGATGAAGTGCTGATTTCAGCAGACCCGGCCGCCGCGAGCGGCAGGGGGCCGTGCGGTTTAAGCATGTTGTCCGATCATCCATACTGGGTACATGACTTTCAGACTAATCCTATCAGTGCGGTGTGGCATGACAAGGCCACCGAGTTCGCTTGGAAAGCCGCGGCATTTCTGCCGCTGCATGCTGCAGGCAAAGTCATCGGCTGCCTGTCATTGTATGCAGAGCATGAGCAGGCGTTTGAGCCAGATATCCAGCGTTTGCTGCAAGGCATGGTGGCGAATATTGATTTTGCCCTAGACCGCTTTGAGGTGCAGGCGCAAAACAGCCTGTTTCAAACTAATTTGCTGATGAGCGAGCAGCGTGCGCAACTGGTGCTGGAAAACGCACTGGATGCCATTGTGAATATAGACCTGCAAGGCGCGATTGTAGAGTGGAACCGGGCCGCAGCGCAGATGTTCGGTTATACGCGGGCCGAGGTGCTTGGGCGCATGCTGGAAGATGTGATTGTGCCGCCTGCCTATCGTGAGGCGCATCACCAAGGCATGCGGCGTTTGCAGCAATCTGGTCACTCGCGATTATTAGGCAAGTTGATTGAAATTACGGCGTTGCGCCGCGATGGCAGCGAGTTCCCGATCGAGCTGACTATTGTCGAAATCAAGCGTGACCATGAGCATTATTACAGTGCGTTTATTCGCGACATCACCAGCCGTAAAGAGGCCGAAGAACGCATACGCTTTCTGGCCAACTATGACTCTTTAACCGGTCTGCCTAACCGCCACTTGCTGAATGAACGCGTGATTGTTGAAATTGAAAAAGCCTGGGATCAGGATGGGCAATTTGCGCTGATGTTCCTGGATCTTGATCACTTCAAGGATGTGAACGATAGTTTGGGGCACCGCTATGGCGATAACCTGCTGGTTGCGTTGACCCATCGTTTTCAGAGCCTGGTACGGCCGCAGGATACGATTTGCCGCCTGGGTGGGGATGAATTTGTGTTTTTACTGGCAGAAGCCGACCACACCATTGCCAAAGAAGTTGTCGAGCGGCTGTTAAAAGCGGTTGAACAGCCATTTTTGATTGACCAGTACGAGCTGACCATTACCGCGTCTGTCGGCATTGCCATTTACCCGGATGACGGCCTGGACATGGAAAGCCTGCAACGCAATGCCGATGTCGCCATGTACCGCACCAAAAAAGAAAGCCGTAATAGTTACCGCTTTTTTAGCAGCCACATGCAAGTGCAGACCGCGCGCAACCTGCAACTGGTCAATGCCTTGCGCCAGGCCATTGCGCTGGGCCAACTGGCCGTGTATTACCAGCCGCAAGTCGCACTCGATTCTGGCCGCCTGGTTGGCGTAGAGGCCTTGCTGCGCTGGAAGCATCCGCAACTAGGCTTTATCTCGCCTGCTGAGTTTATTCCGCTGGCCGAATCCAGCGGCCTGATTATTTCCATCGGCAGCTGGGTGTTGGAGCGGGCCACACAGCAAATCCACGCCTGGCAACTGGCAGGCATCAATGACATTTCTGTCTCGGTCAACTTATCCAGTATCCAGTTCCGCGATCCAAAACTGCCTGCGCTGGTGAAGAGTGTGCTCGAACGCTACCAGGTGTCGCCGCAATGCCTTGAGTTGGAGCTGACCGAAGGTGTGGCCCTGGAAAACCCGGAAGGGGCGGTTGCCATGATGGATGCGCTCAGCGGATTGGGCGTGCGCCTGTCGATTGACGATTTTGGTACTGGCTATTCTTCACTCAGCTACCTGAAAAAATTTAAAGTCTACAAACTCAAGGTCGACCAAAGCTTTGTCCGTGACATCACTACCGATGATGAAGATAAAGCCATTGTCATCGCCATTATCCAGCTGGCGCGCAGTCTGGGCATGAAAACCATTGCCGAAGGGGTAGAGACGCCAGAGCAGAAAGCCTTCTTGCAGGCGCAAGGCTGTGATGAAATGCAAGGCTATTTGCTGAGCAAGCCCATGAGCAGTGACGACGCCACGACGTTCCTGCTGTCTTATTGATTATCCTCTACTGTTTACCCCCCCCAAAAAAAACCTCACACGTTTCATCGTGGCTGCCGTCACGGATGATGGTGGCATGGTCCAGCGCTTTGCATATCTAATGGTGTATTTATATATTAATAAAATATAAATATTGTTAAAATGTCTCACGAAAAAATCTTAATAAATCATAAAGTGAGGAGTTGCACCATGAGTACTAAGAAGGGTAGTAGCAGTATCGTTTTATCGCAGGTGAAGCAAGTCAGCCTGGCTGTTCTGCTGGCGGGTTTGTCCACCCAGTTGCAAGCGATTGAGTTGTTAAGCGGGTTTGGTGGCGATGCCGGTTTCGGTGAGCTGGCCATGTTGCCGAATGATGATGACTCTAGCAATGCATTGAATTTGCCTTTTGGTATTAATTTCTTTGGCCAGGATTTCAGCAGCTTTTTCATTAATAACAATGGCAATATCAGCTTTTTAAGCCCCTTGTTCAGCTTTACCCCGACCCCATTTCCGGTGGCCAGTCAGCCTATGATTGCGCCTTACTGGGCTGATGTGGATACACGTGCTGGTCAGGTACCTGATGCCGCAGGCAGTAATCGCGTCTATGTGGCTTCGCCAAGTGCCGATTCGGTGGTGGTGACCTGGCATAACGTCGGCTATTACCCGGCACAAAACGACAAACAGAATAACTTTCAATTAGTGCTGCAAAAAACACCAGGCACAGCAAATGGTAGTTTTAGTGCCGAGTTTCGTTATGACCGCCTGCAATGGACAACAGGCGACGCCAGTGGCGGTGTCAATGGTTTGGGCGGAACGCCTGCACAAGCTGGCTATGATGCCGGTAATAATGTGAACTACGAAGTATTGCCAGGCTCATTTTCGAATAACGTGCTGAACCTGGTCAATTTGAGCAATGTGTCTAACGCGACGCCTGGTTTGTGGCGCTTCTCGTTTAATAACGGCGCCTTGCCAGGACAAACGGCCGAAAATGCCTTTTTACCAGTCGTAGTGGATGGCACTTATCAGTTTGAATTTAACGTACAGTTAAATCAACGCGTGTTTATTGACCCACTGGTGGCGGTTGGCTACGACTACGAAGTCTCGGGCGGTAACCAGTTTACGTCAGTCTTATTGCCGCTGCTGGCGGCCGATACCGATGGCTACGCCATTTATGCATTAGGCAATATGACGCCGGGTGGACTGTTAGGCACCGTGGCCGGCGGCACGGTGTTTAATTTTGCGACGCCTTTGGCTGGGTTTACAGTGGCTGGTATTGATACTGCCGCCATGCTGGATCCGGCGAACACAACCGCTTTTGTCACTGGCCTGACCTTTTTGAATGCCGGTGTGGTGCAGATGTCGCAAACACCGATCACTACCTTAGTGACACAAGTGCCAGAACCATCCGCTTATGCCATGCTGTTATGTGGCCTGGCAGGTTTGATGGCCATGCGCAGAAAAATGCGTGCCTAAAGTTTGTTCGCTGGACTTCGGAAAGCCTCGATCTCCGAAATCTGTCCTCCGAAACCCTGCTTTTGCAGGGTTTTTTTATTGAGCGATGGCTGAGGGTAATCTTTTTTCAAATTGCTAGCGATCGCCGTATAATTTTTCTTGACTATGTAAATGATAATTATTATCATTTGAAAACAGTTTAGCCAAGGAGAGTCATGATGAAACGTCATACGGTGGTTGGAAAAACCATGCTGGCTGGAAAAACCGCCTGCAAAGTGCTTTATCACCAGTCTTCAGACACGGTGGAGCTAGAAGTCGGCGGTACCACACTCAAATTTGAGGCCGACAGCTTTATTGTGATTAACGAAATGTTACGCAAGGCGGCGGCCCGTATTGTGATGCAGACTGAAATTGAGTTGAGTGTTTGAAAGAGAGATTGCCATGAATATGATGAATGCCCACGCGATGCGTTACGACCCCAGTTTGCCTGATGCGGAGTCGGTGATGGCGTCGTTGCTCTATATTGCCACCTTGTATATCAAGAAACCAACTTATGACCTGGCCAAGCAAGCCTTGCGACTGGCCGAAACCCTGACGGCACCTGAGTATGCGGATTCAGACCTGATTTGCAGTGTGTCGCGCCGCATGTGCGTGCAGTGGACGCTGCTGGTCAATGAGCATGAGCAGGCTGAAATGCCACTGGCAATATAAAAACAACCATGTGTAGGGGTTGAGTATGAGTGAGGAAAGTATGTGTAAGAAAATTCTGTTGTCCGGCCAGGCCGGTTTTCGTGTGCATTATTGTGAAACACACCGCACGATAGAGCTTGAGATCGGCGCCATGAGTTTGCGGCTGGATGAAGACGCGCTGGAAGTGATGAGTGATGCCTTGGATGAGTCTGTCAGTAAATTACAGGCCTTGCATGCGACTAAAGGTTCTTTTCAGGCATTTATGCGGCAATTGAATATGCCGGATTAAGGCACTGTAGCCAAGGTAAAAACACACCGTCTGTGATGCTGGTATCACAGACGGTGTCGGCCTTAATATTTGGCGGGGACGAACATTTCTTTAGGCACAGGTTCACGGATGTAATCAGCGTTATAGACCCGTTTTGGCAATACGACAGCGGTGTGCTCTACTTCACCGTAGTTAATCTGGCTCAGCAGGTGGTTGATGCAGTTAAGGCGCGCTTTCTTTTTGTCGACCGCTTCTATGACCCACCATGGTGCTTCGGGAATATGGGTACGCTCCAGCATGACTTCCTTGGCTTTGGTGTATTGCTCCCACAGACGGCGGGACTCCAGATCCATCGGACTCAGCTTCCATTGCTTGAGCGGGTCGTGAATACGCGTCATAAAGCGCAAATGCTGTTCATCGTCGGTGATCGAAAACCAGTATTTAATTAAAATAATGCCGGACCTCACCAGCATTTTTTCGAACTCCGGCACCGAACGGAAAAACTCTTCATATTCGTCGTCGTTACAAAAGCCCATGACTTTTTCGACCCCGGCGCGGTTATACCAGCTACGGTCAAACAGCACGATTTCACCGCCTGCTGGCAGGTGCGAAATATAGCGTTGGAAATACCACTGTGAGCGCTCGCGCTCACTAGGGGCAGGCAAGGCCGCTACACGGCAAACGCGTGGGTTCAGGCGCTGAGTGACGCGTTTAATGACGCCGCCTTTACCAGCGGCATCACGCCCTTCAAACAGCACGACCACTTTCAGTTTGTTACGCACGACCCAGTCTTGCAATTTGACCAGTTCACCTTGCAAGTGAAACAGCTCTTTAAAGTAAGTTTGACGATCAGACAGGGTAGATTGGCTGAGGGCGGATTGTTGACCATCCATATTGGTTGCGCCAGCAAATTCGGCCAGGATCTGGTCCATGCGCTCGTCGTCCAGCTCCATTTCCAACTCTTCATCAAAACTATCCAGCATCTCATTGTTGAATCGTTCATCCATCGACAAGCGTTCATCAATAGATTCAATTTCAGCAGACTTTTCGGTGGTCATGGGCGTTCCGATAATGAGGTAGCAGAGCTCTAATGTAGATTTCAAGCATGACAGTTTGATGACGATTGCGCGCTTGCCATTTCTTTTTGTCATCAATATGACATATTTCAAAACAATACTCTGGGTTCTTAATAGAAAATCCGGAGAATATTGATGGATACTTCAGCCGCTAGTCATTCGCCGCTGTTACATAGTGCGTCTAAACCTAATCTCGATAAGAAGTCTGGTACGCTGACCATTGCGGTCTTCGTTGGCTTATTGCTGATTGGCCTGGTGTATACCGGCTTTAGCCTGATGCATGATGTGACGGATACCGGTGCGCAAACCACCACCTGGGTGCCATTTATTTTGCTCGGGGTGGCGCTGGTGATTGCGCTCGGTTTTGAGTTTGTGAATGGCTTTCATGATACGGCGAATGCGGTTGCCACCGTCATTTACACCCATTCACTGCCTGCAAACTTCGCGGTGATCTGGTCTGGCACGTTTAATTTTCTGGGCGTGTTAGTGTCTAGCGGTGCAGTGGCTTTCGGTATTATTTCCTTATTGCCCGTCGAGCTTATTTTGCAAGTGGGTTCTGGCGCTGGTTTTGCCATGGTATTTGCGTTGCTCATCGCTGCCATTATGTGGAACTTGGGTACATGGTTGCTGGGCCTGCCAGCCTCTTCATCGCACACCTTGATTGGCTCGATTATCGGCGTGGGTGTTGCCAACGCGTTGATGCATGGCCGGGATGGCACCAGCGGTGTCGATTGGGCGCAGGCGACAAAAATCGGTTACTCCTTGTTGCTTTCGCCTTTAATTGGCTTCTTTTTTGCGGCTTTGTTATTGCTGGCGCTGAAGGCGTTTGTAAAAAGCAAAGAGCTGTATCAAGAACCTAAGGGCAATAAACCACCACCATTGTGGATACGTGGCTTGTTGATTTTGACCTGTACCGGCGTTTCGTTTGCGCATGGCTCCAATGATGGCCAAAAAGGCATGGGCCTGATTATGTTGATTCTGGTGGGGACGGTGCCTATGGCCTACGCGTTAAACCGCGCGATGCCAGTGGATCAAATGACGCAGTTTGTGGCAGTGGCGCAAGTCACGCAGCAATCACTGGAACACAACACCCGTGTAACGCCGTCTGCCAGCAACGAAGCCGCACGCCATGTGCTCACCGAGTATGTACGCACCAAGGCGGTGACGCCTGATGTGGTACCTGCTTTGGCAGCCATGACGGGCAGCATAGGCGAGCAGGTGAAATCACATGGGACATTTGCTGAAGTGCCTGCCGAGCAGGTGGGTAACGTGCGTAACGATATGTACCTGGTGTCTGAGGCCATCCGCTTTTTGGACAAGGATGAGAGCGTCAAGTTTGACGCGGATACCAAAGCCAATGTGACCGCGTTTAAAAAGGAAATTGATGGCGCAACCAAGTTTATTCCGCTGTGGGTAAAAGTAGCGGTCGCGATTGCACTTGGCCTGGGCACCATGGTGGGCTGGAAGCGTATTGTGGTGACTGTTGGCGAGAAAATTGGTAAAACGCACCTGACTTACGGCCAGGGCGCATCGGCCGAGCTGGTGGCCATGACCATGATAGGCGCCGCAGATATGTATGGTTTACCGGTGTCGACCACGCATGTATTGTCATCAGGTGTGGCGGGGACCATGGCTGCAAACAAGTCTGGCCTGCAAATGTCCACCATCCGCAATCTGCTAATGGCGTGGGTGTTGACCTTGCCGATGGCAATGGTGTTGTCAGGCAGTTTGTACTGGCTGTTCACCCATTTGTTTTAATCGGTTGATGCTGACGACAAAAAGAAATGCACACGCGCTAAAACGCTGCATTTCTTTTGTCTGGCTGAAACTGCTTATGATTGCTACGCTGGTGATTTCTGCAGGCGTCGCTTGGGATGACCAACGGCTAGTCGGGGATTTTAGCCGTTACATTTTTGGTCAGGGTATTCAGCGTTTGATTCAGGGTATCAAACGCGCTGTTGTTGAGCCCGGTATCACAGGCCACACGTTTTTGTACATCTGACAGTTTGCTGCGCAAGGCCTGGCCTTCTTCGGTCAGGCTGACAATCACCACGCGTTCATCATCTTTCTGACGTGTGCGTTTAGTCAGTTTTTTGACTTCCAGGCGTTTGACCACGGGCGTAATGGTGGCTGGTTCCAGCATCAGTTTTTCGGCGATTTGTTTAATCGACAATTGTTTGTATTGCCAAAGTGCAACCAATACCAGATATTGCGGATAGGTCAGGTTGAGTTTGTCCAAATCGGGCTTGTAAGAGCGCAACAAGGCATGGGTTGCCGAGTAGAGCGAAAAGCACAATTGGTTTTCCAAATAGAGGTTAGGCATGAGCTTAAAAAATTATATTGTCATTAATAGGAATCATTAATCATTACAGCATCAATCGGGGTGAGTGTCTATAGCTGTTTTGTAGGAGAAACACTGGTTTTGTATAAGATATGAGACATTCGGCCTGAAATCTGGTTATTTATAGCCGATGGTGGATGAAAGACCCTGATAGCAAGCGGGAATTGGCCGTATTTTGGCATGACGGCGAATAGATGAAAATGCGCTAAAATGGGCAGGTTTTCCCGCCCGATCGCTGTGCAGTAGAAAGCCTTTTGCGCCATGTTGCCTTCCGTTACTTTTCTTGACCTCGAAACCACCGGGGCCACCCCTTTACGTGACCGTATCACCGAAATTGCGCTAGTGCGCTTTGACAACGGCGTTGAAACGCTGCGTTGGCAAACCTTGGTCAATCCGCAACAGCCCATCCCGCCGTTTATTCAATCATTGACCGGTATTAATGACAGCATGGTGGCCGATGCGCCGCTGTTTGCCGAGGTGGCAGATAAGCTGTTGGCGTTTTTAGAGGGCTCGGTGCTGGCAGCGCACAATGTGCGTTTTGACCATGGATTTTTAAAGTCTGAATTCAAGCGCCTGAATATTACTTTGCGGCAACCCGTGCTGTGTACGGTCAAACTCTCGCGCCTGTTATACCCTCAGCATTACAGTCACGGCATCGATGCGATTATCGCGCGCCACCAGATCACCGGCCTGGCACGTCACCGCGCCATGGGCGATGTGGAGGCGATATTGATCATGCTGAATGATGCCAGGCGAGACCTAGGTGCAGAAGTGGTGCAGGCGGCCGCATTAAAATTAATGGCTGCGCCCACTTTACCGCCGCATATTGATGCCAGCCTGGTCGGTGAGCTGCCTGAGGCGCCCGGTGTTTACCTGTTTTATGGCGAGAATGATTTACCTTTATATATAGGTAAAAGCGTCAATGTGCGCGCACGCGTGCTATCGCACTTCAGTAGTGATCATGCCTCTAGCAAAGAAATGCGCATGACGCAGGAAATGAAGCGCTTTGAATGGATTCCTGCCGCGGGCGAATTTAGCGCCTTATTACTGGAGTCGCGCCTGGTGAAAGAGCGCATGCCTATTTATAACCGGCAATTGCGTCGCGAGCGCCAGTTGTGCAGCTGGCAGTTAGTGGCGGGTGCACAACCCATGCTCAGGCTGGTGAATGAGGATGAGATCGACCCTAGCCAGATGGCGCATTTATTTGGCACGTTTAGAAGCAAGCGACAGGCGGTTGAGACCTTGCGCAAAATTGCCGACCTGAGCCATTTGTGTACCAAAACCCTGGGCCTGGAAACCGGGCGTGACGGGCCGTGTTTTGCTTATCAACTCAAACGCTGCAAAGGCGTGTGTTGCGGCCAAGAGACGGCCGAGATGCACGCCTTGCGGGTGCAGCAGGCACTGATGGCGCATAAGCTCAAAGCCTGGCCGTATCGCGGCAAGATCGGTATTGAGGAATATAACCTTGAAAATGACCTGCGCCAGATTCACGTGTTTGAGCACTGGGTGTATGTGGGCGTGGCGGTGGATGACGAGAGTTTGCTGGCTTTGCGCGTGCAAAAAACAGCGCTTAAGTTTGATCTCGATAGTTATAAACTGCTGTTGAAAATGCTGTCGCAGAAAAAGACCCGTGTACTGGATCTGGCTGGTTAGGAAAGCGTTCACCAGCCGGGTACACGGGCAAGGGGTAGGGGTGTGTCAGGGCAGGTAGAAAGTGCTGTTGGTGGACACTTTTTCACCGTTAGACACTGCCGTTACTTCGATCTGGATGCGATGGCTACCTTGCAGGTCACTCGCAGGTACAGACAAGCTCAATGGCACTAATATTTCCTCGGTAGGCGCTGCTGTAAGTATCTGCTCACTTTCTACGCGTAAACCGTCTATACCGCTGGCACGCACCTGGTAGCGCTGGTTGTGCTCGGTGGCATTAGTGAGGTGCAGTTGGTAAGGGTTTTCAATGCCATGGCCAGTTTCACGGTACATGATGTTGCGGTCACGCATGATGTCGACCTTGAAATCAGGTTTATGCAGCAGCCCGTAGCCCAGCCAGGCAGTCATCAATACAAATAATCCACTATAGATCAGCACACGTGGCCGCAGCAGGTGCTGCCGCAGTTTGTGTTGCCCGCTCAGGCCCGCCGCCGAAAAGCGGATCAGGTCGCGTGGGTACTGCATTTTGTCCATGACGTCATTACAGGCATCAATACACAGGCCGCAACTGATGCACTCATATTGCAAACCATTGCGGATATCAATGCCGACCGGGCAGACCTGCACGCAGATATTGCAGTCTATACATGAGCCTAGTCCATCAGCCTGGTAATCCTGGTTTTTGCTGCGGCCACCACGCGGTTCGCCGCGTGCGCTGTCATAGGCGACGATCAAGGTGTGGTTATCAAACATCGCACTTTGAAAGCGCGCATAGGGGCACATATGCTTGCACACTTGCTCACGCAAAAAGCCGGCGTTGCCATAGGTAGCCAGCCCGTAAAATCCTAACCAGAAGCAGGACCAGCCGCCCATTTGCCATTGCAGCATGTCGCTGAATAATTCGCGTATCGGCGTGAAGTAACCGACAAACGTAAAGCCGGTGACCAGGGAAAAGGCCAGCCAGGCGGAGTGCTTGCTCACTTTAATGCCAGTTTTGCGCACGCCCCAAGGCTGGCTGTCCAGTTTTTGCCTGGCCATGCGGTCGCCCTCTATCGTGCGCTCCATCCATAAAAATATCTCGGTATAGACCGATTGCGGGCAAGAGAAGCCACACCAGAGACGGCCCGCGACGGCGGTAAACAAAAATAGGCCGAGGGCGCTGATGATGAGTAGCAGGGCGAGGTAAAACAAATCCTGCGGAAAGATCACCAGGCCAAACAGGTAAAAGCGGTGCGTGTCGATATCCAGCAGCAATGCCTGGCGGCCGCCGTATTGCAGCCAGGGCATGCCGTAAAACACTAATTGTGTCAGCCAGATCATGAGCCAGCGCCAGTTTTTGAAATAGCCGCTGACTGAGCGCGGATAGACCTTGGGGGTTTTCTGGTAGAGCGAAATGGTTTGCCCGGCGACTGGGGCGGCCACAATC